>JAESFQ010000085.1_pt1 | contig 40542 bp, 40 predicted proteins | sample 9269431 | NCBI WGS metagenome assembly JAESFQ01 (sample SAMN14502588, study PRJNA617103) | algae metagenome | isolation source: Plectolyngbya sp. WJT66-NPBG17 and co-occurring heterotrophs from well... | place: USA: Mojave Desert, Joshua Tree National Park, California | collected 2006-08-06 | reverse complement strand
GAAACCCCATCTTGGCTTGAAGAATGCTTAAATGTTCTCAATGATTGAGAGCATCAACAATCCGTCTAGATTGGGCAAAGCTTAACACTAGGATCGCTTCACATTTGAAATTGCAGCCGCATCTTCTGGGTGTGTCGCAAAAAATTTGAGGTACGCTACACAGGGTAGAAAAATTTCAAGTTTTGAGATTTATTCACTCGACTAATAGCGTGGCTAGAATTTTTTGCGACACAGCCAGTCCATCCAGGTTGAGAACGCTATCAAAGCTCAAGCGTTAGAGCAATCATTACATCAGCAATTTCGCGAGATTCGATTAACTGGAGAATGGTTCAAGGCTGAAGCGAGTCTATTGGACTATATCAATCAGATTTAGTGGACAGGTGAGGAGTAATGAAACAGTCCCTCTACTTGATTCAAACAATGAAGTAGATGCAGCCCTGTAAGCTGAAGCGTTTCGACAATTAAGTAGAGAAACTGACAGTCAATTTATCTAGACACCGAGAAGAATTAGCGCCGAGTTTCCCAGTGTCCTGCAACCCAGTGCCGCCCAACTCCCAAGAAGCCCGTTTGGTAGTGTCCCGGAATCTAAACTCTTCTGGCTGCTCTCTGCTGAACCTGCTCCTAGCGACGATCATTTTGGCGATCGTCGTATCGTTGAGCAACGAGCGTCGATGAGTGACTGGCTCCAAGTTGAGAAGGAACCTCTGCGGCTGAAACCGATTTCGTCAGCAACGAGGAGACTCCAATGGGGAGTGCAAGCAGTACAACAGCAATTTTAGAGTTCATAGTCAAACATCCTTGTGAAACTTTTATCGTTAGACTAGCGGGTTCAAGCAGGGGTTTAATCAATTGCTGGATCTCTACCAATGGGCCCACTTTTTACCCACACAGCGTTTGGATCAAGGTGAGGTATGAAAATCTCTGCTTTTAGGAGGGTTCTAGAAAGAGAGCGTTCAACTACGATTTTCCCGTCGCTTCAAAGGGAAAAGCTATGGTTGGTGTACTTTGGGGAATTGTTGTTCTGCTATTCGTGTTCTGGATTGCAGGAGTCGCGCTGCATATCGCAGGGGGGCTAATTCATCTTCTTTTGGTACTCGCGATCGCTCTGGCAGTTTACAACTTCGCCATGAATCGGGATGCAAGACAGCGCTAGTTGAATCACCTTGGACGAGTGAGCAGCGATCGCACCATCACGATCGCAACCTCCCACTTCACCCGATGAATGATCCAAGCAAATTGCAGCTTCTCCCATCCCCGCAAATTCGGATCGCGCCACCCAGATCGCCAGAATTGTGACCCTAACGGTAGAAGCTGTGTTACCAATCGTTTCCAGGTGAACGGATGGAGCTTTTGGCCGTGAACAGCTTGCAATCGAACTTTTTTGAGTAACGATTGCATTGATGACCGCGCCGGATGAAAGACGATCGCATCCGGACAATACACGACTCTCCCCCCAGCAGCCGTTAATCGCTGTCCCCATTCTCGATCGCCCAATGAAAGTAAGTCATCTCGAAACCGCCCTACTTTGTCAAACCATTCACGACGAGTAAAGGCGTTCCCCGTTGCCGCGTAGCCTTCTTGGGCATAGTCTTGCTGTCGAAGATAAGACAGCATATCGGCATATTCGACTGGAGTAGGACGACTAGAGCGGAAACAGAATTCGATGTGTCCTGCCACTAAATCGGCAGTTCTAAGGGCGTTCACTCCCTGTTGTAGCCATTCGCTCGACGGCAAACAATCGGAGTCTATGAAGGCAAGGATTTCTCCAGTTGCGATCGAGATGCCCTTATTTCTCGCGGCATAGCTCCCCTGCTTCGATTCTTGGCAGTACCGCACCTTCGGAAATTGCTCACACAGACTGTAAATGTTTTCAGTGCTTTTGTTATCGACCACAATAATCTCAGTCGGTTGCAGCGTTTGATGATGGAGTGAATCGAGACAACGCAGTAAGCTACCGCGCTGATTGAAAGTCGGAATGATGACGGAAACTCGCATAAAAAAGGGAGACGTTTGACCTCCCCAACATTCACTCAATGAGAATAGGATTATCAGCTTCCACTGTTACCGAGCCAGGAAGTCGGAACATACATAATGTTTCCCCGGCACAGAGGCGCTTCCTTCTGACTGATGCTCGAAATCGTCACGACTGAATCAGACCCGATCGCGACCTCTTGAGAGCCAGCGTGTGTAAACCGAGCATTGGGCGCGACTCCCACAAATCCGCAAGCATTCGCGCGAGTCCGACGAGCCGCATTTTCAGGGGTTTCAACACCGTAGAAATTGTTTGCAGTTTTGCCCACAATCACTACTTGACCATCAGGCGTTTTGAAGTTGGCAGTTCGAGCCTCATTAAACGCACCGTTCGCACCGCATGACGGGAGAAGCTGAGTCGGCAGTGTGGAAGTGTTGATCGAAACGTTATCGACCTTAATCGTTCCGGTCACTGGAGTTCCACTCGTTCCGCGCACAATCACTGCTCCACAAGCATTCGCTCGTGAGGATGAGACACGAGGCGTTCCTGGATAGGAGAAAGATACTTCTTGTTGGGCTGAAAGACCCGTGACATAGAGGTTGTTCTCTCCATCCCGAAACGTTTCAGCCTGAGCAACACCGCTAAAAGTGGTTGCCGTCACGATCGTTAAACCAGCCAAAGCCGCAATTTTTCTAAGGTTCATGAACTTGAATCAACTGAGTAAGGTTAACCTTCCCTTGAATCATTTGGGAATTCTAGAACCTGTATTCACCAACGCTTTGTCTACACATCCGGGAACCTACCGAATTAAAGCAAAATACTCAAATAGCGGCAGTTGAATCAGTTGAGATTCTTCAGCCCCATCTAGATTTGAGAGCGAAATTCCCAACAGTCGAACCTTCCGATCAGCTAGGTTGGTCGCACTGAATAATTCATTCGTAACCTGTACAATCTCGTCTATCTCTCGAATCGAGGTCATCAGCGTTCGACTGCGCGTGATCTGTTGATAGTCGGAAAATTTCACCTTTAGAGTAAGAGTCCGTCCACGGGCTTGATGTCGCTCTAATCGCTGCTGGAGAGTTTGAGCGATCGTCTCAAGTTCGGTGAGCATGGCTTCTCGATCGTACAAGTCTTCAGCAAAAGAAGTCTCTGCACCGACCGATTTTCGGATGCGGTTAGCTTGTACAGGTCGATCATCTTCCCCTCTCGCAATCCCGTAGTAGAACCGCCCTGACTTACCGAACTGCTGCATTAATTCGGTTTCAGAGCGCTGTTTGAGGTCGGCTCCAGTGTGGATGCCCAATTCGTGCATTTTGAGAGCGGTTACTTTCCCGATGCCGTGAAATTTCTCGATCGACAGTTCCTCAACAAACCGTTCTGCCTGTTCTGGCAAAATTACCGTGAGTCCATCCGGCTTATTCAACCCAGTTGCCATCTTTGCAAGGAACTTATTCTTAGAGATGCCTGCGGATGCGGTTAAGCCTGTTTCCTTGAGGATGTCGGCTTTGATGTGACGAGCGATCGTGCTGGCGTAGAGTCGCTCTGATTTGGCTTCAGTGACATCGAGGTAGGCTTCATCGAGTGCGATCGGTTCAACGATGGTGGTGTATTGGTGAAAGATGGCGTGAATCTGGCTAGAAACGGAGCGGTACACTTCAAAGCGCGGCGGCACAAAGATGAGGTGGGGGCATTTCTGTTTTGCCAATCGTGAGGGCATGGCGGAATGAATACCAAACTTTCTCGCTTCATAACTGGCAGCACAAACAACGCCCCTTTGATCAGGAGTTCCGCCCACTGCCAGCGGTTTACCTTGATAGCGAGGAGAGTCCCGCTGTTCGACACTTGCATAGAAAGCGTCCATATCGATGTGGATAATCTTTCTCACAATCGTTCTCAATTCACCCAAGCGATGCAATTGTACTACTTAACTGATGAGGTCATCCGCTGGTTCTAGGGGAAATCTAGAAGCGAGTTGTCACCATTCACCAAGATGAAACCTAAAGCACTGTTAAACGCCCTTCCTGTTGTTGCGATCGTGGTTGTAGGCTGCCTTGTGTGGCAGAGATCTCAAAGCTCCCAAGCTGCCTCAAGTAAAGTTATTTCTGCACCGACGACACATCACCAAGTCGCGCGGGTGAGCGATGGAGATACGATCGTCCTGGAGAATGGCGACAAGGTTCGGTTCTGTGGAATTGACGCGCTGGAGTCTTCTCAAAAGTTGGGATCTGAATCGACAGCGAATTTGAAGCGGCTGATCGATATGGCTGAAGGGAAGGTGATCGTCGCGGAACACGAACGCGATCGCTATGGGCGCATCGTTGGAGAGGTGTTTGCACCAGTGCCCAACTCGCAAGAAGAGAAACTGCTGAATTATGAGCAGGTTCGGGCTGGATTCGCTTACGAGTACAAGCAGTATTCAGGGAAGTGCATGAACGGATTTGTTCTAGGGGATGGTGAGAAATTGGCTAGATCGGAGCGTCGGGGCGTTTGGAAGAATGGTGGCAATCAACGTCCTTGGGATTATCGGAGACAGCAGAGAGGTGAATAGATTTCTGCGTATGCGACTAATTGAGTCTCCCGCAGTCTTTCAACAGTGACGAAAAAGCAATTCTGTTCGCATTGATGATTTATTTGAGACTCAGGAAAAAGTTTCGTGCTTTATCGAACTTTCAAAATTCAGTGTGGTTGTGATAAAGATACGGGTATATTTGGGCACGTATATATCAAGTGCAATAAAACAAATTAAGAAGTGTTTTATGCACTTTCCAATTCACAATCTTTTAAAACTGTGACCGAACCGCTAGAGATATCAGATCTGGTGCGGGAGTTGCGTCAAAGGTTGGGACTGACTCAAGAGCAGTTCGCATCCAAGCTTGGCGTGACATTTCCGACCATCAACCGCTGGGAAAACCGACACTCAAAACCTTCCAAGATGGCAATGATGCTGATTGAAGGCAAGGTAAGAGAGTTGGGTGAAAGCGGCGAGGATTTACTCAGTAAGTACTTTTCCCGTTAGATATCGAGATGTATTGCAGGTCAGAGCGATTTGCGTACTTGTTATTCCTTTATGCTTGTAGACACTCATTCGGCATATCTATCGGCTCGTTTTGCTGATTTTTAGAAGGATTAGCAGAAGTGAAGAAGCCTTTCACAGTGATTTCTGATTCCAAACATTAGGTTATTTAAGTCGGAAACATTTTTGCAGGGTAGCTCGATTAAGGTGTAATTGGCTTTGTGGGGTGTAAGGAATGTCTCGCCATCTAGAACGGTTGCTACAAATCGATGCCTTGCTAAGATTGGAGCAGCGCCAAACTGCCGATAGTCTGGCTGAAGTTTTAGAGGTGAGTGAGCGAACTGTACGAAGTGATCTTGCTTTTTTGCGCGATCGCTATCATGCCCCTATTCAATACAGCAAGGCTAAAGGGGTTCACTATACTAGCCCTGAATGGCGTTTGCCAACTATTACACTCACTAAGGGAGAACTATTTGCCCTTACGCTTGGTGCGCGGATGCTAGAAACGTACTCTGGATCTGCATACGCGGCAGATCTTAAGTCTGCAATCACCCGCTTGAGTGAACGCCTGCCAGAGCAGAGCTGGGTTGACTTGCAGCAAGTTGCAGATGAGCGCATTCTGTTTCGGGGTGGCGGTGGAATCGACCTCAATCCTGAGATTTGGCACTTATTAGAGGAAGCTTGCCGATCTCAAAAAACGATAGAGATGACTTACTACACGGCAAGTAGTAACTCTACATCGGAGCGCAAGCTAAATCCCTATCTTCTCCATATCTACCGTGGTACTAACCCTTACGTGATTGGCTATTGCCATAAGCGTCGTGCAGTGCGCTGGTTTCGAGTCGATCGAATCCGATCACTTCAACCTTTAAAAGATTCATTTGCTCCTGACCCTTCTTTCAATGCTAAAGAGCATCTGGAAATGATTTTTCAGCATGAGGTAGGGGGTGTCTCACATCTTGTTTCAATCTGGTTTGATGCAACGACTGCTCCATATATTCGGGAGCGGCGTTGGCATCCAACTCAAAAGATTCAAGAGCATTTAGATGGTTCCCTGACTCTAAATATGGAGGTGAAGGGGATGAATGACCTGAAACGCTGGGTGTTGGGGTACGGCAAGGGAGCGATCGTCAGGAAGCCTCCAGAGCTAGTGGCAATGGTTCAGGAAGAATTACAGGGCATGGTTGAGAACTATGGCAAAGCAATTGATTCGAGCAACTGAGTGAAACAGATTGTAGGTGGAACTATGCAGGAAAGATTTTGGGCAAAAACTGGGAAAGGGGAATTTCGAGAAGATGGGCAACCGAACTATCATCCCGTAATCTGTCATCTTGCGGATACTGCTTCAGTTGCAATGCAGATTGTCAGGGAGTATTTAAGTCCGGCAGCGATCTCGTCTCTCGAACGCGGTTTAGGACTGAAGGGTGAGTCGCTCATTAAGTGCTGTGGCTTTCTGGCAGGGTGTCATGATTTAGGCAAAGTTAGCCCAGCATTTCAGTTTCAAGTCAGTGATGTCGGGAAAGCCTTAATCGGTGAGCATTTTTATGATTTATGGACAAAGCTTCCAGACATTAAAACTCCGCATGGACTGATCACAGCGAAGACAATGCCAGAGTTCTTGTGTGATGCGGGGTTGGGAACTCAACTGACAAAACGGCAAGCCCATCAGCTTGCTAAACGGTTGTCTGTGATTGTCGGTGGACATCATGGCTTTTTCCCATCTCAATCTGAAATCGATGCCTTGAATGATAGCTTGTGTGGCACTAATCCTGGCAGTGACTGGCAGCATCGTCGCTTTAGCCAAGGGATTTTTAAGCAGTTACAAGGGTTTGTGAGATTAACTTCAGCAGATCTACCCAGCCACTGCGACAATGCTGCGGGGATGATTTTGGCGGGACTCACAACCGTTTCTGATTGGATTGCATCAAATCCAGATAAAAAGAGCGGGTTCCCCTATGCGGATGACATGCCTTTTGATGTGTACGCATCAGGTTTAAAGGCAAAAGCTCAGAACGCTCTTAAAGCGATTGGCTGGACAAAAACATCCGCAGAAAAGCCCTTAAATTTCACAGAATTATTCTCACAGATCAAGACACCTCGACCATTGCAAAATGCCGCGATCTCGCTTTCCTCAACCCTGACTTCCCCGTGTCTTATTCTAGTAGAGGCTTCAATGGGAGAGGGGAAAACTGAGGCAGCACTGTACTTAGCGGATTATCTTCAGCATCAGGCTTCAATCGGTGGATTTTATATCGGCTTGCCGACCCAGGCGACGAGTAATGCGATGTGGAAACGGGTCCAGAACTTCTTGAGCCACCGTTACCCCAAAGAGATTGTAAACCTGACTCTGAGCCATTCAGCAGCAGCATTGAAGGAAGAGTATCAGCAAACAATTTGTCGACTTGATCAGGTATACGACGAAGATGGGCAAAATTCAGCAGGCAGAGTAGGCGCAGGGGAATGGCATACAGCGCAAAAGAGATCGCTTCTCAGTCCCTATGGTGTAGGAACAGTGGACCAAGCCCTGATGGGTGTGGTGAGATCGAAGCATCAGTTTGTGCGCTTGTTTGGTTTGGCAGGACGCACGGTGATTTTGGATGAAATTCATGCCTACGATTTGTATACCAGTACTTTGATAGAGCGATTCCTCGAATGGTTGGCAGTGTTAGGTTCCCCTGTGATTGCGCTCTCTGCAACATTGCCTGTGGGTACGCGCCGTTTGTTGGTTAATGCTTATGCGAAAGGCTGTGGTCAGAGCGATATAGAATTGCCGCAGGCGGACTACCCACGCATTACTGCTTTTGCAGGTGGAGAAGTTCAGATTCGGTCGTTTGCGGCTTCCGAGCATGTAACGAGATCGCTGAATTTGCGCTGGGTCAGTGATGGAGGCTGGGCAGCGGCATTGCAAGATAAGTTAGACGATGGAGGCTGCGCTGCGGTAATTTGCTCGACAGTGGGACGGGCACAGGAAGTATTTCAGCAATTGCAAGAGAAGTTTGCTCAGGATGAACTGGGGTTATTTCACGGACGATTCTTGTTTGTTGATCGCGATCTTATCGAACGAGATTGTTTGGCAAAGTTTGGCAAAGACAGCACAACCCGCCCGTATCGCTATGTGTTGGTCGCAACGCAGGTCATTGAGCAGAGTTTGGATGTGGATTTTGACCTGATGATTAGCGATTTGGCTCCAGTCGATTTGCTGTTGCAGCGATCCGGTCGGTTGCATCGACATACCAGAGACAATCGCCCTGCAAAATTGAAACTCTCTATGCTGTGGGTCGTTTCGCCAAAAATTGATGAAGCGGGCAAAGTACAGTTTGCCGACACGGGAATCATCTACAACCGTCATATTTTGCTGCGTTCGTGGCTAACTTTGCGAGCTAAAACTACTGTGCAATTGCCCGCAGAAACTGATGATTTGATTGAGTCAGTGTATCACCTGGATGCGTCAATCCCTGAAGCTCTGGAATTCATTCATCAGCAAGACTGGGAAAGTTCTCTTGCGGACTACCAAGTCGGTGAAACGAGCAAGAAAATCGCTCAGGCAAATGCAGTAAAACTACCGCCTGCTATTGAGGAGGCTTACCCCTGTGCCTTTACTCGTGAAGGGGAAGCCGATGATGATAACGCGATCGCGAAAGTGACTCGACTAGGCGAACCTACTGTGACTACGATCTTTCTGCAACAAACGGACAAAGGATTGGTGCTGCCAAGAACCGCTCAAGAGATCAATCTAAATCGATCGCCTAACTTAGCCACCATTCGAGGACTGTTGGAACACAGCACCCGAATTGGCAAAAAGGGGTTGGTACAAGCATTGATGCAACAATCTAATCCACCTACCTGGACTTCATCACTGCTACGTCACTGTCGCTACGTGGTGCTGAATGTTGAGGGCAAAGCCCAAGTGGGGCGTTGGGAGTTGGAATTAGACCCCTTGCGAGGGATTGTGATTAAAAAAGTAGATTGATGATGTAATTGGCTCTGGAGAAAACGGAAAATGACGACCTTTAATTTGATCGATCAACCTTGGATTTCAGTGATGAGTCAGGATTGGCAACGGCGAGATATATCGCTGACAGAGCTATTTACAAACTGGCAGACATTGCGCGAAATTCAGGCGGATAATCCCCCAACAACGCTAGCAATTTATCGCTTTTTATTCGCGATTTTGCATCGAGCCTATCAAGGACCGAAAAATGTGCATCACTGGGAAGAGATTCAGCAAGATGATGGAAAAAAGGCGATCGCATATTTGAATCAGTGGCGCGATCGGTTCGACTTGTTTCATTCTGAATTTCCCTTTATGCAGGATGGAACGATCGGTGAAAAAGATGCAGGTGAAGTTTATTTAGCTAGCTTGCTGCATGGTAATAACACCAGCACCGTATTTTGCCATGAACATCAATGGAGCAGTGCTGCTTTGACTATTCCAGAAGGGGCACGTCTGGTACTACGGTTACACAACTTTGATACAGGTGGGCGCAAAACAGGTGCGACGGATTCGGCAGCAGTTCTGCCGATGATGGATGCAGCGAATGTCTTGGTGCGAGGAAGTACCCTACGCGAAACCTTGCTGCTTAACTTAGTAGAGTATGCCCCCTCTGGAGAGAAACCTAGTCCTGTGACAGGGGACGATCTTCCTGCTTGGGAACGCCAGTATCAGAAGGCGAAAGAGCGAATTCCTGTGGGCTATATTGACTACCTCACTTATCAATGGCGCAGAGTCAAGCTATTTTCTCAAGGTAAACAGGTTGTAAGAGTGGCGCTACACCCTGGGGATCGCATTCCAAAAGATATCTCAGCATCTCAATGGGAGTGTGGAATTGCTTACACTAAAAGCCCGAAAGGATTAATGATAGTGCGACTGAATCGGGTGCGATCCCTCTGGCGTGACTCAGCAGTGTTTTTGCAATCCTCCGATGGGTTCTCTAACCGACCCCGCATCCTCGACTGGGTAGCGATTTTGAAGGCTGAAGAAGGATTGATCGAGTCGAATCTACACCTTCAAATTTTGGGCTTGAATGTTGACAATGCTAAACCTCTGGGATGGTCATCACAACAGTTTGCAGCTCCATCAGGATATTTGACGGACAAACCGCTATGGCAAAAACTATCTGAAGCGATCACAATTTCTGAAGATCATCAACAAATCTTTCGCTCGTTCCGAGGTAGTCCTTATCAAGCTCTAGCAGAAGCTCTAAACAACACTGATGCTGGTGGTTTTGCTGCCACTTTGGATGGTGAATCTCGCTATTGGGTGACGCTTGATCGCGCTTTCCAAGAGCTTCTACAGGCACTGCCACAAGATAGAACTGCGGATGGTAATGGTGTCACCTATGGTAATACGCAACTACCGGAATGGACAAAAACAGTGCAGAAAGCTGCGAGAGATGCTTTTACCGAGTCGATCACTTCAATTCGCAACTACGAAGCTAGGGCAAAAGCACTGCGTGCTATGGAATGGAAGCTTGCCGATCTGCGGGCGAGTCCAGAACAGAAGGCAGAAAGAAAAGCTAAATCAGCTAAGAAGAAAGAAAAGGTTTCTAAATAGGAGTACGACGATGTCCACAATCCAGAGTAAAACTCGCAATCGACTGGAACATGAAATTCGATTTCTTCAGTCTATTTGCGATCGCACCGCCAAAGATAACGGTGCAAAGGCAGACTTCAAACGGGCGCTATCGGGTGAGCCAGAACACATCCGCAAGCTTTACCCTTTCGTGTTGCCCTACATCGGCAATGCTTCTGAGTGGGAGCAGAAACAGATTTGGATTCCGATCGCTTGTTTGTCGGTCTACTACCCACGGCCCATCCGGGAACCAGAACAACAAAGGAACTTTGGAAATAGCACTCGTGGCTTAACAACGGCGACAAACTCGGAAGGGACTGACCGCCGATTTCGAGCCTTGTTGGATTTAGCTTTGGCTGATATTCAGTCACCCCTAATAGCACTTGTGCGGCAAATGAAAAGCAAGGGAATCTCAATCGACTATCCCAAACTTATTGCCGATCTGCGCCAGTGGGAACACGCTGATCAATATATTCAAGACCAATGGGCAAGAGCATTTTGGGGTGGTACCTCAACCGACCAGGAGGAGCAGGCGATGGGTGAATAGGGATTCCGTTTGAAACTGTCTCATCGAAGTGACCGATATCTAAACCCAATTGGAGTTTTTCTCATGCAACTCGAAATTCATATCCTGCAAAGCTTTCCGCCCGCTAACCTCAACCGTGACGAAAACGGGATGCCAAAATCTACCGTGTTCGGTGGCTACCCACGGGCGCGGATTTCCAGCCAATGTCAGAAGCGGGCAGTGCGCTTGTTTTATCAAGAGCATTCCGATCTAGCAACAGAACAATTTGCCCAGAGGTCGCGTTCTTGGATGCCAGAACTCAAGGCTTTGCTGATTGATGCAGACATTCCTGAAGCTCAAACGGAAATTGTTGCCAAGCTGGCGTTAGAAGTGTTGGGGGCAAAATTTGAAGCGGGTAAAGTCGAATCAAAAACGATTTTGTTTTTGGGGCGGACAGAGATTGCTGCGATCTCTGATATTCTGGTCAAAAATTGGGCAAAAATCGAACCTGAACTAAAAGGCAAGGAACCTAAACTGCCTGCGAAAGATCCCAACTTGTCTAAGGTAATTGAGAAGGTATTGGCAGAGAGCGGTAAACCCGGTGATGTGGCGCTATTCGGTCGGATGATGGCATCTTTGCCAACTGTGAATGTGGATGCAGCAGTGCAAATGGCACACGCGATTAGCGTTAACAAACTTCAACAAGAGTTTGACTTCTTCACGGCTGTGGATGACTTGAGTGCTAGCGATGACGCTGGAGCAGACCACATGGGTGAAACTGGTTACAACAGTTCTACCTACTACCGCTTCACGACGCTAGATACTGTGCAACTCCAGAAGAATCTGGGGAGTAATGTACAGGCAGATGCGATCGCTGAAGCTTTCGCTGAAGCTTTTATCAGAGCGATTCCTACCGGGCATCAAAAAGGGTTTGCGGCTCATAGCTTGCCCGCAGCAGCCATGATGGTTGTTCGCAAGGGACAGCCTATTTCATTAGTCGATGCGTTTGAGAATCCTGTTGCACCTAGAGGCGGCAAGAGTCTTTTAGAAAATGCTGTTTTCAAATTGGATAGCCATTGGGCAGATTTGAGCAAAATGTACGGTGAGAAATCTGTCGTATTCAAGGGCATTGTTACGCTTGACCAACTCGCTCAACAGTTGGCGAATCTGAAAGACTGCGAAAAGCCAAGCGTGGATGAGTTGATCAAAGATGCGATCGCGGCTGCCTTTCCCGGAGGTAAATAACGATGTCGACCTTGCTGTTGCGAATGCGCGCTCCAATGATGAGTTGGGGCGATCATAGCCGCTTTACGATTCGAGATACGCGGCGCGAACCGACAAAATCCGCAGTGATTGGTTTACTGTGTGCAGCATTAGGGCGACCTCGCTGGGAGCCTATTCATGATTTAGCTGTCCTCAAAATGGGGGTGCGGGTGAATCAAGAAGGGTTAGTTCAGTGCGACTATCACACGGTAATGGATAGCATCAAGTCCAGTGGTAGCAAAGGTGATACTGTGATTAGTCAACGCTATTATGTTGCAGATGCTGATTACCTGATTGGCTTAGAAAGTGAAGATCAGGTGCTGCTAGCAAATCTCGATACAGCACTGCAATCTCCCTGCTGGCAACTCTACTTTGGGCGTAAAAGCTTTGTGCCTAGCTGCCCGGTGCAGGTAGGAATGGTTGATGTTGAGCTAGAACTAGCACTTCAGCAGTATCGCGATCCAAGACCAGTCCAGCAGAGACAACCAAAGCACCTGCGATACGTGCTGGAGGTGACAGATAGTTTAGATGTGCGGCAGGATGTTCCGATCGACTGGCATCGACGTTTATTTGGAAGCCGCTGTGTATCGACCAAATTCCATGACGCTCAGGAGGAAGCATGTATTTGAGTAAGTTAATCCTGAATGGACAGGATCGTACAGTTCAAGCTGATTTAAGCAATGCCCATAAGCTTCATCAGCGGATTATGCAGGCATTCCCGGATGAGCAACGAGATCGACCTCGGGATGATTGGAATATTCTATTTCGACAAGAGGTAGAGAATGATGTGGTATTGGTACAGTCTGAAATTGATCCAGATTGGTCAAGACTGCCGCCGCGCTATCTTGTGAGCCAAGCAGTGAAAGCATGGGACTTAGAGGCAACTCAATTAAGTGTAGGTCGAGTTTTTCAGTTTCGTTTACGGGCAAATCCGAGTAAGCGCGATAACCAGTCTAGAAAAACGATCGGGCTATTTCATCGTCCTGATCAACTGGCGTGGTTAGAGCGGCAAGCTGAACGCTGTGGTTTTCAACTGCATGGCGTAGATGTAATTCCGTCTCCGAATGTCTATGGGCTTAAGGGCAAAGGATCATCGCCAATTCGGATTTCTACAGCGCTTTATCAAGGCGTTTTAGAGGTCAAAGATCCGCTCCCCTTGCTGACAGCTCTTCAGCAAGGAATCGGGCGCGGAAAGTCCTATGGGTGCGGGTTACTGTCGATCACACGATTTCAAGGCTAGTTCAGCATTTTTGAGGTGAATGTTTGCAATGTCTAGACTACGAACTCTGCCCAAAGCGCGAGATCGCATTAGTTTTGTGTATTTCGAGCACTGTCGGATTGAGCAAGATGAACGCGCGATCGCGGTCTTTAAGGAGAAGAGCAAGTTCTTTGTGCCTTGTGCTGCGATCTCAACTCTCTTGCTAGGTCCGGGAACTTCGATCACCCATGCAGCGATTAAAACATTGGCAGATAACGCCTGCGAAGTGCATTGGGTTGGGGAAGATTTGCTTCGTTTCTATGCCAGCGGACGTAGTGGTTCTGGAAATGCCAAGCGATTGATTCATCAAGCAACACTATGGGCAGATTCAGTCCAGCGTTTGGCAGTGGTGAGACGGATGTATACTTTCCGTTTTGATGAACCTTTGGGCGAAGACCTGACGCTCCAGCAGATTCGAGGGCTAGAGGGAGTTCGAGTCAGAATGATGTATCAGCGCTGGAGCCAAAGAACTGGTGTGCAGTGGAAGGGGCGTGATTATAAGCAGGAAGACTGGGATCAGGCTGATCCGATTAATCAAGCGTTGTCGATCGCAAATACTTGTTTATACGCAGTGTGCCAGGCAGCAATACACTCAGTCGGCTATTCACCTGCTCTAGGCTTTATTCATACAGGTAAGCCACTCTCGTTTGTTTACGATATTGCAGATCTGTATAAGGCTAACACCATCGTTCCTGCTGCTTTTGAGGCAGTTTCAGAAACCTATTTCGATCTAGATGCCCTGGTTCGCCGAAAGTGTCGAGAGAAGTTCAATGACTACAGATTAATGCACCGTCTAGTTCAGGACATCGATCAAGTCTTGAGTTTTGGAGATGAGGCTGAAGCAGAGCCAATTTGTTTTCTGTGGGATGACGTTTTGGATTCTGTTCAGGGGGCAAAAAATTGGGGAGATGAGGATTAGGCGATGGTTGTATTCATTCTAGAAAATGTTAAACCTGCTCTACGAGGCGAACTCAGCCGTTGGCTATTTGAGATTAAGGCAGGAGTTTTTACAGGTCGGGTTTCGGCTTTAGTGCGAGATGAGTTATGGGCTTTAATTGAGGATAAACTCGGCAAAGGTTCTGCCGTGTTGATCTATCCGTATCGCAATGAACAGGGGTTTCGGGCACGAACGATCGGCCATCCTGCGCGATTATTGGTAGACATAGAGGGCATTTTTCTAGTGAAGGTTTAGTAAAATCAGATACTGTGGAAGTGTTGTCCCCATGCTCGTGGGGGTGTTCCGGTACGTCAAGGGTACGAAATCGCAAAGCAAGTCTGTTGTCCCCATGCTCGTGGGGGTGTTCCGTTGAAGGTGGGGCTTATTGTCACGCCACCTAGAGAGTTGTCCCCATGCTCGTGGGGGTGTTCCCGGACTATGAAACGCTTTCGTAGAGCCACTTTTACGTTGTCCCCATGCTCGTGGGGGTGTTCCGATCTTACGGATATTGCTAACCGGGATCGTGCGAGTTGTCCCCATGCTCGTGGGGGTGTTCCGACAGACGGGCTGCCAGATAACTGCGGCAATCCGCCGTTGTCCCCATGCTCGTGGGGGTGTTCCGTCAGTTAGTAGATACCTTAGTAAGTACGTTAGTAGTTGTCCCCATGCTCGTGGGGGTGTTCCGGATTATCCCATGCGGCTTTTTTATTGGATCACTTAGTTGTCCCCATGCTCGTGGGGGTGTTCCGATTGATCGTTCCAGAAATGTTTAGCGTCGGACGAAGTTGTCCCCATGCTCGTGGGGGTGTTCCGGTATCTACTAACTGACTTAGTAACTATTACAGCGTTGTCCCCATGCTCGTGGGGGTGTTCCGGTGCTGCATTGTTTTTCTAAAGTTACTTTACTTTGTTGTCCCCATGCTCGTGGGGGTGTTCCGTATGAAAAATCTAGAAAACGTCCTACAAGAATACGTTGTCCCCATGCTCGTGGGGGTGTTCCGGTAAAAAGTAAGCAAATAGAAACCAGTAGTATCGTTGTCCCCATGCTCGTGGGGGTGTTCCGCATTTTCAGGATCAACAATGTGCGAGAGCAAAACGTTGTCCCCATGCTCGTGGGGGTGTTCCGGTGAAGATGCCAAGAAAGCGATCGAGTCTTTATCGTTGTCCCCATGCTCGTGGGGGTGTTCCGCGCTCTCTCTTAGGTGTGTATCGCGAAGAAATAGGTTGTCCCCATGCTCGTGGGGGTGTTCCGTAACTTTAGGAAAGGGTCATCATGAATCATTCACGTTGTCCCCATGCTCGTGGGGGTGTTCCGTACCGTGTGCTGTGATGATCGAAGTGTTTAGTAGGTTGTCCCCATGCTCGTGGGGGTGTTCCGTATTTCAACCGTATTAAACCGCGCTGTGAATTGAGTTGTCCCCATGCTCGTGGGGGTGTTCCGTTTTTGCACTTGGCTAATGGTGAACCGTGGTTCACGTTGTCCCCATGCTCGTGGGGGTGTTCCGTTAGGAGGGGCAAACTGTCCGCCGAGTCCGTTGGGTTGTCCCCATGCTCGTGGGGGTGTTCCGGTTGAGCTATTGGCGGGAACTGCGATCGTACTTGGTTGTCCCCATGCTCGTGGGGGTGCTCCGTCAATAATCGAGGGGTGTTGCTCACACCAATTTCGTTGTCCCCATGCTCGTGGGGGTGTTCCGTCCATTTAATTATTTTGTTTTGAGATTCTTCTGAGTTGTCCCCATGCTCGTGGGGGTGTTCCGCTCATTATCCCAGGAAGTTTTTCCCTGATAAATGGTTGTCCCCATGCTCGTGGGGGTGTTCCGAATTTCTTTATCACTGCCGTAGATCATCTGATGAGCGTTGTCCCCATGCTCGTGGGGGTGTTCCGGCGGCGTGCGGTTTCTTCTGCGGCTTGATTTGCGTTGTCCCCATGCTCGTGGGGGTGTTCCGGACTCAACGGGATCGATCGCTTCATCCTCTATCCCGTTGTCCCCATGCTCGTGGGGGTGTTCCGATGTCTTCTTCCCTACCGACGCGATCGGCTTCAGTTGTCCCCATGCTCGTGGGGGTGTTCCGTAACTTTAACAATGGGTCATCATGAATCACTCAGTTGTCCCCATGCTCGTGGGGGTGTTCCGGGGACGGGGTGAATTGAGGAGGCGGGTCGCCACGTTGTCCCCATGCTCGTGGGGGTGTTCCGCTCGTATTGCAGCCTGTGGAGCAGTTCGACAAGCGTTGTCCCCATGCTCGTGGGGGTGTTCCGTTCAGAACGTTAACCGCAAAATCATATCGATTCAGTTGTCCCCATGCTCGTGGGGGTGTTCCGCTCATCCCAGATTGGATCAGAGGATCGATAACCGTTGTCCCCATGCTCGTGGGGGTGTTCCGTTGTTCCACGCGGTAGCAAAGATATTCGCACGCGTTGTCCCCATGCTCGTGGGGGTGTTCCGAGCGGTGACGTGCGCGGCGGTCGGATTGATTTTAGTTGTCCCCATGCTCGTGGGGGTGTTCCGGAACTGGCATCTATAAATCCATCTCCGCAAAATCGTTGTCCCCATGCTCGTGGGGGTGTTCCGGTGTTTGACGTACTCCGAAATCGGCTTATATGTCGTTGTCCCCATGCTCGTGGGGGTGTTCCGCACTCTCAGATACTCACGCGCCATCAAGTTCCCGTTGTCCCCATGCTCGTGGGGGTGTTCCGGGTAGCGACGAAATTTCGACAGTGAGAGCGACGAGTTGTCCCCATGCTCGTGGGGGTGTTCCGGTGGAAACGGTGGCGGTAATGTTATTTTTGAAGCGTTGTCCCCATGCTCGTGGGGGTGTTCCGTGGAGTTCCAAGTGCGTCTCTGATATCTGCGATAAGTTGTCCCCATGCTCGTGGGGGTGTTCCGTTGTAAGTGTATGAAATGGTGTTAACGATGAATCGTTGTCCCCATGCTCGTGGGGGTGTTCCGAATCTCCGGGAAACGATTACCGAAGCCGATCAGCGTTGTCCCCATGCTCGTGGGGGTGTTCCGACGATGACCCCGCCCCGTTCCCTACCCCTACCGCGTTGTCCCCATGCTCGTGGGGGTGTTCCGTTCTCCTCACCGTTCCTGCTTTTGTTGACAGCGAGTTGTCCCCATGCTCGTGGGGGTGTTCCGCGATCGCGCTTCAGTAAATGAATGATTCCGGTTTGTTGTCCCCATGCTCGTGGGGGTGTTCCGTAGGGATGCTCGGCATCAATCCACCCATCAAGGGGTTGTCCCCATGCTCGTGGGGGTGTTCCGTTTCTCAAAGGTGAAGCGGCGATCGATGAATTAGTTGTCCCCATGCTCGTGGGGGTGTTCCGGCGCATAGTACACTTTCCCGGATTATCGCGATCGGTTGTCCCCATGCTCGTGGGGGTGTTCCGGGCAAGATTGCATCGAGATACGATCGCATATCCAGTTGTCCCCATGCTCGTGGGGGTGTTCCGCGCTAGTAGTGAAATCAGCCGCACCGTTATTATCGTTGTCCCCATGCTCGTGGGGGTGTTCCGGCGGCTAACTGCTACACCTTACTCAAGGGTTTTAGTTGTCCCCATGCTCGTGGGGGTGTTCCGCGTGATCTATCGAATCTGCAATCGTTGCCATCGGGTTGTCCCCATGCTCGTGGGGGTGTTCCGCGTGATCTATCGAATCTGCAATCGTTGCCATCGGGTTGTCCCCATGCTCGTGGGGGTGTTCCGCAGTAAACCTGAGCGATCTGAAGATCTTGATACCGTTGTCCCCATGCTCGTGGGGGTGTTCCGTTGCTGATGCTCCTTCTCAACTCGCAACGGGTGAGTTGTCCCCATGCTCGTGGGGGTGTTCCGTAATCCATAAACGAGGTGCAACGGGCGATCGAAAGTTGTCTCCATGCTCGTGGGGGTGTTCCGCCCGTATCGCTTCTGGCTCGTGAATGACGATACCGTTGTCCCCATGCTCGTGGGGGTGTTCCGCAGAGGGATACAGAAAGACCGGAGCCCTGAGGATGGTTGTCCCCATGCTCGTGGGGGTGTTCCGCGAAATAAGACAACACCAAGATTACTAACCTCGGTTGTCCCCATGCTCGTGGGGGTGTTCCGTTGATCCCATCTGCCGCAACTTCTGCGTTAAACGGTTGTCCCCATGCTCGTGGGGGTGTTCCGAAGAATGACGCTTTTCAAGCTGCGACGAATGCGAGTTGTCCCCATGCTCGTGGGGGTGTTCCGCCAGTGAACGGATAAAGTCGATCTGTTCATACAAGTTGTCCCCATGCTCGTGGGGGTGTTCCGGTCTCTATTTGGGCGTGGCGATCGAAGTCGTCGGCGTTGTCCCCATGCTCGTGGGGGTGTTCCGCAGCATTAGATAAGATTCGATCTGACGAGTGGTAGTTGTCCCCATGCTCGTGGGGGTGTTCCGGCGCAAAAGCCGATAGTGCTTTGCAGCCTGGTACGTTGTCCCCATGCTCGTGGGGGTGTTCCGTCTCAGATTTGCGACGAAAAGTCTCAGATTTGCGTTGTCCCCATGCTGGTGATGCGCTAGACCTGTGGATCAGGTTTACAGAACCCATCAGCAGTGAGGATTGCAGCGAGGATATCCACAGGTCTAGACCACTCCCCAAGTCTGCCGCACCAACGGCACAATCGCCCCACAAGCCGGATTCGGACACTTCACCGTCCGCGTCCACAAATACGCCACCGGAGTCAACGCCTTCGACAGCCCCAACTGCTTCGGCTTCGCACTCTGCAAAAAACTCAACTGCTCCGACTGCTCCGGCAACACCTCCCCCGTCTCGATCTCTGGATACAAATCTCCAATCTCCGATCTAACTCGATCGATCACCCATTTCCCCCAAGTCTCGACCTCATCCGCCAGCTTCTTGCCATACCGCTGCGGATACACCAACGTACAAAGCTGAATAATATGTGCCACCGGATTGAGATCCAACGCATACGTCTCACACCCCAACCGCAACGCCTCCAGCGGAATCGCGCCCCTACCCGCAAACATATCCAACACTTTCGGCGCTGGAACATCTTTAAGCGGCGTATCCGACGGCAAATTTAAGCGATCGCGCTGCGCTTCCAAAATCTGCTTCCGAGCTTTCGCGATCGTCTCCTCCCCTGCCTCCCACTTACACAACTCGATCATCGCTTTCGTCAACGCCGACCGCTTCTGATGCGTCTCTGGAGCCGCCACCAACGACGCAAACACCTCCGCCCTCACCGCTACCAACGGACGACGCGCCCACCACAAATGCAGCGTCGAAATATGCCCCTTCCGAATCGACTTCTCCCGCGCAGACTGCACAGAAATCTCCCGAATCGGAATAAAATCTTCAATTAATCGGCGCTCGATCGTCATACTCTACTGGGGGCTGAGAAAGGTCGTTTAAAACCTTACACGCTTCTCCGTATTCTGTCCGAAAATTAAGCTTGAAAAATTCTGCGATCGCACATCTCAACCTGCTTAATAAGACTCTTTAAGGCAAAATCTTCTAACTCTTAGGCGATCGAATCAATCGAGTTCTGTCAGAAAGCATCTGCCTAAACTGCTTCTTCACTGTCTTATTAACTTCTACATTTTTATGATGAATTCCTTCTTTGTAAGTTCTGACCTCTGAGTGTGAATAGTTGTCATCTACAGGGTCATGTTCTACCTTGAACTCGAACACAACATTCCCCAGAGATTCCAGTTTCTTCGGAACACTATCAACTTGAAATTCAACAATTCCCCAATCCAAGTAGGTCGGAATCAAAACATCATCAGGTTCGCTGTACTTCGATCTATTCACCGACCAATCAGGAAATTTGATCCCTGTGGGCAATAAACGCTGCTCCGCGACGTGCAGCGCCTGACAACGGTTATAAAGTAGCTCATCATCTTCAAACTCAGGGTCAACGTGTCGCCCTGCTCTATACATTCTCTGGGGTCGATTCACTGTGGAGAAATAGCTGAATTCTTTCTAAAGCTGACTTGAGTGCTTCTCGATTACAAGCAACCTCCCAAACTGGGGGATTTTCTTGACCATAAGAAGTTACAGCCAGAATTTCTCCAGTATTAAAGCATTCAATGTCAGCATATTTCTCACCTTTAATGAAAGAAATCCCGATTCCATTTTCAACAGAAGGAGTGACTCTTGTTGGAGCAAAATTTAATTCTAGAAGAATTTCCAAAATGACTCGCGACCATTCGCGTGATACGAGATTCGGCGGCTCTGCACCATCACCATCCCAATTCTTTGGCAACCTAGAAAATTCTGCCAAAGCTAGGTTGCCGTCCTGAAGCCAAGACGGTAATTTCGATCTCAATCGAGGCAAAGTCTGAGCTAAAGCTTGATCACTGAATACTCTAGTTCGCTTATGCTGCAATTCAACAAGGTCTTGCCGAATCTGATGAGCTAAAGCATGAATCGCGATCGCAGACTTTGAAACTTCAGATTGCTCTGAAATTGCGCGAACTGGATATGAACGAATAGCTTCAATATGCCTAGCAAAATTAGAAGACGCTAACCAGTAACGCTCCGTTGCTTCAATTGAGGGATTTTCGCTCAAAGTTTCAGCGGTCGAACGAACATTACCAATTACAGCGATTGGCGATGCTTCACATTGCTTGAATAGACGGTTAGATGTAATTGCAACACTGACAGGCATCTCGTTATTTGGCTCAAATTGGAGATCCTGAAAATTATCACACCGAGTCAGTATAGTGCCCATGAACTTTACCCCTTCCGCTTCCAAATCTCAGTCTGAATAGATTCCGCAGTCAAATCGGCAAATGCTCTAACAATCCAATCATGAGCGATGTCAAACCATTTCCGCAAGCTTTCAGGAGCAGCATAATCACCAATTCCTCTTACGGTCAACTCAACCAAAAGAATCGGCTCATTTCCCTGCATTGCACTACTCACGCCAACATACAATCGCCCAATCTCATCAGGTAGGTCGAACGATGTGCCCCAATTTAGGCTTTTGGGTGATTTAAGAAACCGTTCGGATTGCGTTCTCCAAGAGAAATCAGGGAAAATATTTCCAATATCTTCAAACGTCTTCCAACCATGACTCTGTGGAATCTGATTGACATACGTTAATTCATACTGCAAATAGCTCAACTTGCTCAGACGAGAATTTGCAAGAAAACCTTCAAAAGTAGATAAATATTCCTGAAACTTGTTCACCACACTTTCGTATCTTGGATATTCATCTGTATTCTGTATCTTCCGCCAGTTATGAATGAATCGTTCACGTTGAATCTGAATCACCCGATTGCCAGATTCAGTAATAAACCAGACTCGCGGCATTGGCGGAACACCTGTAATTTGTAGTTTGGCTTCAATCGGCTTATTTTCAAAAAACTCAACCTTTGACGCTAAAGGAACCGTGTCCTCAACATAAGGGTATTCCGGTTGAAACGCTTGCCACAGTAAGCCGACGTGAGCTGTTGCCAACTCCTCGATCGAGCGAAACAAAACACTGCAAGCCACTTCGGTCACAGGAGGATTCTCAAAGGAAGGCAGTTTTGACGAGCCTACAAGTGTCACGCACTCAACTCCAAATCAACACAAATGAAGACGGATCACTACAATATAACCCGTCCTCGATCAAGAAAAACCCCGGCATTCTGCCTACATTTCAAATCGCTACCAGACAATTCCTATTCTCTCTTCCGTATCATCCATTCCGAAATGCGTCATTTTCATGTCTAAGTATGCAAATTTAGCGGTGCGTTCTGGCAATTTGCTCAGAATTTGGTGAAATAGTACGGATAATCTAATTAGCAAAAGCCACGGAGATTTGGGGCAGTTCATCCACAATCTTGTATTAGCCTTCACAATTAATAGCTTGATTTGAATATAAATCCCATTCCCGACAGAACTCTTCTTATCAAGTAAAATTACTTAAATATCGCTTAAATTTGAGTAGCTAAAGCAACTGATTTAAGCGGTACTTCGTCCTGCCTCTAGACATTTGAGTAGAAAATCATGCAATTTAAGCCCCTCGATCGCATGTGGGATCGCATTGAAGTTGCCCGTCAAGATTCAGATACAGATTTGTTTTTTGATCTTATGTACCTGGGAGAAATGGTAACTAAAACTGTTGCAGCAGGACTTGTGACCGCAATCTCTGACGATTCAGATCGAAGTCGATATGCTCAAATGTACTATCTTGTTCGTGCAGATGGTATCGGAGATTGGAGCCGATCAATCGATGACCTGGTAACAAGCAAGACTTTAGGTTTGCTAAGTCCTCAAAGTACGATCGAGCGACAAGAACTGTCACAGAAGGTAAGCTCTGAAGTCTGGCAATATCAAGCTACTGCTGCTCTTCACGCTTGTCTGCTACTTGTATCACCTAATGCTGAGATGCTAGAGACCAAGCTTCGAGGCAAGAAATGGTTCTCGCTCTTTGCAGAGTTGAGAAATACGACAAGGGGGCATGGCGCAACCATTAGCTACTTATATAACCAGATGTGCCCTTATCTGGAAGAGTCGATTCGATGCTTCATTGAACACTTCCATTTATTCAAGCGATCGTGGGCTTACTTGCAATGTAATTTATCCGGTAAAGCAGGTATTTTCCGCCTTACCGAAGACGTTGTACCGTTTGAGCCATTACGCAAAACTTCTACACCGTTTATCCAAGATGGGGTCTATGTTTGCTTCGATCAGCCAGTTCGGGTTGAATTAATTGAGTCTGATCGAAACACAAACGATTTCTTTTACCCAAATGGCAGATTCCGGGGAAATCGTTTTGAAATGCTGTCTTACATTACAGGAAACAAATCAGACGGCGATGCCTCTCCATATATGAATCCGGTTACAAAATTACCGAATAGTGACACTCAAGGATTAGGAGAGTTAGATATTCAAGGCGAAAGTTTTGGTAATCTTCCGTCGATGCCTGATGGATATGTCCAGCGTCAAAATCTAGAAAATGAAGTACTAGAAAAAATTATTAACCTCGATCGCTACCCTATCATCACGCTTGTAGGTCGTGGAGGAATTGGAAAAACATCCCTTGCTCTTCAGGTTCTTTATCAAGTTGCTGCACGCGGTTTGTTTGATGCAATCGTCTGGTTCAGTGCAAGAGATATTGATTTGCTCCCTGAAGGACCTAAGCCAGTCCGGGCGAATGTCTTGACGCAGGAAGATATTGCTGATGAATTCGCGCAACTCATTAAGCCCAGCGAAGTCGAAAGTAGAACGATAAAACCGATAGAGTACCTTTCGCGATCTTTAGGTAAGAGCCTTGTAGGTGATCAGCCATTACTATTTGTGTTTGACAACTTTGAAACAGTTCGCAATCCTATCGAGCTATACAAATGGATTGATACATATGTCCGTTCTCCAAACAAGGTTCTGATCACAACTCGATTTAGAGAATTCAAGGCAGATTACCCGATCGAAGTGCATGGAATGACTGAAACTGAATCAAATCAGCTAATTGATTTAGTATCTCATCAGCTTGGGATTCACGATTTACTCACAGATGAATATCGTCACAACCTTTACCAAGAATCGGATGGGCATCCTTATGTAATTAAAGTATTGCTGGGAGAAGTCGCAAAATGTGGAAAAGCAGTCAAGATTGAACGCATTGTTGCAAGCAGAGATGAGATCTTAGACGCACTCTTTGAACGTACTTTTTCTCGCCTATCCAAGGCGGCTAGACGAGTATTTCTCACTCTTTCCTCTTGGCGATCAACGCTGCCAAAGCTGGCGGTTGAAGCATTGCTACTCCGTTCTATCCCTGAGCGAGTCGACGTTGGTGATGCTATTGAAGAACTAAGGCGTAGCTCATTGCTGGAAACTCAAATCTCTGGAAATGATGAGTTTTTGATTGTGCCACTTGTGGCATCTGTATTTGGTAAAAGGAAACTCGCCGTAAGTCCAGAAAAACTAGCAGTAGAGGCAGATACTGAATATCTGCAATTTTTTGGTGCTAATCAGCGTTCTGGTATTCAGCATGGCATTGCACCTCGTGTAGAGCGGTTCTTTCGCAACCTTGAGATAAAAATTTCTCAAGGCTCGATTGATCTACAGGACATCTCCCCAGTACTAGAGTTTATCGCACGAAAATATCCGCCATCGTGGCTGATGATCGCTTCTCTACACGAAAAAATAGGGACTCAGCTTAACTTACAGAAAGCAAAAGATGCTGTTCGGCGATATTTGGAAACAGGCGAAAATGATCGAGAAGCATGGCAGAAGCTTATCCGCCTATGCAGAGCAAGCAACGATTGGTCAGGTGAAATTTTAGCACTACTCGAACTTTGCGAAATTCCAAAGACAACATTTGCAGAGATTAGCGCATCTGCTAATCGATTTAATCTGTTTTTCCGCGAAAATCATAGGCTATTAGATTCCGAGGAGAAACAGATTGCGGCAAAGCAATTAGCTGAGATCATGGCTCGTCGTTTAGATGAACTAATTGATTCACAGAGTGATGAAGCTAGCGCAACAGATTGTTCTCGATTAGCGTGGCTTTATTTAGGGTTGAAAAATAATGATCGAGCAAGATATTTTGTCGATCGTGGATTGAAATTAACACCAAATAACGATCACTGTCTCAAGCTTGATAAGAAACTTAAAGTGCAGTATTAAATCTATTTGTGAAGTCCTCAGAGATCACTATTCATGTATTTTCTGCACACCGACTAATCGCATTGGCAGGAACTGAATATCGGGTTACCTGCCGAATTTCCTTCGCATCTCCCATCAATGCTTTTGCTGGATTCTGCACTCTTAGCAGTCGCGGATTCCCAGTTTTATAACTCCAAACTACATAGAGCCAATAAGAATCCCCAACTGCTGCGCCTTGCGCCATTCATTTGAGGTTAGTGATACTTCCTGATTTGCCTGAGCGCGTCCCTTCACTTCAATTCGCCGCACTGGAGCAATTCCTGTCTCAGAATCAACCGCTCCCACACTCCGGATATCGAACCCACTTCCATCGTGATTTTTGCTCACATCCTCCGGCTCCCAGCCCCGCTGCCGCTCATACTCCATCAGCCATTCCATCGCAAATGCTTCAACCTCTGGGTCATTTCGCATTCCCGGCATCTTCTCGACAAGCGCGATCACAGGATGCACCAACGCCGCTTCCAGATAAGTCACTCGCCCAAAGCTAACCAGCTTAAGATGGCTCATTTCGTGTCGCCGATTGCGATACCGCTCCTGCAAATCTTTAACTTTCTTCTGGGCACTGTCCCGTGCCACTCGATAGGTTTCATCTCCTGCCGCGACCTTCGCCGCCAGCTTCATTTGAGTCGCCTGAGCATCCCGAATTGCAGCCTGCATTGCTTGATCTAAATAGTCCTGCCGAATTTGCAATTCGCGTTGCCGTTGGTCTTGCTCTTGCTTCACCATTGGTACTTGAACTTTGACTTTTATCCATTGTTCGCTCCGTTCCTGCTCTTGAGGACTCGGTGGCTGAAGTTGAGCCTCAAGCATTGAATCAGCAGGCGCTAAGTCATGTAGAACATCTGGCGAAACTAAAACCAATTCTCCCGAAGCTTTTTCGAGAACCGCACACAGCGAAGCCCGAATCACCGAATCTTTACCGTTGTGCTGCTGTCCTGCCACTTGCACTTCAAAGAAGTAAATTCGATAAGGAGTCGTCGCATCTGCATCCACGAATAAAGCCGATCCCGCACAAACGGATTCATTCAATTCGATATCTAGCCGTTCTGCAATCGCGGCAAAGAGCGGATGCCCTGGAGACAGCAACTCTGCATCCTGGTGAGTCGGATTCGCCAATTGCTCTTTATAAAACGCCAGTTTCGGATAATGCTTCTCTGCGGTTCCCAGTCGTCGTACCGAGTCGAGATTATTCGATCGAAACTCTTCTTTGAGATAAGGAACCCGCCACAATCCATCTGCCCGAACTTCCAGATTGATATTGAGAAACTCACACGATCGCTTAAAAAATTCCTCAATGTATCGCGGCATCAACCGTTGTTCTTCCGAGCGATAATCCTGCCGCTGAGCCCGCCGAATTTGTGACAAATCCACATGACTTGTCGCAAGCGCTACCCCAGTTTTTTGCTCCAACTCATCTAATCGCTTCGGATCAAGCCGTTCAATCTGCTCTAGAATATCTTCTTCGCTAGATTTCGCATAAGTCGCTTCTCGCACCATTTCCTCAAACCGAATATCGTTGAGATGCAGCAACTGACCCACGACATCAAAAACGCGATCTCCCATCGCTCCACGAATCTCTTCAAGCTTAGTCAGTATCTTCTCTAACACACGACCTTCAACTGTGTTTGCTGCCAAAAAATTAAAGATATAAACATCCTGCTTCTGACCAATCCGGTGAATCCGTCCCATTCTCTGCTCAAGCCGATTTGGATTCCACGGCAGATCATAATTGATCATCAACCGACAAAATTGCAGGTTGATTCCTTCTCCTGCGGCTTCGGTCGCAAGGCAAATCTGACGGTTCAGTTGGAAGTCCTTCTGAGCCAGCTTTCGAGCCATCGGGCTCATTCCGCCAATCTCACAGGTCGTATATCCCCACTGTTCTAAATTCTCTTTTAGATAGCTCAACGTATCCCGATGTTCAGTAAAGATCAGCAATCAACCTCGCCCTTCTTTCAATTCTGTGAACTGCGAAGTGTTTAAATACTCCTTAAGCTTATTGAGCTTTGTCTCAGTACCAAGCCCAATCGTGTGTTTTGCTAACTTGACCAACCGACTCAATTCAGACAGTTCTTCACGCAATTGATCCAAGCGCTCGACCACAGTAGACGCGATCGCAAGATCATCAAGTTCATCCTCTTCGCAGTCGTCGCTCTCCCGCTCACTATCGATCGACTTCCCCAATGCCATCAAGCGAGCCTGTTGCTCTTCTGGTGGTAATTCTTCTAATTCCTCTAACAAATCAGAAAACCGTTGCTGCCGCTTGACCAAAGAGCTAAAAATTGCGTTTAGACTACTGGCTAGGCGACGCCGTAGAACAGTTCGTGCTAGTGCAACCGCAGCCTGCTTACGTCCTTTAGGTTTGCCCAGAAACTTATTGATGTACTTCGTGACTTCGCGATAAAGAAACTCCTCAGCAGGCGATAGCTCAAATGGCACAGTAATGGCAAATCGCTGCTTAAATAGCTTTCGCCCCTCAAAATCCTTCAATTCCTCTTTAATTCGACGCAGAAACCACGGACTGTTCTCCATGCTTAGCATCTCAGGGTTCATTCGATCCGAGACAAACTGATCCGGGTCCAGCAATCGCAGAAAATTATGAAACTGATTGACATCGCCTTGATGGGGTGTGGCAGTCAGCAATAAAATGTGCTCACAATTTCGGGATAGTGCCTCTACAAGCTCATAGCGTCCTGTCCGTCGCAAATCATCCCCCTGCGTTCGAGCCGAACATTTATGCGCCTCATCCACAATCACTAAATCCCAACCAACCTGCAAAATTCCCGGAGCTACATCATCTCGTTTTGCAAAATCGATCGAAGTAACGCACTGTCGAAAGCGCTCCCAAGGATTACCCGCCAACTGTCCTTTTACCAGTGTTGAGTTAATCACCTCAAATGTTTCAGAAAACTTCATTCGCAACTCATCTTGCCATTGCAGCGTGAGTGGCGACGGCGCTAGAATCAGCACCCGCTCGATCGCCCCTCGCAGCTTTAATTCTTTCAGTAACAATCCCGCCATAATCGTTTTTCCAGCACCTGGATCGTCTGCCAAAAGAAATCTCAATCGTACTTGTGGCAAAATTCGTTCACAAACTGCTTCTAGCTGGTGGGGCAGGGGACGCACACCGCTTAAACTCACCGCAAAGTGAGGATCATAAGCGAATGCAAGCTTAATCCGAGCAGATTCAACGAATAGAAAAAATTGGTTTGCACCGATCTCTGTTGCTGCACTGTGAGATTGGGTCGCCAGGATTTCAGCGACATCAGCAACAGCGAGAAAGGCATCTCGGGTAGTGCTAAACAAGTAATGATTTGTTGTAGTAATGGATAAAATACCAAATCGCACCAATGTGATTCTCTAATGATTTGGAAAAGGACAAGGTTTTTCGCACCAAACGAGACACCCGTTGCCTCAATGTATTATTGAAGCGCTCAATGTAGCTGGTCTTGCCAGTTTCTTTGCCAACCGCTCGATGTCGTTTGCTCGGTAGCACCGCCCGATAGGCTGCCCAAAAATCAGTGTAAGCAATGGCGCAATGGCGCATTGGCGATAGACCCCAGGCAGAGATTCCCACAACTTGCGGGCTGCCGCTTCATCGCGAGCACCAATGTAAACGCCCACAATCTCGCGGGTGTCTGCATCCATTGCCAACCACACCCACTGCTTGTTGCCTTTGTTGCCGACAAATGACCACAGCTCGTCACATTGAATCGTTAGCCTCCCCTTTTTTTAGGTGTCACCTGCACTTTGCGCCGCACCTCTGCATATTTCTCGTTCACGTACTGTTGGAGCCATGTTTCCGAAACCTGCGCTGCACGAGCAATTCCAGCCAATGAAATCCGCTCTAACAACAATCGGTCGATGAGTTCTCGTGTGGCTAAATCAATCACCTTTTTAGTCGGTTGCTCAACGAACTGCCGCCCACACTGCAAACACTTATAGCGTTGTTTTCCGGTGTGAATCCGACCATTCTTAACAGTTTGAGCAGATGTGCAGTTAGGACAAGCTGGCATCAGATCTCACGGGACAACAAGAACTGTCCCTACTTTAGCAACTATCATTACTTCCGTGGCACTACCCTCACCTTTAGCAGAACAGTGTCGTCGTAGATGGTTACATTCTCAACCATTAAAGTTCCTGTGAATTGCCCAGGAATCATAATTCGTTTGCCAATCAATTGTGCTTCCATCAATTCCTCTGCCAAGCTCATCATTCGGATACTCTGTTTATCTTGGCATCACATTAGAACGATGTCGCTTTTATTAGAGTTGTTGGGGAATAGGATAATAGACTTTATCGGAAAGAGCAGTGATTGGAATTCAAGACAACGCTTCCAAATCAGCTTTGAGCTAGGCAAACTTTGAGCGGTGGACAAGGCGAAAGTTATGCAATCCACAAGCCGTTTCCATCACAGCATCGACATAGTTCTCTTTACGATTACGAAACGTCTGCATCACAATCTGGGAACGCTTGATCCCACTAATGTGATGTTCAATCACAACCCGCTGCTTTGAGATTAAACGATTCAGGCGTTTCTCTGCTTCGCTCAGTTCTTGATTTCTGGGTTTCTTCTTCGGTTGCAACACAATCACGCCTCTCGGTGCAAATCCTTGGAAGCCTGTATCCTGCCACAAGCGACTGCCTGCTGGAAATGGATAGTTCTCTTCATCTGCAATGGCTTTATCATGCTTCTTGCCTTCATACGTCTGACTGAGATACTTCACTTTGCCGCGCCGCTCGGCAATCACGTTGTTCTTCACCGCATGAGCTTTCCGTTTGCCGCTGTAGTACTTTTTTCGCTGCTCCTTGTCTTGCGGACGATTGATCTTGCGGTCAGTCCCATCAATGTTTCTCAGATAAATTCCGCGATCGAACTGCAATTTCTCAATCTGAAACAGTAATTCAAGACAACTTTCATACTTTGGTGAAAGGTCATCTGATAGCCGTTGTGAGTAGTAACCAAGTTCAGAATTCATAATTAGAAAACCTCATGAAATCAGTGTTTTCGGGGCAAGCCGTCCGACGTTTCTCAAGTAGGGGAAGGCTTTGAAATCGATCGTGTCTTCTTGCTTCATCAGCAGTGATTGATCGGCATCACTTAACTGAGTAATCCAAGAAGGTTCTCATCGGGTTGATCTGGCGCTTGCTGCTTGGAAGTGCTATCGTTCTGCGTTTCAGGCATCGCTACATCTAATAAACGCATCTGATGATCAGCGATAATTCTGCAAATAATTTCTGTTGGGTCATCAGTGCCCATTAATGCGCCAATCTGCCGAACATACTCACGCTGATAGGCTTTAATGGTCGCTCTCATCGTCTAAGCTCCTTTCTGCAACTTCAATTGAGCCAATTTGAACAATCCCCGCGCATTGACCCAATGGGACTCCGAGATCGGTGTAATGCCTTTAGCCACTAGCAGCGGTGCGATTTTCGGCAGTTGTGCCCCGCCTCCAATGGCGATCGCAGCATCTGCGTTAGCACTCCAATCTGCGACCGACTTCAGCAGTGGTGCAAGTCCTGACACAATCCATTCCTTAAGCTCTGCCGTGTAAATCTCACCGAAGTTAAACCCAGTGATGGCAGTATTTCCATAGTCAAAACTGCGATTCTCAATCCCTGCCCGGATTAGGTCTTTGCGCCCTGGTTGCGATAGTTTTTGGCGCGTATCCGCATGAATTGAGATGGCTGCAATTAAGTTTTCAACGCCTCTCATGTTCAGATTACGGTCTACTAACTTTCCGCCCTGGAACACGGATGAGATCGAGGTACCATTGCCAAAATCGAAAACAATCACGGTTCCTTTGATATCAATATCCTTGCTGGCAGTGGCGATCGCCCCGATACCCTCTTCCACTACTGAAAACACCTCAATCTCAATCTGGCAAACATCGGCATTTCGGAATCGAATCGTGTGAACGCCTGAAAGAGATCGCGATAGCTCAGTCGAGAAAGTTTCGGCATCCTGACTCGAAAGCACGATCGCAAACTTCCAACTGGATTGATTCGGCATTGTTTCGAGTGCCCCGGTCAGCAGTTGTAATGCGTATTTGATCTTTCCTTTGGCATCATCTACCACGCGCTGAAGCCCAAAGGTGACACTTGAGCCGCTGGTTTTCCTGCAAACCATTTCGCACCGATCAGGTCATCGCGATCGCCTCCGAGATATTCAATGAATCCCAATTCTGGATCAGTTGAGCCGATATGAGAAATTGGCAAAACATAAGAGGGGATAAGCACTTCGCGATCACTTGTGACAAACTTTGTTGAACCATTTCCAATGTCTAAACCCAAGGGTTGAAATCGGTTCTGATTGGTTGTATCCGGTTGTGACTGCCTAACAATGTTCATGATTTTCTCTAATTCAATCTGGTTTTGTGGTTGAGATTGGCACTAGCTACCCAATCTGCTTGTGTCGGGTTGCCAGAGCCAATCGGTTTAGAAGTGGATGGATCAGTCGATCGATCTGCCATCAATCACCATCACGGGGACACGATCACGCACCTGAACTTCTACTTTTCGATGCGGAGATCGTTGCTGGAGTTGTTCGGCAGTGACGTAAAACTGGGCGTTCTGTTTGCCGAATTGAACGCCTGCGCGATAACCCTCGGTGTGAACACTCGTGTATAAGAACGCCATCGATCTCACAGTGTCTTCAATGGCTTGCACGAGCCTTGCTCTCGTCTCGTTCGTCTGCGCCTTTTTCAATCGAGCTTGCAGATTGAGCAGGGGGTGCGATCGTTGCCGAAATACTGTGAAATTTGCTCAGGTAGGTTTAACATTGGCTTAATCCTCGTTGTTGGATGAGAGGCGCGATTTTTGCTGTGGTAGGCGGTCGCGCTTTTTGATTGCCGCAGATCGCTTTGTCCTGTCACTACAAAGGCGATCGCTGCCATGTTTCGCTTTGTTGTTAGGTATGCTTAATTTTCTGGTTGCTTATCGGGCAAGCCCTAAGCGTCGTTGCGTGACAGGCTATTCAGTTGTGGATGGAGAGGGAACCCCGCGTATCAGATTTTGCGATATGGGATCTAGCAAAGATTGATGACACGGTTTCACTCGCCCTAGTGATGCAGTTTATAAACTACTCACACGGCTAATATATCCTAACTGCATACGGAATGAAGACAAAAGATTGACAAATTGCAGATCCTTATTAGATTAAGCAATTTCTATAATTGTCTGTAATCCGTCTGCGTTAAACAGACAATATAAAGACGAGCAAGCTACTATAGCGGTATAACACGAACTACCTAGTAATGTAAGGAGAGACAAGTTGTATGCTTAGTGCTGATATGAAAGTTCCGAAGAACAGACAGAGCCGTTTATCAGATGATGTGTGGTTAGCTGGTGAAGCGATCGCCCGTCATTTTCGTATGTCTAGTTCTCGTGAAGGATTTGAGGCAGCGATTCGGGATTATGTTTTACGGCTGTCCCAAAACGACGCTAAATTTGCTGAGGTTTGGGAAAGAGTGAAGGAAGAAGGCATTGAAGAGTCATAACCTGTCCACCGCAAATAGAGCGTTAGCAGCGAGGCACAGATGGGAGAGTTAGCAGTTCAGAAATTGCGGCAAAGCATTCTGGCTATCACACCAGAAGATAAGCGGGAGACCAAGCGCCAAATTCTGCATGAACTCGGGATTGAAGGTTATAAGGCATTGCTACGAGCATTTGGGTCCGATTGGGCAAAGCACCAAACCAATGAGCGCGCTACTCATATGGCGTTGTTGCACCGTGCCCCCATACCTAAAATCGAGCGCTTGACAGCGCTGGAGTCGCTTGCTCACATCTCAAGAAGACAAGCCTATCGGCTGCTCGCGACACTTCCCCATCCTCTACGGCACCATATGCCCCCTAATATTACCGAATCTGAAGTCGGTCACGAAAGCAATTATTGGGTCGCGATTGCTGGATGGTTACTTTTTTGGGAAAAGAGTTCAGAATCGCTCAAACTCATCATCGATCAACGTTGGAAGAGTTATGAACCCCGCGCAAGAATTGCAGAACTGCGCTATCAGATGATTCGCAAACTCGTTGATGAGCGTCAACTATTGCCAAATCGCTTCCAGCACCCTGAATTACCGTGGCTCCTGGCTGAGGTTGCTTGTTGTCGCCAACGACTCTACACCCTCGATATGCACACGCCGAAGCAACGGTTCTATGACAGCCGAAAGGCAGAAATTCATGCGTTAAACGCATTTGACAACCCCTTAGAAACACAAACATCCCAAGACTTAGACGTGCTGCTGTTTCGTTTCGATACAGTTGTTGAAACTGTAGCTAGAGAGTATGCCGATCGGGACACAACCTTTGATCGCCAATACCTCAAACCCTACCTTTCAGCATGCACAGCTTGGAATCGCAAACAAGAACATGACAAGAACTTTCAGCCAATTCGCAGACAGAACCAGCGAGAGCGCATCCCACCGGGGAAAAAAGATGTAAAGAATTGTTAAGTTAACTCCGCGCTCGGTTCCGCCCTTTTTTTTCTGCAATTCTGAACACAGGAAGAAAACAACTCATTCCTGTGAAAGACAAGATGTAATCCGAGCTGTGTAGGAGTTTCAGGCTATTTAACCTCAGACACTTTACATAGCAAAAGACCTTAGCGTGAGCTAGGTCTTTCACTGCTCAGCCGATCGGCATCGAAGTTCCACCCAAGGCACCGAATCGGGTATTCCAAGAAAAAACTATGCCCATTTTTACGTCCAGCGTAGCATATCCCCCCGGTTTCCCAGCAGGAGAAGCCGAAAGCAAGTTTTCGCTCAATCCGCCAGCCAACACGCAGACATCAGATCAATGCCCATTTGTGCGATCGCGATTATCAGAAGCTTCAATTCTTGATGGAGCGTGAGCAAGTCCACCGGGCAACCCTGGCTAATCGAGCGCTGATCGAATTTCTCGATCGTTACGAAAAAGCCCTCGAAGCAATTTAACTCCAAGGGTTCTCAGATTATTCACCGCTATTGATCAGCCAAAAGTTTTGCCGCTCTGAAACTGATCGATAGCTACTATTTAGGAAACAGACATGATTTTTTTATCGCGGCTTAAACCCTACATCAAAAATGACATTTTTGTCAAGCTTCGTTCCTTAGTCTTAGGTGAGACTCGTAATAATATTGTAGCAGATCCGATTGCAAAACGTTGGACAAACGAGAGATCGCTAGAGATTGATCTACAAATTGCGTTGAACGATCGGATCGCCGAGCTTCGTTGCCAGGGGGTGCATCATGAGCGCATCCTTTAAATCGAAGCTGATCGCGACTAAGAAATCAAGCCAGTGCCCAGTCTGCGCGGACGTTTCAGGCAAGTGCAGAACTCCTGATGACAACCCGATCGTGCTGTGCATGGTGCTTACAAGCCCTCTCGATACGGCTCCGGGCTATCGATATTTGAAGCCTACAAAAGACGGACTTTGGGCAGTTTGGCAACCCGATGACGATGCAAAGTTTGATCGTCAAGAATGGCAGAAACGAACCGAAGTTATCAAACAACAAAAAACGATCGACACATCCAAGTTGATGTCTCTCGATGAACGCGATCACTTTTACCGTGATTGGTTGGCGAGAGGATCTCTGAACGATCTCGATCTCGCTGATTTGGAGCGTAGGGGCGTTACAGACTTCTCGATCGCAGTCTCTAGCCAAATTGGTTACATCGTCCCCTTTAAGGGGCTGGGCGGCAAGTATGTGGGGGCGCAATGGCGGCTTCGTGATGTTGAAAACGGTGGACGCTATCGTTGGCACAACCTCGAAGGCGGGAAACACTTCCCTGGCACTCAAGAGTTACCAATCGCAGTCTACCCTTGCGAGAATCCAACCGCGATCGCACTGGTTGACAGCACTGGCGTTAAGCCAAGGCTGGCGGCGGAAAGATTCGGAATGATTACGATCGGGACGGCTGGCGGATTGCATACTTCCTCAGCAATTCAACTGAAGGAAGCGATCGCAGCGTTCCCAAATCTGCCGATCGTGATTGTGCCCGACGCGGGCGATTTAATTAATCCGCAAATCATGGGCAACGGGAAGCGCTTCGATCTCACGGTGCGAACTTTGCGCCAGTGGAAGGTTGAGCCGAAATTTCTTTGGTGGAACCAGCGCACCAAGGCAGAAAACGACATCGACGAGGCAACGCTTGAAGAAATCAAATCGGCTGAATTACTAATTTGGGAGGAGTTCGCAGCGTTAGCGCCAAACAACGGAGATAGAGGCTTTGAGCAGGATTCAGCGCGAACTGAGAAATCAGAGCGGCAGAATCGAATCGAGAGCCGCGATCGCCTGATTGCAAAGCGGGTGTTTCGATTCTGCCAGTATCAGGAAGACTTGCAGCGTGATTTCTTGCTTCCTTCTGTCGTCAACGGCAACGAGATTCGATACCTCAACTACTCAGGATTTGCGCCGAACTTCGACCTCTACAGCGACACTACTTGCCTGCAAGGTTGGGTAGGCGCTGGCAAAACTGAAACGATGCTGAAATCGCTGGTTCCGTTTCAGAACAAAGAGATCGTCTGGGTTGCGCCGCGAAACGGACTACTACGGCAGACCGCAAAACGTGCTAAACGTCTTGGTTTCAGCGTTTACCACTATCAAGACAGTCCGGGTAAGTATCGATCAATGCTTGAGGCTGGAGCGCCAGGGCTTTACCTCATGGCTCCGGATAGCTTCAAAACTTACGCAGTCGGCAATGTCTCATGGGATAACGTCATTCTGGCGATCGATGAATTTAGCGGCATCCGAAAAGAGATTCTCGGCAAATCTGCCGAACTGCCTCAATTCTTGGATGCGATCGCTCGGTGTGGTTCGTTGGTTCTGGCTGATGCCTTCTTAAGTCAGATCGATATCCGAGTCATTCAGAAGCATCGATCGGGAACGATGCAAATTCTGAAGCAAGAATTCAAAAAGTCCCCCACCAAGATCAATTGGCTGGAATGTCGCACCAAGGCGGGAGAAATCTCGCTTAACCACGAAGGAATTTACTACTCCCTGCTCGATCGCTGGATGGAGGAGAAAATCAAACGAATCGCGATCGCGGTTGATAATCTGGGTATTGCCAAACTGCTCGATCGCTATCTCAGATCGAAGGGTATCAAAACCTGGCTTGTTTGCTCTGAAACGCCGCAAGAAAATCTCAGCTTCATGGAAGAGCCTGACAAACTGATTAAGGACGGCAGAATCGAAGCGGTACTCTACACCCCGACTGCTCAAAGCGGACTAGATATTCAAGCCGATTTTGATCGGGGCTTGCTGATTGCCACAGGCACGTTACCACCGCTGCAAATGTTGCAGATGCTCGGCAGGTGTCGCCAATGCCTTGAGTGGTTTGTTTCGGCTCCGAGACGATCGAGCAATCCAGACTGCGCTACCCCATCGCTCGACGGGCGCAAAATTCAGCAGTGGACAAAGCAGTTAAGCGAAATGTTCGCGGATCACGAATTTAACGCGCCCCATCCGATCCAAGGTTGGGCGCTGTGGGAGGACTTGACACGCAACATTGAAAAGGCTTTCTGCTCAGAATATCTGCGGCATTTACTCGATCGCTATTTTGAGTCGGTTCAAACTGTTGAAGTCGAGAGCGATCGCGTTTCCGAATGGCGCAAAGATGCCCAAATCCTCAAAACTGAGGACGCAGATCGGACGCTAAAAGCCAATCTGCAAAACGGGTTGAAGCTGAAAGACGCGCAGAAACAACCGAAATTTAACTCTGAAATTTGGGACTGCAAGCTGGCTGAGTTCTGGTTAAAGTATCCAAACGTTGCTAACAAAGCGATCTCGGATATCGGAGTCGAGGAATTCGCAGAAGACGCGATCGAGATGACGAAGTTATTCACCTCTAGACGGATTGAGAAGCTTCGGAATTTTGTGATCACGACAGAGCCAAATCAGCAGGACGATCGCGATTTGCTGCAATACCTAAAAGAGCGACCAATACACTACAACGCTGGCAACTTCAAGCGGTTGCAGAATATCAAGCTGTTCCGGCTGCTTAATCTTGTCAAGCTGGTATTGGTTGCGAACCTCAAGGAAATTGAAGCGGATGTTAATGCCTTTCGCGCTGGCTCCGAAGCGATCTCGCAGTTGTATCAAGCTTTTCTTGCCAACTCGAAATTGGCGCGACTGTTTCCGTTTGTAGATTCGCAGAAAGGTTTCTTCGATGCGATCAAAACTTGTCTTTCCTATCTGGGTTATGAGCAAGGTAGCAAATCGATCCGAATCAAAACCGAGGATCTTCACCCGAACGGCAAAGACCGCAACGGCAAGCAGCGATTCTGCAAATCGAAGCCGCCCTACTTCGTCTACTGGCTTTTGATGGAGTCTAGTGGCTCAGCGTACTTCCGAGAGAATTTCGACTTGATTCTCGAAGCCATCCGCGATCGCATTTCAACCGAACGGGAGGAACGGCGTAAATGGCGGGAGAGGCAGGAATTGCCTCCGCCTGGATGGGAGGCACAAGCGGCGTGATCGAAACCCTGAAACGAATACAGAGACAGCCCCACACATAGATGAGGTGCGCTTGCGATGCCACAGATCAATTGATCGCATTGCTAAACGTCCCGGATCAGCAAAATTGCTGCAAGTTGCAGAAAAAGCATTAACCCTTTACCCACAATATAAGGCGAATCGCTATGAGTCCTGAGCAATCACACCAAATGATCGCAGAAATTTTGCTTACTGTGCAGAGATTGGAGTCTGAAGTTCAATCGCTAAAATCACGGCTAGAAGGTCATCCAGGGATTGCAGACGGATGGCTTAGATCAAAGAAAGCTGCGATCGCGCTTAAATCAGAAGGTGTCCTTGATGATAAACATCTTCGCAAGCTATTGAGAGCAGGGGTTTTTAGCGCGTCCAAGAATGAAATTCGCAATAGGAGCGAGGGAAATCGTCCAACTTGGGAATTTAACATTCCCAAATGCAGAGACGCGCTAAGACGGTATTTCAAGGAGTTTCGCGTGATTTCTTGAGAATCACTTCATCGTATACCTGCTGGGCTTGGGCGTTGTCTATCCAGTGATGATAGGTATCTCGATGGACCTGCGGCGAGTGCCCCATCTGTTTTGCCATCACGCTTTCGGCTAAACCTTCGACGACTGAACCCCGGATTGCATAGGCATGACGCAAATCATAAGCAAGGAAGGGCAGCTCTGCTCGTCCAAAAGCTTGCGACACTCGTTGCCCATAAGCTCTAGGAGTTTGACCGGAAATTTTAGGACGATCGACCTGGATCAGATTCCAGTCTTCTGCCCACTTAGGGTAGATTGCTCGTGTAATCCGAAATCCGGTTTTTGTACCAGATACACCTGCCCTGACTTGCATTTTCTCGTAAACTTTCACAGTCAGCGGATTAATAAACTCGCAGGCGAAGACCTCGTGAGGACGCAATCCAAAAGCCGCTAGCATCCCATAAACCCATTGCCAGTTTGAATCCTCAATTCGATTGCGCCATTCCATAATCAAACCATCCTTGGGGAGATTGCGAGGCTCTTCTGAACCTTTGCCATATTTTCCTTTGTGCGGCTTCAAATCGACTTTTAAGCCTGCATAATCGCATAGCGCTTGCATTCGTTGATAAGTGCGCTGTCGAATACAAGAATCAGGCTCTTTGCGTTCTACCAGCGCTAACGCCAGCGTTTCAGTCAGAGATTGCTCCTGCGGCAGTTCGCGAAACGTCAGCGCCCAGGTGTCATTCCAGGTTGATTCTTTGATTGGCTTACGTGTCGTCTGGCTCGCTCGGATGTAATGCTCTTTGAATTTCTGCACCAAAACAGAGATAGGCATTTCATCCACTTTTTGGATGCGATCTCGCTTCCAATTATTCAAGTCGAATGCGCCTATCATCAACTGCTTACCAAGCTCATGACACTCTGTTTCAATGAACTTCAAGCCGTCTTTGCTGGCAGGGATTCCGAGCGTCAATTCTGGGCGTATTGTTCCAACGCCAAGCGGCATTGGAACGGTGACGCGAATATACAACTGCTTTCCTTTCTGCCTTACCCTAGCTGGATTACCGGAGTCTTTCAAACGCTGATTCATCCTAACGATCGCGGTATCTAGATTCATTCCCCAAATCTTCCCCAAATTGCTGTTGAATTTAGGACATTTTAGGACAATTCAGAACAATTGATCGCCCTATAGATAGCGTCTGAAACGCCCGTTTCAAGACCATAATAGCATGCTTAGCGTTTTCTGATTACCTCCCTTACAAGGAGGACGTCGGGGGTTCGAGTCCCTCATCGCCCATCGGTTTCAGGGTTTGAAGTCAGCAACATGACTGGAAAATAACTAAAGCCGAAAGGCAACCGAATAGATGGGACTGCGGATCGGCTCCGTATTCACAGCTTTTAAGGGGTATTGGCTCCCATAGGAAGCCGTGAATACCAGGCTCAGATACCGCCATTTTTTGCGAGTTAGAACGCGACTTAATAAGCCAAAAGCCTTATAGTGCGGTTCTAACACATACTTTTGGTAAGGAATGCGATCGGCAATTCCGCATGGTATTGTCAGGTTAACCTGAATACAGAATAATAGTACTGGTCCAACCTTGATCGCGCCTGCTTGCCCATGTATTCCCGTCATCGGTTCCCTGGCGAAATTATTAGCTATTGCGTTTGTCTGTATTACACCTTCCCCTTGAGCTACCGAGACATTGAGAAAATGATGCTCTATCGCGGAATCGAAGTCACTTATGAAACGATTCGAGAGTGGTGTCAGAAATTCGGACAGCAATACGCGAACCAGCTTCGGCGCAAACGCCCATACATCAGCGATAAATGGCATCTGGATGAAGTGGTCGTGACGATCAAAAAGCAACAGTATTATTTGTGGCGGGCAGTGGATTTGGAGGGGGATGTGCTGGATGTCTTGCTGCAACGGCATCGGGATACAAAGGCGGCAGCGCGATTCTTTCGCAGACTCCTCAAAAAACAAGGGTTTGTGCCGCGAGTCATCGTCACCGATAAACTGAAGAGCTACGAAGCGGCGAAGAAGCAGGTGATGAAGCGCGTGGAGCATCGACAGCATAAAGGATTGAACAATCGGGCCGAGAATTCCCATCAGCCCACTCGAACGCGAGAGCGACGAATGCGACGATTCAAATCCCCAGGGCAAGCGCAACGATTTCTCTCAGCCTTTGACCCAATCTGAGGACACTTTCATCCCAAACAACATGAACTGAGTGCAAAACGATACCGTTGCTGCGTAACATTGAGCGAGACTGACAATTGAGGGATTACCGTGCTTAATCTTGAATATTTCCGGTTAAGTTGACGATACCCTTTTTTGGGTTGTGTCGCAAGGATTTCAAAGTGACAAGCGAACCGGTCTCGTTCGTATTGCTTTAAGCACTCACTCCAAAGAGTTCGTTGATGAACTCGGCTTGAGATACGCTGTCTCCTTGGCTGATACTTTT
>JAESFQ010000084.1_pt1 | contig 40656 bp, 39 predicted proteins | sample 9269431 | NCBI WGS metagenome assembly JAESFQ01 (sample SAMN14502588, study PRJNA617103) | algae metagenome | isolation source: Plectolyngbya sp. WJT66-NPBG17 and co-occurring heterotrophs from well... | place: USA: Mojave Desert, Joshua Tree National Park, California | collected 2006-08-06 | reverse complement strand
GATCGGCTTCTCGGTGCAACGTCCAGCGACCCAGGCGCGGGAGCGCGATGAGCGGGCGATTGCTGCCTGGCCGCGCCGCTCTTGGGCGGCCATAAAAAAATCAGGCCCGCCGCGAGGGGCGCACGATGGTTGTGTTGCAAAATTTGCCGATGGGTATGCGAAGCACCGACGCGAGGCGGATCAGCGCGTTTCAAGCGGCGATCGGGAACAGCTCGGCGACGAAGCGGGCCTGGGCCAGCATGTCACGTGCGCCAACCTTCCTGACCTGCCCCTTCCTCATCATCGCCATCGCCTCGTAGCCCGCCAGTGTTCGTCGCGCCGTGTGGAAGCTGCCGAAGCCAAGCCCCGGTCTGACCAGGCGTTTCACGCGCCGGTGGTCTTGTTCGACGATGTTGTTGAGGTACTTGACCTGGCGTAGCCGAGAGCGCCGCCACAGTTCGCCGTCTGCTTTCATCCCGGCGATCACGCGCGGATAGGCCGGGTTTTTGTCGACCGTGATGGTGCGTGGGTTCACCGTGTGCGGCTGCTGCAGCGCCTTGCGAAAGAACCGCTTCGCAGCCGCCGCATCTCGCTTCGCGGCAAGCAGGAAGTCGATGGTCTGGCCACGGCTGTCGACCGCGCGGTACAGGTAAGTCCAGCGCCCCTTCACTCGGATGTAGGTCTCGTCGACGCGCCATGAGTTATTCGACAAGCGTAGGTATGGCCGGACCCGCTTTCCGAGATCGAGCGCATAGGCCTGGATCCAGCGGAACACCGTCGTGTGGTCCACGCTGACGCCACGATCTTGCAGCATGAGTTCCAGGTCGCGGTAGCTGATCGGGAACATCAGGTACCAGCGAACCGCCCACAGGATCACCTCAGCGGTGAAGTGCCGGCCCTTGAAGGCCACATCGGCCTTCAGCTTCCGCAGTCGATGATCCCGCGCCATGCTCGAGGATGGCCTGCTTCCGGGACTGGAGCAAACGTTGCAACAGAACCATTTGCGGGGCGGCAGACGTGACGCCGGGCGAGAGGACGGTGGTACTGCCGGCGGGGGGCGTACTCCTCCGACAACCATCAGCCGCACCGCTCTCGGAACGTCGATCCAGGCGCGAGCGAGAATGTCAGCGCGATCACCCCGCCGCCCTACCGAACCGGTCATCATCCTGTCCAATCCGCCTGTGGCACTTGCGTGAGTGGCCCAGGCGGGCTGTCCTTCCAGAGGAACCAGTGGGAGACCGGCCAATGCGAACGAGGCGGATCCTAGCCGGCGGCATCGCGCAGGAATCCCACAGCTTCAACCCTGTGCTGATGGGCCGCTCCTGGTTCAACATCCATGTCGGAGTAGAGGCGGTGGCGGCGGCGCGCGGAAGCAACTCCGTGCTTGGCGGCATCGTCGACGCGGCGGAGGCGAAAGGTGTCGAGGTCATCGTACCGGCGATTTTTCGTGCCCAGTCCGGCGGACCGGTCGAGGAGGCCGTCTTCGAGGAGATGCGCGACCTCATGTGCGACGCGGCCCGACGCGGCGACTTCGACGCGATCGTGCTGCCGCTTCATGGCGGGATGCTGACGCCGAGCTTGGAGGACCCGGAGGGCGCGCTGATGGCGGCGTTGCGCGGCATCGTGGGCGACGACGTGCCGCTGACGGTAGGCTTCGATCTGCATGCCCACGTCACGCCTGAGATCCTGGCGCGCTGCGACATGCTGGCGGGCTATTTGACCAATCCGCACGGCGACCAGGGCAGGACGGGGCAGCGCGCCTTACTCGCCGCGCTGGACATGCTGGAAGGGCTATTGCGGCCCGCTTTGGCGGCGGTCCACCTCCCCATGCTGACGCTCGGCAATGATCGCACCGACGAGGAGCCGCTGCGCTCCCTCCACGCGCGCGCCCGGGCGGCGGTCGAGGCGGGGGAGGCTTACGACGTATCCATCTTCAACGCGCAGCAGTTTCTGGACGTACACGGCCTTGGCCAATGGGTGCTGGCCTACGGCAATGAGGCGGCCCCAGACGGTCTTGCGCTGGAACTGGCGAGAACGCTGTGGGACCGACGGCGGGACTTGATCGGCACCTATCCGCCGCTGGACGAGTATCTGGACAAGGCAGCTCGCGGCACCGATCGGCCGCTGATCCTGGGTGACCAGGGAGACCGCGTCGCAGGCGGCAGCCCGGGCGATGGAACCTATGTGCTGCGCGCCCTGTTGGCGAGAGACGATCTGCCTGCTTCCGCCGTGCCGATCGCGGACGCCGACGCTGTGCGAGCCTGCCGGGCCGCCGGGGTTGGGGCGGTGGTCACGGTGACGGTGGGCGGACGATACTCCACCGTCGCGCCGCCGGTGACAGTGGTAGGGGAGGTCGTGTCCGCCGCTGCTTCCACCCAGGTGGTATATGACGGACCGGCCGATGCGGGCTACCGAGCAACGCTTGGCGCCTACGCCGTCCTGCACGTCGGCCGTGTGAACCTAGTGCTGACCGACCAACCTTATTCCTACCTCGATCCCGGCTACTACCGCGCAATGGGGATCGATCCGGCGCGGATGGGACTCGTGATCACGCGCTCCGGCTACCATTTCACCCTCAACTACGCAGCGGTCGGGGAGTGCGTCACGGTGGATACGCCGGGCATGACCTCCTACCGCGTCGGCGAGCTACCCTTTGTCAAGGCGCGGCCATTCTTCCCCTTAGACGAAATCAAGGTCACGCCGCGGCTTTACGCGCGTGGCGGCGCGCTGCCCTGAAGAAGAGCCCTTGCATCAGGGGCCTGGCTCTTGCTGCATTGCCGGAAACAACTTCGCCAGCGGGCAGACCCGGGGCATGACGAGGAGGTACCAATGCACCGCCGCTCACTGCTGAAGGGGATTGCCGTGACCGGCGCCTCCCTCTCCGCGCCGGCCTTTGCCCAAGGACAGGTCCGGACACTGCGCTTTATCCCCCAAATCGACCTTGCCTTCCTTGACCCGCACTGGACCACGGCGAACGTCACCCGCAATCACGGCTACATGGTCTTCGACACCCTCTACGGGCTGGACCAGAATGACGTGGCGATGCCGCAGATGGCCGAGGGCCATGTGGTAGAAGAGGACGGGAGGCGCTGGACCATCCGCCTGCGCGAGGGGCTGCTGTTCCATGACGGCACGTCGGTGCTGGCGCGGGACTGCGCGGCGAGCATCCGCCGCTGGGGCGCGAGGGATGCCTTCGGTGGCGCGCTGCTGCGGGTGACCGACGAGGTCTCCGCGCCCGACGACCGCACAATCGTCTTCCGGCTGAAAAAGCCTTTCTCCCTTCTGGCGTACGCGCTGGCGAAGGGCACCGCGATGATGCCCGCGATTATGCCGGAGCGGGTGGCGCGAACTGACCCCGGTACGCAGATCACCGAGATCATCGGCAGCGGCCCCTTCCGCTATCTCGCGGACGAGCGGCTGCAGGGCGCGCGCAATGCCTACGCGAAGTTCGACCGCTACCGGCCGCGGGAGAGCGGGCCGGCGCTCGGCAGCGCGGGCCCCAAAATCGTGCACTACGACCGCGTGGTGTGGACCACGATCCCGGATGCCTCCACCGCCGCCGGTGCGCTCGTCTCCGGCGAGCAGGATTGGTGGGAACAGGTGGCGCATGACCTGAAGCCGATGATCGCGCGGAGCCGCGGCATCCAGATGCGCGTTCAGGAGGAAACGGGCACGGTCGGCATGCTGCGGCCGAACTGTACGCAGGCCCCCTTCAATAATGCCGCAATCCGCCGGGCCGTCATGGGGGCGATTGACCAGGCCTCCTACATGCAGGCGATCGTCGGCGACGACCGCTCCTCCTACCATGTGCCGACCGGCTTCTTCACCCCGGGCACGCCGATGGCGAGCGAGGTGGGGCTCGACCCTCTGCGGAAGCCGAAGAATGATGCCGCGGTGCGGCGGGACCTGGAAGCCGCCGGCTACAAGGGCGAGAAGGTCGTCCTCCTGGTGCCAACCGACTACGTGACGATCAAGGCCCTGGGCGACGTGGCGGCGGACATGCTGCGGCGGATCGGGATGAACGTGGACTACGTGGCCACAGACTGGGGCACGATGCTTCAGCGGCGTAACAACCGCGGCCCGGTCGACAGCGGGGGGTGGAGCCTCTTTGCGACGAGTTGGACGGGCACTGACCTGCTGAACCCGGCAACGCATGTCGGCGTGCGCGGCAACGGCGCCGCGGGCTATGCGGGCTGGTACGAGAGCGCCCAGCTCGAAGGGATGTACAATGCTTGGTTCGACGCGCCGGACCTCGCGGGGCGGCAGGCCGTATGCCGCGACATCCAGACCGCCTGCATGGAGGAGGTACCCTATTACCCGCTCGGCCAGTTCAAGCAGCAGACCGCGACACGGGGCATCCAGGGGCTGCAAACCGGTTTCACGCGGTTCTGGGGCATCCGCCCGGCATGAATTTTGGAGCAGCCCCCGACCAGGGCGGCGCGGTCGCCTCCCGTCCGCTGCATCGGGCCTGCCGTGCTTGACAGCGTGTTGCAGGGGTCGGCGGATCAGGTGCATTGAGCCCGTCCCACACTTCGGGGCATGAAAGGCGGACGTACTCCGGGCGGCCCAGCTCAAACTCACGGCGCACCGGCGAGCTGTTGACACCGGCGCAGCATCACCGCCTTGATGCCGTTGAGGCTCCTTGCCTTCCCTCTGGCCTCGGACGGTAGGAGCGCCCGTGACCGAAGCTCTCTCCCCTGCCCTGCTGACGCCGACTCAGCAAGCCGCGGTGCTTGCAGAGGTTCAGCGCCAGATGCGCGAGCGCGGTGCCCGGACCACCAGCCAGGGCCCTCACGTACCACCGCCATCCTCTCCCGCTTCGGTCGAGATGCCGGAGCGCTGCCCGGGAGAGCGGTGAGGCCCTCTCCCTACTCCAGACGTTGGGTGGCATCATCGGGCTGCTCTGCCGCTGGCTTTTCAGGCCCCTGCCCTACGGCTTGCCGGCCGAGTTCAACGCCTCCCCGGCCTTCGGTTCTGTTAGGCTTCGGGACAATGGGCGCAGATGGATTGTGTGGCCTGCGGCCTGGCAGAGGTCACGGAGCGGCCGGAGCGCACCGCCCAGGGCTACCGTCGATTTCGCTGCGACGACTGAGGCAAACAGTTCAACGAGCGTAGCGCTGGGCTGCTGAACCACACCCAATACCCATCGGACGTCATCGCCCGCGTGGTGCTGTGGCGGCTGTGTTACCGCCTGACTTTGCGTGACCTGACCGAGATGTTCCTCCAGCGCGGCTTCGTGTTCAGCCATGAAGCCGCCCGCGCCTGGGAGGCGAAGCTCGCACCGGTGCTGATGCAGCAACTTCGTCGGCGCCGGTGCGGCAAGGGTGGCGCCCGTGGCCGACGCTGGCACGTGGATGAAACGTACCTGAAGGTCGGTGGCCCGTGGACGTATCTGTACCGAGCCATTGATCATGACGGCAACCTCGCATCAGCGCGGCGGTTCTGCCGAAGCTACGACGAACTCCGCAGCTTCCGCCGCTTCCAGACCCGTCATAACCAGCACGGCACCGTCGATCGCCATCGTCTGCTACACCTCCATCGCGCCACCACTGCGCTCGCTATTTTCCAAGTGGCGTAACCGAAACCAGACATCATCTCGTATCGTCAGGTTTGGCTTGAGCGCTGACAGAACCTTCCTGCGTAGGTCAGTAGGGGGTTTGTCAGGAATCTCCTCGCTCTCGCTCCGGCTTCTATGATTTGCCCAAGCAAGAGCCCTGCTCTGTCGCACATGGCTTCGTTCCGCGCGAAGTCTCCCGCGACACACTGCTGCCTTTCCCAGGAGCCGCTTCGCCCGAAACATTCCGGTTACTGCACCGGTCAGTTTGTGATTTCTCTAGGAAAAGGCTCGATGCCGGAAGCAATGCGAGCAATGCTGGGTGAGTGATTGCCCCGCCCAGGGTCTGTTGCTCGGCTACTCGCTATCTTCAAACTCATGGACGGATTGGCCGCCTACGCTATCGGCAGGCATAAACCTTTACCTGACGCTATAGGCTTGAAGTCCGGGGTATTGAAACCACTGTTATGCCGATCTGAACGGCCAGTATCACAGCCAACGGTAGATGGCTTCTTGCGATTGCCTGCGGTCTGGCTTGTGGGGCAACCACTCACCGGCCGGAATGGGGCAATCACTCACCCGGTTTTGCGGTTGGGCAGGGCCGGGATGGCAACGACGCGCTTTGCGACCGGCGGTGGCGAGGGATGCAGCACGACCCCCTCATCCGCTAGGCGGACGTTGGCCTCAGGGTAAGCGGCAATGGCAGGTGCAAGCGCCTTTACGAAGTCGCGTTTGAAGGCGCCGATCTTGGCGTAGCCGCTCCCGAACTGCTCACGCAGGGCGGCCCACCGGATGGGGGTAGGCTTCGAAAGTGACTGCAGCCGGTAGGCTAGCCAGATGTAAAGATCGAGGCTTGTGGAGCGATCCGAAAGCTGCCGCAGAGCCGCTTCCCTAAGCGGGACTGGATGCTTCTGGAGGGCTTCGTAGAATACCTCGTCCAAGACAACGCGGTCCTGCCAAAGATCATCCTGCTCCCCGTCCCCATTCAGATGAAAACGGAGACCGGAGCGAACAAACCCGCCCTTATCAAACCCGCTGCTGTCTTCACCTTCCCAAAAGAAGCGAAGGGAGCACGCAGCAATACGGGTGGCCTGCTCCCGCAGGATCTTTCCGGTCGTGCCCCCATGCGTCATACCCATTCTGCTGAGCCAGTCGCGCATTGACCGGCCAAGCTCGATTTCTCGTCCGCCTGTTCGGACGGCTTCTGTCTGCAGATAGAGGAGGATCATGCGGGCGCGGGCACCGTAGGGGACGCCAAACAAGCGAGGCTGTCCGCGACCGATTTTCATGTGCCCTGGCTGCACCAGAAGGGTCACCCGATGGCCGACCTTTTTCCAAACCTCATCGTCAGGCAGACGCTTGTGCGGGAGGGCGGTAAGGCAAAAGCCGGTGTAGGTGATGCCGATCTTGCCGGCGTCATCGCCCATGACTTCGGCAGCGATATCGACGAGCTTCTTTCGCTCAGGCTCCACCATCTGTCTGGCTTGATCCCGGCCGTGCACGAGCACAAGGCGCCGGACGCCGTAGTCAGGCTCCTCGTCATCGCTCATGGACTCGCCCTTTCTGATCGCCATCGTCGACCAGGAAGGCGGCGCAGCCCGGCTAGGTCAACGGGGCAATCACTCACCAGACTAGTTGGAAGTAGTAGAACCTGAATCTAGTTGAAGAGGTGAGCACATGCCTTGTGGATAACGCCGATTCGGTGAGCATTTGCCCCGATTGGATGAGTCCTTGCCCCGGGACACATCCGCGGCCTGTGGATCTGGCAGGCGGTGAGTGATTGCCCCACCCATCCAGAATCGAGCCGAACTGTCTTCTTGTCCGCGGTGTTGCTGGTTGCCTTGCATTGTGGCCGGGGCTGTGCCGGTAGCGTGACGTCCGCAACAGCAGCGTGCAGTGCCGGCGTGGAACGGATCGGACTACGCGGACTCAAACCGTCGGCGAAACCGGGGGCGTCGTCCGTGAACCAGCTGCCTGTACGCTTGGTCATCCCTCGTCCTTCAATGCCAACAACTCACGAATCTCAGCGATACGCTTGCGTACGCTCTCCAATGCTCGGGCAAGCTTCACTTCGGACCGTTCAAGACGTCCAAGTTCCGCTCGCATTTTGGCTGGGTCTGGTCCCCGGGCCGTGCGCGGTACCACACCGTCGTGCAGCTTGCGGAATTCGATCAACGCGTTGCGGCTGACGGTCGGTCGAATCAAACCTTCCTTTTCCGCAATCCGCCGTTGCTCACTGTTCAGCAGCGCCATTTGATAGGCGGTCCCGTAGCTGCCGGGCAGCGCTTCCTTGGTGATATGGCCTGCATCGACGGCGCGAGCGATCACTCGAAACTGGCTCGCTACCGTTTCGGAAAACGGAAAAAGCTTGCGAAAGCCCCGCTTGAGGCTTTCTTGCTCGGCCTCATCCAACACTGCGTCAACTTCGTTCAGCGCCCTGCCGATTTCGAGGAAAGCGTCACGGGTTTGCTGCCAAGCCACGTCGACCTGACCCCGAAGGGTAATGACCGCACGGACTTTGCGCTGGTCACTCATAAGTCCGGTGCCAGCAAAGACGTCCTGCAATGTTGCGAGGAGTGTTTCATCAACGTGGACGAGCGGGGCCATCTCAATCTGTCGCTTGTCGGGCAGGCTCGCCGTAGACAGGTCGGCATCTGTATCGACCTGAAGCATAGCCCGGCGGGAAAGACCGCGAGCGCGAGCGGTCTTCATGCGGCCGGTGCCTCGACCGAGACTTTCATACCGGCGGCGCGGGAAACATACGCCCACAGCGCTTCGAAGGTCTCATTGGTCTTCTTGTTAGCAAGATCGAGGACGGCGAGCCCCTTCCCGGCGCTAACGTGGATGTCCTCGAGCATCGGGATCTCCACCGGACAAAGCGCGCCAGCTTTGAGGAGTTTGGTGCGCACAGCCTCGTAGCTCTTGACGCGACGGTTTGCCTTGTTGAGCACGAAGCTTGCTGGGACCCCAGCCTCGGTCAGCGTCCGCATCCAAGGCGTCACGCTATCGACGTCGTCTTGCGTGGCGCCAGTCGGGACCAAGACGTGATGCGCGGCCTGACATAATGCAACCGCAGCTCCATACTGCACCTCAATGCTCGGCGGTGTGTCGATGACGGTCAGGTCAAACCGAGGCGCTTCGCGTAAGGCTGCCCGCCAGTCGGAAAGCGCAAGACCGACGACCGGTACTTCCGGCGTCTCGGGATAGGTTTTCCGCACGAGTTCCCGGCGCTGGTGCCACTTAACAAGGGTCTGTTGTGCATCGAGATCGACCCCTTGCACCCGCGCGCCTGCTATAGCGGCCGAGACAAGAATGTTGCGGCACATGCTACTTTTTCCTACGCCGCCTTTAGGACTGGCGATAAGGAGCACCCGGCCACCTGCGGCTGCCTTCCTACGCATGAGTAACCCCTCTGAAGGATCCCGTATTGGAAAATGCAGTGGTCTCCTCAACCTCACAAGCACAGTTTTACAAGGGAAAACAGTTTTGCCAGCCATCGTGCAGCGGAGTTAGGCAGAGGTCGGGCCAAAGGGTTGGCCGGTTTTACAAGGGAAAACCAGGTACGCTTTAGAGAGCACGGTCCAGCAACAAGCGATCGCTTAAGATAGACTGCAGGCCTTTTGGTCAGTAGAAGTTCACCTGGTGAACTCGAAAAAAAATGCCACCTCTGGCTTCTGCTTCTTACAGTGGGCGGGAGCGGGTCTCTGAGGGTCGGCGTGACGTTGTTTTACACCCTTGCCGAATAGGATGCAGACGGGGCTCCCAGTTTTGGCGACCATTCAAGCTGTCCTTAACTCGCTCGTCCCGGCATTGATCTCGAAACGGCAGCGCTCGCCGCCGCTGGTCCAAGCTCGGCGAATGGCTCCGCGGTGCTGGATGGAGCTTAGACCGCTGAAATCAACGCCAAAGGCAGCGGCCGTCCGATGCCCTGGCGACAGCGTGACCGTGATGTCCCAGCGCCACCGGGAGACCTCGACATACTCAGCAACAGGTTGGCTCCGGGAATGAGTGTGGTGCCGACAACGCTGCGGGTTGGAACGGCTGGCTGGTCGATCCCGGCAGCGCAGGCTGACCGCTTTCCTCAGGGAGGCAGCCACCTTCAGCGCTATAGTCAGCGCCTCCCGGCCGTCGAAATCAACTCGTCCTTCTACCGGCCTCATCGGCCCAGCACCTACGAACGGTGGGCCGCCAGTGTTCCACCGGATTTCCGCTTTGCCGTGAAGGTGCCGAAAGAGGTCACCCACACCCGAAGGCTCGCCAACACCGCGGAGCCGCTCGCGCGCTTCCTGGATGAAGTCCGTCGGCTTGGACCCAAGCTTGGGCCTCTGCTGATCCAGCTCCCGCCCAGCCTGATCTTTCAGCAAGGTCTCGCAGCCGAGTTCCTGCGGCATCTACGCAACAGCTTCGCCGGCGACCTGGCATGCGAGCCGCGTCACCCAAGCTGGTTCACCGACGAGGTCGATGCGATGCTGGTCGAGCACCGCGTGGCGCGTGTCGCCGCTGATCCGGCCCCGGTCCCGCGTGCCGCCGAGCCGGGTGGATGGCCGGCGCTGACCTACTTCCGGCTGCACGGCTCGCCGCGTATGTACTACTCGCCCTATCCGCAGGCCTATCTCCACCAGCTGCAGAGCCGACTCTCCGGCCTCGACGGCGAGGTGTGGTGCATCTTCGACAACACGGCCGAGGGGGCAGCCACCTACGATGCGCTGGTGGTGGCAACCGGAACGTCTCCCCCGGCCTAGGCGACCACCATGGCGACCAGGACCGGCTGCAGGATGGACCGAGCGCGGGCGTCGGCAAGCGCGGCGTCACCGCGGTGTCTTCGCGGCCTTGCGTGCCGTGAACTCGGCGACAAGTCGGTCCGTCTCGGCTTGGGACGGGAGCTTCACCGGCGGAGCTGGTCGACTGGCTGCGGTGCGGCTGGTCGACCCGGAACCGTTGACTTGCCAAGATGCCGCGCCGGCCCCGGTCAACGCCTTCGGAATCTCGGCTAGAAACCGTGATGGCTTGCCGGCCCAGTCGCGGCGTTGCTGCACCCAGCTCAGCTGAAGCGAGTGCCGGGCTCGGGTGACGCCGACATAGAAGAGCCGGCGTTCCTCAGCGATTGCGCCCTGCTGCTCCGCCTGCCAATTCGGCCACACGCCCTCCTCGAGCCCCGCCAGCAGCACATGGTCGAACTCCAATCCCTTGGCTCGGTGCAGCGTCAGCACCTGCACGGCGTCGGCGGGCTCGGCTTCGCCGGGTATGGCCCCCAGCGCGGCCCCGTCGCAGTAAGCCGCTACGCTGCCGGCCTGCTCCGCCGCCCGCAACGCGGCCGCCCAGGCATGGCCGAGCTTGCCGTTCAGGCCGAGCCGCTCCGCTATCTCGCTGGCCTCGGCCGTCAGCCGCAGCGCATCCGCCGGACCGAGCTTCTGCTGGGCCACACCGTCCGCGATCTCGCCGGCCACGCCGAGCACGGCCTCCAGCCCCTGCCGCTCCGCCGGTGTAGCAGGCAGGGTCGCCACGGCCGCAGCCAGGGCGAGGCTCTGCTTCGTGGCGTGCTCACGCAACCGCCCGAACACCGTCCCGCCGATGCCGCGCGCCGGAAAGGCGCAGGCACGGCGGAAGGCATCATCGGCGGCAGGATCCCAGACATGGACGCCGGGCTTGCTGCCGCGGCTACGGCTCATCGCCAGCCTTAGCCAAGCTATGACCGCCAGAACCTCCCGCGGCGGTTCGGGCTCCCGGTCGGTGACCAGCCGCACCGGCACATCCGCTTGGCGTAACGCGGCCACGATGGGCTCCGCCACGAAGCCAGCCCGGACCAGCACCGCACACTCGCGCCAGAGCGGCTCCGGCTGCCTTCGCCGCAGCGCCTGGACCCAGTTCAAGGCACTGCGACCCTCATCCTCCGCGGTCGGTGCTTCCCAGATGGTGATCGAGGGTCCGGGCGGGGCTTTCGGGTCAGCCGGGCGCAGTATCTTCGGCAGCGCATCCGGGTCCTCGGCCGCGATGGCGTTGGCGGCGCGCAGGATCGTCGGGGTCGAGCGGTAGTTGGTCTCCAGCTTGAGGGCAGGGGGAGCGGCCCGGTAGTCCTTCCCGAAGCGCCGGATATGGCCGACATCGGCCCCGCGCCAGCCATAGATCGCCTGGAGGTCGTCACCCACGGCGAAAACCCGGCCGGGCTTGCCAGCCAGCAGACGCACCAAAGCATGCTGGGCATGGTTGGTGTCCTGGTATTCGTCGACCAGGATCTCGGCCCAGCGGGACGACCAATGCGCAGCCAGCGCCGGATCGGCCTGCATGGCGGCGACCGGCAGGGCGATCAGATCGTCGAAGTCCAACGCCTGCCGTCCCGCCAGCGCCGACCGATAAGTGGGAAGCACGGCCGCTGCTTGGGCCAACACCTCCGGCTCGAAACGGCTCAGCGCCGAGGAGCGGGGCAGCCGGCGGGGATCGGTCACGAGACCATTCTTCAGCAGTGAGACGGCCTCCTGCAGGAGGCTGGCCTTCTTCCGGTCCTGGATGCCAGCTGCCTGCATCAGCAGCTCCCGGGCGTCGCTCGGGCCCAGTATGGCGAACCCACGGGGCAGACCGGGGACTGCGACGCCGTCCTCGATCAGCAGCCTGGCCATGACCGCGTGGAAAGTACCAACCCAGCGCGGTGTCCGCTCCGGCCCGAGCAGGGCGTCAAGTCGGCTTCGCATTTCGCCGGCCGCCTTGGCGGTGAAGGTGATGCAGAGCAGCCGGTCTGGCGCCTCACTGCCCAGGATGAGGTCCGCCACCCGCCGGATCAGCGTCTCGGTCTTACCCGAGCCAGCACCGGCCAGCACCAGCACGGGCGCCGGCGCAGTTGCCGCGGCGCGCTGCGCTGGGTTCAGAAGCGCGAGATGCGCAGACATGGAAACGTCCCGGCAGGCGTGGCTAGAACAGGGTGGTTTGTGGCCGCTGCGGGTTGCTCGCGGTCGGCTTGCGGCGCGGTAAGGCAGTGGGCAGGGGGGCTGGACGGCTGGGGGTCTCGTCGGGCCGGGCATAGCCGTCATCGGCGATCAGCCGCAACTGGACCCCGGTGCCGACGGCCGCTGCGGCCGGCAGCTCCAGCGGCACCGGCCAGAAGCACTCGACCCGGTCCTCGCCGCGCAGCGCTAGGAACACCACCCGGTCCACCCGGCCAGCGTCGTCGGTCTCGACCGCCAGGCGGAAGGCGAGACCCTCGGCTGCCGCTTCGCCCAGCGCCAGGGAGAGCTGCTGGACCTCGACCTCCTGCCGCTTGAGGGTGCGCTCGGTCGGCTCCTCGGCGGCGCCGCGGTAGAAGCGCACTGGCACGCCACTGCCGTTCCCGCCGATGACGAAGACGAAATGGGCACTGTCGTCCAGCACCTCGAGCCAGGGGTAGTCGCCCGAGCTGGCAGCCCGTTCCAGCCGGTGCCGGCCGAAGGCGAAGGCGCGGCAGCCGACCGACCACGGATCGTCCCCAAGCTCGTAGCTGGCCATCGCCAGCGCATCGCGCCGGGCATTGGCTAGCATGCGGGCGCAAATCCGCAGCCGCTCCTCGGTCAAGGCGGGGTGGAAGTCCCAGGGCAGGCGCGAGGGCGGGGAAGGCGAGGGCGGTTCGGCGTGCTCCATGGCGTCATCATACCATGGTGTTGATCGATGACAGCTGTTCAGCGGCAGCGATGTGCTGCACCGATCTATCTTGCGAGCTCGTTAAAGCAAATGCCGGGTAACGCGATAAAGAAGACAAGCACTTCGTACTCCGCCAAGAAAGCTGCCCAACTACCCCCGCAAAATGGACAGAGCATAACCTCCGAGTGCTACCTCCTAGAATTTTGAGTATGAAGTTGGTGAGGTCATGTTAACTGAATGTAGACCACGGCCGGTTCTGCGTCGTGGAGGCGGCCGTTTTTATAAATGGATACCTATGTCAGACGCTAATCGCGTATTTTTGCGCCAACCCAGGCAAGCTACATCTTCCAGCCAAACGCGGCACATTGTCACCGCACCTCGAAAGAACAGCCACGGGACCGTCCGCAGTCGGGTCGTGGAAGTCGTACATGTCGCGCGGCGTTCGTCAGGTCCGCTCAAGGATCAGCCTTCTTCGACACCGTCGCATGCTCATGTGGAAGCTTGGCCCGACGGGTTTCTTGCGAAGCCACCTGCACCAGCGTTGCCGCAAAAGACGCAACCCACGGCACCCGAGATCCGGCCTCCGACCGTCCACGTCATGCCGGCGTGGGAGCCATCGGTGCATCAGCCAGAATCGACGGTCGCTGAGCCCGTTGAAGGGTCGAGCAGCACTCAGGCCGTCGAGGGTCTCAACCTGCGTGATGCAAAGCCACGTTCGCCGAAGATGACGGTGCGGCGTTTTGCGGACCCCTTCTCCGATGGCGATGACGGCGCCAACTGTATCCGCTGTGGTTATCTCGTCGAGCGTGCCCGGGAAGCGCGTGGTCTGTGGACCTGCTCAAAGTGTAACTGAAGCGTCTGCGGTGACGCGGCCGTAGTGCGCCGATGATCATCACGGCAATCACTGTCTTCTCTGAGTTAGATCGTCGTCGGTTCGCACGGCGCCGCGGATGGTGAGCATGGCAATCGATACTGTCCGCTGCGACCTTGAACTCGCTTTTTGGGCAGCGTCGTCATTGCAGAGGATGGCGGTGAAGCAGGTCACGCCGTCTCCGCTTCGTGCCGTGGGCCGACGAAGCCAAATCGAGCGCCGAATGGATCCTCCGCAACCACGGCAAAATCGCCGCCGGGGATCTGGTCGGGGCCGCCCAGCACGCGTCCCCCAGCGCCAGCCCGAGCGTGGTTGGATGATCTGCGCCGGGTGCCATGCCGAGCTGACCTATGGCGGATACCTTGTTCGCTTCGTCCGCATCCCCGAGTTCCGTGCCTTCCAGGCTGCGGAGGCCCATGGCCTCATACCAAGGCCATGGGGCTTTTTGCGTTCCTAAACGCGATTGGCCAAGCATCCCGGTGCTGCTGGGGACGCCGATCAATACCGCTGCCGGGGACGCGGAGCAGCTGCGGCTGATGCCGGTATCCAACCCATGCGCTCACACCACCGCCTGAACGATGCTCCTTGCCGCCGCACTGCCGCGATACACGGCAGGGTCGGGCCAGCATCGACCACGCCCTCGCTGTCTGGGCAAATTGCCCCACGGTGTCGCGAATTGCATTGGGCCAAAGCTGCTCCCGACGGCAGCGTGGTCAAAGGCTGACAGACAAACTGCCAAACACTGGACTTCGAATTCAAATTTGAATCCGCCGCTTCAAGTGATACCTCCAGACTTCGTTGGTTCATTTTCGTTCCAGCACCGTCGGGCAACGAGGGCAGGATGCCAAGGATACCGCGTGAGGAGCATGCGACGATCGTCCGCAGGGTCGATGTCGAGGGACACAAGGTGGCCGAGGTCGCCGCGGCCTATGGCTGCACGCCCGCCAACATCTACGCCATCCTGAGCAAGCTGCGCCGTCAGGCCACTAGCGAGGCTACTCTAGCCCCGGAACCGCCAGGGCCAGTCACAGCCGACGCTGATGACGCACCCGTGGCGGCGCGGGCTACCACGGTCGACCTCTTTGCTGCCCCGCCCGCGGGACCGCCGGAACCCCTGCCTTCGCTCCCGCTGGCGTCGAACGCGCCAGATTTGCCTCCAACTGAGCCGGAGGGGGCACCACCAACCTCGCCAAGCGAGCCTGCCCGCACAGAGCCAAAGCCAAGAGCCGTCACTCCCGGTCGGGCTGCACGGACTGCAGCGTCAAAGCCGGCCGCACCGGTGTCACCACCGCGAGCGGGCAAGGCTGGGTACGCCCTGCTGATGCGGACCAGCGACGGCGAGGAAGCGGTGAACCCCTTCCGCTCGCTCGAGGAGTTGCTGTCCGCGGCCAAACCCCTCCTGCGGACCGCGGCGCGCAGCCCGGAGCCAATCTGGTTCTCGATCCAGCAGGTCGACCTTGACGCCTTGGGCGATGACTTCTGATCCGGCGGCCCAAGCAGACCATGTCAGTTGACGACTGGGTTGATCGTCGCCTCCGCGGCGCCCAGTATCCTTGGGCCTGCCGCGCCTACTCTTCTCTCGCAGCCGCCTTCGCTAAGCAGCGAAAGGTGGGCGCTATCGCTGGCCCGACGTACCGACCCCACCCATCACTGCAGTTTCCTGATCGACGACGTGCCGGTACGCTTCCTCCGGGCTGACACTGAAGATTCTAGCAGGCGCACTCTGTGCCAGCGGGGGATTGAGGCGCAGCAGCTTGCCCTCGCTCTCGGGACGGCGAATGGATCGGAAGACCCGATGTTCCGTCCCGCCGTTAGGACCAGCGAAGGCGGTGAGGTGACCAGGGTCGTGTTCCTCGCTCTGCGGGGCGAGGAAGGGACAATGGAGTACTCCTGACCCCTGCTGCTGGACGACGCGGACTTGTTACCTCCCTTGGGAGGGAGTGCTGGGTCGTTTTTGCTGCTACTGCGCAGCCCCTCGAGCACAAAGACTCACCGCCTGATTCACGTCTCATAAATTGACTCTTCTTGCAAATCCGGTTTTGTTCTTCGCGATGGAGTGAAGGTGTTTTCGGCATCCTCGTCGGATCTAGACAACAATTAAAGATTGTATGCTGCCTACACGCGCCAGTAGCATCGGACGTCTCCTCACCACCGAGGCGCGATCACGATGCCCAATCCGGTTGTTCGCCATCCTTCCAGTTTCAACTTTGCCCCTAAGCCAAGGCTCGCCCAGCCCGCTGAACTCGTTAACCTGCCGGCGTTTCGGCACGGGGGAGTGCGGCGGGGTTGGGCGACACGATCGGCGAAGGTGATCTGCGCGACAGGCTGGCGCAAGGCGGCCGGATCGAAGCGGTTGTTGTTATCGCGCGGCGCGACGAGGCCGGGGGGCTCGATCATATCCCCTACCTGCTGCCGAGCTGGCGCCGCGGCTATATGGCGATCGCGCTGTTCCGTGGTCCTGGGGTGCGAGGCTGGCGCGACCTCGATCGGTTGCTGCAATTTCTCCGCAAGGACATGGCCTACGCCCTGCCGGTTACCCTCTACGAGGAGGACTGTCCGCGTCTTGCGCGGCTGCGCTCGGTCCTGCCGCGCAGCGCGATCACCAAGCACGTTAAGGCCGACACCTCACCACTGCCGCCCGGCTTGGACGTCCCAGAAACTCAACCCGAGTAGACTATCGCTCCGCGGCCACAGGATGGCCGCATGATGCTGGAACTGGCTGTTGTCGCGCAGCTAGCCACCCGCTGCGCGCCCTTCGTTGCCTTCGAGACGCTGGCCGCCGTCATTCGGACGGAAAGCGGCTTTGAACCCTTGGCCATTGGCGTCAACGGGGGCAGCCCGAGATTTCCTGCTACCCATGGCGAAGCCGTCGCGGTTGCGACCAACCTTATCGAGCGTCAGCGCCGGTCCGTAGACCTGGGACTGATGCAAATCAACAGCGCCAACCTCGCATCTCTCGACCTGTCGATTGCCGATGCCTTTGAACCTTGCCGGAATATCGCCGCTGGGGCGAGACTTCTACAGCAGGGCTACACCGCCGCACTGCGCACGGAGGCGGACCCGCAGGGGGCACTTCGTGTTGCCTTGTCTCGCTACAACACCGGCAGCCCCGAACGGGGCTTGGCCAACGGCTATGTCGTTCGCGTCCAGGGCGCCGCCGAGGTGGTCGTGCCCGCCATCCGCCTTCGTGGTGAAGCTATCTCAGCCGCACAGCGCCAGGCTGCCCAAGCTATTCCCAATCCCCCCGACGATCCAGACACACCCCCGGAATGGGATGTTTGGGCCCGGGCCACGCATGCGAGCCGGCCCCGCTTGATGGTCGCGCCTCGTGAGGCTCCTGCGGTGTTGGGGAACACCGCGGAGACCACCCTCATCAATCCCCCGAGGACTGCAGAATGATGTTTTCGTCGAAGGCGAGGACCGTCGCCCTGTTCGCGGCCGTAACCTGCGCAGTGGTAGTCCTGCCCGACCTGGCACATGCACAGGTCGGTGGCGGTGGCTCCGGCGTCGTCAACAGCCTGACGCAGTGGTTCATGACCAACGTGGCGCGCGGCCTGGTCATGCTGGGCATCATTGCCGTGGCGATTGGTCTGTTCGTCATGCGCTTCTCAGTTGGTGTCATCGCCTCCGTGGTGGGGGGCGGCCTGATCCTGGCCAATGCCGACACACTTGCCGGCTATTTCGGCTTCTAGGAGCGGCGCGGCGTGGAACCCCTCACCGAGCATCCCCTGCATGTCGCGGCGACGCGGCCGGCCCTCATGTGGGGCTTGCCACTGCCTCTCGCCCTCGCTCTGTTCGTCATCGGCGCTGAGGTGCAGGTGGTGTTCAAGGGCGTGACTGGCGTGGCCTGGGCGCTTGCCGTCGTCGTACCAGTCTGGATCGCCGCGCGGTTCCTCGTCGCGCGTGACTACAACGCGGTCGGCGTCGCGGTGCTTTGGCTCAACACCAGCGCCCGCGGCCTTGATTCGTCTGATTGGGGTGGCGCTTCTGTTGCACCGATGCCAGTCAGGGGCACGCGCGGGCCGCGTGGCATAAGCCATGCCTAGACACAGTTCGCGGCGGCCCTCGTACGGCGACACCATGGGCTTCAAGGAATACGCCGCCCATTCCCGGCCTGGGATGTTGAGCGATCTACTGTCGGCCGACTGCTGGGTGGTTCTCACCACCTCCTTCAGCTTTCAGTCACGTGCAACAGCAACCAGCCGCCTCGCCCGAAGGCAGGTGAGATTGGCCAGTGCTGGCGACCGCAGGGGCACGCGCAGGCCGCGTGGTTTGGGTCATGCTTAACCCCTTCCTGTCTGTCTCCGGCTGGTCTGAGCGCGGGGCTGACGATTACCTGCCGTTTGTCGGGCACGTCCGCGACAACGTGGTGCTCAAGACAGACGGCTCCGTGCTGGGGATGCTGCGCCTGGCCGGCGCCCCCTTTGCTCTGGAGGACCATGCCCGGCGCAATAGTCGGTGCCGGGTCCGCAACGCCGTCCTCCGCAACGTCGCGGACGATGCCCTGACAGTCGTGGAAACCATGGTGCGCCATGATGGGGTCGCGCCGCTGCTGACAGGCGCCTATCGGTCCGCCTTCGCCGCCGATCTCGAGGAAACCTACCGCCGGGAGGTGCTGCAGGGCCACGAGCGGGTGAATGAGTGGTTTGTCTCTGTCATCGTGCACCCCCGCGCGCCCGTAACTCGTGGGATCAATGCCCTTCGCTCACGTCTGGGGCGCCGGAAGGAGGCCGTTGCCACCACGGCCAGCGACGACCTGATCCGTGTCCTTGATGACCGCATGCTGGTGTTGCTGAAAGCCTATGACGAAATGCAGCCCGTGCGTCTCGGCATCCGTGAGGCCGGCGGCGTGCTGTTCTCCGAGATCGCGGAAGCTCTGCGCCTGTTCCTGACGGCGCGCTTCCTGCCGGTGCCGATGGTCAGCGGCTCCCTGGGCGGCTCGATCTACACCGACCGCGTGATTTGCGGCCGGCGCGGCTTTGAGGTGCGTAGCCCTGGCCGCCCCTCCTTCGGCACCATCATGGGCTTCAAGGAGTACCCGGACCGTACCCGGCCTGGGATGCTGAACGACCTGCTGTCGGCCGACTGCCGAGTGGTCCTCACCAACTCCTTCCGCTTCCACTCCCGCGCAGCCGCGACCGGAAGCCTGGCCCGCAAGCAGGCGCAGATGGCCAATGCCGGCGACCGTGCCCTGAGCCAGATGGATGCGCTGCACGACGCCATGGACGATGTGGCCTCCAACCTGGCCACCATGGGCTCGCATCACGTCTCGATTGCGCTGCACACGGATAGCCTGGCAGCGTTGGAGCGCCATGGGGGCGAGGTCCGCGCCAGCCTGACCAATGCAGGCGCCAGTGTCGCGGTCGAGGACCTGGGCACGGAGGCTGCCTATTGGGCGCAGCTGCCCGGCAATGCGGCTTGGCGTACCCGCCCCGGTGATATCAGCTCGCGGAACTTCGTGGGCTTCTCGTCTCTGGACGGGTACCCGCAGGGCGGTCCCTCGCCAGAATGGGGGCCGCCGCTGCTGCGGCTGCTGACCTCGGCCAACACCACCTATGACTTTTCCCTCCACGTTGGTGGCCTGCCGCACATAGCCATTTTTGGCCCCTCTTCGTCGGGCAAAACAGTCTTCCTCGGCATGCTGGTCTGCGCCCTGGAACGGGCTACGGGGGCGGGCGGGACCGTGGTGGTGTTCGACAAGGACAACGCCAACGAGATCCTCATTCGCGCCTTGGGCGGGCGGTATCTCACCTTGCAAGCAGGCGAGGATAGCGGCCTGGCGCCCCTCCGGGCGCTGTCCAACACCGCCGAAGCGCGAGTGTGGCTGCTGCGCTTCGTGGTGGGCCTAATCCGGTCTGATGACGGGCCACAGCCAGATGCCATCGAGCTGCGCCGTCTCGCCAAGGCCATCGCCTTCCAGATGCGGATGCCGCCCACTATGCGCTCCATTGCCGGCCTGTGCGCCTGGTTGGTGGGGGAGGGGGCCAGCAGCGCCGGCAAGCGGCTAGAGCGTTGGGGCCGGGACGGCGACCTGGGCTGGGCTTTCGATGGCGAGGGCGACGCCTTCAATCCCGACGCCGGCCTGGTCGGCGTGGACTTCTCCGCGCTCATGGACGACGAGACGGTGCGAGGGCCGGCCGCCTCTTACCTGCTGCATCGGGTCCGCTCGGTGATTGACGGGCGACGCTTTGTGCTCGCGGCTGATGAGTTCTGGGCCTACCTACCAGATGACCGATTTGCCCGGGCATTTGAGGACTTCGCGCTGACACTGCGGAAGGGCAACGGCGCTCTCGTCGTTGCGACACAGCAGCCGCAGCAGGTTCTACGCCATCCGATTGGCGCCACGCTTGTCAGCAACATGCCGACCAAGGTGCTGTTCTTCAACAAGTCGGCCAGCCGCTCCGCCTATTGCGATGTCGGCGACGGCTCCGAAAGCCTGCATTGCACGCCGGGCGAATACCGCGCCGTTACCGAGGACATGGCCACCGGGCCACGCTCCATGCTGGTCAAGCGTGACGCCGGCTCCGTGATCTGCCGGGTGGAGCTGCCGGCGACCATGGCGCCGCACCTGGCGGTGTTGAGCGGCAAGGCGGGCACTGTGCGCCTGCTGCGCAAGATCCGGCGCGAGCTGGGCACCGACGAACCATCGGCGCTGTTGCCCGAGTTCCAACGCCGCCTGCCGGAAGCGGCAACATGAAGGAGACGCGAAGCGTGAAGCCGATCCTGCTTGCGGGGGCTAGCGCTCTCGCTCTTGCCATCGCCGTTCCTGGTACAGCCAGGGCGCAAATCCCGGTGACGGATGCGCTGGCCAATGCGCAGGCGACGATCACCAACACTCAGCTCTATCAGCAGGTCGCGCAGGCCGTGTTGACCGTGCGGCAGCTGGAGCAGCAGTACCAGCAGCTCCAGGCCACCTATAACGTCCTGGCCCATACGACGAATGTCTCGGCTTACGCCAACCGTCTCGGTGCCTTGGCCAACGGCTACGGTGCTAATCAGATCGGTGGGGTCATGACAGGCATGGGCAACCTGGCAGGCGCTGCGGAACAGGTCGCTAGTCTGCGCTTCTTCTCGTCTTCCGGCACCGACTTCACGGCGACCGAGCTCACACGCCGTGCACAGCGCCTGGGCAACATCCAGGCAGCGGCCTTGCAGGGGATGCGCCAATCCGAGCAGCGGATTGCCGGCCTCCGTGAGTTGATGGCGGAAGTGGACGGCCAGCCCGACATTCAGGCGTCTGCTGCCCTGAACAACCGGATCCAGTCCGAGCACGCTTTGCTGTCGGCGCAGCAGCAGCAGCTTGCGCAGTTACAGCTTATGGCTGCCGCGCAGCAGCAAGGCGACCTTCTGCGGGCTGAAGAGGCGCAGCGGCAGAGTGCCGAGCAATACCGCGATAGCCTGCAGCCCCTGGGAGACGAGTGATGCGCGGCGCGGTGCTCGTGCTCGCCCTAGTGGCCCTGGGCACCACACCCGCTCCCGCGCAGCGGTCGCGCGAGAACCGCGACGTGCCCTGGTTTCAAGCTCATCCGCAGATCCTGGATGAGACCTTGCGGCGCTGCCACCGTGACGCTCGCCTAGCTGCGACCTGGGAATGCCAGAACGCAGAGGCGGCTGGAGCTTCGCGCATGGGCAAGCCGCTCCCCAACACCCTGTCGCAAGGTGGACAATCCGGCCAGAGGCCACTCATAGACGAGAATGGGATCCTTGCAGAACCAGACTTTAATCCTCGCACTAATCGGTTCGGTTATGAGCAACTAAAGGCGGCTTGCGCCAACAGGACCAATAACCCGACCCATATGTTCCTACCCTACTGTGGCCAACTCGATTTATATCGGGAGGGTGGCTCGAGTGGCCGCTAATAATTTTTTCCAAAACATCTCTGATGTTTTCGACGCTAACTTGCTGCAAAGCGTCAACGGCGTCATTAACAACGGTCTTGCATGGGCACAGCCGCAAATTCGCGCTGCGACCGTGCTGTTCATTCTCATCACTGGCTGGCTCATTCTGACCGGCCGTATGGATAAGAACGTGTTAGCCAGCCGCGTGCTGCGAATCATGGCTGTTGGCGCCCTACTCGGATCACCAGGCCTATTCAACACCTACGTGCGCGATCTCTTTTTGAACGAGCTTCCGGCATCCATCGGCGGCGCGTTAACAGGTGGCCCGACCTATGCACCAGCCGCGCAGTTTGACGCTTTGTGGAACGCAACCCAACGCATCGCCGCCACCATGCTGGCGGAAGCCACTGGCTACACGCAGTTTGGCGAGCGCATCGTGATCCGGCTTCTGCTAGCCGTCTCTTTCGTGGCTCTCGTCATAATTTTCCTGATGTGGGTCATCGTCCGCGTCATCATGGGCATGGTGATTGCCCTTGGGCCATTCTTGATTGGCCTTTTCCTCTTCGACGCAACACGCCCCTATGTCGAACGATGGGTCGGCAAGCTGGTGTCGCTGACGCTCGTGCAGGTCTGCATTAGCGTCATGCTGCAGATGCTGATGGGCGGCTTTAACAACTACGTGCGCGTAGCGCAAACCAACCCCGGCGGCAGCCTCGATGAGAAGATTGGCGCCTTTCTGCAAGTCGGTGCCTGGTACTGGTGCGGCCTATTCCTGATCGCCAGCCTCTCCATCGTCGCATATTCCATCGGCGGCGGCCTTGCGACGTCCTTCGCGCCACTCACGCACTCGGCTGCCGGCATGCCTGGCTCCGCAGCCTCCGGTATCGCTAGAAGCGGCGTCGCCCTGCGTCGTGGCGCGGTTGGCGGCTACCACCGTTTGCGCGGCGGATCCGCTTCCAAGCAGCCGGCGGAGTAGGCACCCATCATGCATCCCCTATCCTTCTTCGAGGTCCTTCGATGAAGCCCGTGCTGCTACTTTCCTTGCTGGCCCAAGCCGCCTGTGCCGGTGCGTCCGAGCCGCCGGCCTGCCGTGGTGAGGTGTTCCAGCTCAATCCAACCCGTATGGTGTCACCGGTCGCACTAGGCACGGTGCCCGCAGCCACCCCTGTTGGGAGTATAGTGCGGTGAATGCCATCCTCCCGCCTGGCCAGGCGGGGCCAACCTCTGCATCGCCCGCCATCGGTCCCTCCGATGCGGAGATGGCCGCCGCCGTCGTGATCCCGCGCACCGAGCTGAATCGCCTCTATGCCGAGACGCAAGCCCGGCAGGCGCGTGAGGCACGACGAGCCAAACGCATCAGCACCGGCAAGACGGTCGCTATCGTCGGCTTGTTGGGTGTGGTTGGGATGCAAGCCCTCGCTGCCGTGCAGCTTTTTCCCCTGGTCCGCGTCGTGCCCGTAGTTGCCGTGCCGCAGCCGGACGGCAGCATGGCTACTGTGGTTCACGGTGATGCACTGCCGCCCGAGGTCCAGCAACGGGCCGTGCGCTCCACCCTGTTCCAGTATGTCCGCCTCCGTGAAGGCTGGTCCTCCGGCGAGGCGCAATATGCCTATGATGTGGTGAGCCGCTTGTCGGCGCCGCAGGTTCGCTCGGCCTTTCAGGAGTGGTTCAACCTCGAAAAGCCACCCGGCCCCCAGGCAGTGTGGGGCACCCGCGCAACCGTCAGCGTCGAACAGTTGAGCGGCGCCATCCTGCCCAACAACACGGCGCAAGCGGATGAAATCTATCAACTTCGGTTCCGTCGCACCGAACGCGCGCATGGGCGCCCGCCGGTCGCGTCCGTCTGGGTCGTAACCCTGCGCTACCGCACCGGCCAGAACATCGCCCTAACGGACGGGACCACAATCAACCCGCTTGGGGTGCTGGTGACGGAGTACCGTCCACCCGAGCGCGAAGGGCTGCCCACTTTTGGAGATGTCCGATGATCCGCTCGCGGACTGCCCTGCGGTCGATCCTTGCCGCGTCCGTCGCCTGGCCCTTGGGGTGGGGAACGCCGGCTGCGGCCGATGAAGCTCCCGTACCCGCCGGGCCAGATCCGCGGGTGCGCGTCATCGCCTATAACCCGCAGGAGGTGGTCAAACTCTACGCGGTTCCCGGCGCCACCCTGACGATCCAGCTTGCGCCCGGAGAGACCGTGGCGGGCCTACCGGTCTCAGACCAATCCTTGTTGGATGACCCAGAGCCCGCTGGCCCCTTGGCTATGGCGGGAGGACCAGGCCCCTCCGAGCGGGTGGGCGCGGGACGCGGTGCGACAGCCGACCGCAACCTGTTCACTGCGGTCCGCGGCAATTTCGTGATGATCAAAGCGCTGCGGGAGCTGAACCCCCAGCCGCTTTTCATCATCGGCCGCACAACCGATCCGGCAACAGGCCGCGAGACAATGCGAGCCTATACCTTCGAGCTGTCCACCCGCACGGGTCCGCTCACCGCGGCGGCGCCCAACACCTACTACCTCGTGCGCTTTACCTACCCAGACGATGAACGCGCCGCTGCCGCCGCGGCGGCTGCAGCCCGCCGCGAGGCTCATGCCGCCGCGGCAGCGACCCGCCGCAAAGAGTGGGAGGACCGCCAGGCGCGCGACCGTTTGCAGCTTGCCGGTACCAATCCGGCTACGCCAGGCTCAATCAACTGGAACTACGACGGCCAAGGCGACCGGGAGCTGGCTCCGGCCGAGGTGTGGGACGATGGGCAGAGCACCTTCCTGCGCTTCCCGGGCAATCGGCGCGTGCCAGCGATCTTTGCCATTCTGGCGGACGGTCGCGAGGCCGCAGTGAACTACACGGTCAACACGGTCGGCCTTGTCACCGTCCATCAAACCGGCCCGGCTCTCCGTCTGCGCGACGGCCGCCTAGTGCTGTGCGTCCTTAACCGGGCTTCCGATGCCACTGGCCGCAACGCCGGCACTGGCACAACAAGCCCCGACGTTGTGCGGGAGATTCGCCGGTGAGCGACGCACCCTCGGCCGGAGGCCCGAGCGTATCCAACGATCCCGTTTCTACGGTCGCGGGCGGCCGGCGCCTGATGACAGGACGCGAGAAGGTCATGCTTGGCGCGGTGGTCTTTGCGGCCTGCGGCGTGATGGCTATGTGGCCCTCGACCAAGCAGACCCCCGAGCGCGAACGGCAACAGCCCCTGACAGAGGCCGGGCGCTCGCTGCCTTATCGACCGATGCCAGAGGTGGTGCCACCCTCGACTCTACCCCTTGCCGTCACATCAACACCAGCCGCCATGCCGATGGCGATGCCGATGCCAAACGCCGGCAGCGTTGCGGCCTTCGGTGGTGGCCGGTCGCCCGTCAACCCCACCCCCATCATGAGCTATGAGGACCGGGCGGCGCCCCAGGCGGCGCAGACGGTTCAGTCCAGTGGAGCCGATACCGGCGGACCGCGAGGCCGCGTCGGCGCACCCACCGGCCGGCTGGGTGATGCCGAGTCCGACGATGCGCTGTCCTCCCGGCTGCGGCCCTCGCGGATGGCATCGGCTCGGGCGAGCGTAATGCGCAATCCCGAGCTCACGGTGCCCATGGGCACGCGCATTGCCTGCACGCCCGAGATGCCGATCGACAGCACGGTTGCGGGCTACTTCTCTTGCGTCACCCCCGTGGACGTGCGCGGCGCCACTGGAACCGTCGTGCTGATGGAGCGCGGCACCCGCATCGTGGGCGAGGTGCGCTCCGGCCTCGCGCGTGGCTCCCGCCGCCTGTTCGTGATCATGACCCACGCCCTCACGCCGGCCGGGGTCGAGATCGAGCTGAATAGCCCCGGCGCCGACGTGATGGGCCAAGCCGGGCTCGACGGCGAGATCGATAGCCACTTCTTCGAGCGGTTCCGCGGCGCCATGCTGCTGGCCTTCCTCGATACCGGCCTGCAAGCCGCGGCGACCGTTGCCAGCAACGCATTGCGCAGCGGCAACGGCGTGACCTTCAACCAATTCCAATCCGGTGGGCAGCGCGCCAGCAGCCAGGCCTTGGAATCCGATATCAATATCCCCTCGACGCTGCGGCGGAACCAGGCCGAGCCCATGACTGTGTTCGTGGCGCGCAACCTGGACTTTTCCGACGTGTACCGTCTGGTCAGCCGATGAGCGCCGGGGGCATGCAGCTCGCCCTTGGCCTGGCTGCCGCGCCCCCGGCTAGCCGCTCCAGAACGGCAGGGCAGGCGAAACGCCTGCCCGGTCCGGCCCCAGAGGATACCCCGACCATCCACGATCCGGCGCAACTGTCCTTTGCCTTTGCAAAGGAGACTGCCCAATGATGCACGCCTCGACGCAGTTGGAGTTTGCGCTAGCCCCGGTTGCTGGCGCCCTGTCCGACCCTCGCACCGAAGAATTGTGCATCAATCAGCCCCTCGAGTTCTGGCTTCGACAAGGAGGTCGCTTTGAGCGACACCCGGCTCCGGAGCTGGATTTCGAGATGCTGGAAGGCGTGGCGATCCTGGCCGGAGCGCTCCGGAACCAGAATGTCGGCGCCGAGCATCCGCTTTGTTCGACTGACCTACCTACCGGGCACCGCCTGCAGATCGTGCTGCCGCCGGCTGTGCCACCGGGCACCGTCTCCCTTACCTTCCGCCGGCCAAGCGACTCTGTGGTTGCTCTGTCCGATCTGGCGGGGCGCTATGACACCTCCCGCTGGAACCGTTGGGACCGGCGCCGCGAGCAGCAACTGGCCGACAGTGCCGACCTGCTGAGGCTGTTCGATACGGGCGACGCCGTGGCCTTCTTTCGCAGCCTGGTGCAGTCGCGCCGTAATGTGCTGTTCTGCGGCGCCACAGGCGGCGGCAAGACGACCCTGAGCAAGACGCTCATTTCCGAGATACCGCGGCATGAGCGCATCCTGACCATCGAGGACGCGCTGGAGCTGGTCGTGCCGCATGGCAACTCCGTTCGGCTGCTCTACTCCAAAGGCGGGCTCACCATGGGCGGCGTCACCGCCGATGCGCTGCTACAAGCCACCCTGCGGATGCGCCCCGACCGTGTGCTGCTGCAGGAGCTGCGCGACGACGCGGCCTGGGTCTATCTCAACGAGGTCATGACCGGGCACCCCGGCAGCCTGACGACCATCCACGGCGCCGATGCGCCGCAGGCTATGCGTAGGCTGTTCAACCTTGTCAAAGGAAGCCCTCAGGGCGCGGCCTATGAGGACGCCACCTTGGCCGCCATGATTGGCACAGCCGTGGATGCCATCGTCCCGCTGCGTAACGACGCGGGCGCCTACTCCATCCGCGAGGTTTGGTTCGCCGACGATGCCGCCCGCCGTGGCGAGGTTGCCGCCGATCTGCTGCGCATTGCCTGACAGGAAGGGACCGCCATGGGTGACCGCCACCGCCTGCTGTCGCCTGGCCGTCTGGTAGCCGTCGGGGTGCTCCTGGCCCTCGTGGCGCTGCTTTGGACGGCTGCGGCCTCCGCCGTGTTTCTGTGGGGCACTGGCCTGGTGCGGTACTTTCCGCTCGAGGGGGTGGTGTGGATTGGCCAGTGGTGGAGCTACCTGCTCTTTGCCCCGCCCAATCCCATTGTCAGTCGATGGCTGATGTTCGGCGCCGGGGCGCCGACCGCCTTCCTCGGCCTGATCATCTACCGCCTAGTGCAGTTCCGAGGGACGCGCATCACCCGTCCCGGCATGGTCGTGCGTGGCAGCACGGATAACCATGGACACGCTGAGTGGATGAGCATGACTGAGGCTCGTAACCGTTTCCCCGGCCCGCATCCCAGCTTCGGCGGCGTCGTCGTAGGCGAAGCCTACCGGGTGGATAGGGATAAGACGGCCCAAATCGCCTTTGACCCGGAGCGGCAGGAAACCTGGGGGCAGGGGGGCAAGGCTGCGCTGCTGATTGATCCCTGCCGGGTTGGCCCGACGCATAGCCTGGTTTTCGCCGGCTCTGGCGGCTTCAAGACGGTTTCGGCCGCCTCAACCTTGGTGCACTGGACCGGCTCGGCTGTCGTGCTTGATCCCTCACGGGAGCTGGGGCCGATGCTCACCCAGGCGCGGGAAGGCATAGGACAGAAAGTTGTATCCCTTGAACCGGGAACTCCGGGCGGAATCAACGTCCTCGACTGGATCGACATTCGCCACCCTCTGGCAGAGACCAATGTCCACGCGGTCGTCGGCTGGATCTTCGGAGAAACAGATGGAGGCAGCAGCGACGCCGACAAGTTCTTCCGCAACTGGGGCAAGCAGCTCGTCGCCTGCCTGCTCGCGCACTTGCTGTGGGACGAGAAGATACCTGCGAAACTCAAGACACTCCGCACCCTGCGCTCTGGCATCGTGACTCCAGAAAACGAGATGCGGGATGTGCTTGAGGGAATACACAAAAACTCGGCTAGTCCCATGGCGCGCGATATCGCCGGCACAGTCAAGAACATCGTCCCTGAGACATTCTCCGGCATCTATGGCAACGCCACGGGTGACACGGCTTGGCTGTCCGTTGCCGCCTATGCCGATCTTGTCTCCGGCAGTGCAATGGACAAGGCTCCGTCCTTCGGCACAAGCGAGCTGGCCGGGGGTGAGCTCACGGTGTTCCTGCAGATCCCGCTCAAGGTGCTTCGGGATACTCCTGCGGTCGCGCGGGTGCTCGTGGGCGCGCTACTCAACGCTCTCTACGAGGCGGACGGTAGGGTAAGTGGGCGAGTGCTGTTCATGCTGGACGAGGTGCGGCGGCTGGGGCCGATGAAGATTCTGGAAGTCGCCCGCGACGCCGGCAGGAAGTACGGGATTACTCTGCAACTGCTCTATCAAGCTGAGGACCAGCTTGTGGAGCAATGGGGCCGCCAAGGCCGGAACGCATGGTTCGACAGCGTGAGCTGGCGCATGTACGCGGCCGTGCAGAACACCGAAACGGCGAAGTCTGTATCGGACGCCGCTGGCGGCCATTCGGTTTTTGCGGAAAGCGATGGCACCAGCAGCGGCAGCCAAGGCAAACCATTGGAGGCCGGTTCACGCTCGAAAGGCACAAGCATGAACCGCCACGAGATGGCTCGCGCGCTGATCCGGCCGGATGAGCTGATGCAGGATGTGCGTGGCGATGAAGCCTTTGTCTTTGCCCGTGGCTCGAAACCCCTACGCTGCGGCCGTGCGATCTACTTCCGCCGTCCCGAGCTGCGGGATGCGATCGAGGCCAGTCGCTTTCACAAACAGGCAGCGGAATAGGAGAACTGCATGTCGGGTACAGAGGGGCCTACCCAAACGGACGACCCTACAGTGCTTCGAAAGGTTATCCCGACCGCGCCGAGCCCCAGCGCGCAACAGTCGGCGCAAAGGAGCAGTACAGCGGCGACGGACTACTGGCAGACCGTGGCTGCCGCCGGCCGGCAAGCCAGGGCCGACGCGAAGCCGCAGGCTCAGGGCGAGAAGCCTGCACGTCAGCGCGGACTGCGCTCTTGAGAACCCGCTCCAGGACTCCACAAGGCCGGGTCGTTACCCTCGCTGCGGCCGCTGCCGTGGTGGTCGTAGAACACGACCTGAGCAATATCGTTCAACGATGAAAATGCCTCCTCGAAGGCGGTATGGTCGAAGCCCGGCCCGCCATGCAGCATAAGCAGCATGAGGAGTGTCGGCTTTTCCTGCATACGGTTGCCGTCCGGCACGAGGCTAACGTTTGCAACATCCACGAAGAGTCTGAAGTCATTTGCCCGGACGAGCATGATGGATTGTTCGGCCAGTCGTGAACAACCTGAATCAGGTTCCATAGACACCCAGCAAGCGCGCCTGCAGAACTGCTTTCCGCCCGTTCAGGTAAAAGCTCCTGGCTGTAGAACCCATCTTATTCAATTGCCCTGCTTTCTGTCGGTCTAAATCGTCTTTTCAGATTGTGAAACAGTAGGGCAGGGGGCAGGATCCCATCCCATGAGCCCTTTCGCCGGAATGCGGTTCGTCGCCTGCTGCCGTGTCTCCCCCGACAAGCGGGGCCGCTCCAGCCTTGATTTTGACGCGAAACCCGAGGTTGTCGCCCGGCACGTGGCAGGGCAGGGGGGTGCCGGCGCCACCGCCTTCGACAAGGTCGAGAACGGCCGGCGCGGGGACCTGCCTAGCTCGCCCTCACCGTGGCCGGATGCCGTCCCCAGCGGTGCATGGTGGTCATTGCCAAGCTCGACCGCCTAGCCCGCGATGCCCGGTCAGCGGTCGCAACGCGGCGCGCCGCAGCCGTGCTGCCCTACCTCACTGCGGCACGGGGCGCCGGCGCCACGACGCTGCAGCACCCCGCCGACACCCTCACTGCCGGCGGCATGGGCATGCCGCGTGACGGCGTGGTCGGGCGGCCAAGACAGGTCCGGCGCGTGCTCGATCGAGCCGCAACGGCGTCCGTGGATGCCGTCATGACCGGCCGGCAGGACCAGGCACAGTCAGCAGGACAAAGCTGATGACCGAACGGATTGCCAAGCTTCGGGCCTTCTATGCCCGCCTCGTGACCCGGAACGGCGGCGCCCGCGATCCCCGCATTGAGGCGGCCTTCGCCACCGTGCCGCGCGAGGCTTTCGTCGGACCAGCGCCGTGGTTCGTCTATGCCGGCTCAGCCAAATCCCTGGGGCCGGCCTATGTCGAGACTCCCGATGACGACCCGGCTTTCCTCTATGCCGACGTCCTCATCGCGCTCGATCCCTCACGTGGCATTAACAACGGCGAGCCCAGCCTGCATGCCCGCTGCCTCGACGCGCTCGCACTCCGCCCTGGCGAGACCGTCCTCCATGTTGGTGCCGGCACAGGCTACTACACCGCCCTCCTTGCGTGCCTGATTGCCCCGGGCGGGATCGTGCATGCTTACGAAGTCGACCCTGGCCTTGCCGCCCGTGCGGAGGCGAATCTCGCCGGGATCGAAGGCATCATCCTCCATGCCCGATCCGGCATCGGCGAGGGCCTGCCCGCAGCCGACGCGATCTACGTCAACGCCGGCTTGGCCGCACCAAGTTGGACCTGGCTTGACGCCTTACGGCCAGGCGGGCGGCTGCTCTTTCCGTTGCAGCCGGAGCACGGGCTCGGCGGCATGCTGCTCATCACCAAGCCTGCCGCCGGCGGCACCGCCTGGCCTGCGCATTTCGTCAGCCGCGCGACTTTCATCCCCTGCGATGCGCAATTGGCAACTGATGACGAGGCGCTCGCAACGGCCTTTGCCGATGGGGGTTGGCAGCAGGTGCGGTCCTTCCGCCTGGATGACAAACAGAACGGCAAAACCTGGTACCGCGGGAACGGCTGGTCCCTCTCACTTGCTGCGCCAGGGCAAGCTTAAACCTGGTCCCGAGAAGAGAAATTGCTGCTGTCAGCCGGTGCAGCCGCTCGGGACAGGCTCTGACGCAGCACCAAGAGTCCGCTTCAGATTGATGATCGAACGTCCGAGTTGGGCGGAAAGCGGCGGTAGAAGGCTCTCGCCTAAAGGTCTGCTCCACCTCCGTGAGCGGACATTAGACGCAGCCCGCCCGAGCTCGCATTTCACGGCGTGATCTGCCCGGAAGCGGCCTGTCCGCTTCAGGAGCGCCAGCGCGCCAAAGCGGACGCTGCCCTTCCGGCCGATACCAACTCTGTTGCGAATTCAACCAACACTGGCTCTCTGCGCCGAGCACTTGATGGTTGTGCCGTAGCATCGCCCTGTCGCAGCATCGCCGGACTGCCGCTCGCAAGTGGCGGTGGAAATGGGAGGAGATGCCATGCCCAACGCGCACGCGGTCCTGGCTGCGGTCGTGGTCGGGGCGGGGCAGGCAGGCCTCGCCGTCAGCTATTTTCTCTCCCGCGCAGGCGTACGGCATCTTGTCCTTGAGCGGGGGCGCATCGGCGAGAGCTGGCTGGCCCAGCGCTGGGACTCGTTCCGGCTGAACACGATCAACGCCCAGAGCGTCATGCCGGACCGTCGCTACGAGGGCCCGGAGGGGGAAGGCTTCATGACGCACCAGCAGTGGGCCGAGTTGCTGGAGCGGTTTGCCGAGCGCAACCGCCTTCCCATTGGCCTGGGAACGCCGGTCACGGAACTCACTGCCGCCGAGGAATTGCCGGGAACATTTCGTGTGCGCACCTCGCACGAGGTGATTTTTACTCGGAACGTGGTGATCGCAAGCGGCGCCCATACCCGGCCGCGCCTGCCTGTCTCGGCACGCGCCATCCCGTCTGACCTGGTGCAGATCCACTCGGCCGATTATCGGAATCCAGCCGCGCTGCCACCGGGTTCGGCCTTGGTCATCGGCGCTGGCCAGTCCGGCTGCCAAATTGCCGAGGAACTGCTCGGCGCCGGGCGGACTGTCTATCTTTCAACCTGCCGCGTAGGGCGTTCGCCGCGTCGCTATCGCGGGCGCGACTTGATTGTCTGGAGCCACGAGAGCGGCCTTGCGGATGTACGTCCTGAGGACCTTGCCGACCGCTCGGTGTTGACCCGCGGGGAGCCACAGATTGCGCCCGGCCACACCATCAGTCTGCAGTCGCTGAGCGCGCGCGGTGTTGTGCTCCTCGGCCGCTTTGCAACAGCGGAAGGCGGGCGCCTGCGCTTCGCCAACGATCTAGCGGAGAATATCCGCTTCGCCGATCATGCGTCCGAGGAGATCAAACGCCGGATCGATGCTTACATTGAGCACAACGGCCTAACGGCTCCACCAGCCGAACCCGATCCGGCCGAGGTCGTCGCCCCGCGCCTGCCCGACCCACCGATCCTGTCACTTGAACCGAGCGCATGCGGCATTTCGACAGTGGTCTGGTGCACTGGCCTTGACGGCGACTTTGGTTGGGTGCGCCTGCCGGGAGTGCTCGATGCACAGGGCAGACCGGCGCACGAGCACGGCGTCGCATCCTGCCCTGGGGTGTATTTCACCGGCCTTCCATGGCTTTCCGCGCGTAGGTCAGGCCTCGTTACCGGGGTCGAGCACGATGCGCCGCGTATCGCCGAGCTAGTTGCTGCACGGTGTAGATGATGCCCTATTCCGCGGAGCCCCAATGCCTCAAACCACCACTCGCGCAGGTCAAGCATAAGAGCCGATGGCCTCAGGTGCGCTTTGTCCGCTTACGGGAGTGTAGGCAACAGTGCCGATCGTCCGGCATGGGCGCAGAGCCGCCGATCTCGGACGCTGGCCAAAAGTGTCTGCTCCTGCACCAGCACCGGACATACCGGCTCCGGGCACGACGGTCGCCTTCGGGTCGATAGCCACCGTTGCGGTACTGTTCTGAAAAAGGATCTGACTGACTGTCTGGGAAGTCGTCACTGTCAAAAGGCTTGGGATGAAGGCGAGCGTAGTAGCACCAAATCTGGTGCTACCGGCGGGTTTGCAGACAGTCACTGAGACACGCTGGTTCTACATTCTACGGCCCGAGACGCGTTGTGGCCTTGCAGTTTGTTCCTCAACCGAAGCACGAGACACCATGGCTTTGCTGGCTTGCTCTGCTTGCCAACGGGTCAGTGCATCCCGGATCGCGGCGGCGACGGGTCGATGCCCCTGCCGCCGCGCCAGATCATTCCAATCGCTGCCCCGGTCGCCAATAGCGAACGACGGCAGGGCGGCGATGCCGCCCACGGTCGCCGCCGCGGCCTCGGCCTTCTCCTTCCCGATATTCGGCAGGGGAACCGGGCGCATCGGCAGCTGGTGGTCATTGTCGCCGGCGATGATGATGGGCCGCGACGGGTCGGCTACACGATAGGCTTTCGCCACGGCCTCCAGATTTCCGGCATTGAAGGCCACGGCCACCGAAAGCCCGGTTGCCTCGTGCAGTGTTGCTCCCGTGGCGTAGCCCTCGGCCACCAATAGTGGCGCCCCCCGCTTCGGCTGGCCGCCGATCAGCGCGTGCCCGCCCTCAGTCCTGGCACCTTTCAGGAACAGCTTGGACCCGTTCACGTCCACCCGCTGCACGCCCCATAGGCACCCGTCCGCGCCCCGCACCGGCACCAGCAGCCGGCCGCGACGATCCTGCCGCAGCCCGTGTGCCCGCACACCCTTGGCGGCAAGATAGGGGTGGTGATCCTTGGCTGGCGCCGCCGCGGCCCATAGCCGATGCGCCATCCGAGCCGCCCGTGCCTGGATGTCCTGGCGCTCCCGTGCCCGCTCGGCGGATCGCGCCGCGGCCTCGGCCGCGAAGGCCGCGCGTTCGGCCGGGTCGAGCCCGCGCACTGGCCGGTCGGCTTTCCAGCGGATCTCCGTGCCGGTTTTGTAATTGCGAATGTAGCCTGCCGGCCAGCCGTCGAGATGCCCCACATAGCTCCCCGACTTCTGCCCCTTGCGGTCGCCTTCGACGGGAGCTCGGCGCAGCTTGCCGTCCATCTCCACCGGCCCGGTCACGCGCAGCCCGGCACGGTGCAACGCAATGGCGAAGTCGGCCGCGGCGTCTGCCTCGCTCATGCGCGGCCGCGAAGGCGCGCGAAGGGCGTGACCCGGTGTCGAAAGGCGCTCCGGTATACGTGTCCCGCCTTGCGCCTTGCTGCCTCCCTCGACGGCCTGGGCGGGCTTCCCGACCCTACGCTGCTCCATGCCAGCCAGCACCGCCCCACGTTCTTCCAGCGCCACGGCCAGGCGATCCGCGACGGCGCTTACCGCCGCCTCCTCGCGCCTGCGCTGCACCGCCCGGCGCACGCTTGGCCGCGGCGCATCATCATTTCCTGCCGCCGTACGGCGCCAGTAAGCCGCTGCACTCTCCGGCTGTGTCTGCCCAGCCTGCTTCGGGCGGGGCATCCGCTGCCGCTCGGTGGCCGCCTGGCTGCGCGCCTGGTTATCCCGTGCGCGGTCGCGCACCGCCCCCGCCTCGCCCTCAACCGGTCGCCGCTCCTCGTGCTCCACGTCCTGCAGAACAGTCTTGCCCGGACCCCGAAGCCGGCCGGCCAGCTTGCGCACCGCCTGCCAGCGGGCGTCGAGCGCCTGGCGCAGTCGCTCCATTGCCTGGCCAATCATGCGGGCGTCGCGGCGCTCGCGGAGCTGCGCACCAAGCGTTGTCCGCGGCTCGCCTGCCGCTTCGCGCGCTTCGGTGCGGCGGAACCCGGCCTGCATGGCGCGTGCCGTGCCGCGGCCGATCTCGTGGGCGCGCTCCATGAAATCGAGCGCCGACGCCTTTGCCGGCTGCCGCGCCAGATTCCGCGCCACGTTCTCCCACACATCGGCCACGCCCACCGGACGGGCATCACCCAGGGCGCGGCGGGTCATCACCTCGCGCCGCTCGGCCCCATCCGAGGTGATGAGCCAGGCGGCATCCCGGTGCCGGCTCTCGGCTGTGTAGCCTTTGAACCCCTGCACCCCGGCCGATCCCGACGGCATGGCGTTGATGTGCTCGCTGCTGGTGAGGCCCTGGGCGGCATCGATGGTCAGCACGTCGCCCGGCGCCAGGCGCGTACGGCCGTTCTTTTTGTCGGCCAAGCTCTCCCAGGATACCGCCCCGTTGCGTCCGGCCGCCGTCCGCAGCACGATCCCCTCCGCGTTCACGGCGCGCACCTCAAGGACGCTGCCATTGTTGCCGATGTTGCCTCGGCCACCGTCGAGGAAACGGGCGTTGAGGCGGTCGAACAGCCGCACCCGATCGCCCGGCGCCAGGGTGAGGTTATAGGCAGCGCCGGCTTGGTCGGTCGCCTGGATACTGACCAAGTCCGGCCCAAGCTCGCCCATCGCACGGCGTTCCTCGCGCAACGCAAGCGCCACGGCCCGGGCGTCGGCGTTCGTCGGCGCGGTGATGCTGATGGAGAACCCAGCATTGCCAGCGTTCGCCTCGCGCCTTTGCCGCCACAGCTCGGCCACCCGGCGTACGGCGTCGTTGTATCCCCCTGGCACCGCCTCGGCCGTGCCGTCCTGGCGCTTCATGGCCAACGCCTCGGCGGCCTTGCCCTCGCGGAACAGCCCGGCGATCTCGCGCTCGCGCTCGGTGCGCTGCCGCCGCGTGGTGAGGATTTCCGGTACAGCCTCAGCACCAAGGGCGCGGCGCATGAGGTTGACCACTGGCCCGGCCTCGATGCCTTGGCACTGCCTGTCATCGCCAGTGGCAACGATGCGGAAGCCATGTGCCGCGCGGAGCCGGAGCAGCTCCAGCATCTGCCGAGCGCCCACCTGTCCCAGCTCGTCCACCACCACGACCGTCCGCGGCCCAACCGAGATGCGACCGGCGGCAACGCCGTGCAGGAAGCCGGTCAGCGCGGCGACGCTGCCGATGCCAGCCTCCTTCAGCGGCTCGGCTTGGCGCCAGGCGATGGCCACACCCACTATGGTGTCGCCCTGAGCCGTCCAAGCATCCACCAGCGGGCGCAGCAAGGTGGTCTTGCCCGACCCGGCTACGCCCACTGCCACGCCCACAGCGCCGCCCGTGCCAAGGCGTTCCAGGGCAGCGCGCTGCGCCTTCCCGTGGGCGTCAGTAAAGTCCAAGCCACTCCGCTCCACCGCAGCGGCCAGGGCGGCGGGAGAGAGGGCTCGGCTGCGATCAGCCGCGGCGGCCTTGGCCAGCGCCACGGCCTCGGCCTCCTGGGCGACGTGCAGCGCCGTCGTCACCCGCACCTCGTCGCGCCCGGCCTCGCGCGCCCAAATCAGCCCGGTGAGCTGGCCATCCTGGCGCACTCCGCGCTCGCGCAGGGCCTTGGTCACCGCGTCCACGTCCGCCCGCCCGCGCTCTGCCCCGTGCATCATGCCAGCGGCGATCAAGGCGCGGGCGGCCGCCGCGCGCAGGTCTGCGCCATTCAGCACGGAGGCGCGGGAGAACTCGGTGTCGAGGAATGGCAACGCCATCTCGTAGGCGGCCTCGAGGCGGGCAGCCCGGCTCTGCTGCCGTGGCCCCTCGGCGCCATGGCTGCGTGGCGCCACGACGCCACGGTGTTCCCAACCCATGGCGGCGGCCTGGCCGCGCCAGGCAGCAAAGTCGCTGAGGTCATCCTCCTTGTTCTTGCGGACCGCCTTTGTCCCGCCCTTGAGGAAGTCTACCTGCATGTCGGGCGACATGGCATCCCAGTCGAGGCCGCGTTTCGCCGCCTCCTGCCGTGCTGCCTCGGTACCGTCGCGGGTACGCTTGCTGAACGCCTCGCACACCTCCTCCGAGATGGCCGGCAGCCGAGCCATGCCGGTTCGTTCCTCCAGCGCCACCGCCACCCCGACGCGGCGCAGGTTTGCGGCGACCTGCGCTTGGTAGAAGGCCCCATACTCGTGGATGCGCGTGCGGGTCGGGCTGAGGTCCAAGGCGCCAAGGTGCCCGCTATCGGTCAGGACCAGGTTGGGCACCGCGCAATGGGTGTGGAGCTGCGGGTCGCCGGCGCCGGAGGGATCACGGCTGGGTCGCAGCGTGTGTAACTCGGTCGTCACCTCCCCCGTCACGGGGTCGGGCCGCTTGACTTCGGCGGTTGCCCGCGCCGTGAAATGCTCAAAGCCTATCCACGCGATATGCCCGGCCTCGGTGCCACCCATGCCGCCCCTGCCGCGACGGACCTGGCCGATGTCCCAGGCGACGTAGCGTAGGGCGGCGTCAACCGCGTCGCGGTGTGCCTGGAGGATGGTCGCCCGTTCGGCCTCGGTTGGCGCGAAGGCCCAAGCCAGGCTGACGCTCTTGGGCGCGGAGAAGCACAAGTCGATGTAGCTGACGCTGCGCGTGGTCGCGGCGTCGTTCGTCGTCAGCGCGCTGCCATCCGAACGCTGGCCCGCCAGAAGCTGGCTGACCTGCTCCACGGTCGGCGTTCCATGCGGGTCGATCCCCAGCGCCGCGGCCAGGCCGGGGTGCATGTCCCGCCGCGGCTGCGGCCGGGTACCCTGGCGCGGCGCCTCCGGTCCTGCCTCGCCGTCCGGTCCCTGTCCTGCTCCCAGCTCGGCCACCCGGTTCCGGGTGTAGTAGTCCCCCATCGCCACAGCTTCGGGCGATAGCGTTTCTTCCATCAGGTGATCGGCCATCGCCCGCGCACCGCCGGGGCTGACGGAGGCCGCGCCTTTGCGAAAGGTGAGCACCGGCCGGGTCTGCTATTGCCGCGTCGCCGACCCTGGCCGCCGGCCGGCGCGGTCCTCATCCTCATCCTCGTCTTCGGCTTCGTCCTCCTTGCTACCGCTGGCCGCAGCCTCAATGCGGTGCAGGATGTCATTCTGCTCGTCCAGGCGTTCCACGATCTGCGTTAGCAACGCAGGCAACGGGCTCTCGCCGGCTTCCTCGGTCGCCGCCTCCAAGATGGCACGTAGCATTTCGGTGTGGGTGCCCTGGGTCTCGACCATCATCCGCAGCCCTTGGGTCAGCGTCTCAACGGTATTCCGCAGGCGAGCCAGCTCCTCGACAACAGCGTCTGACATGGCGGCATCCTCGGCTTCGGGAATCAGGCGCCAGCTAACCATGCCCAGAGAGAACAAAGCCAGCACCTTCTAGGGTGCATTGGTCTGTTTAAGACTGCCCTACTATCAGTGGAACTAACGCCATGCTTACATTCCAACGCAAATTACACCAAGCTAACGCTCGCAACGCGGCCTTTTAGCTGCTAATTTTCGACTAGCTTGGCGGAAAGGGAGCGAGATGGCAGGGGATGCGGAGTTCGCAGCCAAGCTCGCCAGCCTCGTCCCAGCAGGCCGGATCCGAGACACATCGGCCGTTCGCCAGAGGATCCGAGCCACTTTCGACAGCATCAGTTCTGCCCGGGACATCGGTGTAACCTGGCAGCAGATTGCTGACCTGATGGTAGCCGATGGCGTGCTGACAGCCGATGGTACCTCACCGACTGCCAATGAATTGCGGGCCCTTTACCACCTCGAGAAGTACGCCCGCGGGGGTAAACGGAAGCGGCGCCCCTCAATTTCCATCCGGCGAGCGCAGAAGGCCGAGACTGCACCTCAGGTGTCTCCCGCCCAAACGGCACCCTCGCCAGCCGGATCCATCCCTCCATCCCCTTCAGCGCAGCCCCTGCCGGTGCTGGAGGAGGAACCGCCTCCCACACAGCCTGCCGAACCGATGTTCCGACCTGCCAAAATCCGTAAGTAGAGGAACCAGATCTGTGAAGAGCGCCAAGGTTATTCCGGCATTCCGCACGGCTCCCGCCATGGAGGCGGAGGACGAGAGCCCAATCGCTCTGCCCCCAGGAACGCAAGCAGCAGCGGCTCTAACTCCTAGTGTTTCAGAAATTGACCTTTCGGGGCAGCCGAAAGCCATCCTCCTGATCGGTGCAGGACGGACGGGCAAGACGACCTTGGCGCGTTGGATGGCGGAAACAGCGATCGCCGCAGACCGAGCTCCGATCCTAGCCGCAGCCGATCCGCTGAACCGCTCCCTTGCCAAGTATTTTGATGGGGTGGCGCAGCCGGCGACGGCCGAACCAGCGGCGACAGCGGCATGGTTGGAAAAGCTCCTTTCGCATCTCATGGCCGAGCCGACATCGGCAATCATGGATCTTGGTGGTGGTGATACAAGTCTGACGGCAGTTCTGCGCGGGGTGCCGGATCTGGCCGAGACGATGGAGGCGGCCGGCATTCCGGTCGTAGCGCTCTATTTGTGCGGCTCGCGGATCGACGACTTGGCAGCCGTTGCAAATATGGAAGCTGCAGGGTTCAAGCCGAAGGCGCGCGCTATCGTCCTAAACGAGAGCCTCGGCGAGCAGGCTCTGACCCGGGAGGAGGCATTCGCAGCGGTGTTGAGGCATTCAGCCTATCGAAAAGCGGTTGATGGTGGTTGTGTCCCGCTTTGGATGCCGCGCATTCATGGTGGTGCCGCAGCCGAGGTCGAGAACAAGCGCATTTCGTTTGCAATGGCACGAGACGGCCAGCAGCCGGAAGGTCGCACGGTGGCACCGCTTGGGCCATTTAATCGGAGCCGCATCCGTACCTGGTTGAATACGATGGAGCGGGAATTTGCACCGGTACGGAACTGGATGCCATGAGCGCATCCCGGGCCGCGGAGAAACTCGATGCGGCACGGGACGATTTGCACCGAGCGATTGCCCTCGGCGGGCTGCAGCGAGATCCGCTTCGGCATCCACTACAGGCGCTGGCTTCCGTGCTCGATGCACTCGAGGAAGCAGCAAATGCAGTGCGGGAGCCGGTGTCACCGGCGGCTGAAGCGGAGATCATCCGTCGCCTTGAGAACGCCGCATCACGTGGCGCTGCGCAGCACGCGGCAGCGCTGGCCAGGACGCACAATCTGCGTACGATGCTGATCGCATCTGCCGTTTTAGTTAGTGCAGTCGCTCTATCGATTGTGGGCGGCTACTGGTGGGGCGTAACACGTCCCGTGCAGACAAATCTTGGCATGTTGCCGCGCGAAGTTGCTTTGGTGCTGTCGTCCAACGACATGAGCAAGGCGCTCGCAGAGTGCAAGCCGCTGCCACAAAACAGCGGGCGACGGGCGTGTGCAGTAAACCTTTGGCTGGAGCCGTAGGTGGTTACGAAGGTGATAGGGTAACACAGTCCGGCTGAATCGATTTGGAAAGAACGCTCTCAAGCGGCACCTTGGTACCCGGGATAGGTAACGGGCCCGGGCATCATCAACCCAGCTTGGCCCAGCCGCTTCGTTCCGGACAGAGGCCGCCAACTTGGCAATGTCGTCCTAACCGTTTGAAAAGAAGAAGAATTGTAGATGTTGAATAACATTTCTTATGGAAAGAAATAGCCTTTGCGAACCGCTCGACCGCTTCAGGCAACCTTACTTTTTAGCGCAGTTCGACTTGGGTGTGGGGTGGCCACGGCAGACTGCACGCCGAGCTACGCCAGCGCCCGATGCAGCAGTGCCTTCCCGGTGAAGCCCTGGCGTAGCATCGCCCGGTGCCAGCCGAGGTAGTTGCCGAGATACCGGGTCGCCACACCACGGCACTGCCCGTTCACCAGCGCCTTGATCTGACCGTGGTGCGCGTTCACCCGCCCAAGCCCGAGGCGGCCCT
>JAESFQ010000083.1_pt1 | contig 40934 bp, 38 predicted proteins | sample 9269431 | NCBI WGS metagenome assembly JAESFQ01 (sample SAMN14502588, study PRJNA617103) | algae metagenome | isolation source: Plectolyngbya sp. WJT66-NPBG17 and co-occurring heterotrophs from well... | place: USA: Mojave Desert, Joshua Tree National Park, California | collected 2006-08-06 | reverse complement strand
AGGGCACCAAGGGTCCTCTCGCGGCCCGGTTCGCGGCCACGCGCGTGCGGGTTGGTGACGGCAAGACCTGGGCGAACAACCGGCACCTGCCAGGCGACGAGGTCTGGCTGGTGGGCGAGTGGCGCTCGAGCGGCGAGCGCAAGTACTACCTCTCCAACCTGCCGCCCCGGACCTCGCTCCGCGCCCTGGCGGCCGCCATCAAGGCTCGGTGGGTTTGCGAGCAGGCGCATCAGCAGCTCAAGCAAGAGCTGGGCTTGGGGCACTTCGAGGGACGGTCCTGGACCGGGCTGCACCGACACGCGCTGATGACCTGCATCGCCTTTGCTTATCTGCAGCACCTTCGCCTCGCCGGGCAGCGCTCGACGGGGGCGGGGAAAAATGCCGGGTCAGGTTCCGGGACCGCCACCATCGCCGAGCCTGCCAGCTCTACGCCGTGCCATTATGACGCGACTGTTCGCCGACCTCGTCACGCCGATCCGATGTCCACACTGCCGGCGGAAGCTTAGGCCGCCGCCTGACTTCAGACTGCCCAGGTAGTGTTAAAATGGGTGCGGTTTAGGCGCCTTGCGCGACCGCGATCGGGCACCATGATGGATGAACCAAAATCCGACGGAGTGTCGTAGATGCCGGTGGCGCGCCTCGCCTCGACCTTTCCTGCTTTGCTCGCCGCCGCCGCGGCCCGTGCCGACCCCGCTACCTTGGTGCCCTCACGTACCGCCGATCCCACGCCTGGGCAGCGCACCCGCGATACGCTCGACCCATCTCACGGGCTGGCCAAGGCGGCCGGACGCGCTGCGGACCGGGTAGCGAACCCAAACCGATCCTGACATTCCTGGGCGGGAGCTGAGAGCAGTTATCATGACGCCCCGGTTCCTCGTCGCCGAGAGCGAGACGCAAGAGCAGCGCGAACGACGCCGCGCCAGCGTGGGACGCAGCAGCGGCGAGACCTACTTGGACACGCTGCGCGCCCTCGCACCCGAAGCCGCGTGCGATTTCGTCCGGCCTGCGGAGGACGGGGTGCATGCACCTAACCGCGATGCACTCGCGGCTTACGATGCGGTGTTCCTCACCGGCTCACCGCTCCATGTGTATCAAGATACCCCGGAGGTTGGGCGCCAGCTCGCCTTCATGCGCGCTGTCTTTGCCTCGGGAACTCCCTCGTTCGGCTCCTGCGCCGGGCTGCAGGTGGCCGCGGCGGCTGGCGGAGCGGTCCGGGAGAACCGGCGTGGGCACGAAGTGGCCTTTGCCCGGCGCATCGTTGCAACGGCGGCGGGGCGCGCTCATCCGCTGCTCGCTGGCCGGCCTGCCGCCTGGGACGCACCTGCGATCCACTCCGATGAAGTCGAGCGGCTGCCCGAGAGGGCATTGCTGCTCGCCGGCAACGGAGTGAGTACAGTGCAGGCGGCGGAAATTCGACACTTGGAAGGGGTGTTCTGGGGCGTGCAGTACCACCCCGAACTGACGCTGGCCGAGGTCGCTGCAGCATTGCGACGCCAGGCGGGGGATTTGGTGCAAGAAGGACTCGCCTGCGACGCAGCTGCGGTGGAAGACCACGCTCGTCGGATCGAGGCACTGCACCGCGAGCCCACTCGCCGGGACTTGGCGTGGCAGCTTGGCCTGGACATGCAAGTGACTGATCCGCGTCTGCGCCAGACCGAGCTGCGCAACTTCATAGAATGCCTGGTCCGGCCGACGATGGCCGCACGAGGGCGGACCTGATGGGTGGGATGGAGGGCAGACCGCGTCGGCAGGCCAGCCAAGGAAAACTGCATACGGCCGAGTGACTTCGGCCGTTGCGCCTTGCCATTTGGTGGATGGCATGGAGCACGGCTTCCGCTGAAATACAGCAGCTGCACAGGGGACGACATGGCTCGGTGGAGCCGAAGCCCCGGCCCCGTCGCGTGCAGGCGAGTCGTGTTCCTGGTGAGCTGTAGGGGCGCCGGTGGCTCCTGGGCAGGGCTGAGCCGCGGTCATGCTGCGATGGCGGGCAGGCTGACGGTTGGAGCATCGTTGATGGGGGCTAGGGTCTCAAGGTTCATGTAGCGGCGCTGGACGGCCCAATCGTTGTTCTGCTCGGAAATGATGGCGCCGACGAGGCAGGTGATCGTGGCGTCGTTTGGGAAGATGTCGACCACATCGGTGCGGCGCTCGATCTCGCTGTTGACGCGCTCCGGCGGGTTCGTGCTGCAGAACACGGCGCGGTGCCCCTTGGGGAACGCCGTGAAGGCCAGCACGTCCTCCTCCGCGTCTTCTATCAGGGCAGCGAGCCTGGCACCCGGGGCCGGAGCTGGTCAGCCACTGGCGCCTGCCCTGTCCGAAGCGGCCTCGGCGAAAGCGGTACCGGTTGGACGTACACGTCCAACGGCCAAGAGGAGGCGGCGATGACCAGCTTCACCCCGCGCAGGCCGAGGCGGGCAAGGCCGCGGAGGAAGTCGGTTCAGAAGGACTCAGCCTCGCTGGCGCCGGTGGCCATGCCGAGGATCTCGCGCCACCCGTCGCTGTTCACCTCGACCGCGATAGTGGCGGCGATGGAGACGATCCGCCCGGCCTGGCGCACCCGGACGTAGGTGGCGTCCAGCCACAGGTAGGGCCGCTCGCCCTCGATCAACCGAGAGAGGAACGCGCCCAGCCGCTCGTCGAACTCGGCACAGAGGCGGCTGACCTGGCTCTTGCTGATGCCGGACATCCCCATCGCCCCCACCAGGTCGCCCACGGCGCGTGTGGAGATGCTACGGACCTAGGCCTCCTTGCCCATCGTCACGAGCGCCCCTTCGGCAGTGCGCCGGGGCTTGAGGAAGCGGGGGAAGTAGGAGCCCCTGCGCAGCTTCGGGGTGGGACGCGTTGCATCCCAACCGGATCCACCGTTCCCGCCCAGGTTTCTCATTACCGCTCCCGGAAGCCGTTGCGCTGCACCAGCCGGTCAGGGCTGCGCTCGCCAGGGGCGGCACCGGTCAGGGCGCCTACCTCCAGCTCAATGAGCCGCTCGGCCGCGAAGCCGGTCCCCTCGCGCAGGAAGGGCACGTCGGTCCCGTTCGCCAGCAGTTCGCGAAGGGCAGCCTCCCGTTCGGTCGTCGTGGGGTGCCAGGGCAGAGGTTGCGTGTCGCAACTCGACCCTACCCAGGGTCACTGCAGTAGCCGCCTCCTAAACCACGCATGGGGGCACAACCGCGCATTCGCGCATCGTCAAACACCCCGTCGAGCAGCGCGGCCCCGTGTTCGCTCCGCGGTAGTGCCATGTGCCGAGGCCAGTCACCACCTCACGCTCGCGGACTTCACCAGGAAGTCGCCGCCGATAGCAGCAAATGCTACCCGCAAGACACATGGGGACCGACGTGGCGGGACGCTGGTGTAACAGTACCAGGCACGCGCCGCCTCTGGGGGCTGCGCCGCCTCAGAAGTGCCGCGATTTCAGGCTTCTGCGGAGGTATTGGCTGGGGGACCTGGATTCGAACCAAGACTGCCCGAGTCAGAGTCGGGAGTTCTACCGTTAAACTATCCCCCAACACCCCACCAATCGGCGGAGTGGGCTGGCCTGCAAGGCGTCACCACCTTGCAGGGCGCCGCACCTACCATTTCCCTTCGTGGCCTGCAACCCGCCCCCGAAGGAAAGCGCTTGCCCCCGGGGCCGCATCCCCGGATCATGCGTCCGGGACGGTGCGGAGCAGCCTGCCCCGGGGAATCCCTTGGCCCAAGACGATGCCGGATGACGTACAACCCCTTCGGCTGACAGAGCCCCTGCCACCCGACCCGGCCTTGCCGGAGCGGTCGACCCTGCTGCCTGCCCGCTTCGCCGCCTCCGCCGCGGCGCCGTCCTATGCGGCCCTCGATCTTGGCACCAATAACTGCCGCCTGCTGATCGGCTCGCCCACGGCCAGCGGCTTTCGCGTCGTCGACAGCTTCAGCCGCATCGTCCGCTTGGGGGAGGGGCTCGCCAGCACCGGCGAACTCGCAGAGCCGGCCATGGACCGTGCCGTGGCGGCGCTTGCCGCCTGCGCCGAGAAGCTCGCCCGCCGGCCGATCCGCCAGTTCCAGGCCGTCGCGACCGAGGCCTGCCGCCGTGCCGGCAACGGCGCCGCCTTCCTTGCCCGCGTCGAGGCCGAGACCGGCCTCCGCCCCCGCATCATCTCGGCGCGGGAGGAGGCGGAGTTGGCCATGGAATCCTGCGCCCCGCTGCTGGAGGAGACCGACCGCCGCGCCCTGCTCTTCGATATCGGCGGCGGCAGCACCGAGATCGCCTGGATCCGCGTGCCGCCCCGCGGCAGCCGCCCGCCCGGCGCGCCGATGGCGGAGCTGATCGGCTATATCTCGCTTCCTCTCGGGGTCGTGACGCTGGCCGAGCGCGCCGGCGCCTCCTGCTTCACCGAGGAGGGCTTTCACGCCGTGGTGGAGGAGGTCGCCGCCCATCTCCTCGCCTTCGACCGGGTCCATTGCATCGGCCAGGAGATCCGTGCCGGCGGCGTCCGGCTGATCGGCACCAGCGGCACGGTGACGACGCTGGCCGGGGTGGCGCTGGCCCTGCCGCGCTACCGCCGCCCCCTGGTCGATGGCCGCACGCTCGACATGGGCATGGCCGACCAGGCGCTCGGCGACCTTTTCGCCCTCGGCCGGGCAGGGCTTGCGGCGCATCCCTGCGTCGGGCCGGACCGGGTGGACTTCGTCCTGCCCGGCTGCGCGGTCTATGCGGCCATCCGCCACGTCTGGCCGCTGCCGGCGCTTACCGTCGCCGACCGCGGCCTGCGCGAGGGGATGCTGCTGAGGATGATGCGGACGGATCGCTGGCCCGGCAACCGGGCCTCCGGCCACCGGCGGGCCGTCCCCTGAAGACGCCGACGCCCGGCGGGCGGGGCCTCACCACCCGGCTCAAAACCGCCAAGAAGCGCAAGATCGGCAGCCAGCGCTGGCTCGAGCGCCAGCTGAACGACCCCTACGTGCGGGCCGCGCAGCAGCAGGGCCTGCGCTCCCGCGCCGCCTTCAAGCTGATCGAGCTGGACGAGCGCTTTCGCCTGCTGCGGCCCGGGATGCGCGTCGTCGATCTCGGTGCCGCGCCCGGCGGCTGGACGCAGGTGGCAGCGCAGAAGGGCAGCGCCCGCATCGTCGCCCTCGACCTCCTGCCCATGGATCCGCTGCCCGGCGCCACCATGATCCAGGGCGACTTTCAGGACGAGGCCGTCGAGCGGGCTGTGCTCGCCGCCCTTGACGGCCCGGCGGACCTCGTCCTCTCCGACATGGCGCCCAACACCACCGGCCATGGCGCGACCGACCATCTCCGCATCATCGCCCTTGCCGAGCTGGCGCTCGACTTTGCGCTGAAGGTGCTGGCGCCGGGCGGCGGCTTCGTCGCCAAGGTCTTCCAGGGCGGGACGGAGAAGGACCTGCTCGACCAGCTCAAGCGCCATTTCGCCAGCGTGAGGCATGGCAAGCCGCCCGCCAGCCGGAAGGACAGCGCCGAGCTCTATGTCGTCGCCACCGGCTTCCGCGCCGGCTAGGGCGGGATCCGCGGCTTCGGCAGTCGAGTCCCGGGCCTTTCCTCGGCCCGCCCGCGCACCGATATCCGGATGCGGAGGAGACCGCCTATGCCGCCCGACCTGCCCGCTACCGAGACGGAGCTCGATCCGTGGCCTTCCCTACTGGCGGAGGCGGAGCGAACGGCCGCCGCGGAGCCGCTGCTCGGCGCCCTGCTGCACGCCATGCTGCTCAGCCGCCGGAGCTTTGCCGAGGCGCTCGCCGCGGTGCTGGCCGAGCGCCTGGCCGATCCCTTCCTCGGCGCCGACCGCTTGGCCGGCCTGTTCGGCGAGGCGCTGGCCTCGGACACCCGCATTGCCGAGGCCGCTCGGGCCGATCTCCGCGCCATCGGCACGCGGGACCCGGCGGCGGCCGACGGCCTGCTCGGTCCATTCCTCCACTACAAGGGCTTCCATGCGCTCGAGGCGCACCGCATCGCCCACTGGCTCTGGGCCGGGGGGCGGGTGGCGCTGGCCGGCTTCCTCCAGGCCCGTATCGCCCGGGTCCTGGCGATCGACATCCACCCGGCAGCCCGCTTCGGGCAGGGCGTCTTCATCGATCACGGCACCGGCGTCGTCGTCGGCGAGACCGCGGTGGTTGGCAACGACGTCTCCATCCTCCAGGGCGTGACCCTCGGCGGCACCGGCAAGGAGACCGGCGACCGTCACCCCAAGGTGCGGGACGGGGTGCTGCTCGGCGCCGGGGCGAAGGTGCTCGGCAATGTGGTGATCGGCCGCGGCGCCAAGGTGGGCGCCGGCAGCGTCGTGCTGCGCGACGTGCCGCCCTGTGCCACCGTCGCCGGCGTCCCCGCCCGGATCGTCGGCTGGTGCGGGGAGGCGGTGCCGGCCCTTGCCATGAACCATGCCCTGCCGATGGACGGAGGCACTCCCTAGCACGCGGAGCCGATATCACCGGAGTGCAACGCTCCCGCCCGCACCGGCGCTGGACGCAGGGGTCCGCCTGGGGGTAAAGGGGGCCGCCAAGGTAGCGGATCGCCCGCCCCCGCGTCGCTCACGCGCGAAAGGTCCCCCTATGGCCCCCGAGTCCTTGCCCGATGCCGGCTCCTCCCGCAGCCAGCCGCGCTCCCCGATCACCATCGCCGAGGCCTATGCCTTCGACGACGTCCTGCTGGTCCCGGCCTATTCCACCGTCCTGCCGAACCAGACCGACACCCGCACCCGGCTGACGCGGGAGATCGCCCTCAACATCCCCCTCGTCGCCGCGGCGATGGACACCGTGACCGAGGCGCCCATGGCCATCGCCATGGCCCAGGCTGGCGGCATCGGCGTCATCCACAAGAACATGACGACCGAGGAACAGGCCGCCCAGGTCCGCCGGGTGAAGAAATTCGAGAGCGGCATGGTGGTGAACCCGGTCACCATCCATCCCGACCAGACGCTGGCCGATGTCCGCGCCCTGCAGGAGCAGTACCGCATCAGCGGCATCCCCGTGGTGGAGCGCGGCAAGGGCGGCGAGGGCGCCGGCCGCCTCGTCGGCATCATCACCAACCGCGACGTGCGCTTCGCCACCGACCCGGGCACCCGCGTCTATGAGCTGATGACGCGGGACAACCTGGTGATCGCCAATGGCGACATCTCGCCCGAGCAGGCCCGCGCGCTGCTGCACCGCCATCGCATCGAGAAGCTGCTGGTGGTCGACGAGGCCGGCCGCTGCGTCGGTCTCATCACCGTCAAGGATATGGACAAGGCCCAGGCCAACCCGAATGCGGTGAAGGACGCGCTCGGCCGCCTCCGTACCGCGGCCGCCACGGGCGTGGGCGAGGATGGTTTCCGCCGCGTCGAGGCGCTGATCGCCGCCGAGGTCGATGTCGTCGTCGTCGACACCGCCCATGGTCATTCCGGCGGCGTGCTGGCCGCGATCGAGCGCATCAAGCGCCTCTCCAACACCGTCCAGGTCGTCGCCGGCAACGTGGCGACGCCGGAGGGCGTCGAGGCGCTGATCCAGGCCGGCGCCGATGCGGTGAAGATCGGCATCGGCCCAGGCTCCATCTGCACCACGCGCGTCGTCGCCGGCGTCGGCGTGCCGCAGCTCACCGCGGTGATGGAATGCGCCGCGGCCGCGAGGGAGCGGGGGGTGCCCGCCATTGCCGATGGCGGCATCCGCACCTCGGGCGACATCGCCAAGGCTGTCGCCGCCGGCGCCGACTGCGTGATGATGGGCAGCCTCTTCGCCGGCACGGACGAGGCGCCGGGCGAGGTCTTCCTCTACCAGGGCCGGTCTTACAAATCCTATCGCGGCATGGGCTCGCTCGGCGCGATGGCACGCGGCTCGGCCGACCGCTACTTCCAGCAGGACGTGCAGGACAGCCTGAAGCTCGTCCCCGAGGGCGTCGAGGGCCGGGTCGGCTACAAGGGGCCGGTCGGCACGGTGATTCACCAGCTGGTCGGCGGCCTCAAGGCGGCCATGGGCTATACCGGCAACGCGACGATTGGCGAGATGCAGAGCAATGCCCGCTTCCGCCGCATCACCGGCGCCGGTCTGCGCGAGAGCCACGTCCATGACGTGGCCATCACGCGTGAGGCGCCGAACTACCGTCTCGAGGGCTGAGCCGCCCGCTCAGGGCTGCATGTGGCTGCCGCCCGAGACCGTCATGTTCTCGCCGCTGATATAGCTGGCGGCGTCGGAGAGCAGGAAGCAGATCAGCGGCGCCACCTCCGCCGGCTGCGCCACGCGGCCGAGCGGGATGCGCGAGAGCGTCTGCTCGCGGAAGCGGTCGCTGCGGATCACTTCCGTCATCGGCGTCTCCACTGTGCCGAAGCCGACGGAGTTGCACCGCACGCCGTAGCGCGCCCATTCCCGCGCCGCCGTCATCGTCATCCCGAACAGCCCCGCCTTGGCCGCGGAGTAGTTGACCTGGCCGATGCTGCCGCGCTTCCCCGCCGTTGAGGAGATGTTGACGATGGCGCCCGTCGTGCCGCCCGGCTCCGGCATCGCCTCCCGCGCGCGGCCGCACATGTGCCGCCCGACCGCCTGCAGCATCAGATAGCAGCCGGTCAGGTTCACATCGATCACCGCCTGCCACTGCTGGTAGGTCATCTTCTCGATCATTGCCGGCCGGGTGATGCCGGCGTTGTTGACCAGCCCATGCACAGCCCCGAACCGCCCCACGGCCTGGGCGACGCAATCCTCGCCGAATCCCTCCTCGGCAACATTCCCCTGCACGGCGAGGATCCGCTCGGCCGGCAGCGCCGCGGCCGTCGCCGCCAGCGTCTCGCCGTTCCGCTCCACCAGCACGGCGTTGCCGCCGAGCTCGAGCACCAGCTCGGCAATGGCCCGGCCGATGCCCTGGCCGGCGCCAGTGACGACCACCGTCCGCCCGGTGAGCTCCATCGGGTTCCGCATGACTGTTTCCTCCCCTTGCCGGCCGGGCAGTCTGCGCGGCGTGGCCGCCGGCGGCCAGAGGGTCTAGGCTGCCACCATCCATGTCCCATTCCGCCCCGCCCCTCCGCCTCCGGGCCGCCGTCTTCGATGCCTATGGCACGCTGCTCGACGTCCATGCCGCCGTCGCCCGCCATGCCGGCCGCCTCGGCGAGGCCGCCGCCCCCGTCTCCGCCCTCTGGCGCGCGAAGCAGCTCGAATGGAGCTGGATGCTTTCCGCCACCGGCGCCTACGAGCCCTTCTGGTCGCTGACCTGCCGCGCCCTCGGCCATGCGCTGGCGGCGTACGGCATCGCCGATGCCGGCCTCCGTGCCGACTTGCTCGAGGCCTATCGCGAGCTCGGCGCCTATCCCGACGCGGCGCCCATGCTGGCGGCGCTGCGGGGCAGGGGGCTCGCCACCGCCATCCTCTCCAACGGCTCGCCGGAGATGCTGGACGCCGCGGTCGCCGCGGGCGGCCTCGGCTCCCTGCTGGACGAGGTGCTGTCCGTCCATCCCCTGCGCTGCTTCAAGCCGGACCCCAGGGTCTACGCCCTTGCCACCGCCCGATTCGCCTGCCAGCCGCACGAGATCGCCTTCGTCTCCTCCAATGCCTGGGATGCCTATGGGGCGATGCGCTTCGGCTTCCGCGTCTTCTGGGTGAACCGGGCCAGCGCGCCGGTGGAGTACTGGCTGGACGAGACGGCGACGATCCTGCCCGGCCTCGCCGCTCTGCCGGCTGCGCTCGCGTGACGCCGGCCGCACGCCTCGCCGCCGCCATCGACCTGCTGGACGCGCTGGAGGCCCAGCCCCGGCGCCCGGCCGACGCCACGGCCAACGATTTTTTCCGCGCCCGCCGCTATATCGGCGGCGGCGACCGCCGCGCGGTCAACGAGCTGGCCTGGAGCGTCGTCCGTCAGCGCCTTCGCCTCGACTGGTGGCTGGGCCGCATCCGCTGCCGCCCGACTGCCCGGATGCTGGTCGCGGCGGCGCTGCTGCTGGACCAGGGGCTCGACCTGGCGCAGGTCCTCGCCTCCTTCCCCGGCGGTCAGTATGCGGCGGAGCCGCTCTCCACGCTGGAGGAGCGGCTGCTGCGCCAACTCGACGCCGGCCGCGGCGGTGCCGGGGGCGTCATCCATCCGGAGATGCCGGAGGCCATCCGCCTCGACCTGCCCGACTGGGTCCTGCCCGGCTTCCGCGCCCGCTTCGGCGAACGTCTCCCCGAGGAGGCCGCCGCCATGGAGAGGGAGGCCCCCCTCGACCTCCGCGCCAACCTGCTGAAGACCACGCGCGAGGAGGCGGCCGCGGCGCTTGCTGCCGAGGGCATCGAGACCGAGCTGACGCCCTTCTCCCCCTGGGGCCTCCGCCTGCCGCAGCGCCGCCCGGTCACCCAGACGCGCGCCTTCACCGAGGGCCTCATCGAGGTGCAGGACGAGGGCAGCCAGCTCATCGCCCTGCTGACCGATGCCCGGCCGGGCATGCGCGTCGTCGACCTCTGCGCCGGCGCCGCCGGCAAGACCCTGGCCCTGGCCGGCGCCATGCGGAACCGCGGCCGCATCACCGCCTGCGACGTGTCCGCCCCGCGGCTCGAAGGGGCGGTGAAGCGCCTCCGCCGGGCCGGCGCCGACAATGTGGAGCGACACCTGCTCGCCCCCGGTGACCGCTGGGCCAAGCGCCGTGCCGGGCAGTTCGACCGCGTCCTGGTGGATGCGCCTTGTACCGGCACCGGCACATGGCGCCGCAACCCGGATGCGCGCTTGCGTACCGATTCAACCGCTCTCGCGGAATTGTGTATAAAACAGGCGGAAATTCTCGGTAGGGCCGCAGATCTGGTGCGGCCCGGCGGGCGTCTGGTCTACGCTACATGCTCGCTGCTGCCCGAGGAGGATGAGGCGCAGATAGAAGCCTTCCTCGGCCGCCACCCCGATTTCGCCCCTTTTCCCCTGGCCGATGCCTGGGCCGAGGCGGGCGGCACCGGGGCCCCGCCGGCCGAAGGCCCCTATCTCGTGACCTCGCCCGCGCGGCACGGCACCGACGGCTTCTTCGCCGCCATACTGCAACGCCAGCCCGAGGGGTAAGCCGACAGGGGGTCGGCTCCGGGCCTTTCCAGGGGGAAGGAAGCGCGCCCCATGATCTGCATTCGCCGCGCCCGGCCTGCCGACGCCGCCGCCATCGGCGCCGTCCACGTCGCCACTTGGCGCACCGCCTATGCCGGCGTGCTGCCGGAGGGCTATCTCGCCGGCCTTTCCGCCCTCCGCCACGCCGTCGGCTACGAGGCCGCCATCGGCGACCGCCGCCATGGCCATGCCGTCTTCGTCGCCGTCGCCAAGGGGCCGGATGCCCCGGCGGGGCAGGAGGCGGCGGACGGCGGCACCATCATCGGCTTCGTCTCCGGCGGCCGCTCGCGCCGGCCGCAGATCGGCGAGGGCGAGATCGAGACGCTCTACCTGCTCGACGATTACCGTGACCGCGGCGTCGGCCGGCGGCTGGTGCGCGCCATGGCGGCGCATCTGGCGGCGATCGGGTGCCGCTCCGCCATGCTCTGGGTCCTGAAGGACAACCCGACGCGGTGGTTCTACCAGCGACTCGGCGGGCGGCTGGTGGCGCGTGAGCATATCCGCTTCGCCGGCCGGGGCCTTGAGCAGCACGCCTTCACCTGGGATCCGATCGAGGCCTTGCTGCTGGCGACCGCCCCTGCCTCCGAGGCGTAACCACCGCTTGCTCTTGGCACCGCCCTGTGCTGTGAGGCGCCATGAACGAGCCCCTCGCCGCCGCGGCCCGGCACGACCGCATCCTCATCCTCGATTTCGGCAGCCAGGTGACGCAGCTCATCGCGCGCCGCTTGCGGGAGGCCGGCGTCTATTGCGAGATCTGGCCCTTCACCGCGACCGCGGAGCGGATCCGGGAGTTCGACCCGCGCGGCATCATCCTCTCCGGCGGCCCCGCCAGCGTGACGGAGGGCGAGAGCCCCCGCGCCCCTGAGGGGGTCTTCGAGATCGGCCTGCCGGTGCTCGGCATCTGCTACGGGCAGCAGGCCATGGCGCACCAGCTCGGCGGCCAGGTCGAGGGCGCCCACCACCGCGAATTCGGCCGCGCCTTCATCGAGGTGACGGCCGAATGCGCCATCACCCAGGGCGTCTGGGCCAAGGGCTCGCGCGAGCAGGTCTGGATGAGCCATGGCGACCGCATCACCCGCCTGCCGGAGGGCTTCCGCGCCGTCGCCGCCACCGAGGGCGCGCCCTTCGCCCTCATCGCCGACGATGCGCGCCACTTCTACGGCACCATGTTCCACCCGGAGGTGGTCCACACCCCGCATGGCGCGGCCTTGCTGCGCAACTTCACCAACCTCGTCTGCGGCTGCCACGGCGACTGGACCATGGGCGCCTTCCGCGCCGAGGCAATCGCCCGCATCCGCGCCCAGGTGGGGGAGGGGAGGGTGATCTGCGGCCTCTCCGGCGGCGTCGACTCCAGCGTCGCCGCGGTGCTGCTGCACGAGGCGATCGGCGACCAGCTCACCTGCATCTATGTCGACCACGGGCTGATGCGGGCCGGCGAGTCGGAGCAGGTGGTCAGCACCTTCCGCGACCGCTTCAACATCAAGCTCGTCCACCGCGACGCCTCGGACCTCTTCCTCGCCCAGCTCGCCGGCGTGACCGACCCGGAGGGGAAGCGGAAGATCATCGGCCGGCTCTTCATCGAGGTCTTCGAGGAGGAGCAGCAGAAGATCGGCGGCGCCGACTTCCTCGCCCAGGGCACGCTCTACCCGGACGTGATCGAGAGCGTCTCGGCGACCGGCGGCCCCTCCGTCACCATCAAAAGCCACCACAATGTCGGCGGCTTGCCCGCGCATATGCGCATGAAGCTCGTCGAGCCGCTGCGCGAGCTGTTCAAGGACGAGGTCCGCGCCCTCGGCCGCGAGCTAGGGATGCCGGAGGCGATCATCGGCCGCCACCCCTTTCCGGGACCAGGGCTCGCCATTCGCATCCCCGGCGAAGTGACGCGGGAGCGCGCCGACATCCTCCGCCAGGCCGACACCATCTTCCTCGAGGAAATTCGCCTCGCCGGCCTCTACGACGCCATCTGGCAGGCCTTTGCCGTGCTGCTGCCGGTGAAGAGCGTCGGCGTCATGGGCGACGGGCGCACCTACGAGAGCGTCTGCGCGCTCCGCGCCGTCACCAGCACGGATGGCATGACGGCCGATGTCTATCCCTTCGACATGGGCTTCCTGACGCGCACGGCGAGCCGCATCGTCAACGAGGTACGCGGCATCAACCGGGTGACCTACGACATCACTTCGAAGCCGCCGGGGACGATCGAGTGGGAGTGAAGAATCCCCGAAACGCCGCCGCGATCCGTCCTTCCCATGGCCCTGCCATCCGCAGCGGGTCCTCGGCAGCCAGCCGTGGAGGTGCGGCGAGGCTGCTTCGCGAGTAAGGCGGATGAGCCGCTGCGCCGCGCCGGCTCACGTCCAGCCAGGAAGCGCATCCACCTGGGCACAGGCTCCCGAAGCCCGAGCTACCTCCCGAGGCCGGCGACGGCCGCACGGCCGGGCTCCTGTACTCGGCCCTCCGCCCTCAGCCGAGTGGTACGGTCATTGCAGCTTTACGCCCAAGCCTGTTGGCGGCGCGACGAGCTACGGGGTGCGGTCGGCGTCGTGCTTGCGGGCAAGGCCATCGGCCCAACCCAAGCACAGCGGCTCGTCGAGCACCGTGAGGCGACCCATGAAACTGCCGTCTTCTCCCGGACGTCGTTCGTCCGACGCCATGCGCGCAGCGCCTCCACGGTCGTGACCACGACCGTCTCGAGCCGCTCGGTCTCGATCATGTCGCCGGCGTCGCCTGCTCAATCCCGCCGCTTGTTGACGATGTCGAGGAACTGGCCCGGCGCGACCCGGCTCCCGGTGCGGAGCGCGCTAGCGAGCCCGATCGAGATCTCATCCTTGCCGGCATCGAGCCCGGCCATGGCGGCCGCCACGAAGGCGTCGAGCTTCATCGCGCGGGGCGGCTTGCGCATCTGGTGGCGGTGCAGCTCCATCTCGACCACCGGCGGGATGATCTCCACGATCCGGACGGAGGAGTGACGGAGCTGGCGCCGCAGCGAGATGGTGAAGCTGTGCACGGCCGCCTTGGTCGCCCAATAGACCGGCGCTGCCGCGATTGGCACGTAGCCGAGAATCGACCCGATATTCACCAGCCTGGCGCGAGGCTGCCGCCTCAGCAGGGGCAGGAACGCGTTGGCAACGTAGATCAGGCCCTTGAGGTTGACGTCGACCTCCGCCCCGAGCGCATCGGGGTCGAGCGGCTCGTCACCGGCGAAGTCGAACAGGGTCTGGATGCCGGCATTGTTGATGACGGTGTCGAGCGCGGGAAAACGCTCGCCGATCCGTTGGGCCATAACCGACACTTGGCCAGGATCGGCGACGTCAACCACCTCGGCGGCCATGCCGGGATGGCGGGCCGCCATCGCTGCCACCCGTTCGTGCGTCCGGCCCGCTATGACCACCTGTGCGCCGTGGGCATGGAACGCAGCCGCGAGCCCGGCGCCGATGCCCGAGCCGCCGCCCGTCACGAGAACCGTGCCTGGTGCGTTCACGCTCCGCCCTCCGTGGCGACCGCAATGGGGCAGTCGACGCGGTTGCCGCCGGCGTTGCCCGGCCTCCCGCAGTGCGGGCCAGGAAAGGCGCCCCAAGGCTCCTGCCGGCCGTCGGAGGCGGCGGCGCTGAGGCGCGAGTCCATCCCATCCGCTTCCGCCGAACGGCCGCGACGGCAAGGCGTTGCACGGTCGCATGAACCTGGGCAGCCCTCATTCCACTCACCCGTGCTTCGGCCCGAACACCGGACACCGCGCCGCTCGCCGCCTTTACTTGAATTCCATCCTCGACGTCGGGTCGGTCGAGGCCGGGACCTCCGCGGATGCCGGGCACCCCCCCATATCGGCGACAGCGAGATCACGCATGTGCGGGACGACGGCCATCGACACCCTCATGATTGAAATCCGCAATTCGAGACAATAACGTATCGTATGGCTGACGATATGGCTAAGTCAAGGGTTACGGGACGTCCGCGTAGCGAAACCTCACGCGGAGCGATCCTGGATGCAACCTTCCGCCACCTCGTTGAGCGGGGCTACGACGCCCTTGCCATGGAGGCGGTCGCCAAGGCGGCAGGCACCGGCAAGACCACGATCTATCGGTGGTGGCGCTCGCGGGCCGAGCTGGCGGTGGACGCCTTCTTCCATGCGACCGAAGCCGAGTTGGGGTTCCCGGCAACCGGCTCCGCCAAGGGCGACTTCCGGGCGCAGATCCTTGAGCTCGCGGCGTTGCTGCGCGGCGAGCGGGGACGGGCGCTGGCGGCCATGCTCGGTGGCGCACGTAACGACCCGGAGCTGGCGCGTGCGCTCGGCGAGAAATGGCTTGAGCCGCGACGCCAGTGGGGGTTCCAGCGAATGAACCGCGCAAAGGCGGAGGGTGAGCTGCGCCCTCATGTCGAGCCGGAGACTGCGTTGTCGCTTCTGTATGGCCCGCTCTATGCGCCGCTACTCTTCGGCGGCGAGGTTCCATTGGCCAGTGCGGTCGAGGCCTACCTCAACCTTGCCAGCATCGGCATTTTCGCTGACGGGTCGGCCTGAATCTCGATCGGGCCATCCCCGCTCCCGGTGAGAGATGGGTGTCGAGGCGCTGCCGCTGCCGATCCTTGAGGTCTTCGGCGCGAGGCCAATGAAATCCCGGCGCATCAGAGGTTGCCAACGGCCGCAGCGTCACCGCCCGGCCTGCCGGGAACAGCGCGGCGGGGCTTGCCGGACATGCCGCCCAGTCCAACGAGAGTGCAGGAAACCTGCGAACCATCCCGCAACATTGGCCCGCGACGGAGACCGCCCTCCCTGGCTGACTTCTCCGACCTGGCATGGCGGGCATGAAGCAGGAATGGGTCGACAGGTTCGGGGCGAAGGCGACGCCTGCAGCTACAGGCTCTGCCCCGCCGACCCCGGCCGCCAGTGACGACGGACCGGAGGGGCCGTGCCGGGCCGCCGGGAGCGTCGTCCCCGGCACCCGTGCGGAAGCGGCCGTCTGCCGGCACGAAGCCCCATGGCCCCTCCCGACCGCCGCCCCGACCCCCTAACACCTGGTGACGGCAGCCGCCACCGCTCAGGCCATGACTACAGACAGTCGGGCCGGATCGGCACTAGGCTCGCGCATGTTCGCCGATCCTGTCCTGGCGGAGAGATTCGATCTCAGCCGCCTCGCCCCTGGCTTCTATGCCGACCCCTTCCCGGTCTACCGGGCGCTGCGGGAGCACCAGCCGGTGAAGCGGCTGGCGGATGGCTCGCTCTTCCTTACGCGCTGGGGGGATCTCGACCGGATCTACCGGGATACGAAGACCTTCTCCTCCGACAAGCATGAGGAGTTCCGGCCGAAATACGGGGCGAGCCCGCTCTACGAGCACCACACGACGAGCCTCGTCTTCAACGACCCGCCGCTGCACACGCGCGTCAGGCGGCTGATCGCGGGCGCGCTGATGCCGCGGGCGATCGCCGCGTTGGAGCCGGGGCTGCAGGCGCTGGTCGGGCGGCTGCTGGACGCCATCGCCGAGCGGGGCGAGGCCGATGTCATCGAGGATTTCGCCGCCGCCATCCCGATCGAGGTGATCGGCAACCTGCTCGGCGTGCCGGTCGAGGAGCGGGGGCCGCTGCGGGGCTGGTCGCTCGCCATCCTCGGCGCGCTGGAGCCGGTGGTGACGGCGGAGGCGGCCGCGCGGGGGAATGCCGCGGTCAGCGAGTTCCTCGACTACCTGCGCGGCCTGGTCGCGCGGCGGCGGGCGCGGCCGGGGGATGCCGCGACGGATGTGCTGACACGGTTGATTGAGGGCGAGGCGGATGGCGAGCGGCTGACCGAACCGGAGCTGCTGCACAACTGTATCTTCCTGCTGAATGCCGGACACGAGACGACGACCAACCTCATCGGCAACGGGCTGGAGCTGCTGATGCGCTTCCCCAGGGAGCGGGCGCGGCTGCTGGCGGAGCCGGGGCTCATCACGACCGCCGTCGAGGAATTCCTGCGCTACGAGAGCTCGAACCAGCTCGGCAACCGGCGGTCGGTCGCCGAGACGGAGATCGGCGGCGTCGCGGTGGCGGCGGGGACGCTGATCAACCTCTGCATCGGCGCGGCGAACCGGGACCCGGCGCGGTTCGAGCATCCTGACCGGCTGGATGTGGGGCGGCAGCCGAACCGGCACCTCGCCTTCGCCGGCGGGCCGCATATGTGCGCGGGGATGACGCTCGCGCGGGTGGAGGGGCGGATCGCCATCGATGCCTTCCTCCGCCGCTTCCCGGACTATGCGCCGGCGGGGGAGCCGGTGCGGGGCGGACGGGCGCGGTTCCGGGGCTTCCTCGCGCTGCCGGTGCGGGTCCGGTGATCCGGGTCCTGGTGCAGGGCGCTGGCGCGGTTGGCGGGCTGATCGGCGCGCGGCTGGCGCTGGCCGGGTCGGAGGTCGCCTTCGTCGGGCGCGGGCGGCAGCTCGCGGCGATGCGGGAGGGCGGGCTGCGAATCGCCGGGCCGCGCGGCGCGGCGGTGCTGGAGCGCCCGCTCGCCCTCGCCAGCGCGGCGGAGCTGCCCTGGGTGCCGGAGGTCTGCTTCCTCGCGGTGAAGACCTATGACGTCGCGGGCGCGGCGGCCGACCTGGCGCCGGTGGCGGCGCGGGGTGTGACGATCGTCACCCTACAGAACGGCATCGGCGGCGCAGCGCCGGTGCTGGCCGCCCTGCCCGGAGAGGTGCGGGTGGTGGCCGGGCTCGCCTTCGTCTCGGCGGTGGTCGAGCGGCCGGGCTGCATCCGCTATACCTCGGCCATGTCTGCGGTGGTTGCGGCGCCGCTGCCGGAGGGCATCGAGGCGCGGCTGGTCGCGGCCATGGCGGCGGCGGGGATGGAGCTGCGGGTCGAGCCCGACATCCGCCGGGCGCTGTGGCGGAAATTCCTCGCACTCGCCACCAATGCGGCGCTGACCGCGCTGGCCCGTGCGCCGGCCGGCATCGTCTACCAAGACCCCGACCTGCTGGCGCTGGCGGCGCGGGCGATCGCCGAGGTCGGGCAGGTGGCGCGGGCCGAAGGCGTCGCCATCGGCGCCGCGGATGAGGCGGAGGCGCTGGCGCTGCTGTGCTCCTTCCCGCCCGGGATGTATGCCTCGATGTACCATGACCTCGCCGCCGGCCGCCGGCTGGAGGTAGCCTGGCTCTCGGGCGAGGTGGCCCGGCTGGCGGCGCGGCACGGGATCGACGTGCCGGTGCATGCGACCGCCTGGGCCTGCCTGAAGCCCCATGCCGAGGGAGAACGACCATGAGCCCCGATGCCCTGACCGACCGCGCGCCCGCCGGCATCGATGCCGCCGAATGGGCGGCGCGGGTGGAGCTGGCCGCCTGCTACCGGCTGTTCGGCCGGCTCGGCTGGCACGAGATGATCTACAACCACATCACGCTGCGGGTGCCGGGCACCGGGGACCAGTTCCTCATCAACCCCTTCGGGCTGATGTACCGGGAGGTGACGGCCTCCAACCTAGTGCGGATCGATACCGAGGGGCGGGTGCTGGACGGCTCCGCCCATGGGGTTAATCCGGCGGGGTTCATCGTGCATCGCTCAGTGCACGTGGCGCGTGCCGATGCGCATTGCGTGATGCACACCCACACGACTGCGGGCCTTGCCGTCGCCTGCCAGGAGGAGGGGCTGCTGCCGATCTCCTTCCCCGCCGTCTTCTACACCGACCGGCTCGCCTATCATGAGTTCGAGGGGATCACGCTGGAGCGGGAGGAATGCGCCCGGCTGGCGGAGAGCCTCGGCAGCTGCAATGCGATGATCCTCCGGAACCACGGGCTGCTGACCTGCGGGCCGAGCGTCGCCGATGCCTTCGCCGAGCTGTACCACCTGCAGCGGGCCTGCGAGGTGCAGGTGGCGGCGCTGGCCGGCGGGCGGCCGATCCGCACGCCGCCGGTGGAGGTTGCGCGGCGCGCCGCGGCGCAGTTCGATGCGACGGCGCGGCATGGCGAGCAGAACGCGCTGCTCTTCGCCGCCATGCTGCGCTGGATGGACGAGGCGGAGCCGGGGTTCCGCGCCTGAGGGGAAACGCATGACCGAGATCACCCGCCGTGCCGCGCTATCGGCCGGCCTTGTCACCATGGCCGCCCCGGCGCCCGCCGCCTTCCCCGACCGGCCGGTGCGCTGGCTGGTCGGCTACCCGCCCGGGGGCGGGACGGATGTGCTGGCGCGGCTGGTCGGGCAGAGCATGGGGGCGCGGCTCGGCGTGCCGGTGGTCATCGAGAACCGGCCGGGGGCGGCGACCAACATCGCCGCCGAGGCCGCGGCCAATGCCCCGCCGGACGGCACCACCGTCTTCACCGCAGGGAACGAGACGCTGGTCTTCAACCCGGCGCTCTACAAGCGGCTGCCCTTCGATGCGGATAGCGGGCTCAGGCCGCTCGGGCTGATGGCGCGCTTCCACCTGGTGCTCTGCACGAAGACGGAGGGCGGGCCGGCGACGCCCGACGCCTTCGTCGCGGCGGCGAAGGCCCGGACGATCGACTATGCCTCGCCGGGGATCGGCTCGCCGCATCACCTGGCGATGGAGCGGCTGGCGCGGGACCTCGGGATCAGGCTGAACCACGTGCCCTATCGCGGCCTGGCGCCGGCGATGACCGACCTGATGAACGGCACGGTGGAGGCGGCGGTGCTCGACATGGCGGCGGGGGCGGAGGTGATCCGCAGTCGCAAGGTGCAGCCGCTGGCGCTGCTCTCCGCGGCGCGGCTCCCGGGGCTGCCGGACCTGCCGACGGCGCGGGAGGCCTATGGGCTGGCGGGCTTCGAGGCCTATGCGTGGCAGGGGCTGACGGCGCCGGGGCGGACGCCGGACGACGTCGCCGCGCGGCTCTCCCGCGACCTCGCCGCCAGCATCGCCGAGCCGGCGGTGCAGGCGCGGATGCGGGAGATCGGCCTCGACCCGCTGGTGGGCGGGCCGGAGGAGCAGCGGGCGATGATCGCGGCGGAGCGGGCGATCTATTGGCCGCTGATCAAGGGGCTGGGGCTCAGCCTGGATTGACCCATTCGCCCCCGCGCATCAGCGGCTCCGCATTTCCGGCAGCATCGATGCCGTCCACATTGGTCTCGGCCGAGCCGATCATCCAGTCGACATGGATCAGGCTGCTGTTCGCCCCGGCCGCTTCCAGCGCCGCCTTGTCGAGGTTCTGGTCGGTGAAGCACTTCGAATAGGCCTGGCCGAGGGCGATGTGGCTCGCGGCATTCTCGTCGAAGAGGGTGTTGTAGAAGAGCAGCCCGCTCTGCGAGATGGGGTTGGAGTTGGGGACGAGGGCCACCTCGCCAAGCATGCGGGCGCCCTCGTCCGTGCCGATCATGCGCTCGAGCACGGCCTGGCCGGTGCTCGCATGCGCCTTGGTGATGCGGCCGGCCTCGAAGCGGACGCGGATCTCCTGGATCAGCGTGCCCTGGTAGGAGAGCGGCTTGGTGGCGGCGACCACGCCCTCTGTCATCGCCCGGTGCGGGGTGGTAAAGACCTCCTCGGTCGGGATGTTCGGGTTGCCGGTGATGCCGTTCTTCGCGGTCGAGAGGCCGCCCATCCAGGCATGGCCGTCGGCGAGGCCGACCTTGAGGTCGGTCCCCGGGCCGCGGAAGCGGAGCGCGGCGTAGCGGCGCTCGTTCAGGATGCGGCGCTTGGCCATCAGCCTCGCATTGTGCTCGGACCAGGCGGCGACGGGGTCCGGCGCGTCGGCGCGGGAAGCGGCGAAGATCGCGTCCCAGAGGCGGGCAAGGGCAGCCTCCTCCGGCAGGTCGGGGAAGACGGTGGTGGCCCAGGCCGGCGTCGCGCTCGCCACCAGGGTCCAGTTGATCGCCGTCGCGGTGATCAGTTCCAGCGCCGGGCGATAGGCGATGGAGCGGGCGCGGTTGGCCCGCGCCACCTTGGCCGGGTCCTCGGCGGCGAGGAGGGAGGGGTTGTCGCCGACGATCGCCAGGCGGGCAGCGCCGTTGCGGAAGGCGGAGGCCATGCCCTCGAAGAGCCAGCCGGGGGCGACGTCGAAGGCCTCGTCCGGGGCGTGGCGGTAGCGGGCGAGGGCCATCTCGTCGTCGCCGAGCAGGCAGGTGACGAGCGAGGCGCCGGCCTTGTAGGCCAGCTCGGTGATGCGGCGGGCGAGCGGCAGGGCCTCGGCCGGGGCGGTCATCACCAGCTCCTGCCCCGGGGCGAGGTTGAGGCCGACGCGCACCGCGAGCGCCGCCAGCCGGTCCAGGCGCTCCGCATGGGTGAGGGAGGAGGCGGGCTGGTGCGTATCCATCGTGATGATGATCCTGAGCGAGGGGGCGACTATCCCCATCGCCGGGACGAGCGGCAAGGGGAGGTCCCATGTTGGAGCGCGGCACCTGGCTGAACGAGCCGGCTGAATGGGGGTTCGAGGCGGATGGCCTCCGCGTCGCCACCGATCATGGGACGGATTTCTGGCGGGAGACGCATTACGGCTTCACCCGGGACAGCGGCCACTTCCTCGGCCTTCCCGCCACGGGGGACTTCACCGCCGAGCTTCGCGTGCGGGCCGAATATCGGGCGCTCTACGACCAGGCGGGGATCATGCTGCGGCTCGACGAGCGGCATTGGCTGAAGGCGGGGATCGAGTTCTCCGACGGGCAGGCCATGCTGGGCAGCGTGCTGACCCTGGGCCAGTCCGACTGGGCGACGGGGCCCTACGCCGGCGACGCAGGCGACCTCCGCCTGCGCCTTACCGTGGCGGCGGGGGTGCTGCGGCTGCAGGCCTCGGCGGATGGCCGGCGCTGGGTGCTGGTGCGGCTCGCGCCCTTTCCCCCGGCGGCCTCCTATCTCGTCGGGCCGATGTGCTGCACGCCGGAGCGGGCCGGGCTCGAGGTGCGCTTCACGGAGTTCCGGCTCGGCCCACCGCTCGGCCGCGCGCTGCACGACCTGTCCTAGTGACGTCCGGCCGCATATGGTAACCAAAAGGTTCAAGCCGCGGCATCGTCGCAACTCCTGCGAAGCCGAACCGTTCGCCTGCCGATCCTCCTGCCCAGGCTGCCGACCATGCGCCTCCGACCCCGAACCAGGCCCATCCCCGCCCCGAGGCGGGCCGACCCTTGAATCGGGCACGCATCACCGGGGGACACGCCGCCGAACCGACGCCCCGGAGCCTCCGCGAATGCGGGGGGTGCGGCCACATGGTGCGGATCGGCCCGCTCTTCCGCCGGGAGGAGGCACGCTGCCCGCGCTGCGAGACGGTGCTGCGGCGGCATGCGGCGCCCTCGCTGGAGGTGCCGCTCGCCCTCTGCATTGCCGGGCTGGTGCTCTATGCGGTGACGATGACGATGCCCTTTCTCGGGCTGCAGCTGCTCGGGCAGCTGCGCTTCAGCCGTGTCGAGACGGGGGCCTTCGCCTTCCTGCAGGATGGCTATGGCATCCTCTCGGTGCTGGTACTGCTGACGCTGGTCGCGGTGCCTCTGATGCGGCTGCTGCTGCTGCTGACGGTGCTCCTCGGCCTTCGGCTGAAGGAAGCGCCGCCCTGGCTCTACAGGCCCTTCCGCTGGCATGAGCGGCTCGGCCAGTGGGCGATGCTGGAGGTCTTCCTCTTCGGTGTGCTCGTCTCCTACACGCGGCTCGCCGCCCTGGCGCAGGTGGAGATCGGGCCGGCGGCCTATGGGCTGGCGGCGCTGGCCCTCGCCCAGGTGGCGCTGCAGGCGCGGCTCGACGCCGACCGGGTCTGGGAGGCGCTGGAGGCGCGCGGTGCGGCCGCGGCGCCCGGCCGCCCGGCTCCCGAGGGCGGGGCGCTGATCGGCTGCGACTGTTGCCGGCTGGTGGCGCCGGCGCGGCCCGGCGACGGGTGCCTCCGCTGCGACGCGCCGCTGCATGCGCGCAAGCCGAACAGCGTGGCGCGAAGCTGGGCACTCATCCTCGCCGCCGTGGTGCTCTACATCCCGGCCAATGCCTATCCCGTGATGGACATCGTCACCTTCGGCCGGGGCGGCCCGCACACCATCCTCGGCGGGGCCTGGGAGTTCGTCGAGTCCGGGTTCTGGCCGCTGGCCCTCGTCGTCTTCCTCGCCAGCGTCGCGGTGCCGCTGCTGAAGCTGATCGGCCTCGTCATCATGCTGCTCGGCATCCATCGCCGCTCCGAGACCGGGCTGGTCGGCAAGACGCGGCTCTACCGCGTCGTCGAGGCGATCGGGCGCTGGTCGATGATCGATGTCTTCGTCGTCTCGGTGCTCATCGCGCTGGTGCGCTTCGGCAGCGTCGCCTCGATCGAGGCGGGCCTCGGTGTCGTCTGCTTCGCCGGCGTCGTGGTGCTGACCATCCTGGCGGCGGAGGCCTTCGACCCGCGGCTGATGTGGGACGCGGCGGCGGAGCGCAAGGCATGAGCGGGGCGCATGACGGCGCGGCCGAGGCGGAGCGCCGGCGCCGCCACCGCAGGGTCTCGCCGATCTGGCTGGTGCCGCTGGCCGCGATCCTGATCGCCGGCTTCCTCGGCTGGCGGACCTATTCCGAGCGCGGGCCGCTCATCACCGTCACCTTCCGCGATGCGGCGGGGCTGACGGCGGGGCAGACCCAGGTGCGCTACAAGGCGGTGCAGGTCGGCACGGTGGAGCGCATCGAGCTCTCGGGCGACCTGCAGCAGGTGCAGGTGCGCATCCGCATGACGCGGACGGTGGAGGACCGGCTGACCGAGGCGGCGCGCTTCTGGGTGGTGCGGCCCCGGCTGACGGCGGGCAACGTCTCCGGCCTCGAGACCATCGTCTCCGGCGCCTATATCGAATTCGACCCGGGCGGGGAGGGCAGTACCCAGCAGGAATTCACCGGGCTCGAGAACCCGCCCGGCGTGCGCTCGGACGAGCCGGGGCGCGTCTTCACCCTGCTGGCGCGCCGGGTCGGCTCGCTCGACCGCGGCTCGCCGGTCTTCTTCCGCGACGTGACGGTAGGCGAGATCCTCGACATCGACACGCCCGGGCTCGACGGCAATGTCAGCGTCCGCGCCTTCATCCGCGCGCCCTTCGACGGCTATTTGCGCGAGGGCTCGCGCTTCTGGAACATCTCGGGCGTCAGCATCGGCTTCGGCGGCGCGGGGGTGAAGGTGGAGCTGGAGAGCCTCAGGGCATTGCTGTCGGGCGGCGTCGCCTTCGACACGCCGCCCTCGCTGCGCGACCAGCCCCCGGCGCCGGATGCGACGCGCTTCGAGCTCTATGACGACCTCGATGCCGCGGTCTCCGCCACCACCAAGGACCGGCTGGTCTTCATGCTCTACTTCAGCGAATCCGTCCGTGGAATCGAGCCGGGGACGCCGGTCGAGATGCGCGGTCTCAGGATCGGCAGCGTGCTCGACCGCACGCTCGAATACGACCAGACGACGGATACCTTCCGCGTGCCGGTGCACATCGCCATCGAGCCGGACCGCATCTCCTACCCCTCGGGCCGGGCGGGGCGGACGCAGGACGATGTCGTCGCCTTCGCCCGCCGCATGGTCGCCAACGGGCTGCGCGGGCGGCTGCAGACGGTGAGCTACGTGACGGGCCAAGTGGTGATCGCCTTCGACTTCTTCCCCGACGCGCCGCCGGGAGAGGTGCTGCTCCAAGGCGAGGAGATCGTCATGCCGACCATGGGGGCGGACAGCGTGCTCTCGAGCGCTAGCGGACTGGCCGAGAAGCTGCAGCAGATCCCCTTCGACGAGATCGGGCGCAACCTGAACGGCATCCTCGGCTCGGTGAACGCGCTGACCGGGAGCCCGGAGCTGCGCGGGGCGGTGCAGGGGCTGGCCGGCGTGCTGGAGCAGGCGCAGGGACTGCTGCGCCGGGCGGATGAGGGGCTGGCGCCGCTGCTGCGGCGGTTGCCGGGGATTGCCAGCAGCCTCGACCAGGCGGTAGGGCGGGCGTCCAGCGCCATGGCCTCGATCGAGCGCGGCTATGGCGCGCAGAGCGAGATCAACCGCCAAGTCGCCCGGGTGCTCGGCCAGGCGAGCGACGCGGCACGCTCCGTCCGGCAGCTTGCCGACCTGCTCGACCGGCAGCCAGAGGCGCTGATTCGTGGCCGCACCGACCGTGGAGGCAGCCCATGACGTCCCGCCGGGCCCTGCTGGCCGGGTTGGCGCTGGCGGGCTGCGCCTCGCCCGAGCCGGAGCTCTACCGGCTGGTCGCGGTGCCCGGTGCGCCGCGGCCCGGGGCGCCGGTGTCGATCGAGCTGCGGCGGGTCGGCGTGCCGGCCTATCTGGACCGCTCGCAGATCATGCGGGCCCTGGCGGAGTCGCGGCTGCAGGCGCTCGGCGCGCGCTGGGCGGAACCCTTCGGCGACATGGTGACGCGGGTGCTGGCGGAGGACCTGATGCAGCGCCTTCCCGGCAGCACGGTGCTGACCGAGACGGGGGCTGTGCGCGGCGAGGCGGGCCTCATCCTCGAGGCCGAGGTCCAGCGCTTCGAGGCGGGGCCGGGGCCGCAGGTGGTGCTGCTCGGTCAGTTCGCCCTGCGGCCGCCGGGCGGGGCGACGCGGGCGGCGCGGGTGCAACGCATCGAGGTGCCGCTCGCCGGCGAGGGGATTCCGGCGCTCGTCGCGGCGATGAGCGCGGCGCTCGGACAGCTTGCGGATACGGTCGCGAGGCTGGCTGCGGCGCGCTGAGGGCCGCGCCCGCCTACTCTTGTTGCGTTGCAACTTGAAGCGTTCTCTCGGGCTGCAATGCGGGATGAGCGGGCGCCGAGCGCATGGATGACTTGCACCACATCGAGGGCAGCGGACGCGAGCGGCGCGGCCGCGCCCGGTCGGAGGAGCCGCGGCCGCGCGAGCGCGAGGCGGGCCCGCAGGAAAGCCGGCGCGATCCACCTGAGGACCCGCCGAAAAAGTCCGGCCGCCGGATGCCGCGCTGGCTGCTCATCCGCGGCAGCGCGCTGGCTGCGCTGCTGCTCCTGGCCGGTGGCGGCTGGTACTGGTGGCAAGCGCGGCAATGGGAATCGACCGACGACGCCTTCATCGAGGCGCATGTGACGCGCTTGGCCCCGCAGGTCGGCGGCCGCATCGCGCGGCTGCTGGTGGACAACAACCAGCGCGTCGAGGCCGGGCAACTGCTGGCGGAGATCGACCCGCGCGACCTCGACGTGGCGCTGGAGACGGCGCGGGCGCGGCTCAACAGCGCCATCGCCCAGGTCGCGCAGGCTGCGGCGGATGTGGCGCAGCGCCAGGCCTCGGTCGGCCAGGCGGATGCGAATGTCATCGTCACCGAGGCCGACCTCGAGAATGCCGAGACCAGCTTCCGCCGCTTCCGCAGCGTTGACCCGCGCGCGGTGACGCGGCAGCAGCGCGACGACGCCGAGGCGGCGAGCCGCGGCGCCCGCGCCCGGCTGGAGGCGATGCGCCAGGCCGCCGCCGCGGCGCGCGCCCAGGTGCAGTCCGCCGAGGCGCAGCGCCAGGCGGCCGAGGCGGCGCGGCGCGAGGCGGGGGCCTCCGTCCGCAATGCCGAGCTGCAGCGCTCCTACGCCAACATCATGGCCCCGGTGGCGGGGCGCGTCACCAACCGCAGCGTCGAGGTCGGCAACATGGTGACGGCCGTCTAGGCGCTCCTCGCCATCGTCGAGCCGGAGGTCTGGGTGACGGCCAATTTCAAGGAGACGCAGCTCAGCGAGATCCGGCCCGGCCAGCCCGTCGAGATCAAGGTCGATGCCTATCCGAACCCGATGCTGGACGGGCGCGTCGACAGCATCCAGCGCGGCACCGGCGCGCGCTTCCCCGTCCTGCCGGCGCAGAATGCCACGGGCAGCTATGTGAAGGTGACGCAGCGCGTGCCGGTGAAGCTGCGCATCGAGGACGCCCGGGCGCGCGGCATGCCGCTTTCGCCCGGCCTGTCGGTCGTGCCGAGCGTCCGGGTGAGGGAGGAGTGAGCGCCGCGCTGCCCCGCTCCGCGGCGGGAGACCGGTCGCCCTGGCTGATCGCCACCATCGTCTCGCTGGCGACCTTCATGGAGGTGCTGGACACCACCATCGCCAATGTCGCGCTCCGGCACATGGCGGGCGGCGTCGGCGCCAGCCAGGACGAGAGCACCTGGATCCTGACGATCTACCTGGTGACGAATGCCATCGTGCTGCCCGTCTCCGGCTATCTTGCCACGATCCTCGGGCGCAAGCGCTTCTACATGGGCTGCGTCGCGCTGTTCACCATTGCCTCGCTCGGCTGCGCGCTCTCGCCCAACCTGCCGATGCTGCTGCTGTTCCGCGCCTTGCAGGGCATCGGCGGCGGGCTGGCGGCGGCGGAGCAGTCGATCCTGGCCGACACCTTCCCACCGGAGAAGCGCGGACAAGCCTTCGCCCTCTACGGGCTGACGGTGGTGACGGCGCCGGCGATCGGCCTGGCGCTCGGCGGCTGGATCACCGACAGCTATTCCTGGCACTGGATCTTCCTGATCAACGTGCCGGTTGGCATGCTCTCGATCTTCCTCGTTTCCGTCTTCGTGCAGGAGCCGGAGGCGGTGCGCGAGGACCAGCGCAGCTTCCGCGCCGAGGGCGGGGGCATTGACTGGGTGAGCTTCGGCCTCGCCGCCCTCGCGCTCAGCAGCCTGCAGGTGGTGCTCGACCGGGCGGTGATCGACGACGGCTTCTGGTCGCCGCTGGTCACCTGGCTGACCGTTGCCTGCGTCCTCGGCTTCGCGCTGCTGATTCCGGGGGAGCGGCGGCAGCAGCAGCCGGCAGTGGATGTGCGGCTGTTCGGGCGCCGTTCCTTCCTCGCCGCCAGCCTCATCATGGTCCTCGTCGCCTTCAGCCTGTTCAGCACGACGCAGCTCCTGCCGCAGCTGACGCAGGAGCTGATGGGCTACGATGCGACGACGGCGGGCCTGACGCTCGCGGTCGGCGGCCTCGCCACCGTCTTCATCCTGCCGATCGCGGGCAGCCTCGTGGGGCCGGTGCAGCCGCGCTGGGTCATCCTCTGCGCCATGATCTGGTCGGGCTTCGCCCTGGCCTATGCGACGCGCCTCACGCTCGGGATGTCCTTCTGGGATGTCTCGACCATGCGCATCCTGCAGGTGGTGGCGCTGCCCTTCCTCTTCGTCCCATCTCGAGCTCCGCAGCCTGCAAGCGCGGCGCGAGGTGGCGCGGCAGAGCACGGGGCTGCAGCGTGACACCCTGGCGCCGACCCGCTCCCGCGCCGGGTCGGGCTTCGCCACCGGGGTCGACGTCGCCAATGCTGAAGCGCAGCTGGCGGGTACGAAGGCAATGCTGCCGCAGCTCGACGCGGAGGTGACGCAGGCGACGAACCGCCTCGCCAGGCTGCTCGGGCAGGAGCCGGGGGCGTTCCGCGAGCGGCTCGAGGCGCGGGCGCCGCAGCCGCCGGTGCCGGAGGTTGTGGCCGTCGGCCTGCCGATGGACACCATCCGCCGCCGGCCGGACATCACGGCGGCGGAGGCAGCGCTCGCCGCGCAGACGGCGCGCATCGGCGTCGCCACGGCGGAGCTCTACCCGACGCTCCGCATCACCGGGCAGATCGGGCTGCAATCGGGCAATACCGTGAACCTCTTCACCGCGGCGAGGCGCTTCTTCTCGATCGGGCCCTCGCTGGTGATCCCGCTCTTCGAGGGCGGGCGGCTGTGCGCGCAGATGCAGCTGGAGGAGGCGCGGCAGCAGACGGCGGCCGTCGCCTGGCGGCGCACCGTGCTCGACACGCTGCATGAGGTGGAGAATGCGCTCGCCGCCTATTACGGCGACCAGGGGCACCGGGCGGCGCTGCAGCGGCAGGCACGGGCGGCGCAGTCGGCGGCGGCGCTGGCGCGGCAGCGCTTCACCGCCGGGCTCGGCATCTTCCTCGAGGTGCTGGATGCGGAGCGAACGCGGCTCAACGCGCAGCTTGCCCTGGCCGAGAGCGCGGCGCTGGTCTCGACCCACCTCATCGCCGTCTACAAGGCGCTGGGCAGCGAGTGGGAGGCGCTGCCGCCGCCCGCCGGCTAATGTCCTGATCGCGAAGTCCCTACGATTTTGATGGTGGTCGTAGGGGCTGGCGATGGGCAAGGCGGCGGTGGCCATCGAACTAGCGGCGCCGGAGCGGCGGGAGTTGGAGTCGCTGGCGCGGGCTCACAAGACGGGCCAGGCGATGGCACGGCGGGCCCGGTTCGTGCTCGCCGCGGCGGCCGGTTTGGAGAACAAGGCGATCTGCACCGAGGTCGGAGCAGACGCGAACACGGTCTCCAAGTGGCGGCGCCGCTTCGCCGCTCCCGCCTCGATGGACTGCTTGATGAGCCAAGGCCCGGCACGCCGCGCAAGATCGGCGATGAGGCGATTGCCGAGACGATCCGCCTGACCCTGGAGACAACACCGCCCGGCGCGACCCACTGGTCGCTCCGCTCGATGGCCCGGGCGGTTGGCTATGCGCCGTCGACCATCCACCGCATCTAGCGCGCCTTCGGCCTGCAGCCGCACCGGAGCGAGACCTTCAAGCTTTCCACCGATCCATTGTTGGTCGAGAAGGTCCGCGACATCATCGGGCTCTATAGGAGCCCACCCGAGCGCACGCTGGTGCTCTGCGTGGATGAGAAGTCGCAGAGCCAGGCGCTCGACCGCACCCAGCCGCTGCTGCCGATGCGCCCTGGCCAGGCCGTGCGACGCACCCATGACGACACGCGGCACGGCACCACCTCGCTGTTCGCCGCCCTCGACATCGCCACTGGCGCCGTCATCGGGCGCTGCTACCCAAAGCACCGCTCCAGCGAGTTCCGCAGGTTCCTGCATCAGGTCGAAGCTGCCGTGGCCGCCGACCTCGATGTCCACCTAGTGATGGACGACTACGCCACCCACAAAACCAAGCCGGTCCGTGACTGGCTCGCCCAGCGGCCGCGCTGGCACGTCCACTTCACACCCACAGGCGCGTCCTGGATCAATCAGGTCGAGCGCTTCTTCGCCGAACTGACCGGGAAGCAGATCCGAGCTCGAGGCAGGATCTCAAGTCAGCCAAGTGCCCAAACTACCTGACCTCAAAGCTGGTTGCAGAATGCCTTACCTGCGGTTTATTTCCTGATCACACCGCTGTCATTGCAGCTGCTGCCCTACCTTTTTCGCGGTCGATTTTGGCAACGATAGGGTAAGGTCACCGGTACATTATGTGGCCGCAACTATCCGCTTTCCGGAAACCAATCGACGCCACGACGGTCGGACGTCGGGCCCTAACGGAGACCGTGGTGGCGTTACTGACTTCACCCTAAGTGCGAACGGCCTCGCGGACGAATTTGTAGGGAAACGCACCACCAATGTCGCATCGCCATGCCGCCCTCCTGGGCTTGCGCCCATGTACTCCCTCGCAATCCTACTTCGAAGATTTCAGCGATGTCATCTGAAGGCGCAATCCTCTCCGATGCGGGGCTTCATCCCATGGCGGCAGCCGTCATCGACGGAGACGGCATGCAGTACTCCGGCGAGCTGACTTCGCTGCTTGAGGCCCTCCAGGCGGTCCGTGCCGGAGACTTCTCCGTTCGCCTGCCCGGCAATCAGGTTGGGCTAGTGGGTAAGATCTCCGACACTTTCAACGAAATCATAGCTGGCAACCAGCGGATGGCGCAGCAACTCGAGCAGGTTGGCCATGTCGTCGGGCGCGAGGGCCGGACAAGCAAGCGCGTCCGCTTCGGCCTGGCTGATGGCGCCTGGGGCGAGATGGAAGCCTCAGTCAATACCTTGATCGACGACCTGCTCTGGCCGACCACGGCGGTGACGCAGGCGGTGGCCGCGGTCGCCAAGGGCGACCTGCTGCAGACCGTCCAGCTCGATGTGGCCGGCCGGCCGTTGCAGGGCGAATTTCTCCGCTCGGCTACCATCGTGAACACGATGATCAAGCAGTTGAGTGTCTTCACCTCCGAGGTGACCCGTGTCGCGCGTGAGGTGGGCACGGACGGTAAGCTTGGCGGGCAGGCGCAGATCCGCGAGGTCACCGGCGTCTGGAAGGACCTGACCGAGAGCGTCAACTCCATGGCGTCGAACCTCACCGCGCAGGTTCGGAACATCGCCGATGTCACAATCGCGGTTGCCAACGGCGACTTGTCAAAGAAGATCACGGTCGATGTCCGTGGTGAGATCCTCCAGCTCAAGGAGGCGATCAACACCATGGTCGACCAGCTGCGCTCCTTCGCATCAGAGGTGACGCGAGTGGCCCGCGAGGTCGGCACCGAGGGCAAGCTCGGCGGCCAGGCGTTGGTTCCCGGCGTTGCGGGAACCTGGAAGGATCTCACCGATTCGGTGAATGCCATGTGCGGCAACCTGACCGCCCAGGTCCGCAACATCGCGCAGGTAACTACCGCCGTCGCGCGCGGCGACCTCAGCCGCAAGATCACCGTTGATGTGCGGGGCGAGATCCTAGAGCTGAAGGACACCATCAACACGATGGTGGACCAGCTGAATGGCTTTGCCTCGGAGGTCACGCGCGTCGCACGCGAGGTGGGCACCGACGGGCGCCTCGGCGGCCAGGCGCAGGTGCCGGGCGTGGCGGGAACCTGGAAGGACCTCACCGACAGCGTCAACTCGATGGCGGGTAACTTGACAGCCCAGGTGCGCAACATCGCCGAGGTGGCTACTGCCATCGCGGGCGGCGACTTGTCGCGCAAGATCACCGTCAATGTCAGCGGCGAGATCCTACAGCTGAAGGAGACCATGAACACCATGGTCGACCAGCTGAACGCCTTCGCCGGCGAGGTGACGCGCGTGGCGCGCGAGGTCGGCACCGATGGGCGGCTCGGCGGCCAGGCCAATGTGCTCGGCGTAGCCGGCACCTGGAAAGACCTGACCGAGAGCGTCAACTCCATGGCGTCGAACCTCACCGCGCAGGTACGGAACATCGCTGAGGTCTCGACCGCGATCGCCAATGGCGACCTGTCAAAAAAGATCACCGTCGACGTCCGCGGCGAGATCCTGCAGCTGAAGGAGACGATCAACACCACGGTCGACCAGCTGAACGCCTTCGCCTCCGAGGTGACGCGCGTCGCGCGCGAGGTCGGCACCGAGGGCAAGCTGGGCGGCCAGGCCCAAGTGAAGGGCGTGGCCGGCACCTGGAAGGATCTCACCGACAGCGTCAACTCCATGGCGTCGAACCTGACCGGCCAAGTCCGCAACATTGCCGAGGTGGCGACGGCGGTCGCGCGCGGCGACCTGTCGAAGAAGATCACGGTCAACGTCAGCGGCGAGATCCTGCAGCTGAAGGAGACCATCAACACGATGGTTGACCAGCTGAACGCCTTCGCCGGCGAGGTGACGCGCGTGGCGCGCGAGGTCGGCACCGACGGACGACTCGGCGGGCAGGCACAGGTGCCAGGCGTAGCTGGCACCTGGAAGGATCTGACCGAGAGCGTCAACTCCATGGCGTCGAACCTGACCGGGCAGGTGCGCAACATCGCCGAGGTGGCGACCGCGATCGCCAACGGTGACCTGTCGCGCAAGATTACCGTCGATGTCCGTGGTGAGATCCTTCAGTTGAAGGAGACGCTGAACACCATGGTAGACCAGCTCAACCGCTTCGCCGGCGAGGTGACGCGCGTGGCGCGCGAGGTCGGGACTGAGGGGCGACTCGGCGGGCAGGCGAATGTGCCGGGCGTTGCGGGCACCTGGAAGGACTTAACCGACAACGTCAACTCCATGGCTGGCAACCTGACCGGACAGGTGCGCAACATCGCCGAGGTGACGACGGCGGTGGCGCGCGGTGATCTCGGGCGTAAGATCACCGTCGATGTGAAGGGCGAGATTCTCGAGCTTAAGAATACTATCAACACGATGGTCGACCAGCTCAATGCCTTTGCGGGCGAGGTGACGCGCGTGGCCCGCGAGGTCGGCACCGAGGGCAAGCTGGGTGGCCAAGCCGTGGTGCCTGGTGTCGCTGGTACCTGGAAGGACCTGACCGACAACGTCAACTTTATGGCGTCAAACCTCACCGGCCAGGTCCGCAACATCGCTGAGGTCTCGACCGCGATCGCCAACGGCGACCTGTCGAAGAAGATCACCGTCGATACTCGCGGCGAGATCCTGCAGCTGAAGGAGACCATTAACACAATGGTCGAGCAGCTGCGCTCTTTCGCAGGCGAGGTGACGCGCGTTGCACGTGAGGTCGGCACCGAGGGCCGGCTCGGCGGCCAGGCAGTGGTGCCGGGCGTCGCGGGCACTTGGAAGGACCTGACCGATAACGTCAACCTGCTGGCCGGCAACCTGACTACACAGGTTCGCAACATCGCCGAGGTGACGACAGCCGTCGCACGCGGCGACCTCAGCCGGAAGATCACTGTCGATGTACGCGGCGAGATCCTCGAGCTGAAGAACACCATCAACACGATGGTCGACCAGCTCAACGGCTTCGCCTCCGAGGTGACGCGCGTGGCGCGTGAGGTGGGCACGGAGGGCAAGCTCGGCGGCCAGGCGCAGGTGCCGGGCGTGGCCGGCACCTGGAAGGACCTGACCGACACCGTCAACGTCATGGCCTCCAACCTCACTGAGCAGGTGCGTGGCATCGTCAAGGTCGTCACTGCCGTGGCGGATGGCGACCTGAAGCAGAACCTCGCGGTGAACTCGAAGGGCGAGGTTGCGGCGCTGGCCGAGACCATCAACAACATGACCAATACGCTGGCGACCTTCGCCGATCAGGTGACGACCGTCGCCCGCGAGGTGGGCGTCGAGGGACGGCTCGGCGGCCAGGCGAACGTGCCAGGCGCTGCCGGCACCTGGAAGGACCTCACCGGCAACGTCAACCTGCTGGCGGCGAACCTGACGACGCAGGTGCGCGCCATCGCCGAGGTGGCGACGGCGGTGACCAAGGGCGACCTGACGCGCTCGATCCAGGTGGAGGCCCGCGGCGAGGTCGCGGAGCTGAAGGACAACATCAACACCATGATTGAGAACCTGCGGCAGACGACCGACAGGAACACTGAGCAGGACTGGCTGAAGACGAACCTTGCCCGCTTCACCAATATGCTACAGGGCCAGCGGGAGCTCTCGACCGTCGGCCGCATGCTGCTCTCCGAGCTGGCGCCACTAGTAGCCGCGCAGCAGGGCGTGATCTACCAGATAGAAGCCGATGCGGTGCCCGGGCTCAGCTTGCTCTCCGCCTATGCGGATGACGGCACCTCTGGCCATCCTCGGCGGCTTGAGATCGGCGAGGGGCTGGTCGGGCAGTGCGCAATCGATGCTCGGCGGAAGGTCATCACGGACGTCCCGGTTGACGCGGTTCCGATCACCTCGGGACTGCTGTCTGCGGTGCCGCGCAGCCTTGTCGTACTACCCGTACTATTCGAGGGTCAGGTGAAGGCGGTGATCGAGCTCGCCTCACTCGGCGCTTTCACTGATCTGCAGTTATCCTTCCTCGAGCAGCTGACCGCCAGCATTGGCATCGTACTGAACAGCATCGAGGCGACGATGCAGACGGAAGGCCTCCTTGTGCAGTCTCAGCAGCTCGCCGGCGAGCTCCAGACCCAACAGCGCGAGCTGCAGCAGACCAACGAGCAGTTGGAGCAGAAGGCGCAGCAGTTGGCGGAGCGCAACGTCGAAGTCGAGCGCAAGAACCAGGAGATCGAGCAGGCACGCCGCGCCCTGGAGGAGAAGGCGACGGAGCTGGCGCTGACCTCGAAATACAAGTCCGAATTTCTCGCCAACATGTCGCATGAGCTGCGAACGCCGCTGAACAGCATCCTTATCCTCGGTCAGCAGCTGGCCGAGAATGCCGATGGCAACCTGACCGTGCGGCAGGTGGAATTCGCGCGTACCATCCATGGCGCGGGCACCGATCTGCTGAATCTGATCAGCGATATCCTCGACCTGTCGAAGATCGAGTCCGGCACCGTTTCAGTGGATGCGGAGGAGATCTATTTCGGCAACCTGCTCGAGATGGTCGCGAGGCCCTTCCGCCACGAGGCCGAAAGCCGCGGCCTGATCTTCGATGTCAGGTTTGATTCAAGGCTTGGCCGCAGCATCATCACCGACTCCAAGCGGTTGCAGCAGGTGCTGAAGAACCTGCTGTCGAACGCCTTCAAGTTTACTGCTCAGGGCCAGGTCAGCCTGATGGTGTCCTCGGCGTCCGAGGGCTGGAGCCCGGATCACCCGGTGCTGCGCCACGCGCCAGCAGTGGTCGCTTTTCAGGTGTCAGACACCGGGATCGGTATCCCCGCCGAGAAGCAGCGCATCATCTTCGAGGCATTCCAGCAGGCGGATGCCAGCACCAGCCGCAAGTATGGCGGCACCGGGCTTGGGCTCGCAATCAGCCGCGAGCTGTCCAACCTGCTCGGCGGCGAGATCCAGCTGCACAGCACGCCAGGGGCGGGAAGCGTCTTTACGCTCTACCTGCCGCTGAAATATGCCGGGGCGCCGGTTGCCGCCCTGGTACCGCCGAACCCGGCCTCCTCGTTTATCCCGCATAACGGCCTCTCCTCGAGCTTGCTGCTAGAACGTCCGATGGAGGCGGTGCCTGATGACCGGAATTCGGTCGCGCCAGGCGACAGCGTGCTGCTCATCGTCGAGGACGACCCGCATTATGCGCGCGTCGTGGCCGACCTAGCGCGGGACCGCGGCTTCCGCGTCCTGGTTGCGTCGCGCGGCGCAGAGGCGCTGTCACTCGCCCGGGAACACCGCCCCGTTGCCATCTCCCTCGATGTCTTCCTACCCGACATGCTTGGCTGGACGGTACTGAGTCAGCTCAAGCAGGACCCCGAGACGCGTCACATTCCGGTGCAGATGGTTACGCTGGATGAAGACCGGCAGCATGGCCTGTCGCAGGGCGCCTTTTCCTTCCTCACCAAACCGACGACGACCGAGGGGCTGGAGGCCGCGCTGGAGCGGATCCAAGAATTCTCCCGGCCGCGGCGGAAGCGTTTGTTGGTGGTCGAGGACAATGCCGCCGAGCGCATGAGCGTGACAGAGCTGCTCGATCACGACGATATCGATATCGTCCCAGTCGAGACCGGCGCCGGCGCCTTGGACGAGCTACGCGAGCGGTCCGCCGATTGCGTGGTGCTCGACCTGCGACTGCCCGACATGTCGGGCTTCGAGGTGCTGGAGCGGATCCGTGACGACGAGACCTTGCGGGACATCCCAGTAGTCGTTTTCACCGGGCGGGAGCTTTCGGCGGAGGAGGATACCCGCCTCCACAGCATGGCGCGCAGTGTGGTTGTGAAGGGCGTCGAGTCGCCGGAGCGGCTGCTGGATGAGACGGCGCTTTTCCTGCATCGCGTGGTGGCCGACCTGCCGCCTGAGAAGCAGCGCATGCTCGAGCGGCTGCATAGCTCGGACGAGGACTTGCTCGGTCGCACTGTGCTCCTGGTAGACGACGACGCCCGGAACATCTTCGCCCTTAGCTCCGTGCTGGAGCGGCGCGGCATGCGGGTGCTGACCGCAACCAACGGCAACGATGCGATCGGCCTCATCGAATCGACGCCGGAGCTCGCCATCGTCCTGATGGACATCATGATGCCTGGCATGGACGGATACGAGACGATGCAGGTGGTTCGTGCGAACCCGACCTACCGCCGCTTGCCAATCATCGCGTTGACGGCCAAGGCCATGAAGGGTGACCGAGAAAAATGCCTTGAAGCCGGTGCCTCGGACTACCTTGCCAAGCCCGTCAACACCGAACAGCTGCTATCCTCGTTGCGGATGTGGCTGCATCGCTGACGCTGAGGCACGGCACATGCGCCAGGAACAAGCAGTCAACATCCTCCTCGTCGACGATCAACCGGCAAAGCTGCTTAGCTACGAGGTGGTGCTGCAGGAACTCGGGGAGAACCTTATCCGTGCCACCTCGGCGCGGGAGGCGTTCGAGCATCTCCTGAGGACTGAGGTGGCGGTCATCCTAATTGACGTCGTGATGCCAGACCTCGACGGGTTTGAGCTGGCCACCATGATCCGCAACCACCCGCGGTTCGAGCGCACGGCGATCATCTTCGTCTCGGCCGTACATATGACCGACCTCGACCGCCTGCGTGGCTACGAGGTCGGCGCAGTGGACTACCTGCCAGTCCCGGTAGTCCCCGACCTGCTGCGCGCCAAGGTTCGGCTATTCGTCGACCTCTTCCGCAAGACACAGCAACTTGAGCGGCTCAATATCGAGCTGGAGCGGCGGGTGGCGGAGCGCACGGCCGCGCTCGAGACTTCGACAGCACGTCTGCAGGAAAGCGAGCAGCGGCGTAGCCTGGCCCTTGCCGCAGGCCACATGGGATCCTGGGAATGGGACCTCACTAGCGATTCCCAGGTCTGGGACGAGGGGCAGCATCGCATTTTCGGCACCGACCCAGCCGGTTTTGCGCCTACGGGCTCGGCTATCCTGACCTTCGTCTACCAAGAGGATCGCGAGAGGCTTCGGGCTATCGTCGCGGAGGCCATTAGCGGCGGCTGCGCCTATGACGCCGAGTTCCGCATCGTGCAGGCCAATGGTGACGTCCGCTGGTGCGTCGTCGGAGCCGCGCCGACGCTGGACTGCACTGGTCGCCCGGTGCGGTTCAGCGGCGTCACCCACGACATCACGGAGCGCAAGAAGACCGAGACGGCCCTCCGCGCGAGTGAGGAGCGCTTGCGCATCGCCCAGGAGACGAGCGGCATCGGCATTTGGGACTGGGACCTGCTCAAGGACGATATCGTACATATCGGCGATATCTACCGGACTTGGGGCGTCAAACAGGATGTCGCGGAGCCGCCTTCGGCCACCTTCCAGCGCATCGTGCATCCCGACGACCGCGCCGCGGCCTGGAGCGAGATTCAGGCCGCGGTCCGTGGCGAGCGGCCCTACCAGGTTGAATTGCGTATCGTCGGCACCGACGGCACCGTGCGGTGGCTGGCTTGCCGGGCCGAGGTCATCCGGGACCGCGCCGGCCGGCCGATCCGGATCGTCGGCACCGACATCGACGTGACGGAACGTCGCCGCGCCGCCGATACGCTTGCCGAAGCCAATGTCGAGCTGGAGCGCCGCGTCGAAGAGCGCACCCGCGAGCGCGAGGCGGCGCTGGCGCAGGTGCACGAGATGCAAAAAATGGAGAGCCTGGGCAAGGTCACCGGCGGCGTCGCACACGACTTCAACAACCTGCTGATGGCGGTGCTCGGCAACCTGAGCCTATTGCGGAAGCGGCTTACCCCGGACCCGCGGACCACCAGGCTTATCGAGGGGGCAATCCAGGGTGCCGAGCGTGGGGCTGCGCTGACGAAGCGCATGCTGGCCTTCGCGCGGCGCCAGGAGTTGAAGCCGCAGGCGGTCGAGGCCGAGCGGCTGGTTCAGGGCATGACCGATCTGCTGAGGCAGTCGCTCGGCCCGGCCGTCGAGGTGGTCCTGGACTTCCCGCCCGGGCTGCCCCCGTTGCGGATCGACCCGAACCAGCTCGAGCTCGCGCTGCTTAACCTCGCCGTCAACGCAAGGGATGCGATGCCGATGGGTGGCCGGGTGACCATCGCGGCGCAGGAGGGAACCGCACCGGATTCAAGCCTCCAGCTTCCGCCCGGCGGTTATGTGTGCGTCTCGGTCGCGGACACTGGCACGGGTATGGACAAGGACACTGTGAAGCGTGCCACCGAGCCCTTCTTCACTACCAAGGAGGTAGGAAAGGGAACAGGGCTTGGACTCTCTATGGTTCATGGACTCGCCGCGCAGTCGGGTGGCGCCATGCGAATCGTCAGTCGCCTGGGCTTCGGGACTGTCATCGAGCTGTGGATTCCGGTCGCTGAGTCCGGCAGCAACGTTACGAGCTCCAACCGCCCCGAACCGGTGGAGACCGCCGCATCCAAGCCGGCACAGTCCTGCCGCATCCTCCTTGTGGATGATGACCCGCTCATCCGCGCTGGTACCCTCGACATGCTCGAGGACCTCGGGCATGCCGTTGTCGAGGCCGCCTCAGCCTCGCAGGCCTTCGATATCCTGTCCTCAAGCGGTAGCTTTGACCTTGTCGTGACGGACTTTGCCATGCCGGGCGCGACCGGTCTTGAGTTGGCGGAACGCATCGAAGCGGAATGGCCCGGCCTGCCGGTCCTCCTGGTAACAGGGTATGCCGACCTAGCGGAGTCCGACTTCGGAGGCCGTGCCCGATTGTCGAAGCCCTATGGACAGAACGAGCTCGCGCTTCAAATCGCCCGCCTCGTTACTATTCCACCTGAGTCCAACGTCATACCGATGCGATCAGCAAAGACGGGTGGATAAGCGCCTGCCTGGAAGCGGCCAGGACGAGAACGGACACGGCAGTGCCTCCGCTTGTTCGAAGGCATGTCACTCAGCGACGATCCGCCCAGGCTTGGAGCCGCGCCGGAGTGGATGAGCCACTGCCTGTTGATAACGGCCCGGCCGGGCTCGATCTTGCGCTGAGGCCGAACGCCCTTCCTGGGCAAGCGCCGCATGCCGGAATTTCTGAGTCACCTGACCTTAAAAGAATAACTGGCGTTACCCGCAGCGGCGTAGCGATGTTGTTGGTTAAGGCGCGATATGGAAGTTGGCCGAGAGCAAGTCTCGCATACTCCTAGCTATTCTGAGCGTCAGCGGCATGGTTGGTATTTGCCGTGTCTGGGCTGTTACCGAATGCGGATGTTTGCCTTGAATTATCAGCGTATCAGTGCGGCGTTAACATGGCGACACCTAAGCCCGTCCGCATGCGGGCACGGTGCTGGCAGAGGAGCTGCCCGGCTCTCAAGGCTAGAGATTTTTTCGGCCTCGGTGTCCGCCTGGGCCTTCCTTGCCAGCATGAGAAGGTATGCCCGCTACCACCGAGCGAGGCGGGGCAAGGGAGACCTGCATGGTCGAGGAGACGCCACAGCTTAGCGGCCTGCCCGATTTCAGGTTGTTCCCCTGGGATGACCTGTACCCACGTCTGCTCCTGGCGGCGCTGGGCAGGCTGAGCCCCAAAGTTTGGCGGGGCGAGCGCAAGGGGCCAATTCCTGGCGGCCGTACGGCCCACGACGCAGTTCAAACGGCGGTAGAAAAATTTCTTGGCGGCGAACGCCAATGGAACTGGGACAGATCCGCTTTCGAGAACCTCTGGGGCGCAGTTTCGAGCGAAATCAGCAATTGGGCAACTAGTGCCGAGAATCTAACGACCTCGCGGGCCGACGACGAAACGGTCGTCTTGCTGCAGAACTCCCAACCCACGCCTGAGGACGAAGTCCTGTGGCAGTCCGAGCGCGACCGGCTGCTGCTGCACCTCCATACTCGGGATTCCGAAGCAGGCCGGGTTGCGGAGTTCATGCTCCTCCAAGGCCTCAAAGGATCGGAGTTGGCCGGAGCGATGGATTTGGAGCAGCACAAAACAGACGCCATTAAGAAGCGCTTAAAGCGCCTAGTTGCCGCCTACCTGGAAGCCGAGGGTGAGGGCAGTCAAAGGGCTGCGGAATGACCACACCAATCTTAAGCCCGTCGGACAAAATCCTTGCGATGTTGGAGGACGATCCCCCCATGACAGAGCGCTACACGCCGACCGTGATTGGGGGGCTGGCGCTGGACGATGTGAGGTCACGGCTGCGCGAACTTGGTGTGGTCCACACAGTGCCTACTCGCTTTCGAGCACTTGTGCAGGATAGACGCGGGCTGGCGGCGCAACTGCTATCAATCTTGGAAAGGGAAAACGACACCGACCCGGCCGCAGTGGAGCGGCGGCCCTTGCTTGAGGTGTTTGCGGCCCTGGATCGGCTGGGTGCAAACTATTCGGCTGGGATGGAGCGGATCCGCGAGATCCTAAGCCCGGAGGCGATGGAGGCCCCCAAGGCATCAGCCGTGCTCCGGACCGAGCCGGACACGGTCAAGCGTGCGGAAGCCGTCCCGCTCGCGGACGCGACGGTGCTGCAGAACACTGACGCCGGCCCGAAGGCTGTGCGGCGTGAGATGGGTCGGTTCGTCGAGGAGCGACCGAAGGGACTAGCTGTCGAACGTTCCAGCGGCGCGAAACCCATCGCCGGCTCTCAGCGCACGATGGGACGTAGAGCAGGCAAAACCATGAGCGGCAGAAATATATTCGAGACGCGCGACGAGGTGGTCGAGGGTGTTCTCCTCGACACCATGACGGCGGCCGTCAAGAAGCTGATCGCCCGCGGCAAGGAGCGGGGCTACGTCACCTATGACGAGCTGAATGCGGCGCTGCC
>JAESFQ010000081.1_pt1 | contig 44093 bp, 35 predicted proteins | sample 9269431 | NCBI WGS metagenome assembly JAESFQ01 (sample SAMN14502588, study PRJNA617103) | algae metagenome | isolation source: Plectolyngbya sp. WJT66-NPBG17 and co-occurring heterotrophs from well... | place: USA: Mojave Desert, Joshua Tree National Park, California | collected 2006-08-06 | reverse complement strand
GAGGAGGACACCGGAACAGCGACGCTGACCGCCCTGGCCGGATCGCAGCCCGGCCAGGGTGGTCAGAAGCGGCAGGTGGGCCAAAATTCATCAGCACTGCTGGGCCAGAATTCATGGACACAGCCAATGGGGGCCGCAGCAATCAACGGCGGCAAGGTATGACCATCGACGAGCGAGCAGACGACCGGGCCGAAATCCCCCGTCGGCTCGATGCTTTCCAGAACGGCCACCGGCGGCGCTAGGCGCAGGCGCTTAAAGTAGCGCTCGGGCTCATCGGTCGGGCCCTGGACCTCCGCAAGCACGAAGCACCCGTCCAGGCGGCGCAACTCCTCGGGAGAGCGCGCCCTCGGACCGGCGAGGAGGAATTGCCCATCGAGTGCCACCGGCGCAGCGCTGTCCCCAGCGACCTTCCAAACCGAGGCCCCCGATCCCGCGTGGTCTAGCACGTCGACCTCATGGTCGACGGCCGCCGCCTCGTCGGCGGCCCGGGCCCCGCCGGTGCCGTCTGGCTGAGAGTACAGCACTCCATCGACGATTCGCATCCGGTTGTCGGCCGCTGCTAGGATCAACGGGGGCAGTGATCGGTCGCCCGCTGACTCTGCTAGGAGTGTCGGGCTGGAGCGGTCCTCCCCCGCCATCCGCAAGCGTCGCGCCCGCAACTGCCCATCAACCTCCGCGACGACAAGGTCTCCGTCCGCAGGGTCGCCGAACTGGCGGAGAAGTAGTAGGTCTCCCGGCCGTGCGATTGGGGCGAGTGTATCCGCGAGGAGGCGGACCGAACCGTGTCGTACGAGGCGCACTTTTTCGCCGGAGTCTACGTTGCCCCAGGTGACGCGCCCGCCGGTTGCGGCGGCGACCCGGCCGCTGAGAACAAGCTCCCGGTCCCTTACCCGCCCGGGCGCGACCAGCCGGTTCGGCGTGGGGAACGCGACTACGCTCGACGATCCCGCCTGCCTGGGATACAGGAATTCTAGTCTTCGGGCTTGCGCGCACGCCCCTTCGAGGGTTTCGTCGAGTCTCCGCCAGACGGCGTTGACCTCTCTCGCATCATGTACCGTCAAAGAGCGGCGGTCTTCGTCGTGGTGCGAAGCGTTCAGTTTGCTGCGGAACGTCCGCTCGGTACGCAGCAGGTTGGTGACCGCAAGCACAGCGGGCGACGTGAAGAACGGGAGCGACCTCCTGGTCTCAAACTCGTTGATCAGGTGCTGGATGTCAGTCTGGTTTGATATCACGCCAAAGATCTGCAGGATGAGCGAGAGCTTCCCTTCGACGAGCATGCGGACCTCGGAGATGTACGCCTGAGCGTTTCCGGGCGTCTGGTCGCGATTGAGGGCGTCCCACGCGCGGTCGTGCGGCCCGCCGTGGAACACCCGGAGCGTCCCCTTCGCTGGGCAAATGCCATGCACGGCGCCACGGCTGCCGTCGTAGACTGACTTGAATTCATCCCGCTCGAAGAATTTCAGGTCGTGGCTGGTAATGACTAGCTGCGCCTCAGCCGGGCGCCCGTCCGTCCCTGCCGACATCTCGGCCAGCACACCAGCCCACTGCCGCTCATTGCAGTTGTCCAGGGTGGCCTGCGGATCGTCGAGGAGGAGCAGCGGCATCGGGTCGTAGCCGAGCCTAGCAACCGCCTGCCGCCTCAGTGTAAAGACGAAGGCCCAAAGAAAGGCCCTGAGCCACGAGGTGTTCGCAACCAGCGACGCGTCGACAACAGCGTCGCCCACGCGGCCCTCGACCCGCAGTGCCCCGCGCTGGGGCATTCCGGCGCCTTGCAGCGCGAGCGGCCCGCCCGCGTAGATGCGGCCGAACAGCTCGACCGTCTCAGCGCTGACCTCGGCCAGTGCTTCCCGTGCCTCCTCCTGTACGACCCGGATGAGGTCTTTGAGCGGGGTCAAGGCCTCCACAACGGCACGCCTCGCACGGTGCTCTTCCTGAAGCGTCCGCAAGGCCTCGCTGGCGGCCATTGCAGCGTCGAGCCTCTCGGTCGCCTTGTCGATGGGTGCCGCGGAGTCACTGGCGTCTTGCGCTGCCCTGAGCGCATGGAGCAGCGTGCCCACCGCCGGGGCGCTGCCGTCCGTTCCCGAGCGGCCAATGATTTCCTGGCGAACGCGCCCGAGTAACACCTTCGCCTCTGGCCAGGCCTCCGCGAGGGTGATGGCCCTCTCCGCGCGGGCGATCGCGTCGAGGGCGGCCCTCTCCTCCTCGGGCACGCCCGCGACCGCCAGGGGCGTGCCGCCGGGGCTGCGCGTCCGCGCCAGGGAACGGACCGCCTCGACGGCTGACCGCCGAGGGGTCGGCAGGATCAAGCCGAGGGGTTCGCTTGCCTCGAGGTGCCGGGCGAGTTCGTCGAGCACGTCGGCTACAGGATCCGGCGGCAACTCGACCGGGTTGCCAAGCCTGGCAAGGTCGGCAGCCAGCTCCTGCGCGATCCGGTTACAGGCTTCACCGAACGTCCTCGTGACCACCTCGCCTTCCGTCTTGAGGGCCGCGAGTTCAGCGGCGAGGGCGTCGAGGTCGGCGTCTCCAGACAGCGTCCGCCCGCAGAGCGGGCAGTCGTCCACCCCGCCCGAGTCCGGGTGGTTCTCGGCGTGCCACCGCGCGGCGGTGGCCTTTAGCCGCAGCTTGGCGTCTCGCCGCTGGCGAGCGGCGGCCTCTCGTGCGAAGGCGAGGGCTTCGCGTGCGGCGGACAGGGCCCGACGGGCAACCTCCAGGCGGGCCGGTTCGGCTAGGGCCGCGATCTGCTTCACCGCGCTCATGCTCGGCAGGGACTTCAGCAGGTTCTCACCGAGCAGGGCTGCAACCTCTCCCAAGAGCCTTTGTACCCTTGAGAGCCCGTCCGCGCGGGTCAGGTCGATGGACGGGTCGACCTCGACTCCCTGGAACAGCTGCGACTTCCTGCCGGTGAGCCCCGCTTTCGCCGCCACCAATGCGCGCGACAGGTCGCCCGGCTGGAGCCCGTTCGGGGGCGTCGGGGACGGAGGCAGGGCGTCACGCGCTGTCGTGTCGTCAAGCACCTCCTTCAGGGTTGCTTCCGCCTTGCCCGCTGCGGCCCTGATGTCCGCAGTCTTCGGGTAACCCGCGAAGTTCTTACTGCCGTGGCATAGATCGGATGCGTGCTCCCCAAGTGCCTGCAGGGGCTCCAGCCCGATGAGCTCAACCAGCACCTCGACAAGGCGCCGCTCCTCCGTGACTCGGACGTGCGCCACCCGGTTCGGGATGAGGACCGCCAGCTCCGCGTGTAGGGGGCTGACGCCGGGTGGCAAGAATGGCTGGGCCGGTGAGATGCCCCCGCGGGTCACGGTCCGTTCGGTCGTGTGTTCCAGACCTGCTTCGTCCTTAAACACGAGGCGGATCATGGCCTCTGGAACGGCAGACTGCAGGGTCTCCAAGTCCCTCGGGTAGGTTACAACGGGCGGCCATCCGTCCGCCGGGCCACCGCCGCTTGCCGTGCGGACCGGATGAGGCGAACACGCGGCGGCAGACGGGCCGTGCGCGCCGATGCGCTGGCCCGTGAGGGCGACGGTCAGCAGGCTAGCGAGCGAGGTCTTGCCCTGGCCGTTAAGGCCGTCCAGGCATAGGCTCCTGCCACCGAACTCCAGGGTGAACGACCCCGCGCCGTATGCCGTGACGCCGCCGAAGCCAGTCGCCTCGACGCGATCGAGCAGCCAGCGACTCATCGGCGTCCCGCCGTGCTCCGCTGCGTCCCCTCGACCCTCGTCCTCATCCGGCGCGTCGGGCACCGCGAAGGCGACCTTCAGCTGGGCGATGTAAGCATCGGAGAAAGGTCCACGACCGCGTTTGGGCGATGCGAGCAAGAAGCGTAGCATGCGGCGCTGCGCCGGACTGGCTAGCCGCATGCCGCGGACAGCTCCCGCTGCCAGCAGCGTTGCGACAATCTCGCCTTGAGTTCTCGGCATGCGCGGCTCGTCTCCGCGCACATGATGTGTGGGCCTTCATCTTCCCGCTACAGGATACTCCGCAGCAGAGGCGTCCAAGACTTCACTGTGGCCAAGTTGCATCGGCATGAGCGGCAGGACGCAGCGTTAAGGGTGTCCGCTTCGAAGGGAGAGCAAGCTTAGCTGGCCCCCTAGCCCGCAGATGGATCACAGCGCCGATCAAGCGAAGTGTGAGCAACATAACGTGCTCCGAAAAGCGTCCTGGCCTCGCCACACCGAAACGATCCCCGTTATCCACAGCCCTCCGCAGGTCGCCAGCCTAAATCGGAACTTCCGGCGACTCGTTCGTTCACTTTATGTTCCAGGCGACGGAGGTGAGTGGACATGGCCGGGAGCGGTCGGGCGGCATTGCTGGAAGACCTCAGGGAGCAGGTGGCGCGCATCGAGCGCCGCCCGCTGGCCCCGGGCCGTGCGGCTGTCATTCCCTTCGGTCTCCCGACCCTCGACGACGCCCTGCCTGACGGCGGCATCGCCCGGGGCGCCCTGCACGAGGTCGCCGGGTCTGGCCCCGACACCGAGCACGGCGCCGCCGCGGCCCTGCTCGCCGCCAGCGTCCTGGCCCGTGCGGCAGGGCCGGTGCTCTGGGTCTCTCCATACTTCGACCTCTTCGCCCCGGCCTTGGCCGAGGTCGGCCTCACCTCGCAGCGTGTCCTGCACGTGGAGGCGGGCCGGGACGTGCTGGCCGCCATGGAGGAGGGGCTGCGCCACCCCGGTCTCGCAGGCGTCGTCGGCGAGGTGCCCAGCCGCCTCAGCCTGACCGCTTCGCGCCGCCTGCAGCTCGCCGCGGAGGGTACGGGCGCCATCGCCTTCGCACTCCGCCGTAGCCCCCGGCACGATGACCCCGCCCTGGCCGAGCCCAGCGCAGCCGTGACGCGCTGGCGCGTCGCCTCCCTGCCGTCCGCCCCGCCGCTGCCTTGGTCGCCCGAGACACCCGGCCTCGGCCGGGCACGCTGGCAGCTCGACCTGCTGCGGGCTCGCGGCGGTGAACCCCGTTCCTGGATTGTGGAGTGTCCCGATGCGCAGGGTCGTCTCGCTCTGGCTGCCGACCTGGCCGACCGACCGGCTGCAGAGGAGCCGAGGCACCGTGTCGCCGGTTGAGGCGCCGCTGGTGACGCGCGCCCACGATGGCCGCCGCCTCGCGGTCGCGTCGGCGAACCGGGCGGCGCAGGTGCTGGGGCTCCGCCCGGGCATGCCGCTCGCCCATGCCCAGGCCATGGTGCCTGGGCTCGAGGTCGTCGCGGCGGATCCCGAGGGCGACGCCGACGCGCTTACCGACCTGGCAGCTTGGTGCCTGCGCTACTCCCCTCTGACCGCGCCCGACCCGCCGGACGGGCTCTGGATCGACGCCACCGGCTGCGCGCACCTGCATGGCGGCGAGGAGGCAATGCTCGAAGACCTCGTCGGACGCCTCGGCCGGTCCGGCATCGTCGCCCGAGCCGCCATCGCAGACACGCCCGGCGCGGCCTGGGCGATGGCACGCCACGTCAGCGCGACCATCAGCGTCGTTCTACCCGCCGGGCAAGTCGACGCCGTCGCCCTGCTGCCTGTGGCGGCGCTGCGCCTGCCCGGCGAGACAGTCGCGGGCCTGCGGCGGCTCGGGCTCGACCTTGTCGGCCAGCTGGTCTCGACGCCACGCGGCCCCTTGGCGCGGCGGTTCGGGGCTGAGACGCTGCGGCGTCTCGACCAGGCGCTCGGCCGCACCCCAGAGCCGATCACGCCGGTGGTGCCGCCTGAGGCGGTGCAGCACAGCCTGGCCTTTCCCGAGCCGCTGCTGACCGCCGAAGCGCTGCGGTTCGCCATCGACCGACTGGCGGAGACCGTTTGCACAGGGCTGGAGCGAGCTGGCCTCGGCGCGCGTCGCCTCGACTTGTTGTTTGAGCGGGTGGACGACGCAACCAAGGTCCTGCGAGCCGGAATGGCACGACCAACGCGCGACCCTCGCCATCTTGCGCGTCTCCTCGGCGAGCGGCTCGAGGAGGTGGATCCCGGCTTCGGGGTCGCCGCCATGCGCCTCGTCGTCGCCTTGGCCGAGCCACTTGCACCCACCCAGGCCACGACGTCGCTCAGCGGCGATGGCGCCGCCGAGGTGGACATCGCTTCCTTGGTCGACCGCCTCACTGCCCGTTTCGGCGCGGGGCGGGTGTTCCGTGCTGTGCCCGTCGAGAGCGACGTGCCCGAGCGCTCGGTCTGGCGCGCGCGCCCTCTCGCCGACGTCGGTCGTGCCGCCTGGCCGCCCGGCCTGCGGCGACCGGTTCGACTGATCGCGCCGCCTCAGCCGGTGCAGGTGCTGTCGGTGCTGCCCGACCAACCCCCAGCCGCATTCACCTGGCGCCGGGTGCGCCACCGCGTCCGGCGCGCCGACGGGCCTGAGCGCATTGCGGGCGAGTGGTGGCGCCGCGACGGCGAGCGCCGCGCGGTGCGCGACTACTGGGCCGTCGAGAACGAGGATGGTCGGCGCTTCTGGCTTTACCGCCGCGGCGACGGCGCCGACCCCGCGACGGGCGACCTCGCTTGGTTCCTGCACGGCATCTTCTGACCTCGACAGCAAGGAAACAGCTCCGGTGCCCAATGCCCCTTCGCCCCTGCGTCCCGCGACCTCCGAGGAAATCGCCGAGAGCCTGTCCTTCGCGCTCAGGTATGACGGAAGGAAACGTGTCCATCACGCCGACGAGGCGATGGCGCGCATCACCGCCGAACGGCTGGTGCGCCATCTCGAGCGCAGCGGCTTCGTGCTGATGAAGCTCCCGGCGGTTCCGGCACCCTCGACCAGCCCGCACCATCAGAAGCCGTGACGGCGGCCTACGCCGAGCTCCAGGTCACAACGAACTACTCCTTCCTGCGCGGCGCCAGCCACCCAGAGGAGTTGTTTGACCGGGCCGCCGCGCTTGGCCTGCCCGCGCTCGGCGTCACCGACCGGAATTCACTCGCGGGGATCGTGTCCGCGCACCGGCACTCCAAGGATTCAGGCGTGCGGCTGGTAGTCGGCTGCCGCCTCGACCTCGCGGACGGCGCCGCCGTCCTGGTCTATCCAACGGACCGCTCCGCCTACGCCCGGCTCTGTCGACTGCTGACCATCGGCAAGGGCCGCGCTGGCCACCGTGGTTGGGAGCTGTTTTGGGACGACCTCGCGGCTCATGCCGAGGGGCTGCTCGCTATCCTTGTGCCGGATCAGCCAGACGAGGAGCTTGCCGCACGCCTCCCCCGCCTTCGTGCCGACTTCGGCAGCCGCGCCCACCTCGCGCTGACGCTACGTCGCCGTTCCGGCGACGACGTGCGCCTGCGCGCGCTCGATGACATGGCGCGCGTCGCGCGCGTGGCGGCGGTCGCCACCGGCGACGTGCTATACCACGCGCCGGAGCGTCGCACCCTGCAGGACGTGGTCACCTGCATCCGCGAGGGTTGCACCATCGACGGCGCTGGGTTTCGGCGCGAGCGCTCCGCTGACCGCCACCTGAAGGCGTCGGAGGAGATGGTGCGCCTCTTCCGCCACCACCCGGAGGCGGTCGCGCGGACCCTCGACGTCGTGGCGCGGTGCCGCTTTTCCTTGGACGAACTCCGCTACCAGTACCCGGACGAGGTCGAGGATCCGTCGCTCACCCCGCAGCAGGCGCTGGAGCGGCTGGTCTGGGACGCAGCGCCGTCCCGCTATCCGGAAGGCATGCCCGACGACGTGGCGGCCCAGCTCCAGCACGAGCTGCGGCTCATCGAAGACCTGGGATACGCGCCCTACTTCCTGACCGTCCGCACCATCGTCGCCTATGCCCGCAGCAAGGATATCCTCTGCCAGGGCCGCGGTTCGGCCGCCAACTCGGCCGTCTGCTACGTGCTCGGCGTCACCTCCATCGACCCGGTGCGCTCCGGCCTGCTCTTCGAGCGCTTCGTCTCGGCTGAGCGGCGCGAGCCTCCGGACATCGACGTGGACTTCGAGGCCGAGCGGCGGGAGGAGGTGATCCAGTGGGTCTACGCCCGCTACGGTCGCGACCGCGCCGCGCTCTGCGCCACCGTGATGCGCTTCCGCGCCCGCGGGGCGGTGCGGGACGTGGGCAAGGTCATGGGCCTGCCCGAAGACGTCACCGGCGCGCTGGCCGCGCAGGTATGGGGCTGGTCCGAGGAGGGCGTGACCGAGGAGCACGCCACGGAGCTGAATCTCGACCCCACCGACCGGCGCCTGCGGCTGACCCTGGAGCTTGCGCGCGAGATCATCGGCTTCCCCCGCCAGCTCGGGACGCACCCGGGCGGCTTCGTGCTGACCCGCGACCGGCTCGACGAACTCGTCCCGGTCGCGCCTGCGGCGATGGCCGGGCGGCAGGTGGTCGAATGGGACAAGGACGACATCGACGCGCTGGGCTTCATGAAGGTGGACGTGCTCGGGCTCGGTATGTTGGGCTGCCTCCGGCGCGCCTTCGAGCTGATGGATGACCACAAGGGTCAGCAAGTCGACATGGCCTCGGTGCCGCCTGAGGATCCGGCGACCTACGCTATGATCCGGCGCGCCGACACCCTCGGCACCTTCCAGATCGAAAGCCGGGCGCAGATGGCCATGCTGCCGCGGCTGAAGCCGAGAACCTTCTACGACCTCGTCATCCAGGTCGCCATCGTCCGCCCGGGGCCAATCCAGGGCGACATGGTCCATCCCTACCTGCGGCGCCGGGAGGGAAAGGAGGACGTCTCCTACCCGAAGCTCGAATTGGAGAAGGTGCTCGGCAAGACGCTCGGCGTGCCGCTGTTCCAGGAACAGGCCATGCAGGTCGCCATCCATTGCGCCGGGTTCAGTCCGGGCGAGGCCGACCAGTTGCGACGCGCCATGGCGACCTTCAAGTTCACGGGTGGCGTCTCAGTGTTCCGGGACAAACTGATTGCGGGCATGGTGGAGCGCGGCTACGCGAGGGACTTCGCGGAGCGCACCTTCGCGCAGCTCGAGGGCTTCGGCAGCTACGGCTTCCCGGAGAGCCACGCCGCCTCTTTCGCCCTCATCGCTTACGCCAGCGCATGGGTGAAGTGCCACCAGCCCGATGTCTTCTGCGCGGCGCTGCTGAACAGCCAGCCGATGGGCTTCTACGCGCCCGCCCAGGTGGTGCGCGACGCCCGCGAGCATGGGGTCGAGGTGCGGCCGGTCTGTGCCAACGCCTCGCGCTGGGACTGCACCCTGGAGCCGACGGGCGGCCGGTGGCTGGCCGTCCGGCTCGGCCTGCGCATGATTCAAGGCTTGGCGAACGCCGACGCCGCCCGGCTTGTCGCGCACCGGGGAGGGGCGCCCTACGCGTCCGTCGAGGAGGTCTGGCGCCAAGCTGGCCTGCCCAGGGCGGCGCTCGAGCGGCTGGCCGAGGCCGACGCCTTCCGCACGCTGGGGCTCGACCGGCGGCAGGCGCTCTGGGCAGTGCGCGGCCTCGCCGACACGGCGCTGCCGCTGTTTGCCGCGGCTGAGCGCGGCGGCGCGCTGGAGCCGGAGGCCGTCGAGCCGCCCGTCGCGCTCGTGCCGATGGCGGATGGACGTGAGGTCGTGGAGGATTACCGCAGCACTGGCCTAAGCCTGCGGTGCCATCCTGTCGCCTTCCTGCGGGGTGAACTTCGCGCCCGCGGCCTGGTGGCCTGCGCGGACCTCGCCACGGCCCGCGACGGACGCTGGGTGACGGTGCCTGGCATCGTGCTGGTGCGGCAGAAGCCGGGCTCGGCCAAGGGCGTCATGTTCATCACCATCGAAGACGAGACGGGCGTGGCGAACCTCATCGTCTGGCCCTCCCTCTTCGAGCGACAGCGTCGCCTCGTCCTCTCCGCGGGTATGCTTGCCTGCCGCGGTCGGGTGCAGCGCGAGGGCGAGGTAACCCACGTCATCGCCAACCGTTTGGAGGATCTTTCCGGCCTGCTGCAGGGCGTCGAAGAGCGGGACGCCGCTGCTCCGTTGGGTCCGCTCGAACCAACGGGGCTGGGTGGCCGCCCGGCGCGCGACATCTACATTCCCGACCTACGGCTCGGGTCAGGGATCAAGGTGCCGACGCGGGATTTTCGTTGAGCGGCGGCCCGCGATGCAGCAGCGAACGGACACCATCCCGGGTCTGCCTCCGTAGGTCAGTCGCCACGCCGGGAGGCGGGGCGGTCGGCATCGGCAGCTGCGTATGGCCTAGAGCGCCACCGACCGAGCCACGCTCGGTGCCTGACCAGCCTCCGAGAACCCTGGAAGGTGTCGCCGACCGAACCGCTCGTTGTTTCGGGATAACGGATCGCTTCGTTCAGACCGCCACTGGCAACACAAAGGGACTCTTCGACGCTTAGCGATCCGGGGTGCGCCTGCCTACCTTCTCCAGCATGCCCCGCTCTCCCAACGCCGACCTCGCTCCCCTTATCAAGCTCCTGCAAGCGGGTGTCCCACCCGCCCGCGCTGCCACCGAATTCTCTCGCGTTCTGGAGATCTGGACAGCCGAACTCAAGGACGACGGCGAGCAGCTACAGGAGCGGCTATCCGGCTTGGCCGAGCAGATGACTTCGGGGATCGAGGAGATGCACGAGGGCATCGCAGAGGCGAGCGACAAAGGGAAACCCACGCTGCGGCGAATACTGGCGACGCATGAGGCGGTGCTGGACGAGGTGCGGAAAGCGCAGGGAGCCGGGTAGATACCCCGCCGCTCGATGGGAAGCCAGGGCAGCATGCTAACCTTCCCGCCGGGTCAACTTCAGCGCGGTCACGGCCGCAGATAAAGTGCCTTGCACCGTATGAGCACCCGTCGCGCCTAGCCTCTCCATATTCTCTGCCGTTATCAATTCCCAAAGGTTCGATTGCTCCAGATCGGGCTCAGGGATAGCGGTGTCCAACGGCACCAAGTCCTTGAGACCCGCCGCGACCTCGTGCCAGGCCTTTCAAAGGTCGCACCTGCCCTGCGGGTTGAGCCTGCATGGCGGCAAGGCGCCCATCGCGGCCGCCAGAGTGTCCCATGTGATTTTGAACCGCGCGGGTATGGCGAAAGACCTCATAAATGGAGCAGTGTAAGATTGATTAAGTTGGTGCAATGCTGATGAAGAGTATAGGACGATGGCTCCTTCGCCTCCTCATGATTGGCGTCGATCCACCGCCACCACCTCGGGATGAACCGCCGCTGACGCCCGCTCAGGCTGCGGAGAGGCAGAAGCGAGTGGATGCGGCCATGCAAAAGCAGATCAGCAGCTTCAGCGGCGTCTAAGACCGAAGCTAGTAAGCTGTGGACCGAATCTGCTGTGAAGACCCGAAGGGCCTTTCGCTCGCCACGGGCCGCGTGCCATGGCACAACCGGTCCTAGCGACCGGCGGCTGGAGGACAGGGAATGTTCAAGGTTGGGCAGACGGTCTACCACCGGGATGGCAAGCGCAGCGGCACGGTCCTCGAGTGCGACGGGGACATCGTCTTCATCGAGCAGGCCAACGGTGCCGAGCTCGACTTCCCGGTTGGCCAGCTCTCGGCCACGCCTCCTGCAGATGCCAAGCCGTCGAGCGCAGCCCCCGAGGGGTACGCGATGGTCGACCGAAAACTGACCGCGGCCGACGTGACGCCGGAGCACATCAGGGTGCTGGGCCTCGTCCCGGTGCGGACAGTGCAGGCGGTCGCCGCGCTGTTCGAGCGCAAGCCGGGGGCGGGCCGCTTTGGCGCTCTCGACGCCGCCGCGAAGCTCAACTTCATCGCGGAGGTCACCTGCGTGCCGTACCGCACTATGCGGGAGTACGCGGATCGCCCGGGCGAGATGGGGCTGCTCATGGGCAAGGGCCTGGCCGACAGCCAGAGGCGGGCTGGGTAAGGTGCCTCCACGCCTCGTTCGACCCCTGCCGGGTCGCTGGATGGGCTTCGTGGGTCTGCGCGGCCCACGCGGCGTGTCCATCGGGAAGACGCTTGCCCGCACGACGGCCGAAGAGGCATTCCGGCCCTCGGACGGGTACGGACGCACTATGCGCCCCCGTAGGCCCTCTCACGAGACCGACGCCGTAGCCCTGACCAGCGAGGCAATCCGGGGCGGTGCCCAGCCGCCTCGGAGACCTGATGAATGCATCTCCAGTAGCGATGGCTGTCATGTTCAGCATCACTCGCCCCTTGGGACGATGTCCGAGGGCCTCTGAGGCCACGTACCCGCAACTAGGTCTAGAATGGCGGTGAAGCTTCCCCAGACTTCCTGATTGCATGGCCCTTAACTGGCCAGGGCAGAATGCTTTCCTGCATTCCGCCTTCACCGCTATCAGCACAAGCGAACAGGTGCAGAGATGTCGTCTCACGCGGGCTTGAGGTTTGCTGCCGCCTCCTTGCCGCGCTCATGTACGACTTCGTAGCTGACCTTCTGGCCTTCATCGAGGCCATTCAGACCCGCTGCCTGCACAGCGGTGATGTGGACGAAGACGTCCTTGCCACCACCATCCGGCTGAATGAAGCCAAACCCCTTGGTGGCGTTGAACCATTTCACGCTGCCCGTTGCCATGTCATGCCCTCTCTCAGTCTCCGGGAAGGATGGCCGAAACAGAAGAGCGAAGCAAAGGTGCGATCTGTGGCTCGGGCCTTCAACCAGCCATACGGCCGACCTTCACCAACCGCGCTGATAGCCGTAGCCAACACCATATCCGCCATACCGCTGCTCGCGCTGCGCATGCCGCCACGCCCGTCGCGCCTCACGTTCCTGCTCGATCCGCCATGCCTCGCGCTGAGCTGCTTCGGCAATGCGAGCTTCGTCTCGCTGCGCGCGCCACTCCCGCCACTGGCGCCGCCGCTCCCAGCCGTCGTCGGACTGGTACGGACCGGAGCCCCAGTACTGAACCGATTGGGCCATCCCGACTGGGACAGCTTGTGCGGCCGAGGCCGGAGCCGCGGAAGCGCTGACCGGCACCGAGGCGGATAACCCCAAAGCAACTACGGCAATCACAATGCTAGCAGTCTTGGGCACGGGAACCTCCTTTGGGTGCTCCTCAGTGCAGACGTGTAGAAGCTTGGCGTGTCGGCCTTCTGTTCGCATCGCGGCATCATCGTGGCACCACCAACCACTGCACCATCTCGACCTTTGCCTGCGCATTCCTGATCGGCAACCAAGACAACAAAGAAGCCGCGAGGTTTAACGTCTCACTGCCGCTCGCGTCTTCTGACTTCGCCTCGGTGCGCCGTCGCGCCCCGCTGTGAAAGCGTAACGCCCCAGCCATCGGTATCCTAGACATCGAGCTTCTTGCGTTGCCGCAAGATGCCTTGTTAGCGGTGCTGCGCTACTGGACGAGCCAGATGCGATACCCGACTAGCCTCAGGGCGTTCGGCGTCACCAGCGTAAGCGTCAGCCGTCAGCGGCCTTGAGATGACGGGGCGTGCCTGCCGAGATGGTGGGCATGACGGACGCAGCTGAAGTGGCGGAACCGCTCGGAGCGGGTTCTTACGACGGTCGGAATGGCACGATGCGAGCGCGCCCGGAGCGGGGCGTTCGGGTCGAGGTCCACTCGGTGCGGCGGCGAGAGTGGCCGGACGAGGACAAGCTGCGGATGGTGCGCGAGAGCCTGCAGCCGGGTGCGGTGGTGCAGGCGGTGGCGGACCGGAACGGGGTGAGCACGGGGCAGATCTATACCTGGCGCAAGGAGATGCTAGCGGCGGCGGTGTCGGGGTTCATGCCGGTGGCGGTGGTGCCGGAGGCGCCGCGTGTGGAAGGACCGAGGCCGGCGCGGGAGGGTGTGGTTGAGGCGCCTGGCGTGATTGAGATTGGCTTCGCCTCCGGTGTGACGGTGCGTGCCAGCGGCCGGGTGGACATGGTGGTACTGCGGGGCGTGCTGGCCGAACTGGGTGGCCGGTGATGTTCGGCCCGCCGCCTGGCACGCGCGTCTACCTTGCTTGCGGCGCGACGGATATGCGGAAGGGCTTCGATGGTTTGGCAGCCCAGGTGCAGACGGTGCTGGCGCAGGATCCGTACAGCGGCGCGGTATTTTGCTTTCGTGGGCGCCGCGGTGACCTGCTGAAGATTTTGGTTTGGGACGGTCAAGGCCTGGTTCTCGTGGCCAAGAGGTTAGAGAAAGGTCGCTTCGTGTGGCCGCAGGCGACGAGCGGTGTTGTTTCACTCACGCCAGCCATGCTCTCGATGCTTTTGGAGGGGATTGACTGGCGCATGCCGGCCTGGACGGCTCGGCCCGAGATTGTGGGGTAACGCTCCTCTTATTTGCGGCGACGCGCTGCGGTCAGCGACGCTGTACGCGTGACTTCCGACCTCGACACCGCGGCATTCCCGGACGATGTGGAGACGCTGCGCGCCCTGCTGGCGCAGCGCGATACGCTCCTTGCCGAGCGCGACGCGGCCCTGGCTGAACGTGACGCCGAGCTGCGCAATGCAGGCTTTGAGATCGAGAAGCTGAAGGTCCAGCTGGCGGCATTGCGGCACGATCGTTATGGCCGATCCTCCGAGAAGCTGGCGGCCGAGGCCGACCAGCTTGAGATGCTGATCGGCGACCTCGAGGAGAACCAGGCTGAGCGCGAGGCTGCGGCGGAGAAGGAGCGCCAAACCAAAGGCAGGTCCGGCAACCAGCGCAAGCCTGCCACGCGCCGGCCACTGCCCGAGCACCTGCCGCGCGAGATAGTGGTGCACGAGCCCGTCCTGGCCTGCCGCTGCGGCTGCACCGATCCCGCCCGCCTGACGCGGCTCGGCGAGAGTATCACGGAGGTGCTGGAGAAGATCCCGGCCAGGCTGAAGGTGATCCGGCATATCCGGCCGCGCTATGCCTGCCGGGCCTGCGAGGCCATGCTGCAGGCACCGGCGCCAGCCCTGCCCATTGAGCGGGGCCGGCCCGGGCCCGGCCTGGTGGCCCATGTGCTGGTCTCGAAGTATCTCGACGGCCTGCCCCTCTACCGTCTCTCAGGCATCCTGGCGCGCGAGGGGGTGGAGATCGAGCGCCAAACCTTGGCCGACTGGGTAGGCCACGGCGCCTGGTGGCTGCGGCCGCTGGCCGAGGCGATCGGCACCTATGCCCTGGCGCAGGGCGTGATCTGGACCGATGACACCACCATTCGCGTCCTTGCCCCAGGGCGCGGCCGAACCCGCATCGGCCGGTTCTGGGTTTATGCCTTTGACCCCAGACCCTGGGGCGGCACTGGCCCGCCGGCGGCGATCTACTACTACTCGCCGGACCGCAAGGGCGAGCGGCCCCGCGAACACCTGGCCGGCTATCAGGGCTGGCTACATGCCGATGCGTACGCCGGCTACGACGCGCTGACCGGGGCAAAGGGCGCCAGGCCGTCGCAGATCACGCATGTCGCCTGCATGGCCCATGCGCGGCGCGAGCTGTTCAAGGTCTACGAGAGCACCAGGTCACCGAGGAGGCCTTGCATCGGATCGGCGAGCTCTACGCCATCGAGGCGGCGATCAACGGCCAGTCGCCCGAGCAGCGCCGCGCGGCGCGCGGGATACAAAGCAAGCCGCTGCTGGATGCCCTGCACACCTCGATGCTGGCGCAGCGGCGTCGGCTGTCGGGCAAGTCAACGCTCGGCAAGGCGCTGCAGTATGCGTTGAACCGTTGGGATGCGCTGTCGCGCTATGTCGAGGATGGCAGGCTCTCGATTGACAATAACCTAGCCGAGCGGCAGCTGAGAGGTATTGCCGTGACGCGGAAAAACTATCTATTCGTCGGCAGCGATGCGGGCGGTCAGCGCGCTGCGATCATCTACACCATCGCCGAAACCGCAAAGCTGAACGGTCTGGATCCAGAGGCCTACATCGCCGCCGTTCTCGACCGCCTGGCGCATGGTCATCCTATCAGCCGTCTCGACGAACTCCTGCCCTGGAACTTCACGGCGCAGCGTCAACCTGCCTGAATGGGCTGACGCTTACTCACCAGCACCCCGAGCGGCAGTAGGATAGCGGCGTAGTGCACGAAGTCGCGCGGCTGGGGGAAGCGGACCATCGAGGCGGTGCGTAAGCGCTGGCCCTGGCTGAAGGGCGTCGGAGCCGTGAAGGGCACTAAGGGTAGCAAAAAAGCACCACAAGCCGGAGGAGATCGTGGCCAGTGCGGCTTGAGCTTGGGTGCGGCTGCAGTCTGCTAGTCCAGGCCGCGCATAGCCAGTCCGGCTGCGAGGGCGAGCATCGTCGCGCCAATAAGCGCGTCCAGCACGCGCCAGGCAGTAGGACGTGCGAAGAAAGGCGCGAGGAAGCGGGCACCGTAGCCAAGGGTCGCAAACCAGAGCCCGCTGGCGAGCCCTGCTCCGGCGACGAAGGCAGGCTGCCCACCCGGCGGCTGCGAGGCACCGATGGACCCGACGAGGAGCACAGTGTCCAGGTAGACGTGGGGGTTCAGCAGTGTGAAGGCCGCGGTTCGGGCGAGCGCCGCACTCAGCGAGAGCGCCTGGTCCAATCGGTCGGCCTCTAAGCCGCCGGGCGGCCGCAATGCGCGACCAAGCGCCCCGATGCCGTACCAGCCGAGGAACAGGCTGCCGCCGATGGCGAGGACCGCGGTCAGGCCCGGCAGGCGCTCCAGCGCCGCACCAAGTCCTGCAACCCCTGCGGCGATCAGGGCGGCGTCGGCGATGGCGCAAAAGAGCACGATGGCTCCGACGTGCTCACGGCGCAGCCCCTGCCGCAGCACGAAGGCATTCTGGGCACCGATGGCGAGGATAAGGGCGGCTGAGAGGGCGAAACCGCTGAGGAAGGGGGACGCGTCGGTCATGGCGCTTTCCTGCCGCCGCAAGGTCGTGTAGGCCAGCTCATGTTCCTAAGGTCAGTTAAGCGAGGCTAAAGCTGCTGGACTACCCTTCCCTCGCTGCCTTGGCCGCTGTCGTGCGCGAAGGCGGGTTCGAGCGCGCCGCCGCCGTCCTTGGAGTGACGCCCTCAGCCGTTTCGCAGCGGGTCCGTGCGCTCGAGGAGCGGCTCGGGGCCGTGCTGGTCGTTCGCGGCCAACCGCCGGTGCCGACCGAAGCCGGAGCGAAGCTCTGCGCGCATGCGGAGAGGGTGAGGCTGCTTGAGGGCGAACTGGCGGCCGTACTGCCCGTCGCCGCCACCGGAGGCGCCCATGCCCTCGATCGAGTGACCCTTCGGGTCGCGGTGAACGCTGACAGCCTTGGGACTTGGTTCTTGCCTGCCGCAGCGCAGTTCGCCGAGCGGACAGGCGCGCTACTCGAACTCGTGCTGGAGGACGAGGGCCATACCGCCGACCGCCTGCGTTCCGGTGAGGTGCTGGCTGCGGTAACCACCGATCCCACGCCCATTCAAGGTTGCCGCACCGTCCCCCTTGGCGCGATGCGCTACGCCGCCGTCGCCAGCTCGGGCTATCTACGCCGACATGCCCCGACGGGAATGGATGCCGCCGCACTCGCCCGGGCACCAATGCTGCGATTCGACCGACGCGACGGCTTGCAGGCGCGGTGGGCGCGCGATGCGCTCGGCACCTCCTTGCTCGACGCCCCGGTTCACTGGGTGCCCTCCACCCAGGGGTTCGTGGACGGTGCGCTGGCGGGGTTGGGTTGGGGGTTGAACCCGCTCGTGCTCGTCGAAGCGCACCTCACAGCCGGGCCACTTGTCGAGCTGGTGCCCGGCCAACGGCTTGACGTCCCGCTGCACTGGCAGCATGCCCGCCTCGGCGCGCGTTTGCTGGATGGTCTCACGACGACAGTCCTAGAGGCGGCGCATGCGAGCCTCGTAGGCGCCGCGCACACCAATGCCGCTCGTCCTCGCACCAGCCGCCGACGCCCAATGCCTTCCTGATATGATGCTACGTCGAAGCGGCTTCGGGTGAATGGACGGCCTCGCCAACTTCTGCCAGCCACGTGTGCCTCTGCAGTCGGACGGCGAGGACGTCCGCCTTCCGTATGGCATCACGGAGGACGACCGTCTGGCCCACGTGACCGAGGTGGCGTCGGGTTTAGCCTGCGGCTGCCGGTGTCCGGGTTGCGGCGAGCGTCTCGTCGCACGCAAGGGAGCCTACAAAGTCCACCACTTCGCCCACCATGTGCACCGCGCATGCGCAGGCGCCTGGGAGACGACGCTGCACCGCTTGGCCAAGGAGGTTGTCCTCGAGGCCCGCGAGCTCCTGCTCCCGAAGGCGGTTGCCAAGGTCGGTGACCTGAGCGCGGACGTGGCCTCCGCGACGATGTTCCGCTACGAGACGGCGGAGGTAGAGGTCGATTTGGGCGGTTTGCGTCCGGACGCAGTTGTAACCGGCCGTGGGCGCCAGCTCCTTCTCGAGTTCCACGTCAGGCATCGCTGCGGGCCAGAGAAGATCGCCCAGCTCCGAACCCGGAACTTGGCGACGGTCGAGATCGACCTGTCGCGCGTCCCGAGGCTCCTTTCCCGCGCTGAACATGCCGAACACATTTTGCGTATGGCTCCCCGGCACTGGCTCCACAATGCCAAGGTTGCCGCGGAAGAGGCCCGACTGCGGTTCGTCGCCGAAAGGATGGCGGAGGGCGAGCGGCGCCGCAGAAACCGGCTCCACGGCCGGATCGCCGAAGAGGTGACGGCAGCATGGAAGGAGCCAGCGGGGCGTGGACACCAGGGCTGGCTGACGCGGGCGGCCGACGCTGGCTTCGGCGAGTTCGCGGGCGTGCCAGTGCCCGGCGACCGGTGCTTCGCGTTCGACGCCGCAACATGGCAAGCAGCCTTCCTCTTTTACGCCGCAGTCGCCGCAGCAGGCCGGACGTTCACGGCCGAGAGCGCGCTCAGCTACCTTCAGCGCCAGGGGATGTTGAAGGAGCCGTTCAAGCTCAGGCGGAACTGGGAGCCGGAGTTAGTGGCGCATCTCCGCGAACGGGTCGGGGGCTTTCGCTCACCCATCGAAGTCATGGCCGCCTATGCCACCTGGCTCGCCGAACGCGGCGTATTGGAGCCGACCCAGAAGGGCTGGCGCGCCGACCACGAGCGTGGATGGGAGGCAAGGGCAAGAATCGGCGCCGCCGAGGCTGCCAGGAAGCGGGAAACCGATCTGCGGGCCAAGGTGATCCTCCTGTTCAAAGTGGCGCAGCTTCCGACGCGGCTTGCCGTGCCGTGGATGGACCAGGTTCTGCCGGGGTTCGGCGAGTCTCCGCGCGCCCTGGCCCAGGCGGGCGGTGACTGCTTCGAAAACGTCCTGCGGCGCCTCCGTGAGTTGGAGAGGATGGCGTGGGCGGGCGGCGATCCAGTCTCCGGGGATCTGCTTGGCCTGCCCCTCGAGGAATTGCGGCGCACACGGCAAGCGGAGGCAAACGCTCGACAAGAGACGCAACGTCGCTTGCGCGAGGACTTCGAGGTGCAAACTCGGGAGAGGCGCCGCAGGGAGTCGTCGGACTTCGTGGATGCTTTGCTTGCCGAGGCGGCCTTGTTCATGGGCAAGGTGGACGGGCTTGCCTGGGTCGAACACGCCGTGCGGGGTGCTGGGGGCACGACCTTCGACGAGGGGCGGCTTGGTCTTGACCGGGTGAAGCAGGATCGCATCAAAGGCGCTCTCGACGACGAGCGGCGGCGCATTGAGCTGATCCGGCATGCGGGGACAGCTTGCCGCAGTGACGAAGCGGTCATAACCGCGGAGACGGTGCGCTGTCGCCAAGAGTTGGAGACCCGAGCGTTGAGGCGCTTCTCGGGTGACGCCGACATGGCCGGGCTCTGGCTGCGCACGACGCAGCCCGCCCTAGGACGGTCGCCCTGGACGCACGCCGTCGACGAGAGACGCCGGGACGAGTGCCTGCGCCTGCTTGATGTAGCGTTGCCGAAGGGGAAGCGAAGGTAGTTGCCCGTCGAGTTCGGAGACCTCTTGGAAATTGACCAGGTACCGGGCTGGCGCGAAGGACGGTTGTGGTCTGGTGTTTCGTCCCCACCGCCACTGTGCTGGACTGGGAAAGATGAGCACCGACGTGGCTAGACCATCCAAGGCTGGGGGCGCCTCCCGGGAGGGGGGCACTAATCCTGACTTGCCCGCCGACCGTGCTAACCAGGCCGTTGGACTGAAGGCATATCTCGACGGCGTTGCCGCCCGGGTGAAATCTGTCCCGTCGGCCTGGGTCCGCTGCGAGCTGCTTACCCTCAAGCCGGGCGACCGATTCGTCCGCATGGAGTTCGTTGAGCACGATGGGACCGGTCGGAAGGTCGCCCAGGTCAACGGCGGCTGTTGGCCGGGCGTTTATCGTCGGGTGACCGAGGCCTTCACTGCCTTGGGCCTGCGCCTTGAGGCGGGCTCGAAGGTGCTCGTGAAAGTCACCTCCCGCCTCGACGCCAACTACGGCTACTCGGTCGAGATCGAGGACATCGATCCGAGCTACTCTTTGGGCGATTTGAAGGCCAGGGCCGAGGCCATCCGCCGACGGCTCAAGGAGGGAGGGATCTGGGAGCGTAACCGCTGTCTCTGCCGACCCGTCGACTTTCTCCGGGTGGCCGTTATCTCCCCGCCCGGTGCTGCGGGCCTGGGTGATTTCCGGTCCACCGTGGATCGTCTGACGTTGGCTGGCCTGGTCGAGTTCACGTTCGTCGAGGCGCCGTTCCAGACCCCCGACGCCGCTGCCCGGATCGTCGCCGAGATGCGGAACATCTACCGCTCGCACCAAGCGTCGCCGTTCTGCGCCCTTGCCATCATTCGTGGCGGAGGTGCCGCAGCGGACCTCGCCTACCTCGTCGACGACAAACTGGCCGAGGCGGTGTGCAAGATGCCGATGCCCGTGATGACCGGCATCGGCCACGAACGTGACCGAAACCTCATCGACGAGGTTGCCTGCCTCCCGCTGGACACGCCCTCCAAAGTGGCGGAGCACATCAGGGGCGCCGTCGTGGGCGCCGCCCAGGCGGCGCACGGCGCAATCACTGACATCCATTCGCAGGTGCGGCTCGCGGTCGCGCATCTCGAACGGGGCCTCGCCGCTGCCGGGACCGAGATCGAGCGCGAGGCGCGCGGGGCTCTGGTTTCCGCCGAACGGACTGTGCGCGGCGCGCTCGATGGCCTGAAGCCCGCCGCCCGCGGCTCGTTGAGCACCGCCAGCAACCTCGTCGTCCAGGCAGAAGCGGAGGCCCTCAGGGCGGCCCGAGCCCGCCGGGACACCGCGCGCGAGGGGCTCGAGGCTGCACGGGCGGACGTCGCTCGACTCGCTGGAGAGCACCTGCTCACGCATGAACGCCAAGTGACGCGCGCCTTTGCAGCCGTTGCACCCGAGCCGCCCCGGCTACTCGACGGCGCCGCGCGCGATGTTGCCGATCAGGTGGCCGAGGTGTTTCGCCACTCCACAGCGATTGTCGATGTGGTGGATCGTGAGGTCGGCCGGGTATTGACCCTGGCCGAGGCGCTCGACCCCGGCGCCGTCCTCGCAGCCGGGTACGCAGTCCTGCGCGGTGCTGATGGCAGGCCGCTTGCAGCTGCCACGCTCGTGGCGGCGGCACCAGTCATCCGCGCCGATATGCGCGACGGCTTCGTCATGCTGCAGCCTTTCAGCCCAACGCCCAACATCGCTGAGACTGCGCCCCATAGCGGCGTTGTCCGTGAGAGGAGTGAAGATGAGCGAGACCCAGGTCACGATCGGAAAGCCTGACGACAAGGTTCCCGAGCGTTTCGAGGATGCCTACCGCGAGCTGCTTGCGATCTCCGCGAAGCTGAAGCCCGCGCAGGGCCGCATTCCCGACATCGACCAAATCGAGCCGCTGGTCATGCGTGCCAAGCGTTTGGCCGCGTACTGCCAGGAGCGCATCGAGAGCGTCCGCCGCCTCGTCGACGAGCAGCAGGCGTCGGCCTGAGGACGGCAGGCATGGTTAGGACGACAACCAGCCGGACATGCGCTCGGCGGATAGTGGCCATGGGAGGAAGGCTATGGCCTCCCGGGGCACGGGTGGACGCACCTCAGCCCCAACGTTCGTACCATCTTTTGCGTGAGGGACGGCGTTAGAGGGGCACATACTCGGATCTCCGGACTGCATTTCAATGAATTGGGTCTGCCTCCTCATGATCGGCGTCGATCCACCGCCACCCCTCGGAATGAACCGCCATTGACGCCCGCTCAGGCTGCGGAGAGGCGGAAGCGAGTGGATGCGGCCATGCAAAAGCATATTAGCAGCTTCAGCGACGTCTAAGACCGAAGCAAGTACGCTGTGGACCGAATCTGCTATGAAGACCCGAAGGGCCTTTCGCTCGCCACGCGCCGCATGCCATGGCACAACCGGCCCGGGTGACCGGCGGCTGGAGGACAGGGAATGTTCAAGGTTGGGCAGACGGTCTACCACCGGGACGGCAAGCGCAGCGGCACGGTCCTCAAGTGCGATGGGGACACCGTCTTCATCGAGCAGGCCAACGGTGCCGAGCTCGACTTCCCGGTTGGCCAGCTCTCGGCCACGCCTCCTGCAGATGCCAAGCCGTCGAGCGCAGCCCCCGAGGTTTATGCGATGGCCAACCGAACATTAACCGCGGCGGACGTGACGCCAGAGCACGTCAGGGTGCTGGGCCTCGTCCCCGTCCGGATGGTGCAGGCGGTCGCCGCGTTGTACGAGCGCAAGCCGGGGGCGGGCCGCTTTGGCGCTCTCGACGCCGCCGCGAAGCTCAACTTCATCGCGGAGGTCACCGCCGTGCCGTATCGCACCATGCGGGAGTACGCGGATCGACCGGGCGAGATGGGGCTGCTCATGGGCAAGGGCTTGGCCGACAGCCAGAGGCGGGCTGGGTAAGGTGCCTCCACGCCCTCGTTCGACCCCTGCCGGGTCGCTGGATGGGCTTCGTGGGTCTGCGCGGCCCACGCGGCGTGTCCATCGGGAAGACGCTTGCCCGCACGACGGCCGAAGAGGCATTCCGGCCCTCGGACGGGTACGGACGCACTATGCGCCCCCGTAGGCCCTCTCACGAGACCGACGCCGTAGCCCTGACCAGCGAGGCAATCCGGGGCGGTGCCCAGCCGCCTCGGAGACCTGATGAATGCATCTCCAGTAGCGATGGCTGTCATGTTCAGCATCACTCGCCCCTTGGGACGATGTCCGAGGGCCTCTGAGGCCACGTACCCGCAACTAGGTCTAGAATGGCGGTGAAGCTTCCCCAGACTTCCTGATTGCATGGCCCTTAACTGGCCAGGGCAGAATGCTTTCCTGCATTCCGCCTTCACCGCTATCAGCACAAGCGAACAGGTGCAGAGATGTCGTCTCACGCGGGCTTGAGGTTTGCTGCCGCCTCCTTGCCGCGCTCATGTACGACTTCGTAGCTGACCTTCTGGCCTTCATCGAGGCCATTCAGACCCGCTGCCTGCACAGCGGTGATGTGGACGAAGACGTCCTTGCCACCACCATCCGGCTGAATGAAGCCAAACCCCTTGGTGGCGTTGAACCATTTCACGCTGCCCGTTGCCATGTCATGCCCTCTCTCAGTCTCCGGGAAGGATGGCCGAAACAGAAGAGCGAAGCAAAGGTGCGATCTGTGGCTCGGGCCTTCAACCAGCCATACGGCCGACCTTCACCAACCGCGCTGATAGCCGTAGCCAACACCATATCCGCCATACCGCTGCTCGCGCTGCGCATGCCGCCACGCCCGTCGCGCCTCACGTTCCTGCTCGATCCGCCATGCCTCGCGCTGAGCTGCTTCGGCAATGCGAGCTTCGTCTCGCTGCGCGCGCCACTCCCGCCACTGGCGCCGCCGCTCCCAGCCGTCGTCGGACTGGTACGGACCGGAGCCCCAGTACTGAACCGATTGGGCCATCCCGACTGGGACAGCTTGTGCGGCCGAGGCCGGAGCCGCGGAAGCGCTGACCGGCACCGAGGCGGATAACCCCAAAGCAACTACGGCAATCACAATGCTAGCAGTCTTGGGCACGGGAACCTCCTTTGGGTGCTCCTCAGTGCAGACGTGTAGAAGCTTGGCGTGTCGGCCTTCTGTTCGCATCGCGGCATCATCGTGGCACCGCCAGCTTTGGCACTGTCCCGACCTTTGCCTGCGCATCCCTGATCGGCAACCAAGGCAACGAAAAAGCCTTGCGGTTTGCCGTCGCACTGCCGCTCGCGTCCTCTGACTTCGCCCCTGTGCGCCAACAGCACCCCCATCATGAGGGTACAGCATCGCGGCCGTCGGGATCTTGGACATCGCGCATCCTGCGCTGCCCGTCGGAGGCCTCGTCGGCAGTTCTGCGCTACCGGGCGAGCGGGAAGCGATACCCAAGTAGCCGCAGTACGTTCAGCGTCACTACCACCGTAGATCAGCTCAGGAGCAGGCCCGGCTGTGATGGCCCACTAAAATTCCAGCCGAACCATTCCATGGAGCTGGCCAGTTTTTGTCAGTGCTTCTTGGCGCCGGTCGCCGAGCCGCCCGAGGGAATTCCTAGGGGCCTGCGCCGCTCTCGCACCCAGCGGGCCGAATCCTGCGAGGTTGCGAAAGGGCGCAAGGACTTGCCTGCTGAGCCTTGCAAGGATGACGTCCGCCAAGACCGCAGGCGCGGCATTTGCGTCACCGAGTGACATCGCGTCCAGCCTTTCACGGCAGGCCCCGTCGGCGTCGGGCCAACGTACTGGACGGACGGACCGTCCTCAGCTGGTGGCCGTCATCGGGCGAGCAAGCGGCGCCCGGGCGTCGAAGCGGACGCCCGGCGCCGATCACCAAAGGGTATGCTGCGAACCTTGCACCTGCCTGGGCGCCCGGCACGTTGCCGAGCGGCGTGGCGCCTGTCGCACGTCTAGGAACCACGGCTCCGCTCGCGACCGGCGCCTGTCAGGGCATCTGAAGTGGCCGCTCGGGCCGGGCCGTGATGGGCGGCGCCTTGTGCCGCGACCGCCTACGGGCCGGTGAGCGCTAGGTCCACGGCGGCTTCAGCATGGATGACGGTGGTGTCGTAAAGCGGCACCGGGCTGTCCTCAGGCCGGACGAGCAGCATGATCTCCGTGCAGCCCAGGATGACCGCCTCGGCGCCGCGCTCGACCAAGCGGGCAATGACCTCGTTGTACGCCTGCCGCGAAGCGGGCTCGACGCGTCCCTGCACCAGCTCGTCGTAGATCACCCGATGGACCAGGGCGCGGTCCTCGTCCCCGGGCACCAGCACCTCCAGCCCATGCCGGTTCCGCAACCGGCCTCGGTAGAACTCCTGCTCCATGGTGAGGGCCGTTCCCAGCAAGCCGATCCGCCGCATCCCAGCTGCCCGGATGCGCTCGGCCGTGGGGTCGGCGATGTGCAGCAGGGGTATGCCAACGGCCGTCTGCACCTCGTCTGCCATGCGGTGCATGGTGTTGGTGCAGATCACCAGGAAATCCGCCCCGCCGCGCTCGAGGCGCTGGGCGGCCTCGACCATCAGGGCCGCGGCGTCGTCCCAGCGCTTGGTGTGCTGCAGGGCCTCGACCTGGGCGGCCCGCGCCGCGCGCGCCAGTCCCAGCGTGACCACGGCGGCCAGCGGCAGGCGGAGCGCGTCCCGCCTGCCAACCGTTCCCGCCAGGGCCTCGCCGCCGCCCATCACATCATCCCCTCGCGTCATCCTCGTCGCTCCTGACCTGCCCGGCGGCGGACAGGGCCGCCGCCGGGTCTCCGCTGCTCAGTGGTGGTGTGCGTGCTCGTCCTGCGCCAGTGCCCCGCCGTGCCCTCGGTGGAGAGGTTGCGCGCGCCGGGCGGCCGGGACGCCCGGCGTCGGCCGCTGGGTGCGCGGCGCAGCGGGCGGCTCCGCGGCAGGGGCGGCTTCGGGCCGCGGCATTTCCATGCCCCCGTGCCCGGCATGGGCGCCGTGGCCGCCGCCGTGCTGCATGCCCTCCATGCCGTGGATCATGGAGGCGTCCACCTGCACCGCGTCCGCGTCACCGGGGAAGGCGGCGATGACCCGCTGCATCAGGGCGATCTCCTGGGTCTGGTCGGTGATGATGTCGACATTCATCAGCCCGAGGAAGCCGTTCCGGGCGTCCGGGTTGGCGTGGTAGGCCCGCGCCATCTCCAGCGCCGCCTGGTGGTGGATCGTCATCCCCTTGGCGAACTGCACGTCGCGCGCGGTGACCGGGGCGCCAGGGTTGGCCAGCGCCGCCGCGGGTCCCGGAATTGGGGAACGCTGGAAGCGTTCCATCTGCCCCATGCCCTCGGTCGCCGATGGCTGAAGCACAAGCCGGGTGAAGCCGAGGTTCAGCACCGTCGGCGACCGGTCGAGGTTGCGCGTGACCTCGTCGAGCAGCCCGATCTCGAAGCTCTGGTTGCGGATGACGGCCACCGCCAGCGCCTTCAGAACCGGGCTGCTCGCCTGCGGGTCGGCCAAGTACTCCTTCGCCATCGTCAGCGCGCCCGCGTGGTGCGGCCGCATCCCGGCGACGTATTCCCGGTCGGCCCTGATCGAGGCCGGGCTGGCGAGTTCGTACCAGGTCGTCGGCACGGGCGCGCCGCCGGGCTGGTAGCCCTCCTCGATGGCGGCGCGGGCCGGGGCGGCGGCGAGCGCCAGACCGGTAGTGGCCGCCAAGAGGGCAAGGCGCAGCGGGAGCCGCCGGGCGGCCCGGTTCGAATTCTTCGTGGTCATCGTCTTGGTCCTGTCATCTGGCCGCGGCCGCGGGCGGTTGGCCTCGGGCGTGCCGCAGTGCCCCGCGCAGGGGCGTCATTCGTGGGGTCGATACCCTGGACGCCGCGGCCGTCGCGCGGCGGCGCTCCCGGGCGGCTTGGCGCCCGGTGGGGCCGCGCGGGGCGGCGGGAGCGCCGGTGGGATCTCGATTCCCACGGACCCGGAGGCCGAGACGCCGCCGCGGACGGCGAGGCCCTCGTGCGGCAGGGGCTGGGGCGGCGGCACGGGCAGGCCGCCCAACAACATGGGGCACTGCGAGGCGATGCAGCAGGCGAGCCCGGGCGCGCCGCCATGGTGGTCACCGGACGGGCGGGCGGGGTGGGGCGGGATCGTGGCGGCCTCGCCATGCGCTGGCGCGCAGTCGTGGGCGGCGTGGTGGCGGCCGTGGTCGGCGGGAGGTGCGGCGGCGAGACCCGGCGCGACCGACAGGGCGAGCATGGCCAGCACGAGTAGGCTCGCCACCACCCTCCGGAACATGCCGACCGCGCCCATGGCCATCGCCTGCCCGCCTCCTCAGCAGTGGGCCGTGGCGGGGGACTTGGCGGAGCCCGCGCTGCGGTTGGCGGGAGCGGTCCGGGGTTTCGCCCCGTCGCCCTCCAGGTCACGGAGGATCGGGCACTCGGGCCGGTGGTCGCCGTGGCAGGCGTCCGCCAGCTCCTGGAGGGTGTCCCGCATCGCGCTCAGCTCCAGGATCTTGGCCTCGAGCTCGGCGACGTGCTCGGTTGCGACCCGCTTCACGTCGGCGCTCGACCGCCCGCGATCGTGCCAGAGGCCGACCAGCAGCTTGATGCGCTCGATGGAGAGCCCGAGGTCGCGCGCCCGCCGGATGAAGCGTAGCGTCTGCACGTCGCTATCCGTGTAGACGCGGTAGCCCGCCTCGGTGCGGACCGCCTTCGGAATGAGCCCGATGCTCTCGTAGTAGCGGAGCATCTTGGCCGACACGCCCGAGGCCGCCGACGCCTGCCCGATGTTCATGCTGGCCTCCGATCCGAACCGCCCCGGGGGCGGCTTCACACCTAAGGTGGGGTTTCCCACTGTGGGAAGGTCAAGGCCGATATGGGGCTGCGGGCACCTCCGATGGAGCCCTTGACCCTCCCATCGTGGGAAGCACCACGTTGCGCCCATCGTCGGAACCGGCCGGCGCCGAAGCGGACCATCGCGGAGACGGCAGCATGAGCGGTCATCACCCAGGCCATGGACACGAGCACCACCAGGGCCACCACCACGGTCCTGGCTGCACTCACCATCACGGCCTCGGGGACCATGGCCACGGCGACGCGGCGGTGGCCGACGCGGCCCTGGTCACCGACCCGGTCTGCGGCATGAAGGTGGACCCGGTGACCTCGAAGCACCGGGCGGAGCACCACTGACAGACCTTCCACTTCTGCTCGGCGGGGTGCCGGGGGAAGTTCGAGGCGGACCCGGACAAGTACCTGAAGCCGGAGAAAGGGGCCGCGCCGACCGCGGCGCAGAAGGCCGCCGTCTACACCTGCCCGATGCACCCGGAGATCCGGCAGCAGGGGCCGGGCAATTGCCCCATCTGCGGCATGGCGCTGGAGCCTATCGAGGTCACCGCCGAGGCCGCCCCGAACCACGAACTCATGGACATGACGCGGCGGTTTTGGGTCGGGCTCGTGCTGACCCTGCCGGTCGTCGTCCTGGAAATGGGCGGCCACATCCCCGGCCTTGGCCTGCATCACCTCGTCTCGCCCGCGGCCTCGACCTGGATCCAGTTTCTGCTGGCGACGCCGGTCGTGCTCTGGGCCGGGTGGCTTTTCTTCGTCCGCGGCTGGCAGTCGGTGGTGAACCGCAGCCTCAACATGTTCAGCTTGGTCGGCCTCGGGACCGGCGCCGCCTACCTCTACAGCGTGGTCGCCACCCTCGCGCCCGGCGCCTTCCCCACGGGCTTCCGCGGCATGGACGGCGTCGTTCCCGTCTACTTCGAGGCGGCCGCGGTCATCACCGTGCTCGTCCTGCTCGGCCAGGTGCTGGAGCTGCGGGCGCGCGAGGCCACCGGCGGCGCCATCCGCGCCCTGCTGAACATGGCGCCCAAGACGGCGCGCCGCATTCGGCAGGACGGCTCCGACGAGGAGATCCCGCTGGCGGACGTCCAGGTCGGCGACCGGCTGCGCGTGCGGCCGGGCGAGAGCGTGCCGGTGGACGGCGAGGTGCTGGAGGGCGGCGGCGCCGTGGACGAGTCCATGGTGACCGGCGAATCCTTGCCCGTGGAGAAGGTGCCCGGCTCCAAGGTCATCGGCGCCACGGTGAACGGCACTGGCTCGCTGGTCATGCGCGCCGACAAGGTGGGCTCGGACACCATGCTCGCGCGCATCGTGGCCATGGTGGCCGAGGCGCAGCGCAGCCGGGCGCCGATCCAGCGCATGGCCGACACTGTGTCCGGCTACTTCGTCCCGGCGGTGATCGCCGTCGCGGCGCTGGCCTTCGTCGCCTGGGCGGTCTGGGGGCCGAGCCCCGCGCTCTCCTACGCCCTGGTCGCGGCGGTCTCGGTGGTCATCATCGCCTGTCCCTGCGCGCTCGGCTTGGCCACGCCGATGTCGATAATGGTCGGTGTCGGCAAGGGCGCCTCCGCGGGCGTGCTCATCAAGTCGGCCGAGGCGCTGGAGCACATGGAGCGTGTTGACACGCTCGTCGTGGACAAGACGGGCACGCTGACCGAGGGCAAGCCCAAGGTGGTGGCCGTGGTCCCAGCTCCTGGCCTGACCGAGGCCGAGATGCTGCCCCTGGCGGCGAGCCTGGAGCGGTCGAGCGAGCACCCGCTGGCGGCCGCCATCGTCGCCGCGGCCAGGGAGCGCGGCGTCCCTTTCGGGGAGCCCGCCGACTTCGCCTCCGTCACCGGCAAGGGCGTGACCGGCACCGTGGACGGGCGCCGGGTCGCGCTGGGCAACGCGCGGCTGATGCAGGAGCTCGGGGTGGAACTGGGCGAGCTGGCGGCCAGGGCCGACGAGCTGCGGCGTGAGGGCGGCACGGCGCTTTTCCTGTCCGTTGACGGCAGGCCGGGCGGCGTCATCGCGGTTGCGGATCCGGTGAAGCAGTCCACGCCCGCCGCGCTGGCGAGCCTGCGCGCCGAGGGCATCCACATCGTCATGCTGACCGGCGACAACCGGACGACGGCGGAGGCGGTCGCGCGGAAGCTCGGCATGGACGAGTTCCAGGGCGACGTGCTGCCCAAGGACAAGCACCGCATTGTCCGGGAGCTCCGGGCGAAGGGGAAGGTCGTCGCCATGGCGGGGGACGGCGTCAACGATGCTCCCGCCCTGGCCGAGGCCGACGTCGGCATCGCCATGGGCACAGGCACAGGCACCGACGTCGCCATGCAGAGCGCGGGGGTGACGCTGGTCAAGGGCGACCTCGCGGGCATCGCGCGGGCGCGGACGCTATCGCGCGCGGTGATGCGGAATATCCGACAGAACCTGTTCTTCGCGTTCATCTACAACGCGGCCGGAATTCCGCTGGCGGCGGGCGTGCTGTACCCGTTCCTCGGCATCATGCTCAGCCCGATCGTCGCCGCGCTGGCCATGGCGCTGAGTTCGACATCCGTCATCGCCAACTCGCTGCGGCTGCGGGCGGTTCGCCTGTAGGTGCCGTTTCCAATGAAAGGGGGGAGCGGTCACTGGGCCGCTCCCCCTTTTGTTAGCGCCTCTGCTGCATTCCGCCGCTGGACCCGCTTCCTGGCTGCTGGGACATCTGATTGCAGTGCGCCATCATCGCCTGCATGTCGGCGCTCATGGCGGCACCGGGCCGGGACTGCTGACGCATCTCAGCGCAGTGGACCATCATCTGCTGCATGTTCATGCCGGACATGCTTTGGCCCTGGTGGGCGCCCATTCCCGACATGCTGTGACCTTGCATGCCCGCTCCGCCCTGCATGCCCGCCGTGCCCTGAGCGCCCATCCCCGACATGCCGCCGGTCTGCTGAGCGGGCGGGGGGCTGGATTGCTGGGCGCAGGCCGCGAGGCCAAGACCCAGCGCGAGCGCGAGGCCGGTGATGCGAAGCGTTCTGACTTTGGTCATCCTGGTGCGTCTCCTTAATTACCGTGTGCGCCGTCGCCGGTTGGCCGCGGCGCAAGCAGGCACCGACAGCCCGCCTTGGTGCGGAAAACGCAACCGTATCCGGGAAGATGCCGCGTGCCTCCGTCTTGGGCGCCGATCCCGTGTGACAAAGTATGAAAGCGGCGCCTGACCCTCCTGCGGGGGGCAGTCCCTATTTTTGTGGGCGCTCCGCCGTGGACCGGGAGGCGGCGATGACGGATGCTGCACGACTCAGAAAGGAGGTACTGGCCGCACGCAGCGGATCCTGCGGGAGCGGCTTGGTGACGCGGCCGGGCACCTGCTTCGCGTCCCGGAGACGCTTTGTGGTGAGGCCCTGCCGCGATCACCCCCTGGCGGCCGCCTACCTGATCGCCGCCGAGGCGCTCGCCCGCTGTACCGACGCGATCCTACCCGCTTTCCGGAAACGGATCACGGCGGCTCCCGTCATGCGGGCGACGGTCTAGCGCTGCCCGGACCTGCTCGCAGAGGGAGGTCCGGCCACACCAGCCCGAGAGCAGAGCCTGTTGCTGGCTGGCACCGCTTGGCCAGAGGCCTTCATGGCGAAGTCCTGAGCGTGTCCCTCGCCAGTGCTCCCGAGGCTTCCGTCAACGCTTACCGCCTCCGTTTGGCTAGTAGGCCAAAGATCCAGCCCACAGTCCCGGCGGTGGACAGGGACGCTATGGGCCGCTGCCTGACGGCTTCGATCGTCCTGGCGAGCAGCGCAGTTGCTGTTGTCGACTTACCCACCCGAAGGATGCCCCAAAGCCCTTGGGGCACGGCCCACTTCAGTATGCCACTCCTGTAGGCATAATCGGCGGCGCCGTGGACCTTGAACTCGAAGATCCTCGCGGTTCCGGTGGTGATGGCTGCCTCCGACGCCACGAACGGTCCCTTCTTCTGGCCTAGGAAGCGGTACTCCGGCCACGTCACCCCATGCACGGTGAAGCTCTGGTTCCGTGGCTTGTCGGTCGCGCCGATGAGATGGAGCCTGACGGTGCTCCGCTCCGGAACTCGGAAGACAGGGGTCGCAGGGTTCGGATTCGAAAGCCAGCCTTCGGTCTTGCCTTGCAGGATGCGTTGTATGTCGGGTCCGACCGGCTCGGAGCGGTAGTTGAAGCCCTTCTGTCCCTGGTCCTCATGGTCAGGCGCGTCCTCGCCGGGGCCTGGGGGCTCGTCCGCGATGGGCATATGGATGTTGCCGCGCAGATAATGCCGGAGGCCATCCTGGAGCAGCAGCACAACCTCTTCGATGCGCTCCTTCCCATGTTCGCCGTTGACGACCAGCGTAGCGCGCGGGCCATCCCAGGCTTCCTGCTTGCCGTTGGCCGTCTGCTGCCCGGACCTCACCCAAAGCGGGGTGGCGTCTTTCGGCTCGACGATCAGTGCGCCGATGAGACCGTGGTGCCGGTGGTTGCGGAAGTCCGCCATGTCCTGAAGGAGCAGCGGGCCCAGCGGCTCACCGCCGTTGGGATTGGGATTCTCCTTCGACGGCGGCGGCCGGTCAGTATGCCATTCGTAGACCACCGCTGGTCCGCCCGGGACCGCGCTCTGCGGGGAGACGTCGGCGTTGCGCCCCACGTTCGCGCCATCGGATCTCGTCACGTCATATCGAAGAAGGTCCGCGTGCATCGACACCTGCGAGGAAACCGGGCGCTCTGGCCGGTTCGAGAAGGGGTTGCGCTCCTCGACGGGCACTCGTGGCGCGAAGGGCTCTGGCCTCAGCTTGGTGCCCGGCGGAAGGCCGTTCGTCAGGCGCACCCTCACCGTCTCGCCTTCGCGGCACCGGAGCACCAGCGGCACCGCGGGGTTCTCGGAGCGAGGCTGGCGAACGGGTATCTCGATGCCGTCCGGATCGATAATTCTCTCCAACTGGTAAACGAGGCCGAAAGGGTCGACGAGATCCGGGTCTCGGTAAACGATCCTTCTCCTTTCCGCCCGGACGCGGAACTCCCGGACCAGGACGGATTTCGGTGGAGCGGCTGATGGCGGGTTGCCAAGCTTCCTAAGTCCACCGGTTTCCTCCTCCCCATCGGTGGCGCGGTAGGCCCGGATCAGGCCCCAGCATCCCAGCCAAAGGTCGTCGGAGCTAGACAGCTTGTAGAGGTAGTCGCCGGGCTCGTAGGGCTCGTTCTGGATGAAGGTGAACGCCTCGGCCAGGCCGAAAGTCTGCTGGTTGCGGATGGCGGAATCCGGGTTCACGCGGAACCGCTGCCACCTCATGCCGTGGATCTGAAAGCTGTGCTGCTCCTCATGCGACCCCTGAACGAGGCGGAGCCAGATGGGATCGCCAGCGAAGGTGTCGAAGCGCACCGTATAGGGGTCGCGGTTGTACGGCTCCCTCGAACTGAACCACAGGGCTGGGTCAACCATTTCAGAGGGCGGCGGTGCTGTCCGGAGGCGTTCGTGGATAGGGTCGCTGCGGTAGTTCAAACCCATGACGCCCTGGTCGCCATGGCCGCCGGGGTGTTTCGGAGGGTTCAGAGGTTCGCCGTCACGGTCCCACATTGGGATGAAGTCGCCGATGCCGATGCAGAACTCGCGGAACCACTCCGGCGCGCGGCCCGGCACCCTGACGCGCGCCTGCATGCCGCTGACAATCGCCCTGTCTTCGGCTGGGTGGTAGAACTCCGCCCCGGGGGGCTCGACGATCAAGGCGCCGAACAGGCCGTGCTTCTGGCGGTAGTTGGCGAAGAGATGGTCATGGAAGAAGATCGTGCCGAACTCCTGATCCAGCCACCAGCGGTAAATCATCTTCTTCCCGGCAACCGGGCCACTGAGGTAGTTCCAGCCGACACTGGCCCCGTCGGCGCAGATCGGGTCGAACTTCACCATGTGGACATGCAGCGCGCACTCCCCCTGCCAGGGCCGTGCCTCGCACGGTGGAAACGCGTGGTCAAACTCGGTGCCCGGGATGTTGAGTTGCAGGTCGTTCCGAAGCGTCAGGTTCAGGATCTGGCCGTGCTGCGCGCGGAAAAACAGCGGCTGTTTGACGTCGCCCTCGGCTGGTTCGCGGTCAGCGGTCCGGTAGAACAGATGGCCATGCTTATCGTGCCACCCGTGCCCGTTGTAGGGGATCGGCGTCCGCGTCACCGCGATTTCGTGCGGCACCTCACGGTCGCCGTTCCCGCTGTACTTCGAAGGGACGTCCTCTGGCCACTCTAGGTTCTGTCCATCGCTGAATGGTCGCCGCGTGAACATCTCACCCGGCACGGGCCTGCCATTAAACGCTCGCCACTCAAGCGCCGTCGGCTCCGCGCGGTAGTCATAGTCCTCTGGAAGCTCCTCGTTCTCGAGCGGCCACGGAGGGATCGGCGACTTCTGGCGGATCCTGCCTGGAATGTAGAGGGGATAGCCTGGATGTTCCGGTGTGGGCGCAGGAGGCACTCGACCCGGTAGCGGCCACAGCCGCTCGATGGGAGTGCCGTCGGGATAGTGGTCGAGCCTCCTCCCTTCGTAGACGGGATCCAGGTCGGTAATCAGCGGGCTCTTGACGTTCTTATCTGCCCCTTTCTGCAAAGTCTCGAAGGTGCGGAACATGCCCCACATGCCTTCGTGGAAGTGAGGGTAGAGGTGGCAATGCCAGATCACGTCCCCCGCAACCTGCTGCCGACTGCCTGCCCCCCACGCGGGTTCGATGGTGTGCGCTGTCTGGGGACTGACGGAGATCGCGTCAATGCGTGGGGATGCCTTGTCGTCGGGGACCGCGTGCCACTCGTAGAGATGGAGATGGAAGACGTGCGTCTCCTTCACGCCAGCGTGGACGAAGCGGATGCGCACCGGATCGCCGATGTAAGCCTTCAGGATTGGTGTCGCGGGGTCGCCAAACAGCCAACTGCTGTGATGCTGCTCCTCGTTGAGCACCGGACGATCCAGAATGTGGTGCTCCTCCTGCACCCAGTGCCAAAGTGTCCGCTCGCGGTTCACCATCGGCTCGGCGCGGTAGGACACGGGCATGATGGGCGGATGGTCGTCGCCCGCGCCGTGACCACCGTGCCCGCCTCCACCACCTGCGCCCGGTTTCTCGGCCAGGCACGGATCCCGCCCGAGTATTTCATGCGGCGGGAGGAACTCGGGCTCGTCGTGGAAGAAGATCACGAACTCGCGGTGGTCCTCCTTGTCGAACTCGTGCTCCTCCTTTGGGTCTCCCCATTTATGGCCGGGTAGCGTGCTGTCGGAGACCGGGAAGACTTTCGATGGTTCCTGGCCGTTCGGGAGGACGTCGAGGTAAAGCCCGTCCATCTGACCTTCGGTCGAGGTGCGACCGGTCACGGGATCGCGCCAGATAGCATGCTCGGGCTCGACAATCAGGGCGCCAAACAAGCCGTGGACGTTGGTTCCGTCCTCGCCACCGGAGTAGCTGCCGCCATCATGGAACGGGAATACACCCTCGTTGTGGCAGGTCCATCTGTAATGGCGATGGCCGCCGGGCGCCGCGAGGGAGTGACCGTTTGCACCGACTTCGGACCCGTCGCTCGACTTCACGTCGTAGCCGCCACCAACCAGATGCAGTCCGACCCAGCGGCCTTGGACCTCGTTGCGTAGCCTGATGGAAAGCGTCCGGCCCCTGTTGACCCGAAGGACGAGGGGACGGACGAGCGGATGCGGAAGCTTTGCCTTCTCCTGCGTGGTCGGAAACGGCATGCGCAGTCGGGTTGCGATATCTCTTGCCGCGAGTTCGTGCTCTTGCGCGTCCGTGCCATCCGCCAGCGCGCGGATGTACTTGAGGAGGGGGAGGTTGACATCGAGGGCATAGATTAAGCCGTTGTGGTCATGATCGCCCTCTCGGTTGAAGTAGATCGGCATCTGAAGGGCGGTGACGTGATACTCCGCTGAGCCTGCGAAGGCATGAACGTCACTCACATCCCCGACTTTCTGAGCCATCATTTCCTCCCGACCAGACGGTGGAATTCCATGTGCGCGAATTGCCGAGCCCGTTGCTCAGCAAAGCCATGGTTCGGCTTGTTCGTTGGTGACTTTGCTGTCTTTACCGGCTTGCGCGCTTCAAGTAGTCACGAAACCCTTGGCAGGCGAAGCGTCCCTTTTGTTGTTCAGCATGTGAAGTTGGAGGGCTGGGTTTACGCAAGACCAAAGTGGCCCGTCCTAATGCTCCATGACGTGGTGGTGACACCCTGGGACTTGCTTCTTGTGAACGTGACAGAGGTGAGCCGCAGCAGCAGCGTGCGTTCACCCCGAGTTGCGGCTCAAGCGGCAGCGCCGCGTTACCGATCTACGTGTCTGCGTCCGACGCTGGCGCCGGTCAGGTGGAGGACAGCCGTGCACCCGGTGCAGAGTGGCTTGCTCGAGTTGAACGGGCGATGTCGGTTGGGGGGCGGCGGCCCCGACCGGAACCCTGCCGAGGCGAACCTGATGGCCTCCAGCCGAGGAGCGGATGCTGGTCAAGCGGCTCCCAGTCGAGAGATCCAGTCGGCCGCACCGCGCCGTGCCGAACCGAAAGTCGGCGAGGACGTTTCGCCTATAAGTCCGCCCGGCTGGAGCCAGCCGCGAAGCGGGCCGGAGAAACGCCGCCATGTCGGGCCTCAGGTCTACCGCAGCACTCGCCGGGGCGCTCGCCCTCGGCGCCTGCGCCGTCGCGCCGCCGACGGGTCCCAACGTCTGGATGGTTCCAGCGGAGGGAAAGAACCTTGCTCAGTTCCAGCAAGAGGACGCCGCCTGCCGCGGCCACGCGCAGCAGCAGATCGGCGGCGGCTCGCCCCAGCAGGCGGCGAACCAGAGCGCGGTCGGCAGCGCCGCCGTGGGCACGGCGCTCGGCGCCGGTGCGGGTGCCCTGCTCGGGGCGGCGGGCGGCAATGCCGGAGCAGGGGCCGCGCTCGGCGCCGGAGGCGGCCTGCTGGCGGGTTCGGCCGTCGGCGCCGGGAACGCGCAGGCGTCGGTGGGCAACCTGCAGCAGCGGTACGACACGGCGTACGTGCAGTGCATGACCGCGAGCGGCAACAAGATGCCGACGATCGCGGCGGGCACGCCCTACCTCTATGCCCCGAACACCTACTACGGCGCCCCAGCCTACTGGGGTGCCCCGTCCTACGCTCCTTACTGGGGCGGCCCCGCCGCGTCGTTCGGCTTCTTCGGCGGCGGCTGGGGCCATCGCCACCACCATCACTTTGGCCACCGTCATCACTTCGGTGGCCACTACCACTTCGGCGGCCGCCATGGCGGCGGTGGCCGCCGTCACTAGGGCTGCGGATGGAATCGCCGACCTGCCCATGGCGCCCCAACCGCGAGGTGGATGGGCGACGCCCAGGGTGCCGCCTGCATGGTCGGCAGGGTCATAAACGCCCGCGCCTGTCATCCTTCATCCATCCAAGACGCGACTGGCGGCACCGTGGCGCGGCAGCAGCCCCGGCCTTCGGCCTGCACGGGCGGGCACGGGACCGAGCCGTAGGAACAGAACACGCAGCAGTCCCCGGAGCTTCGGCCGGAGCAGCGCCCCGCACCCGGTGCAGTCGTAGAAAAACTGGTAGGCGTCGGTCGGCATGGTCTCAGTCTTGGCGGTGCCGCAGACCGGTCAGGTGATGGTCGATTCCAAGATCATCGGTCATCCTTGAAGCGGAACCGGTGCCCGAGCAGGCGCAGGGCGTTGATCGTCACCAGCACCGTGGCGCCCGTGTCGGCGAGGACGGCGGGCCACAGACCGGTGACGCCGATGACCGTCGTCACCAGGAAGACCGCCTTCAGGCCGAGTGCGATGGCTACGTTCTGGTGGATATTCGCCAGCGTCGCGCGCGAAAGCCCGACCAGGGCGGCGACGTCCATGACGCGGCTGTTCAGCAGCGCGGCGTCGGCGGTCTCGAGCGCCACGTCGGTCCCGCCACCCATGGCAATGCCGACCGACGCGGCGGCCAGCGCGGGGGCGTCGTTGATGCCGTCGCCGACCATGGCCACCGGCGCCCTCTCCTTCAGGGCGGCGATCTCGCGCAGCTTGTCCTCGGGCAGCAGGCCAGCCTGCACCTCGAGCCCGAGCGCCGAGGCGATGGCCCCGCCCGTGCGCGGGTTGTCGCCGGTCAGCATGACCGCCCGGACTCCGAGGCCACGCAGCGCGAGGACGCCTGCGGCGGCGTCCGCCCGCGGCTCGTCGCGGACGGCGATCAGGCCCATGGGGCTGTCGTCCACGGAGACGACGACCACCGTCTTTCCTTGACCCTCCCACTCCGCGACCGCCTGCTCCGCGTCGGCTGGTAGCGGCGCCTCTGCAGCCGCATGAGAAGGCGAGCCGACGCTGACCCGCTTGCCGATGACGACCGCCTCGACGGCCTTGCCGGGGATGGCGCGCGAGTCCTTGGCGGGGCGCAGCGGGATGCCGTCCGCCGCCGCCCTCTCGAGGATGGCGCGGCCGAGCGGATGGCTGGACCCGTTCTCTACGGCGGCGGCAAGGCCGAGCAGGGTGCGCTCGGAGCCGGACAGGGCAAGGACATCTGTCACGCGTGGGCGCCCCTCGGTCAGGGTGCCGGTCTTGTCGAAGGCGACGGTGCGGACGCGGCCGATGGTCTCCAGGGTGCCGCCGCCTTTGACCAGCAGACCGCGGCGGGTGCCAACCGCGAGGCCGGAGGCGATGGCCGCAGGCGTCGAGAGGACGAGGGCGCAGGGGCATGCCACCAGCAGCAGCGCCAGCCCACGGTAGACCCAGGTGTCCCAGTCCGCGCCGAGGAGGAGCGGCGGCGCCACGGCGACCAGGGCCGCGACAGCGACCGCGATGGGCGTGTAGATGGCCGAGAACCGCTCGATGAACCGGGCGGTGGGCGCCTTGGCCTCCTGCGCCTCCTCCACGAGCTGGATGATGCGGGCGATGGTGTTGTCCGAGGCAGGCTTCGTCACCCGAACTTGGAGCACACCCGAGGCGTTGACGCTGCCCGCGAAGACCGGGGCGCCCTCGGCCTTGGGCACCGGGACGGACTCGCCGGTGACGGGGCTCTCGTCCACCTCGGACTCGCCCTCGACCACCTCGCCATCCGCTGAGACCCGGTCGCCCGGGCGGACCAGGACGAGATCGCCGACCTTGAGGCTGGCAGCGGGCACCTCGCGCGCCGTGCCTGCTTCGACCAGTAGCGCGGTCCTCGGCACCAGGGCGCCCAGGGCCTCAATGCCCGCCCGCGCCCGACCGGCGGCGATGCCCTCAAGCAACTCGCCGATGGTGAACAGGAAGACCACGACCGCCGCCTCGGATGTCGCGCCGATCGCGATGGCACCGACCGTGGCGATCGACATCAGCATCTCGATGCTGAAGGGCGAACCAGCGCGCGCCGCGGCGACGGCCTTGCGGCCGAAGAACGCGAGGCCGAGCAGCGCGGCGGGCAAGTAGGCCCAGTGGACCAGGGCGGGCACGGCGAGGGAGACGGCGAACCCGGCCGCGGTCAGCCCGCCGAGGATGACGGCGAGCTGGGCCTTGGCGCCCTTCCACCAGGGTATGCGGGCAGAACCGCGGGCTTCGGGTTTGGCGGCCGGGCCGGGCTCACCGGCGACTATCCGCGGGGCTTCCACAGGGGCGATGCCGTAGCCGAGCCTACGGACCTGCTCCTCGACGCCCGCCCGGGGCGTGGCGGCCTCGTCCAGGCGGAAGGCCAGGATCTGGGTGCCGTAGTTGACCCGGATATCCTCGGTGCCCGCCACCCGGCCGACGGCCGTCTCGATCTTCGCGGCGCAGCTCGGGCAATCCATGCCCTCGAGCCGGTATCTCAAAACCGCCCGGGAGCTCTCGCCCGCTTCAGCCAGTCCTCCGTCAGCCATGACTACCCATCCCGTCCGTGGATCGCCGCCAGCTTGCACCAGGGGTACACGGCACCCCATGGACCCTATGGTCGCTACAGGGTCAAGCGCACGCCATTCGAAACCTCACTCAGCATCGGCGACAGGCCGAAGGCAATCGACACCAAGACTGGCGAAGCATACAGGCCGCCACAACGAGCACGTGGATGCTCAAGTCGTATGTGGGAGATCGTGCATGGTGTACCCGCTGCCCGGCAAAGACCGGGCAGCGGCTCGCCTTCAATCAGCGAAGGGCCATGGGCCTGAGAGCCGTGCCCGCCACGGTGCCGCGTATCGCATTGGTCGTAGCCACGTAGGCAAACTCATAGACTTTGTCGGCCGCAAGCCTCTCCGAGTTGTGGTATTCGCCAATATGAATGCCCTGCTGCACGAGCAGATAGACGTGCACCGGGTTGAAGCTGCCGCCCACCGCCGCGCTGTCCTGCGGCCTCGGTGGGAGCACCTCGAGCCCGGAAGTATCGGACGCGATCATCAGCGCGCCCTTCTGCTCGACCAACCACCTCGCAGCGGCCATGCCGATACCAGCAGTATCGGGGCCGCTGATCTTGGCGTGGTCGCTGCCGTTCTCACCCCAGTAACGGGCCGTCCCGGTCCTGATGAGCACCACCGTGCCAGGAGTCACGTCGACGTTCTGCGCCCGCAGCGCCGCCTCGAGATCAGCCACGGTAATCTCGTAGCCGCTCGGAAGCGCCTCCAGCCCCTTCTGCCCGGCGACGTCGATCATGACACCACGAGCGACGATGGGTGGGATGGTAGTGACATCAGCCTTACGGACGCCGAAGTTGCCGCCCCAGTCGCTCTCCCGGAACCCATTGTACCAATGATTGTCTTCACCATGGGTGATGTGCGCCAAGCCGTCGATCTGCGTCGCCACATTGTCGCTGATGAACATGGCGCTGCTGTGCCAGCGCGTACTGCCCGTGTTGCCGCCTGCGGGCGTGGTAAATGGCAGATCTTGCTGCCGTGCCACGCCTTCCGGTGTGCGGAAGCTGATGATTTCGCCGGGGTTGTGGCCCGCCCAGCGGTAGGAGTTGCGGTCGTAGGGCAGGCCGAGGTCGTAGACCTTCCCCTGGCTGGCGAGACGCAACGCGGCAGCGCGCGACTGATCGGTCATCTCGTTCAGGGCGCCTACCTCGTCCTCGGCTCCCCAGACCCAGCCCCATCCTCTGCCCTGAACCCACTTCTTCATGCCCGCATCCTGGGCAAGCAACGGCGTGGCCGCTGCGGCAAGGGCGATGCCAACTGCTGCCGCAACGAGCGCGCGCTTGATTCCCGTCATTTCGTTCCTCCCAAGCGTTACGAACCCGTAGCCGGATTCGATGCAATGAGACGGTAATGGGGCTTCTCGAGCAAGTTTGGCGAGCGGGGCTGCCTCCCGCTATGCTGTATGACTTCAAACAAGCCACCCACCACTTGCCATCGCCAGGCGCCTGTTGGGGTCGAAATCGGACCAACGAGGCTCGCTGTTGGTTACCCACTTACTGATGCTCGGTAGGTGACTATTCCACCGGATCCTTCCGGTTGCCCTTCGACACGATGAGCATGTCAGCATTCGGCAGGGGACGTTGGAGCTCTCTGGCGACTTCCCAGGGCGCCTCCAACCAGGTGTCCATCTCGTCCGGTGTCGTCAGAAGCACCGGCATGGCCTTCGGATGGATAGCGCCCACTGTCTCGTTCGGGTCGCAGGTCAGGAAGCCGTAGAGCTCGTGCTCGCCTTCGACGGGATCGGCCTTGATGCCACGAACCCCGATCCAGGTGGTCCAGATCCCGGCAAAGGCGAACAATGGACGTTCTTCCGATAGCCCGAACCAGACCGGCGTCTTCTTCGGCCTTGTGTCCTCCCACTCGCTGAAGGAGGTGACCGGCACCAGGCAGCGGTGCGCCGGACTAAGCCAGCGGCGCCAGTGCGGATTGCGGGTGTTGCGGATGTTGGTCACAGGATGTCCGCCATACTGCTCCGGGTCTGGCATGCCCCAGCGCATCAAAGTGAGCTCACGCTCGCCATCCTCGGCCTGCCGCACCACCGGAGCCATGCTGTTGGAATAGATGGCGGACAGCGGCGGTAGGTTGCCGGTGCGGTCGCTCGTGGCCCGGGTAAGCCCAATGATCGCGCACTGGTTGCTGGTCATGCTGTAGAGGTTGCATATCGCCCGTACCTCAGGTTCGCTTTTTCTTTCGAGTCTTGGGCGTTCCGCCGGTCATCGATGCCATCCAGAACCCGGTCACCTGTTGGGCACCCTCGCACATAGCCGCCGATTGTTGTCGCTTGGGTTGGGCAGTCATGAGACCGCGGGCGGCTCCAGCCCATGCATTCGCACCGCTTAGCATCATGCTCAGCAACGGGTTCTTCTTCGTCCACGGATTCGCCATGCTACCCTCCTGACCGGCCGAGGACGCGGGTCCAAAGCCTCGCAGTTAACTAAGCAGAGAGGCCGGTTCCGGGTTGCCGCATACGTTTTCTGCCATGCCGGGCCTCTGTCGAAGGGCAGCACCGCGCCTCGGTCCGTGATCTTTTCGTGCCCGTAGTTCAGATGCGCCGTCTCTGTGCCCTGTCGCACGCAGATCGTCACACCGAGAACGACCGGCGTGCGAGGAATGCTTACGTTGGCTTTAGGGGCAGTTTCGGGGACAGCCTCTGTCCGCGTGGACCGGACGACCTCGCGGACATGCTCTTCACTGGCCACTGTGCTCCACGTATCGAACACGCCCGTGCCAAGCCAGCGGCTCAAGAGCAGATTGTTGTCGAGGACGTCCAGCCTCCAGGAGCGCGTTCGCCGGGTGAGCACGGGCATCAGGCGTTCTGCCACAGCGGGACCGCCAATCTACCGGCGACAGTCCTTCGTAGATCGTCACCGGCATAGGGCGTATGGCCGAATTGCCTCGGTACAAGGTCTCGTGCAGAACGTGCCCTGAGCGAGGCGCATACAAAGCTGGCAAAGCCTCCACACGGGAGAGCGTGCCGGTCCTGCCCATCGCGCTGGAACCAGCCGCCCTAGGCGGCTTTCAGCACACCTGGCGCGCCCGAGTGCCGCCCCTGGAATCAAGGAACGATCCCGCGCCATGCACCGCATCCACATCATCCACGAAAATCCGGCCTGGCTGCCGCCTCTAGCCGAAGCATTCGAGCAGCGCGGGCTGCCCTGGACGGAATGGGACCTCTCCGGCGGCGCCTTCGATCTCGCCGCTGCACCACCTGAGGGGGTCTTCTACAACCGTATGAGCGCCTCTTCGCACACGCGGGGGCATCGCTACGCCGCCGAGCTCACGGCTGGGGTCCTTGCTTGGCTCACGCGCCACGGCAGGCGGGTGGTGAACGGCCCCCGCGCCCTCGACCTGGAGATCAGCAAGGTGCGGCAGTACGCGGCGCTCGAAGCCGCCGGTGTCACAGTGCCGCGCACCGTACTGGTGCTCGGTGGACCCGAACGCATCCTCGCCGCGGCCCGCGAGCACTTTTTCGGTGAGCCGCTGATTCTGAAACCCAATCGCGGCGGGAAGGGGCTCGGCGTGCGATTGTTCCCAGGGCTGGACGCGCTGGAGGTCTACCTACACGCTCTCCCAGATGACGAGCATCCTGCCGATGGGCCGTGGCTATTGCAGGAGTATGTGCGGGCCGAGCGGCCGGTCATCACGCGGGCGGAATTCGTCGGCAGCCGCTTCCTCTATGCCGTCGAGGTAGACACCTCGGCAGGCTTCGAGCTGTGCCCGGCTGAGGTCTGTGCCGTGGACACCGGACCGAGCCCAGCGGTGGCTCCGGCTCCTCGTTTCCGCATGCTTGAGGACGGCGTCGATGCCGGGCTGCGTCGTAGGCTGGAAGCATTCCTCGCTGCCAATGGCACCGAGGTGGCTGGAATCGAGTTTATTCGGGGAAGCGAAGGGCGGCAGCTGGTTTACGACGTCAACACCAATACAAATTATAACCCTGAAGCAGAGGCGAAGGCAGGGTTGACCGGCAATGACCGGTCCGGTCCCGGTGCTATTGCAGCCTTCCTCGGTGCAGAACTCGCAGCGGCTGCAAGGCAGGCCGCTTAGGCCATCGTCGAGATGAAACACAGGCGCACCCTTACCAGCGATTGCTGTGCACGGGGAACTGGTACCACGGCGATCCTGGCATTGAGTGTGGCGTCGTCCAAGCTGCTGAAAACACGCCGATGGACACCATCCGGCCGCTCGCGCGCGTCGGCGCCGTCGCTGCCCCGGTCAGTGCGGTGTTGCTGTTCGTCTCCACGCTGCTGCACCCGCTCGGTGTCGACCCGGCCGACGCACCTGCAGCCTTCGCCGAGTAAGCAGCCGACCCCCACTACGTCTGGAGCCACCTCAGTCAACTTGCGGGGTTCACCGGGCTGGCATGACCCTGATCGCCTTTGCGGCCACGCTCGAACTGGGCCGAGCGGCGGCCTGGGGCAGGATCGGGGCGTCGGGCGCGGTGGCCAGCGTGGCGCTCGCCGCGGCGCTGCAGGCCGTGGATGGCGTAGCTCTCAAGGCTACTGTTGACCATTGGGCAGCGGCCGAGGGAGCGGCACGGCCGCTCACCTTCGAGGTGGCGCTCGTCCAAGAATGTAGACTAGGTACGCGCCCCTTAGCGGATGCTGAACCGGACTCGAGTCAGGGGGCAGGGCTGTGAGCCACGGTCTAGCCGACCTCTAGATGTTTGGTCTTAAATTTTGGTGGTGCGTGTCATGGATGAACCTGGGCGGTTCTTCTGCCAGACTAAGCAGATAGCTTCGTAGGGCGAGGCGCCGCGTAGAGTCATCAGCCGTCGGGCGAAGTTGTGGGCGGCGCGCAGAGGCGAAGGTCCACGGTAAGCGGCGTCTACGGACCCTTGCCGCCCTCAGCTGAGGCTGGGGGTGTCTTCGGGTCTGCCCAGTGCCAGGGCATCAGCTCGTCGATGCGGTCATTGGGCCAGCCGTTGACGAGGCGGGTGAGCA
>JAESFQ010000080.1_pt1 | contig 44252 bp, 43 predicted proteins | sample 9269431 | NCBI WGS metagenome assembly JAESFQ01 (sample SAMN14502588, study PRJNA617103) | algae metagenome | isolation source: Plectolyngbya sp. WJT66-NPBG17 and co-occurring heterotrophs from well... | place: USA: Mojave Desert, Joshua Tree National Park, California | collected 2006-08-06 | reverse complement strand
ACCGGCGCTTGAGCCGTGACTTCGAGCGCCTCATCCAGACCAGCGAGATGCTGCTTTACGCCGCCATGACGCGCATCACGCTCCGCCGTCTAGCCAACAAACAGAAGAAAATTGCTTAACGCCCTCTTATACGCTCGGCCTCATTGGGTGACCTGTGCCCATGGTCGTGATGCGATGGCGGTGATGCGTTCGGGCTGGCTGGTGAGCCAGTTCCAGGCATCGGTGCATGCGTCGAGGATGTCGTCGTAGGTCTTGTAGACGCGGTTGGCGAGCCTGTTGGAACGTAGGTAGGCCCAGACGTTTTCCACCGGGTTCAGCTCCGGCGCGTAGGGCGGCAAGCGGAGCGGGGTGATGTTGGCGGGCATGCGCAACTTGCCCCCGGTCTGGTGCCAGCCCGCACCATCCAGGACGACGACCGCATGGGCACCTGGTGCGACTTGGCTGTTGATCTCGGCGAGGTGGAGGGTCATGGTGCGGGCGTTGGCAGCGGGCAGCACAAGGCCGGCGCCAATGCCGCGGGCCGGGCAGACCGCACCGAAGAGGTAGGCCGAGGCATAGCGGCAGTCCTTCGGCGCGGCGGGGCGCGAGCCGCATTCGGCCCAGATCCGCGTCAGCGTGCCCTGCTGGCCGACTCTGGCCTCGTCCTGCCACCAGATCTCAAGCGGCTTGTCGCGCGCTTCCGGTGGCAGGGCGGCGGTCACCAGGGCGGCGAAGTCGGCCTGAAAGACGCCTGTGCCGCGGCGTTATGGCCAGGGTGGCGCGGCCGCACAACCAACCGGCGGAAGCCGAGGCGGCACAGCACATGGCCGACGCTCCGCTCGGCCAACACGACGCCGAAGCGCTTGGCAATGGCGCGCGCAAGATCGGCCCGGCGCCAGCGCACAACGCCGTCCCGCGCCAGGTCGGGGCCGCGACGCACCCACTCGGCCACCTCCGCCTCCTGCTCGGACGACAGACGCCGCTTTGGCCCGGTCTCGCCCACCCGGCCTCGCAGGCCCGCCAAGCCCTCGGCGTTGTAGCGATGCACCCAGTCGCGCAGTGTCTGCCGGTCCATCCCCGCCGCACGGGCAGCTTCCGTCCGCGACTGCCCCTCCAGCACCAGTGCTAGGGCCAACATACGCCGGGACGCCGCCGCATCCCGTCCGCGTACTGCCGCCCGGCGCAGCCCCGCCGCGTCCAAATCCGTCCGGCTGATCGCCACCGCCGCCACCATCGCCGCCTCCGCTCACCCGCAAGAGCAGCAAATCACCATCCCAGCCGTACTGGACATCACCTGCGAGTCAGCCATCTCGGCCGTCCGTATAAGTCCTCCCTCGCTGGCCCCGGCCGTGCCGCCGGAGACGACCTTGTCCATGGCCGGCGCCGCCTCGGACCGGCAGCGGAGGCATGGGCGGTATCCCGCGCGTTCGGCGGAGGCGGCGGTTGGATGGAAGCTCATATTCTCGAAGCGCGGCATCCGGGCCGAGCAGACCGGGCGGCAGTAGATCAAGGTCGTGCGCACGCCGACGAAGAACAGCCATCGATGGACCGGTCGCACCGGATGATCGCCTCGTAGCAGCGTCTCGGATCAAGCATGCCCCGACGGTAACGGCGCTGCCCCGCGATTTCGAGGGCGGGGCGATGACCACGTCCGGAATCGACCGGCTGCCTCGGGCGCGACGGCATCCGGAAAGACCGGCGCTGCCTGCTGCCCGCCGCCAATACCATCCCGCAGGCCGCAGAGCTGCCCCGAAGGGCAGAACCCAGGGGCCGTGCCGCATCGCTGCGGAGGGCGGACCGCGGATGCCGGCCTGCACGACCCCATCCGAGGACCATCCCGGCGGCCCCTGCCGTTGCGCTGACGGCCGCCGGCACGAGGCCCGGGGACCGGACCCACCGGAACTGTTGGATGCGGCTGTCGTTTCGCGTCGACTTGAACTAGTGTCGTTCCGCGACATGCCGCGAGTGAGAGTGACCAGGAGCGTAATGATGGCTGAGAAGACGCCGCCGAGCAAGCCGAAGGCAGGGGCATCCAAGGATGCCGGTTCAACGAAGGCGACCAAGGTCGAGAAGCCTAGCAAGGGCAACAAGCCGAATGCGCTTCAGCAGCCGCTCAAGCCGTCCGAGGAGCTGGCAGCCGTTGTCGGCGGCGAGGAACTCGCCCGTGGCGAGGCGGTGAGCAAGGTCTGGGCCTATATCAAGGCCAACAAGCTGCAGAACCCGAAGGATGGGCGCGAGATCCTCGCCGACGACAAGCTGCGCAAGGTCTTCGGCAAGGACAAGGTCACGATGTTCGAAATGAACAAGTACCTGGCCCAGCACCTGAAATAGAGTTTGCTGTAGCGGCGCCCGGAGGCTGACCACGCGCCGCAGCCACGCCATCACCCGGGACACGGCCCGCGGCGACGGTGCCGTCCGGCCTTCCCGGCCGGAGCGAGCTTCGGTCAGGTGGATCAGCCTGATCGGAGGTCCTGGCCCGGCCCAACGACAGGCCGGGGCGGGTTCCGCGAGCCGGCGCGAACGAAGGCCGCCCTAGAAGGGCAGCGTCACCGATTGGCTCGGCCTGTCCAGCCGGCTGCCCCAGAGCGGCAGCAGCGGCCTGAAGCTCTGCGAGGCCTGCACAACCAGCGCGCTGCCGTTCGCGCCCACCGTGACGGTCGGGGCGGCGCCGCCGAGATAGAGCCCCGGCGCGATCAGCCGCTTCTCGGCATCGCTCAGCGGGTCGCCGCAGGTCGCGGGCGACTGGTTGCGGGCGACCGCCTGCGCGTAGCAGCCGATGATCACGGCACGCGACGTCGCACTCGCCAGGTTGCCGAGCGAGGCCGTCACCATCCCGTAGCGGCCGAGGTCCAGGAGGCCGAGCAGGATGAGGAAGAGCGGCGGCGCGACCAGCGCGAACTCGGCCGTGGTCGTGCCGGAACAGGGGCGGCGCCTCATCGGACCAGCATCACGACCTGGGAGCGGGGCACGGTCTTCGCCGGGCAACCGCCGCTGCTGAAGGTGGAGTTGCCCTGCACCGTCAGCGTGGCGGCGATCACCTGCGTGCAGTTGTTGGCGCTCGCGGCGTTGCCGCCCCAGGTGACGTTGCCGTTCGGGAAATAGACGACGCCGCCGAGGACGGAGTTGCCGTTCCCGTTGATGTTGACGTTGCCGCCGTTGTCGCCCGAGAACAGCACGCCATCCAGCGCCGGGTAGCTGTTGTTCGTCATGGGGGCGGTGAGCGTCACCGTCCCGCCATTGATGGTCAGGCTCGAATTGCCGAGCAGCACGATGCTGACATTGGTGCCGGTCAGGCTGCCGCCGGTCATCTTCACCGTGGCGTTGGAGAAGAAATAGGTCCCCGCCGCCAGCGTCATCGCGCCGCCATTGATCGTCAGGTCGCCATAGGCCGTGGCGGAGGGCGAGAGCTGGCAGGTCTGGTTGTTCGAGCAGGTCGTCTTGGTGGAACTGGTCCGGATGCCGGAGAACTGGCTGTTGAGCCCGGCCAGCGGATCCTTCACCGGCGCCCTGTACCAGTTATAGGGCACCGGGAGGCCGTAGCAGGTGGTGCTCGGCGCCGTGCAGCCCGCCACCGCATTGGTCGCCCATCCGGCGCCGACAAATTGCGGCGTGCTGTTGAACTTGAACCCGGTATTCGACATCAGCGTGCAATTGCCGCCGGTGAGGACCGAGCTGCCGCCGATCGTCATGCCGTTCGGCCCCAGCAGGCCCAGCGCGCAGATCGGCGCGGGCGTCTGGACCTGGGCGATGGCCCGGGCATCGACCGTGAAGGTCCGGCCGGTGAAGAGTGCGGCGAAATGCGTCGGCAGGGTCTGCGACACCTGCACCTGCACGGCATTGCCGCTGCCCTGGGTGGCCGCGACGGTGAAGCTGCCCGCCGCATAGGTGCCGGTCGAGACCAGGACGGAGCGGGTGGTGCCCTGCGGCACGCTCGGGCAGGTTGCGCCCGGATAGGCGGCGGCATCGCCCTGCGAGCAGAAGCCGTTCTGCGCCGCGAATTGCCGGGCGCGGAAGCCCACCGTCTGGCTGTCGGCCTGGGCCGCCGCGAGGCGCAGCGCGCCGGAATAGGCGGCGGCATCCGCCGCGTTCTGCGCCCGCCGCTGGAGCAGGTACCAGCTGCCCAGCTCGGCGCCGAGCGCCGCCATCCCGACCAGGGGCACCGCGAGCGCCGCGAAGACCGTGGCGACGGAGCCGCGGCGGCAGCGCAGCGTCCTGGCGAAGGCGGCGATCATTGGAAGCGCTCCGTATGCACGATCCGGCAGCCGCCGGGCGGGCGGCAGAGGCCGAGCACCTGCGTCGACACCGTCACGGTCGTTGCCAGCGACACCCATTTCGGGAAGCTGGCATTCGAGGTGCAGGCGGTGGCGGCGTCGCCGCACAGCACCTGCGCGGTCACGGTGAAGCCCGGCACGGCGGGCAGCGTCCAGCCCGCGGTGTTGGTCACGTCGGGCGGCGGGTGGAACTGGGCATAGGCGCCGAGGCCGCGGAGCGTCTGGTAGGCGGCGATCGACCGGACGGCGACGCTCGCCACATCCGCCACCGGCAGGGACAGGCCGATGAGGACCGGCAGCACCAGCGCGAATTCGGAGGCGGCGACGGCCCTTCGGCTCCGCAGCGCCAGCCAGGCAGGATGAAGACCGATGAAGCGCATCGCAGCCGCTCCCTCCCTGTGGTTCGCGCCGCCCTTCGCCGGCGGCATGGCGTCGACGGGCGCGCTCATGGCGCAGGGCCCTCCGGCCCGGGGGCCTGGGCCAGGCGCAGCATCGCGGCGCCGAGGGCGGCATCCGCCCGCTCGCCGCCGCGCTGCGCCTCCGGCAGGCCGAGCATGGCCTGGGCCAGGGCGAGGTTGGCCCGGACCCGCGGCCGGTCGCCGTGCCGCAGCGCCAGCTGGTCGAGCATGGCCGCCGCTTCCGCGACGCGCCCCGACAGCATCAGCGACACGGCGAGGTTGTTGCGCACCGCGACGCTGTCCGGCGCCAGCCGCAGCGCCTCGCGGTAGCTCCGCTCCGCTTCGGCATGCCGGCCGAGCAGGTCGAGCGCGACGCCCTGCCCGTCCCGGGCCGCGGCGTCGCGCGGCATCGCGGCGGCCGCCTGGGTGAAAAGCGCCAGGGCCTGCTCGGCCGCGCCGGCGCGCAGCCGCAGCCGCGCGAGCTCGGCGAGCAGCAGCGGGTCGTCGCGCCGGCGCTCGAGGGCGCGCGTCACCACCTGCTCCGCCTCGCCGAGCCGGCCGGCGCGGGCCAGGGCCGCGGCGAAGCGGGCCTGCAGCTCCGGCCGGTTCGGCTCCGCCGTCGCGGCCGAGGCGAAGAGGGAGAGCGCGACGTCCCGCTGGCCGGAGGTCTCCGCCGCCTCCGCCACCCGGAGCCGGGCCGCGCCGTCGTAGCGCGCCCCGCCGGGTTCGGCGCCGGCGCAGGCCGCGAGCCAGGCCAGGGCGGAGAGGGCCAGAGGGCGGACCGGCAGGCGGCGCAAGGTGGCGGTCATGGCGAGCCTCCGAGGGACTTGCCGATCTCGAGGATCGACGGGCCGAGCAGCGCGATGAACAGCGCGGGCAGGATGAAGAGGATGAGCGGCCCGATCAGCTTGGCCGGCAGCTTGATGGCCTTCTCCTCGAGCCGCAGCATGCGCTCCTGCCGCATGTCGGCGGCGAGGGCGCGCAGCGCCTGGGCCAGCGGCGTGCCGTAGCGCAGCGTCTGCGACAGGGTGGTGCCGAGGCGCCGGAAGCCTTCGAGATCCGTCCGCTCCGCCATCCGCTCCAGCGCCAGGCGGCGGTCGGGCAGCATGCGCAGCTCCTGCAGGAGCGTGTTCATCTCGCCCGCGATGGCCCGGTTCGAGCCCTCCATCTCCCGCGCCACGCGGTCGACCGCGGTCTCCAGCGCAAGCCCCGCCTCGGCCGCGACGACGAGGAGGTCGAGCGCATCGGGCAGGCCCCGCCGCAGCTGCTCCTGGAAGGGGCGCCGCAGCCAGTCGAGCAGCCGGTTCGGCAGGATCACGGCGAGGACCAGCGCGCCCACGACCGCGAGGCTGGTCTGCGTCTGGTCCATCTCCTGCGCCCAGGCCAGGCCGAGCGCGGCCAGCGGCATGGTGAGCAGCGCGAAGGCCTTGGCGCCGAGGAAGAAGGGCACCGCCCAGCCGGCCTCGATCCCGGCCGCGGTCATGGCGCGGCGGAAGTCCTCGATCTCCCGCGGGGAGACGATGGCGCTGTCGCGCAGCCATTCGCCGACGCGCAGCACGGGCCGGGCCAGCCCTTCCCGCACGCCGCGCGCGGCCCGCCGCGCCTCGCCCGCCGCATCGGGCTGCAGCAGGCCGCGCATCCGGCGGCCGACATCCCTGTCCTCCGCCCCCTGCGCCAGCAGCACGGCGGCGAAGAGGGCGAGGCCGATGGCGCCGCCGGCCGCGGAGGCGGCGAGCAGCAGCGTTCCAGAATCGGGCAGGCCCGGCATCAGTCCCGCCCCGCGCTGCGGATCAGCCAGCGGATGGTCAGCAGCCCGAGCAGCATCAGGCCGAAGCCCCCGAGCGCCATGCGCTGGCCGGTCGGGTTGCTGGTGAAGGCCTCGATGTAGAAGGGCTGGATGACCGACATGGCCGCCGCGGCGACGAAGGGCAAGATGACGAGCAGCCCGGCCTGCGCCTTGGCCTCGCCGGCCAGCGCCCGGGCCCGCTTCGCCATGGCGACGCGCTTGCGCACCATCTCCGCCAAGTTCTCGAGCGTCTCGGCGAGGCTGCCGCCGGTCTGCGCCTGCAGGCCGAGGGTGACGGCGAGGAAGGCGTATTCCGTCAGCCCGGTGCGCTGGTGGAGGCGGGCGAGCGCGACGTCGACCGGCCGACCGATCGCCATGTCGCCCACGACGCGCGCGAATTCCTCCCGGCTCGGCGAGGCGATCTCCCGGCTCATGCCGCGCAGCGCCTCGCCGAGGGGCAGGCCGGCGCGGATCGCGCGGATCATCAGCCCGAGCGCATCGGGGATCTGCTGGAACACCGCATCGCAATAGCGGGCATGCTGCCAGCCATGGATCAGCCGCGCCGCCAGCACCGCGCCCGCCGGCAGCAGCACCGGCGCGAGCGGCGGGCCGAGCAGGCTGGCCCCGGCCCAGGCCACTGCACCACCGGCGGCCAGGGAGAGCGCCACCACCACCGGCCAGCCGAGCCGCCGGGCATGCGGCAAGTCCGGCCTCAGGCCGACCAGGCGGGCCAGCCACAGCGCGAGGCCGTCCGGCGCGCCCCCGCCGGCGCGGATGCTCGGCAGCGCCGGGGCGGCCGCCTGCTGCGCCTCGGCCAGCGACCGCACCCGGTCGCGCAGCGCCCGGCCGGAGCCGCCATGGGCAAGGGCGATGCAGGCCAGCAGCAGCCCCAGCAGCAGCAGCCCGGCTGGCAGGAGGAGCAGCGCCGGGGCCATGGTCAGGCCTCGCGCAGCGCGGCCATCCAGGCCTCGCCGAGCCCGAAATAATCCAGCCGCTCCGAGAAGCCGGGACGGAGGGCGGGCGTCACCCAGCGGCCGCGGATGCGTCCGCCGGGATCCTCGCCCTGATACTCGAAGGCGAAGACGTCGTTCATCGTCACCACCTCACCCTCGAGCCCGCAGACCTCGGCGACCTGCAGCACGCGCCGGCCGCCGTCGCGCATGCGCGCGACCTGGACGATCAGGTCGACGGCGCTGGCGATCTGGGTGCGGATGGCGCGGCTCGGCAGGTTGCTCTGGCCCATCTGCACCATGTTCTCGATGCGGATCACGGCATCCCGCGCGGTGTTGGCGTGCACCGTGCAGTAGGACCCGTCATGGCCGGTATTCATCGCCTGCAGCATGTCGAAGGCCTCGGCGCCGCGGACCTCGCCGACGATGATGCGGTCGGGGCGCATCCGCAGCGCGTTGCGGATCAGGTCGCGCTGGGTGATCTCGCCGCGGCCCTCGAGGTTCACCGGCCGCGTCTCCAGCCGCACCACATGCGGCTGCTGCAGCTGCAGCTCCGCCGCATCCTCGATGGTGACGATGCGCTCGCCATGGTCGATCAGCCGGCTCATCGCATTCATCATGGTGGTCTTGCCGGAGCCGGTGCCGCCCGAGATCACCACGTTCAGCCGGCAGCGGGCCGCGATCTCGAGGATGCGGGCGACCGCGGGCGACATGGAGCCGCCGGCCACCATCCCGGCGAAGTCGACCTTGCGCTTGGCGAATTTGCGGATGGAGATGCAGGCGCCGTCGATCGCCAGCGGCGGGAAGACGACGTTGACGCGGCTGCCGTCGGGCAGGCGGCAATCGACCAGCGGGCTGCTCTCGTCGACCCGGCGCCCGACCGAGGCCGCCATCTTCTGCGCGATCGCCGCGAGCTGCGCGCCGCTGCGGAAGCGGATGTCGGTAAGCTGGACCTTGCCGCGGACCTCGACGAACACGCGGTCCGGGCCGTTGACCATGATGTCGCTGATGCTCTCGTCCTGCAGCAGCGATTCGAGCGGGCCGTAGCCCACCATGTCGTCGGCGATCTCCTCGGCGACGCGCGCCTGCTCGCGGGCTGAGATCTCGGCGCGTTCCCGATTGGCGACCTCGTGCACGAGGGATTCGAGCTGGCTGCGCAGCGCCGGGGCCGGCAGCTCCGCCGCGGCGGTCGGGTCCACCCGCTCCATCACCAGGAGGCGCAAGCGCTCGATCGTGGCGCGGGCCGCGTCCGCGCCCGGCGGCGGCGGCGCGGCCTCCGGCGGCGCGCCAGGGGGCTGCGTCTCCGGCTGCGGCTCCGGCTGGGGCATGGCGCGGCGGCCGAAGGCGCGGCTCACGGCGCGCCCCGCCCGAACAGGCGCCAGAGCAGGCCGGCCGGCCGCGCCGCGGCGACGCCGGCGATGTCCTGCAGCAGGGGCGCCAGGGCGCGGCGCAGCACCGCACTCTCGCGCGAGGCCGGCTGGCCGAGATTGGCCGCCCGCGGCAGGACGCGGGGCAGGTCGGGGATCACCAGGTCGGGCGGCGCGCCCAGCCCCTCCTCGACCAGCTTCGGCTTGAGGCCGCCCGGCATTCCGGCGCGGTTCAGCAGGATCGTCGCCCGCGAGTTGCCGAGCCCGGCCGCCAGCTTGCGGAGCGCGAGCGCGTCGCGGATGCCCGCCAGGTCGGGCCCGAGCACCAGCAGGCTGTGCCGCGCCGCCGCGAGGACGGCGCGCTCGGCCGGCCCCGGCGGCACCGGCAGATCCACGACGACGACGTTGAAGCGCTGCCGCAGCATGGCGAGGACCGCCTGCACCGCGGTGTCGACCGGCTGGGGCTGGGCGTCCATCGGCTCCTCCGCCGCGATCAGCCGGAGCCGGTCGGAGATCGGGATGCCGACCCGGTCGAGGAAGAGCGCATCGGCGCGGTCCGGCTGCTCCAGCGCGACCCGCAGCCCCGTCCCTGGGCGGACGCCGAGCAGCAGCCCCGCCGTGCCGCCCCGCAGGTGCAGGTCGAGCAGCGCGATGTGGCTGCGGCCCTGCTCGGCCAGCTGCACCGCGAGGTTGACGGCGACGGTGGTGGCGCCGACACCGCCGCGGACGCCGCAGACCGCGACCACCTGGCTGCCGCGGCCGAGCGCCTCCGCCGCCGCGCTCGCCGCCGGCCCGGCGAGATGGGGGCCAAGGAGGCGCGCCACCATGTCGCGGGTCAGCGGCTTGTGCAGGTATTCGAGCACGCCGAGCTCGCGGGTCAGCCGGCGGTAGAAGCCGATCTCCGCCTGCTCGCCGATGACCATGACCCGGACGTCCGGCGTGCAGACGCCGCTTAGCATCTCGAGCGCCTGCAGCGGCTCCGCGATGCCGGCGATGTCGACGAGGAGGACCTCGGGCGTCGGCTCCCGCTCGAGCAGGCGGATCGCGGTGCGGATGTCGCCGCGGCGGAATTGCAGCACGCCGAGGGTGTCGGGCAGGCCGCCGCGCAGCGCCGCCTCGCTGGCCTCGTCCGCCACGAAGGCGAGGAAGGCCGGCCGGTCGCCGGCCATGGCGGGGAGGAGGCGCGCGCCGCCGCGCGCCGCATCCGCCGCCTCGCGCGGCAGGGGGCGGTCAGCGGGCATGGCCGGGCTCCGCGGCGGGGGCCTGGGGGGCGGCGACGCTGCCGATCGCGGCCGCGCGGCTGTCGGGCAGCGGGCGCCGGCGGTCGAGCTCCAGCCGGCGGATGGCCAGGGCCGCCGGCTCGGCGCGCTCGGTCCGCGCCGCGGCGCCGGCCCGGGCATGGGAGGGCTCGGCGAGCATGGCGGCCAGGTTGGCCTCGTTCGCCCCGGTTGGGCGCCAGGTGCCCGGCCGGAGGAAGTCGTCGCCCGGCCCGCAGGCCACGAGCGGCAGGAGCAGGAGGAGCGCGCGGAGGGGCCTCATTCGATGATGAACCCCGCATCGAGGGCGCCGCGCGGCGGCGGCGACGCGGGCTCGCCGCGGGCGAGCTGCCGCCGGTAGAGCACCCGGTCGAGGTCGGTCGCCGGGCGGTAGCCGTCGGTCGGCGCCGCCAGCGCCTGCGGCCCCGCGGCGGGCTTGACCAGGTAGGGCGTGATGATGATGACCAGCTCGGTCTCGTTGCGCTGGAACCGGTCGGAGCGGAACAGCGCGCCGAGCACCGGCACGTCGCCGAGGCCGTTGACGCCGCTGTTGGCCAGGCTGGAGCTGCGCTGCAGCAGCCCGGCGATGGCGAAGCTCTGGCCGCTGCCGAGCTCCACCGTGGTCTCCGCCCGGCGGACGTTGAGCGCCGGGATGCGCACCACGCCGCTGGCGAGCGGCAGGCTGATGGCGCCGTTCTCCGACAGCTCGCTCACCTCCGGCCGGACCCGGAGGTTCAGCCGCTCCGGCCCCAGCACGGTCGGGACGAAGGCGAGGCTGACGCCGAACTGCTTGTACTCGATGGTGATGGTGTTGTTGAGGGAACTGGCCGCGACCGGCACCGGGAATTCCCCGCCGGCGAGGAAGCTCGCCACCTCGCCCGACTGCGCGGTCAGGTTGGGCTCGGCGAGGATGGTGATGAGCCGGTCGGAGGCGAGCGCGTCGACCACCGCGTTGATGTCGAAGCGCGAGGAGCGGTAGCCGAGGCCGAAGCGGCCGACCTGCGCATCGGTGGCGGAGGGCCGGCTGGTCAGCGCACTGAGCACCGCGCCGGCGCCGCCGGTCTGCAGGCCGAAGAGCAGGCCGTTCCCGCCATTGGCGACGGCCTGCCAGTTGAAGCCGAGGTCGCGGCTGACCTGGCGCGAGATCTCGGCGACGCGGACCCGCAGGTTGACCTGGATCGAGGAGAGCAGGGCGAGGCCGTTGACGACCTCGCGCCCCTCCCCGGCATAGGTGCGGGCGATGGCCTCGGCGCGCTGCGCGTCGGCGGCGCCCGGCACCTCGCCGGTGAGGATGAGGCCGTTCGGCCCGGCGGCGGTGACCTGCACGCCCTCGGCGCCGCGGACCATGCGCCGGATCATGCTCTGCACCGCGGCCGCATTGGGGGGCGGGCCGGCGGCGGGCTGCGCCGGCGCGGCGGGCCCGCCGATGGCCGGGGCGGCCGGGGCGGCGGCCGGGGCGGCGGCGCGGCCGGGCTGGACCGTGACCTCGTATTCGGCGACCGGGCTGCCATCCTCGCCCAGGGCGACGACGGTGGTGCGGCCGGCGGCGACGGCCATGACGAAGAGGCTGGTGGGCGAGGCCGGCTGCACCCGGGCGATGCGCGGATCGGCCGCCATGACCGTCACCGCCGGCGCGGGCAAGCGCACCAGCCGGCCGGCCCCGGCCTCGAGCAGGAGAATCGAGGGCCGGGCGGCGGCGGCCGCGGCGGGCGGCGCCTCCTCCCGCGCCGGCCAGGGCTGGGGCGCCAGCGGATCCGCCCCGCGGCGCTGCGCCAGGGCCGGCGGCGGCAGGAGCAGGCCGAAGGCCAGCAGGGCGAGGCCTGCGCGTCTCATCGGAACACGACCTCCTGCTGCTCGTCGCCCTGGACCACGCGCATGCGCACGCCCTGCGAGATCGCCGAGCGGGCGAGCGCGGGCGAGACATCGGCGCCGAAGACGGGGTTGAAGACGGGACCGCCCTGCGCCGCCGGCTCGCCCTCCGGCCAGTCGATCGCGCGCACGGTGAGGGCGATGCGGCCGAGGCGGCTGGCGACCGCGACGCGCTCCGCCTGCTCCGACGTCACCTCGAGGGAAACGGTGCGGGCGATGCGGCCGGCCGCCGCCTCGTCCGGATTGGCGCCACGGGTGAAGAGCTGGTCGACGGCAATCGCCCGGACATCGGTCAGCACCGTCTCGCCGATGACGCGGCGGGCGAGCGGCGCCTCGCCGGCGGCCAGCTCCTGGGTCAGGATCAGGTCCACCCGGTCGCCGGGCCAGATCAGCCCCGCGGCGCCGGTGACGACGTCGACGCCGACCGAGATGGCCCGCATCCCCGGCCGCAGCACGGCGGCGAGGAAGCCGCGGTCGCGCGGGTGGAGCACGTCCTCCCGCCGCAGCACCGCCTCGGGGTCGAGGTAGCGGCGCAGCAGGGCGCCGCGGAATTCGCCGGCGGACCCGGCATCGGCGAGGATGGCGCCGGGCGGCACCGCATCCGGCGCCACCTCGCGCAGCGTGAGGTCCTCATCCTTCAGCAGCGTGCCGGCGGGCAGCGGCCGCCGGGCGACGGCGATGCGCGGGCGCGGCGCTGGCGGCGGGGGCGGCTCCGCCAGGGCGGCCGCGGGCGGCGCCGGGCGCGGCGCCAGCAGCTGGTAGCCGAGGCCGGCAAGGCCGACCGCGCTCAGCATCAGCGAGACGATGACCAGCAGCCGCAGGAACATGGCCTATCCCTTCCAGGGGGTCAGCAGCGTGAGGAGGCCGCCGGCGGCGATGGCGACGCCGTAGGGCAGCGGGCCGCCGCGGCGCAGCCGCCAGGCCTCCACCGCAAGGATGCGGGCCAGCGGCCGGGCGGCGCCCGCCGACGCGAGGCGCGGCGCGAGGCGGTGCCCGTTGAGGTAGACGAGACCGAGCAGCCCGCCGGCGAGGGCGGTGGCCGTTACGAAGTCCCAGGTGGCCTCGGGCGAGAGGCCGAGGGTGAGGGCGCCGGCCAGCTTCACGTCGCCGCCGCCGAGCCAGCCGCGCATGGCGCAGGCCAGCAGGATGCCGAAGAGCAGCAGCGCGGCGAGCGTGGCCTCCAGCGCGGCGCCCCAGCCCAGGGCGAGGCGGCCGGCGAGGCCGAGCAGGGCGAGGAGCAGGACGAGCGGGTCCGGGATGATGCGGGCCACGACATCCCGCCAGGCTGCGGCGAGCAGCAGGCCGATGGTCAGCGCGATCGCCATGGCAGGGGTGCCGTTCGTGATTGCGTGTCCTGGTTGCGGGAGGGGAGCCGGCCCGCGGCGATGGAGTACGGGCCGGCCCCGTCTGGTCGGGCTTAGGTGCCGCCGCCGCCGCCGGCCGCGGCGAGCAGGCCGCTGAAGACGCCGGTGATGCGCGTGCCGAGGCCGCTGGCCGCCCCAGCGACGACGACCACGATGCCGGTGGCGAGCACGGCGTACTCGGCGGCGGTGACGCCCTTGCGATCCTTGAGGGCGGCGGTGGCGGTGGCGATCAGCGTGCGGATCATGGTGGTTGCCTTCCTGGTTCGTCGTTGAAGGGCGGGCGCCGGGACGGCGAAGCAGTGGCGCCGGCCTGTTGACCCGATGCGACCCCTCGCTGAGAGGCGTCCCATGCGGCGCAACTTATGATTGAGTTAAGATGGTCGTCAACACTTTTTAGTTGTTTTTTTTTGGTTCTGGCGTTCCGGGAGGCGGGCCTGGGCCTCAGCCGCGGCCGATGGGGGCGAAGGGTTCCATGGCCACGGGCCCCAGGGTGGCGACCGAATTCGAAGCACCACTGCAGGTAGAAAGAAAAGCGTCTGTTTCTCGCACGAATCGCTCGGTCATTCTCCTGAGGCCCACAAAAAAGTGCTCAAAATCAGCGGGCTGCAGCAACCTCTACGAACCGCATACGAAATATCACGAGGTCTGGAGCGCCTGGATGATGCCCCATACTGTTACATCGGGATCACAACATTCGGACGGGACGGTACGACAACGTTGCTACTTGTTCGGACCATCTTGCGCCCTGGCTGACACCTTTCCCGCGGATTGGGACTGGTAGGGTCAGCCGCCCAATCCGCTGGCAGGCTGGTGAAGGGCTGCCTGGCGAGCCTGGTTCAGGCGCGGCAGCGTTCGGCAGGGCTGTTGCCGAAGGATCGGACCGGCCTGCCTTGCCGCACGCAGCGGGTGCCCGGAGCAGCGTCGGGTCCCGATCCGGATCGGGGTCCCGGGCGTCGGCTCCGTCCCGGCCCGGGTGACGCGGGTGGAGACGGGCGGCTTCGCGGTCGCCCCCTCGCCGAGCGAGGAGCAGCGGCAGGCCATCACGGCCAAGCTGGACATGCGGGAGGGCGCCGCGGGCACCAGCCTCGATGGCCTGGTGACGGGCCTTGCCTTCCGCGCCGCGTGGCGCTCGACACATGACGGCCGGTCGGCCGACCGCCACCGCGGCCGCCGGAGCATGTCGGGTTCACCGGCCATGCGCGGCGCTGTCGCTTCCAGTGGGGATCCACGCCTCCGGACGACGCCGTCCTGCGGCGATCCGCCCCAGCGTAACGCCAGGCGGCGGGTTGCCCGGATACATGTCTGTAACAGGAACGAGCCGCTGGGGGCGACGTTTCGGGCAGGTCGCGGCGCATCGGTTCGGACGAGGCATCATGGCGGCAGCACGGTACGACATCGTCATCATCGGCTCCGGGCCCGGCGGCGCCACCATGGCCCGGAAGCCCGCCCGGACCGGCAGGCGCATCCTGCTGCCCGGGCCCGGCGGCTGCCGCCCGCGCGAGCGGGAGAACCGGGACAGCCGCGCGGTCTTCGTCGCCGGACGGGGTGCAGGTCAAGGCCGAAGGCCTGCCCGGATTCCTCGAACGGTCCCCGGAGACGCCCTTCGACCGGATGGCGCGGCATTCGGTCGATGTCCGGCTGACCTCGGAGGACTTGCCGCTGAACCGGGTCCGCCACAAGGACCGCAAGGCCCATCTGGACCTCACCGGGACCAATGCCGAAGGTCGCTCGCGGCTGAAGCACGAGCTGCCGCAGCACTGCGGCAAGCCCGGGATGCATCCGCATCTGCCCGAACGCAGCCTCTACCCCGGCAAGGGCATCCGAACGGGGGCACCGCCCACCAGGCCGGCACGCTCCGCTTCGGGACGGACCCGCGTAGCCCGGTACTCGATGCCGGTTGCAAGGCGCATGACCCCGGCAAGCTCGTTGCCACCGGTGCCGGCGTCCTCCCCTCAATCGGCGCAGTGAGCCCGATGATGGCCATCATCGCCAACGCGCTTCGCATCGCCGACCACATCGCCGCGCGCCTCCGCTGAGGGCCGGGCAGGACAGGACCCATCGATGGCCCAGTCGATCGAGGATTACGCGCTCATCGGGAATTGCGAGACGGCCGCCCTGGTCGGCCGCGACGGGTCGATCGACTGGATGGCCTTGCCGCGCTTCGACAGCGCCGCCTGCTTCGCCGCCCTGCTCGGCTCGTCGGAGAACGGCCGCTGGCGCATCGCGCCGGTCGGGGCGTCGCCTCCCGCGACCCGGTGCTACCGCGGCGACACCCTCATCCTCGAGACGGTCTTCGAGACCGGGGAGGGCGCCGTCTGCCTCACCGACTTCATGACCCGGCGCGACGGCGTCAGCTATCTCAGCCGCCGGCTGCGCGGCCTGCGCGGCGCGGTCGCCATGCGGTCGGAGCTGGTGGTGCGCTTCGACTATGGCCTGGTCGTGCCCTGGGTGTCGCGCCAGCCGGACGGGCGGCTCGAGCTCATCGCCGGGCCGGACCGGCTGATCCTCGATGCCGACGTGCCGCTGCGCGGGGAGAACCTGCGGACCCTCGGGGAGTTCACCCTGGCCGCCGGCCAGGTGGCGGACTTCACCCTGAGCTGGACGCCCTCCTTCAGGCCCTATCCGCCACGGCTCGACACGGAGGCCGCCCTGCGCGAGGCGGAGCAGGGCTGGCAGGAATGGTCGAGCCAGTTCGAGAAGCGGGGCGAATGGGACTCCGCCGTGCTTCGCTCGCTCCTGACCCTGAAGGCGCTGGCGCATTTCGAGACCGGCGGCATCGTCGCGGCCCCCACCACCTCCCTGCCGGAGCAGATCGGCGGGACGCGCAACTGGGACTACCGCTACTGCTGGCTGCGCGACGCGACGCTCACCCTCTATGCGCTCATGCAGTCGGGCTTCCTCGAGGAGGCCGGGAAATGGCGGAGCTGGCTGCTGCGCGCCGTCGCCGGCAGGCCGGAGGAGCTGCAGATCATGTACGGCGTCGCCGGCGAGCGGCGCCTGACGGAATACGAGGTGCCCTGGCTTGCCGGCTACGAGGGCTCGTTGCCGGTCCGCGTCGGCAATGCCGCGCATGGCCAGCGGCAGCTCGATGTCTACGGCGAGGTGCTGGACGCGCTCTATGTCGGGCGGTGCCTCGGCCTTGCGCCGGATGCCCGCAGCTGGGCGATCGAGACCCAGCTCGTCGCGCATCTGGAAGCCATCTGGGACCGGCCCGACGACGGCATCTGGGAGGTCCGCGGGCCGCGGCGGCATTTCACCCATTCCAAGGTCATGGCCTGGGTGGCCTTCGACCGCATCATCCGCTCGGCCGAGGAATTCGGCCTGGAGGGGCCGGTGGCGCATTGGGCCGAGGTGCGCGACCGGATCCATGCGGATGTCTGCCGCCAGGGCTTCGATCCCGGCCTCGGCAGCTTCGTGCAGTCCTACGGCTCGGGCCAGCTCGACGCCAGCCTGCTGATGATCGCCATCGTCGGCTTCCTGCCGGCGAGCGACCCGCGCGTGGTGGGAACGGTTGCGGCGATCGAGCAGCGGCTGCTGCGCGACGGCTTCGTGCTGCGCTACGACACCGGCCCGGGCGACGACGGCCTGCCGCCGGGCGAGGGCGCCTTTCTCGCCTGCAGCTTCTGGCTGGCGGACAACTACGTGCTGCAGGGCCGGTTCGAGGAGGCGCAGGCGCTGTTCAACCGCCTCCTGGCCCTGCGCAACGACGTCGGGCTGCTGGCGGAGGAGTACGACCCGGTCCGCCGCCGCCAGGTGGGCAATTTCCCGCAGGCCTTCTCGCACCTGGCGCTGATCGGCACCGCGCGCAACCTGCTCGACGCGGCCGGGCCGGCGCGGCAGAGGTCGGCGCAGACCAGCGCAACCCGTTGACCTGAGGAGACGCTTTCATGACCGATCCCGTCGCGCCGGAGCCGCCCGATGCGTCCCGCCTGCCGCAGGTCTCCTACCAGACGGTGCTCACCGGGCAGCCGGCGCTGGTGACCGGCGCGAATTCCGGCATCGGGCGCGCGGTCGCCCTGGGGCTGGCCCGCGCCGGGGCCGATGTCGTCGTGAATTACGTGGCGCAGCCGGAGGCCGCCGAGGCCGTGGTCGCGGAGATCCGGGCCCTCGGCCGTCGCGCGGTTGCGATCCGCGCCGATGTCAGCCAGGAGGCGGAGGTCGAGCGGATGTTCGCGCAGGCGGTCGACGAATTCGGGACGCTGCACATCGTCGTCAGCAATGCCGGCCTGCAGCGCGACGCGCCCTTCGACCGGATGACGCTCGAGCAGTGGAACGCGGTGATCGGCGTCAACCTCACCGGGCAGTTCCTCTGCACCCGCGCCGCAGCCCGGGAGTTCAAGCGCCGCGGCGTCGTCCCCGGCATCTCGCAGGCGGCGGGGAAGATCATCTGCATGAGCTCGGTGCATCAGCAGATCCCCTGGGCGGGGCATGCCAATTATGCCGCCTCGAAGGGCGGCGTGATGCTGCTGATGCAGTCGATCGCGCAGGAGCTCGCGCCGTACTACATCCGGGTGAACGGCATCGCCCCGGGCGCCATCCGCACGCCCATCAACACCGCGGCCTGGGCCACCCCGGCCGCCTATGCCGAGCTGATGACGCTCGTCCCCTACAAGCGCATCGGCGAGCCGGAGGATGTCGCCCAGGCCGCGGTCTGGCTCGCCTCGGACGCGGCCGACTACGTGACCGGTGCCACCCTGTTCGTCGATGGCGGCATGACCCTCTACCCGGGCTTTGCCACCGGCGGGTGACGGGCGGGCCCGGGCCTGCGGGCGCGGTGCCGAGAGGGCGGCCGCGCCGGCTGGCGGTGCCCTTCCCGCATCAGGTGCCGCAGAAGGTCTGCAGCACCCGCTGCTCCGGCTCCGGCGGGGCGGCGTAGCGGGCGTGGTGGGGCTGGTTCTCGAAGGGATGGGCGAGCACGGCCAGCAGCTCCTCGAAGGGCGCGAAATCCTCGCGCTCGGTGGCGGCGGCGAGGGCGGCCTCGACCATGTGGTTGCGCGGGATGAAGGCCGGGTTCACCCCGCGCATGGCGGCGGCGCGCTCGGCCGGGGCAAGCGGCTCCGCCGCGAGGCGGGCGCGCCATTGGGCGGCCCAGGGCGCGTAGCCGCCTGTCGTGGCGAAGAGGGCGGCGAGGTCGGCATCGGCCGCCGGGTCGGCAGCCGCCTCACAGAGCAGGCGGAAGGTCTGGGTGAAGTCGGCGCCCGCCTCCTGCATGGCGCCGAGCAGGCCGGCGACGAGGGCGGCATCCTCCTCCCGCGCCGCCTGGAGGCCGAGCTTGCGGCGCATGCCCTCCAGCCAGGCGGACTGGAACTGGGCGACGAAGCCGGTGAGGGACTCCTGAGCCAGCTCCACCGCCTTCTGCTCGTCCTCGGCCAGCAGGGGGAGGAGCGCCTCGGCGAGGCGCGCCAGGTTCCACTGCAGGATGCGCGGCTGGTTGCCATAGGCGTAGCGGCCGGCATGGTCGATGGAGCTGAAGACGGTCGAGGGGTCGTAGTGGTCCATGAAGGCGCAGGGGCCGTAGTCGATCGTCTCGCCGGAGACGGTGGTGTTGTCGGTGTTCATCACGCCGTGGATAAAGCCGACCAGCATCCACTGCGCGACCAGCCGCGCCTGGCGGGCGATGACGCCCTCGAGCAGGGCGCGGTAGGGCGCCTCGGCGGCGGCCGCCTCCGGGTAGTGGCGGGCGATGACGTGGTCGGCCAGCAGCCGGACGCCCTCCGCGTCGCCGCGGGCGGCGAAGAACTGGAAGGTGCCGACGCGGATGTGGCTGGCGGCCACGCGCGTCAGCACGGCGCCGGGCAGCGCCGCCTCGCGGAAGACCTGGTCGCCGGTCAGCACCGCGGCCAGCGAGCGCGTGGTCGGGATGCCGAGGGCGGCCATCGCCTCGCTGATGATGTATTCCCGCAGGACCGGGCCGATGGCGGCGCGGCCGTCGCCGCCGCGGGAGAAGGGGGTGCGGCCCGACCCCTTCAGCTGCAGGTCGCGGCGCTGGCCGTCGCGCCCGACCACCTCGCCGAGCAGGATGGCGCGGCCGTCGCCGAGCTGCGGGTTGAAATGGCCGAACTGGTGGCCGGCATAGGCCTCCGCGATGAAGGCGGCGCCCTCGGCGACGCGGTTGCCGGCGAGGATCTCGACGCCCTCCGGGCTGGCGAGCGCCGCCGGGTCGAGGCCGAGGGCCTCACAGAGCGGCAGGTTCAGCTTCACCAGGCGCGGGGCGCTGACCGCCTGGGGCGCCATGCGGACGAAGAAGCGTTCCGGGAGCCGGGCGTAGCTCGTGTCGAAGGGGATTTGGACGGGCATGGGGCGGGTTCCTCGGCCTGCGGCGGGGGCGGGCCTCTGCCGGTATAGCCCCGTTCAACGCCCCCGGGGGCTAGGGTTCCTCCGGCGGGCGGGGCGGCGCGGCGAAGAGTTCGGGCAGGGGGGCGAGGTCAGGCTGGTGGAGCGAGGGCGGGGCGTGGCGGCGCGGGTCGTAGAGCCAGCCGCCGCCGGGGCCGGTCTCGAGCATCAGGTCCTCGGCGCCCTCGATCAGCCGGGCGAGGGTGCCGGCGCCGCCAAAGCGGCTGCGGCGGACCCAGCCGCCGAGCTCCAGGTGGATGCGCTTGCCGAGCGCGGGCAGGTGCAGCGGCGCCTCCGCGGCGGCGACCAGGCGGCGAAGGCTGGCGAGGATGGCGGCACGCTGCGCGGCGGGGTCGACCGGGTCGGCGCTCGGGTCGTTGGAGGGGGTGGGCGGGTCGGGCTCGGCGGGCACGGTGACCTCGGCGAAGTCGCCGAGCGGAATCACCCGGTCGGCGGCGGCGCGGAGGGCGGCGGCGGCGCTGTCCGGGGCGATGACCATGATGCGGCGGTCATGCTCGCGGAGGCGGTGCAGCAGGGGCGTGAAGTCGCTGTCGCCGGAGAGGATCAGCATCTCCTCGAAATGCGTCGGGTGGGTGAGCGCCTCGTGGATGTCGAGGGCCATGACGATGTCGGCGGCGTTCTTGAGGCGAGCGAGGCGCGGGCAGTCCACCACCGAGAAGCCAGCGCGGACGAAATCCGGGCGGAAGCGGCTGTAGTAGAGGCGGGGCTGGCCGAGCCAGCCGGCCAGCTCGCCATTCGGGTCCGGCTCGGTCCAGCCGGCCGGGTTCAGGTAGCAGCGGCGGACCAGCAGGCGGCGGGGGCCGCCGGGGGCGCTCTCGGCCAGCCAGCCGAGCCAGCGGCTGGGATGGGCGGCGAAATTCCAGGCCGCCCACTCGTCGATGGCGGCAAGCCCGGCGAAGACATTGTCGAAATCGAGGTAGAGTGCCGCCCGGCGCGGTTCCGTCACGAGGCGCTGCCCCTTCCTTTACGCAATCCGGAATAAATGGGTGTGGTACGGGGAGGGACAAGCACGGCGCTTGACGCAGGCGGGCGAGGCTGCCCATGGTCCCGCCCCCTTCCAGAGGACATAGCCAGAGCCATGCCTGCGATCACCCTGCCCGACGGTTCCGTCCGCGCCTTCGATGGGCCGGTGACGGGGACTACGGTCGCGGCGGCGATCGGGCCGGGCCTCGCCAAGGCGGCGCTCGCCATGCAGGTCGACGGCGTGACGCGCGACCTCGCCATGCCGATCGAGCGGGATGCGGCGGTGCGCTTCATCACGCGGCGCGACCCGGAGGCGCTGGAGATGATCCGCCACGATGCGGCGCATGTGCTGGCGGAAGCCGTGCAGGCGCTCTATCCGGGCACGCAGGTGACGATCGGGCCCTCGATCGAGAACGGCTTCTACTACGACTTCGCCCGCAACGAGCCCTTCACGCCGGAGGACTTCGCCGCGATCGAGGCGAAGATGCGGGAGATCGTGGCGCGGAACGCGCCCTTCGTGCGATCCGTCATGCCGCGGGAGGAGGCGATCGCCTTCTTCGAGGCGCGGGGCGAGACGTACAAGGCGCAGCTGATCCGCGACCTGCCGGCGAGCGAGGAGATCAGCCTCTACTCCCAGGGCGAGTGGATCGACCTTTGCCGCGGGCCGCATATGCGCGGCACGGGGGATGTCGGTACGGCCTTCAAGCTGACCAAGGTGGCCGGTGCCTATTGGCGGGGCGACCACCGCAACGCCATGCTCAGCCGCATCTACGGCACAGCCTGGCGCGACCAGAAGGAGCTCGACGCCTATCTCCACCAGATCGAGGAGGCGGAGAAGCGCGACCACCGGAAGATCGGTAAGGAAATGCACCTCTTCCACCTGCAGGAGGAGGCGGCGGGTAGCATCTTCTGGCACCCCAAGGGGTGGAAGCTCTACCGGGTGCTCGAGGACTACATGCGGCGCCGGCTGGATGCGACGCACTACCAGGAGGTGCGGACGCCGCAGCTGCTCGACCGGAAATTCTGGGAGGCCTCGGGCCACTGGGAGAAGTTCCGGCAGGCGATGTTCATCGCCCGCGTCGAGGACGAGGCGGAGAAGGACCGCGTCCTCGCGCTGAAGCCGATGAACTGCCCCTGCCATGTGCAGATCTTCAACCAGGGGCTCCGCAGCTACCGGGAGCTGCCGCTGCGGATGGCGGAGTTCGGCAGTTGCCACCGCTTCGAGCCGAGCGGGGCGCTGCACGGCATCATGCGGGTGCGCGCCTTCACCCAGGACGATGCGCATATCTTCTGCACGGAGGAGCAGATCGCGGCCGAGACGGTGGAGTTCGTGGCGCTGCTCTCCTCGGTCTACCGCGACCTCGGCTTCCCCGAATTCCGGGTGAAGTTCAGCGACCGGCCGGTGACGCGGGCGGGGACGGACGCGGTCTGGGACCAGGCGGAGGGCGCGCTGCGGGAGGCCTGCCGGACGGCGGGCGTCGAGTATACGCTCAACCCGGGCGAGGGCGCCTTTTACGGGCCGAAGCTGGAATTCGTGCTGCGGGACGCTATCGGCCGCGACTGGCAGTGCGGCACGCTGCAGGTGGATTTCGTGATGCCGGAGCGGCTGGGCGCCGAGTACGTCGCGGAGGATGGGAGCCGCCGCCGCCCGGTGATGCTGCACCGGGCGATCCTCGGCAGCTTCGAGCGCTTCATCGGCATCCTGATCGAGCAGCATGCCGGGCGCTTCCCGCTCTGGCTGGCGCCGGTGCAGGTGGTGGTGACGACCATCGTCTCGGATGCCGACGGCTATGCGCGGGAGGCGGCGGCGGCTCTGGCCAGGGCGGGGCTGCGCGTCGACCTCGATCTGCGGAACGAGAAGATCAACCGCAAGGTGGTCGACCATATCGACCAGCGGGTGCCGGTGCTGGCCGTGGTCGGGCGGCGGGAGGCGGAGGAGCGGACGCTCGTCCTGCGCCGCCTGCCGGGCCGCGAGCAGCAGGCGCTGCCGCTGGATGAGGCGGTTCGCCTCCTATCCGCCGAGGCCTTGCCGCCGGATCGTGCAGAAGCCACGCCGATGGTTGCAGCGGCGTGAGGCAAGCCCCATAAAGTAACGCTCTACCCCTTCCACTGATACAGGAGACGACCATAGCCAGAGGCCCCGTTTCGAACCAGCCGCCGACCCGTGATGGCCCGCGGGTGAACGAGGACATCCGCGTCCCTCAGGTGCGGCTCATCGACCAGGATGGCGAGATGCTCGGCGTGATGTCGGCGCGCGATGCGCTGCTGAAGGCCTACGATGCCGGGCTGGACCTGCTCGAGATCAGCCCGAACGCCGTACCGCCGGTCTGCAAGATCACCGACTACGGCAAGTTCAAGTACGAGCAGCAGAAGAAGGCGAACGAAGCCCGCAAGCGGCAGAAGGTCGTCGAGATCAAGGAAGTCAAGGTCCGGCCGAACATCGATGACCATGACTACGAGGTCAAGATGCGCCAGATGAAGAGCTTCATCGGCGAGGGCGACAAGGTGAAGGTCACGCTCCGCTTCCGCGGCCGCGAGATGGCGCACCAGGACCTCGGCATCAAGGTATTGGAGCGGATCCGGGTCGAGCTCGGCGAGACCATCAAGGTCGAGCAGATGCCGCGGCTCGAGAACCGCCAGATGATCATGGTGCTGGCACCGAAGTAACCGAGGCTTGACTGGAAGGGTGCGAGGCCTTACGGCTCCCGCCCTCGGGTCGCCCCGAACCAGACGGTCCCCTGCCGGGCAGGGGGCTCCGCCGCTCCGCGAAGGCTCGCGCAGCGGCGCGTTCTGTTTTGGGCGGGCCGGATGTGAAGGGTGACCATGTTCGAGGCATTGTCCGGCAAGCTGAACGGGGTCTTCGACCGGCTGCGCCGCCGCGGCGCGCTGTCGGAGGCCGACGTGACCGAGGCGCTGCGCGAGGTGCGCGTGGCGCTGCTGGAGGCCGATGTCGCCCTGCCGGTGGTCAAGGACCTCGTCGCCAGGGTCCGCGAGCGGGCGGTGGGCGTCGAGGTGCTGAAGAGCGTTTCGCCGGCGCAGCAGGTCGTCAAGATCGTCAACGACGCGCTGGTCGAGGCGCTGGGCGGCGGCGAGGGGGATAGCGGGGCGCGGGGGCTCGACCTCAATGCGCCCTCCCCGGTGCCGATCCTGATGGTCGGGCTGCAGGGTTCGGGCAAGACCACGACCTCGGGCAAGATCGCGCTGCGGCTGAAGAACCGCGAGAAGAAGAAGGTGCTGCTCGCCTCGCTCGACGTCCATCGGCCGGCGGCGCAGCTGCAGCTGGAGACGCTGGCGAAGCAGGTCGGCGTCGTATCCCTGCCGATCGTGGCGGGGGAGACGCCGTTGCAGATCGCGGCGCGCGCGATGGATCTCGGGCGGCGGGAGCTGTTCGATGTGGTGGTGCTGGACACCGCCGGGCGGCTGGCCATCGACGAGGCGTTGATGGACGAGGTGGCGCAGGTCAAGGCGGCGACGCGGCCGCACGAGACGCTGCTCGTCGTCGATGCGATGACCGGCCAGGATGCCGTCAACACGGCGCGGGCCTTCCAGGAGAAGGTCGGCGTCAGCGGCATCGTCATGACGCGGATCGACGGCGATGCCCGTGGCGGCGCGGCGCTGTCCATGCGAGCGGTGACGGGCGCGCCGATCAAGCTGCTGGGCGCGGGCGAGAAGCTCGATGCGCTGGAGGACTTCCACCCCGACCGCATCGCCGGGCGCATCCTGGGGATGGGCGACATCGTCTCGCTGGTCGAGCGGGCGGCGGAGATCATCGACCAGGCGGAAGCCGAGAAGATGGCGGCCCGGATGCAGAAGGGCCAGTTCAACCTCGAGGACTACGCCAACCAGCTGAAGCAGATCGGCAAGATGGGCTCGCTGTCGGGCATCCTCGGCATGCTGCCGGGCATCGGCAAGATGAAGCAGCAGATCGAGGGCGCCAATCTCGACCAGACCATCCTCAAGCGCCAGGCGGCCATCATCGGCAGCATGACGCCGAAGGAGCGGCGGGCGCCCGACATCATCAAGGCCTCGCGCAAGCGGCGGATCGCCGCCGGCAGCGGGGCCACGGTGCAGGAGGTCAACCGCCTCCTCAAGCAGTTCGACGAGATGTCCGCGATGATGAAGCGGATGAACAAGCTCGGCCAGAAGGGGCTGATGCGGGGTGGCCTCGGCGCCCTGCTCCCTAAGGGGATGAACCTCCCCGGCGGCCGGAAGCCTTTCTAGACCTCACTCAGGAGCAAGAAGCAGGACCATGGGTCTCAAGATTCGCCTCGCCCGCGCCGGCGCCAAGAAGCGCCCATACTACCACATCGTCGTGGCCGACAGCCGCAGCCCGCGCGACGGCCGCTTCATCGAGAAGGTGGGCAGCTACAACCCGATGCTGCCCTCCGACCATGCCGACCGCATCCGGCTCGAGGATGAGCGGATCAAGCATTGGCTCGGCGAGGGGGCGGTGGCCACCGACCGCGTCGCCAAGTTCCTCGGCAAGGCCGACCTGGCGCCGATGCCGGAGTTCCGCGAGCAGCCGAAGCAGTCCGCGCCGAAGAAGAAGGCGCAGGAGCGCGCCGCGGCCGCGGCCGGCTGATCGGCTGATCCGTGACCGGCAAGCGCATCCTGGTGGGGGAGATCGGCAGGCCGCACGGTGTGCGCGGCCTGGTGAAGCTGCGCAGCTTCACCGCCGACCCTGCCGCGATTGCCGATTACGGGCCGCTGACGGATGAGGCGGGGGTGCGGCGCTTCGGGATCACGCTGCTGGCCGAGGGGCTGGCGCGGGTCGAGGGCGTGGCCGACCGGGATGCCGCGGCGCGGCTGACCGGGACCTTGCTCTATGCCGAGCGCGACCGGCTGCCGCCGCCCGAGGAGGAGGAATACTACCTCGCCGACCTGATCGGCCTCCGGGCCGAGACGGAGGCGGGAGAGGGCCTTGGGGCGATCCGCGCGGTCGAGGATCATGGCGCCGGCGCCTTCCTGGTGCTGGAGGGACCGCCGGAGCGGATGGTGCCTTTCACCCGGGCGGCGGTGCCGGTGATCGACCTGGCGGGCGGGCGCGTCGTCGTCGTGCTGCCGGACGAGGTTGTCGTGCCGCCGGGTGCGGAGGATGCGGCATGAGCTGGCAGGCTTCGGTCCTCACCCTCTTCCCCGAGATGTTCCCGGGGCCGCTCAGCCAGTCGCTGGCCGGCCGCGCGCTGCGCGAGGGACGCTGGGGGCTGGAGGCCATCGACATCCGCGGCTTCGCCACCGACCGGCACCGCAGCGTGGACGACACGCCCTGCGGCGGCGGGGCGGGGATGGTGCTGCGGCCGGATGTGGTTGATGCGGCCTGTGCGGCGGCGCTGGCCTCGGGGCCGGGGCGGCCGCTGGTCGCCCTCACGCCGAGGGGGGTGCCGCTCGACCAGGCGATGGTCCGCGGCTTCGCCGAGGGGCCCGGCGTCGTCCTGCTCTGCGGGCGGTTCGAGGGCATCGACCAGCGCGTCATCGAGGTGCGGGAGATGCTCGAGGTCTCAATCGGCGACTATGTCCTCTCGGGCGGGGAGCCGGCGGCGCTGGTCCTGCTCGATGCCTGCGTGCGGCTGCTGCCCGGGGTGATGGGCGCGGCGGCGAGCGGGGAGGAGGAGAGCTTCTCGGCAGGCCTCCTCGAATACCCGCAGTATACGCGCCCCACGAATTGGAACGGCCTCCCCGTGCCGCCCGTGCTGCTCTCCGGCAACCATGCCGAGGTGGCGCGCTGGCGGCGGGAGCAGGCCGAGATGCTCACCCGGACCCGCCGCCCCGACCTGTGGGCCAGGCATGGCACCGGTTCCCCACACGCGCTGGACGGCAAGGCCAGCGCCGCCTAGACATCGAACTGCAAAGGACAACGCATTATGAACCTGCTTCAGCAATTCGAGGCGGACCAGCTTGCCCGCCTCTCCGGCCTCCGCGGCGTGCCGCAATTCGGCCCGGGCGACACCGTGCGCGTCATGGTGCGGGTGGTCGAGGGCGAGCGCGTGCGCTCCCAGGCCTATGAGGGCGTGGTCATCGCCCGCAGCAACAAGGGCGTGAACAGCAACTTCACCGTCCGCAAGCTCTCCTATGGCGAGGGCGTGGAGCGCGTCTTCCCGCTCTACTCGCCCTCCGTGACGGAGATCGCGGTGGTCCGCCGCGGCAAGGTGCGGCGCGCGAAGCTCTATTACCTGCGGGGCCGGACCGGCAAGGCCGCCCGCATCATCGAGAAGCGCGAGGTCCGTCCGACGGCTGAGGCGCAAGGCTGAACCAACGGCGTCCCCGGGCCCGGGCGGCCCGGGGCGCCCAGCACATACTTGGGGTACGTCATGTCAGCGCAGAAACCGCGCACGTTGTTCGACAAGATCTGGGATGCCCATGTCGTCGAGACCCTGCCCGACGGCACCGCCCTTCTCTACATCGACCTCCACCTCACCCATGAGGTGACGACGCCCCAGGCCTTCGACGGGCTTCGCGCCGCCGGCCGCAAGGTGCGCCGGCCGGATGCGACGCTCGCCGTCATCGACCACAACATCGCCACCGATGCCAGCCGCTATACCGGCATCGTCGACCCCGAGAGCCGGCTGCAGGTCGAGACGCTGGAGCGGAACGTCGCTGAGTTCGGCGTGCCCTTCATCCCGTTGCTGGACGACCGGCAGGGCATCGTCCATGTGATCGGGCCGGAGCTCGGCCGCTCGCTGCCGGGCATGACCATCGTCTGCGGCGACAGCCATACCTCGACGCATGGCGCCATGGGGGCGCTGGCCTTCGGCATCGGCACTTCCGAGGTGGAGCATGTGCTGGCGACGCAGACGCTGCTGCAGAAGCCGGCGAAGAACATGCAGGTTCTCGTCGAGGGGAGCCTCGCCGTCGGCTGCTCGGCGAAGGATGTGACGCTCGCCATCATCGGCCGGATCGGCACCGCCGGCGGCACGGGCCATGTGATCGAGTATGCGGGGGACGCCATCCGCGGGCTCGACATGGCAGGGCGGATGACGCTCTGCAACATGTCGATCGAGGGCGGGGCGCGGGCCGGCATGGTGGCGCCGGACCAGACCACCTTCGACTACATCGCCCGCACCCCGCAGGGGCCGAAGGGCGAGGCGCTGGAGCGGGCCATCGCCTGGTGGAAGACGCTGCCGACCGATGCGGGGGCGCATTTCGACAAGGTGGTGCGGCTGGCCGCGCATGAGATCGCGCCGCAGGTCACCTGGGGGACCAGCCCGGAGGACGTGCTGCCGATCACCGCGACCGTGCCCGACCCGGAGGCGGCCGAGGACGAGGCGCGGCGCGAGCAGTTCCGCCGCAAGATGCAGTATATGGGGCTGACGCCGGGGCAGCGGCTGCAGGACCTGCCGGTCGATGTCGTCTTCATCGGCTCCTGCACCAACAGCCGGATCGAGGATATCCGCGTCGCCGCCAGCATCGCCCACGGCCGCAAGGTGGCCGACGGGGTGCGGGCGCTGGTGGTGCCGGGCTCGGGCCTCGTGAAGAAGCAGGCGGAGGCCGAAGGGCTGGACCGCATCCTGCAGGAGGCCGGCTTCGAGTGGCGCGAGGCGGGGTGCTCCATGTGCCTCGGCATGAATCCGGACAAGCTGAAGCCCGGCCAGCGCTCGGCCTCCACCTCGAACCGGAATTTCGAGGGGCGGCAGGGGCCGGGCGGGCGGACGCATCTGGTCTCGCCGGCGACGGCGGCGGCCAGCGCGCTGGCCGGGCGGCTGGCCGATGTGCGGGACTTCCAGCCGAAGGAGACCCATTGATGGAAGCCTTCACGACCCTCACCGGCATCGCGGCGCCGATGCCGAAGGCCAATGTGGACACCGACCAGATCATCCCGGCGCGGTTCCTCAAGTCGATCAGCCGCACCGGCTTCGGCAAGAGCCTCTTCGCCAATTTCCGCTACCGGGAGGATGGGTCGGAGAACCCCGACTTCGTCCTCAACCAGGAGCCGTACCGGCGCGCCGAGATCCTCATCGCCTTCGAGAATTTCGGCTGCGGCTCCTCCCGCGAGCATGCGCCCTGGGCGCTGCTCGACTTCGGCATCCGCTGCGTCATCGCCCCCGATTTCGCCGACATCTTCCACAACAACAGCTTCAAGAACGGCGTGCTGCCGGTGAAGCTGCCGCGCGAGGTCTGCGCGCAGCTGATGGAAGACGCGAGGATGGGCGGCAATGCGCGCATCACCGTCGACCTGGAGCGGCAGGTGGTGGTGCGGCCGTCGGGCGAGGAGATCCCTTTCCAGATCGACCCGCTGCGGCGGCACCTGCTGCTGAACGGGCTCGACGATATCGGCCAGACCATGCAGCACGCCCCGGCCATTGACGGCTTCGAGGCGAAGCAGCGGGCGGCGCAGCCCTGGCTCTACGGCGCATAAGGCGAGGATAGTCGATGGCTGCGAACAAGACGCTGCTGGTGCTGCCGGGCGACGGCATCGGCCCCGAGGTGATGAACGAGGTCACCCGCGTCATCGACTGGATGGAGCGGCGGCGGAGCGTCAGCTTCCGCATCGAGGAGGGGCTGGTAGGCGGCGCCGCGATCGATGCGGTCGGCACGCCCTGCCCGGACGAGACGGTAGCCAAGGCGCGGGCCGCCGACGCGGTGCTGTTCGGCAGCGTCGGCGGGCCGAAATGGGACAGCCTGCCCTTCGACCAGCGGCCGGAACTCGGCATCCTCAGGCTCCGCAAGGATCTCGGCCTCTTCGCCAACCTTCGCCCGGCGCTGGTGATGGACCCGCTGGCCGAGGCCTCCTCGCTGAAGGCCGAGATCGTCCGCGGCGTCGACATCATGGTGGTGCGGGAGACGGTGGGCGGCGTCTATTTCGGCGAGCCGCGCGGCGTCGAGAAGGCGCCGGATGGGCGGCGCCGCGGCTTCGACACCCAGGTCTATTTCGAGGACGAGATCGCCCGCGTGGCGCGCGTCGCCTTCGACCTGGCGCGCAAGCGCCGCAACAAGGTGACGAGCGTCGAGAAGGCCAATGTGATGCAGTCCGGCCGGCTCTGGCGGGCCGTGGTCGGCGAGGTGCAAAAGGCCGAGTATCCGGACGTGCAGCTCGAGAACATGTATGCCGACAACTGCGCGATGCAGCTCTGCTCGCGGCCGAAGCAGTTCGACGTCATCCTCGGCGATAACCTCTTCGGCGACGTGCTCAGCGACTTGGCGGCGGCGCTGACCGGCTCGCTCGGGATGCTGCCCTCGGCGACGCTGGGTTCGGTCGATCCCACCACGGGCAAGCGCTACGCGCTCTACGAGCCGATCCACGGCTCGGCGCCCGACATCGCCGGGCGGGGCGTCGCCAACCCCTGCGCGCAGATCCTCTCCTTCGCCATGCTGCTGCGCTGGTCCTTCGGCATGGAGGAGGATGCGCGGCTGATCGAGGCAGCGGTGGAGAAGGTGCTCGCCGGCGGCCTGCGGACCGCGGACATCATGCAGCCGGGCATGGCCCGGGTCGGCACCAGCGTCATGGGCGAGGCGGTGGTGCGGGAGCTGGAGAAGCTGTCCCTGTGACGGGTGGATAGGGGGTTGCGCCGGGGCGCGGCCTCCGCTATTTCGCCTGCCTCGCCGCTTCGGCGGCTGCGCGCCCGTAGCTCAGCTGGATAGAGCACCAGACTACGAATCTGGGGGTCAGGAGTTCGAATCTCTTCGGGCGCGCCATTTTCCTTCCATGACCGGAGATCCCTGGACGGACCAAGGCCGGCCCGGGGTATGGTTCGCCTTGCCGCAGCAGGAAGGCGATGGGGCGTGATGTCCGTGGTCCGACGCGCCCTGAGGTTCGCCCTCGCGCCGTGGTTCGGGCTCGCCGCCGGCGTGGCGGCGGAGCCGCTCCAGGTCCGGGTGATCGGCGGCTTCGCCGGGACCAGCCAGTTCGACCGCATCGAACAGCCCTTCTGGACGCGCCGGCTGCCGGACCTGACCGGCGGGCGAATGGTGGCGAGCATTCAGCCCTTCGCCCAGGCCGGGGTGTCGCCGGACCAGATGCTGAACGTCATGCGCAGCGGCGTGGTCTTGTTCGGCACGGTGGAGGCGAATGCCGTCGCCCTCGATGAGCCGGAGCTGGCCGTCGCCGACCTGCCGCTGCTGGCCGAAGACACGACGGCATTGCGGCGCGTGGTGGGGCTCTGGCTGCCGCGGGTCCGGGCGATCCTGGACGAGCAGTACTCGGCCGAGCTGCTGGCGGTCTTCATCCGGCCGCCGCAGGTGGTGTTCTGCAACAAGCCCTTCGCCGGGCTGCGGGGGCTGGCCGGGCTGCGGGTGCGGACTGCCTCGGCGAACCAGGCGGACCTGCTGCTGGCGCTCGGGGCGCAGCCGGTGGTGATGGATTTCGGCCGGATCGTCGGCGCGGTGCGCGAAGGCCTGGTCGATTGCGCCATCACCGGCGGGCTGCCAGGCAATGCGATCGGGCTGCACCGGGTCACCACCCATGTCTCCACCCTGCCGCTCGGCTGGGCGATGTCCTTCCTCACCGCTTATCGGCCGCGCTGGCAGGCGCTGCCGGAGGGGCTGCGCGAGGCGGTGCGGAAGGGCATCGCGGGGCTGGAGGCGGAGATGTGGACGGCGGCCGAGGAGGAGCGGGACCAGGGCGAGGCCTGCAACACGGGCGACCCGCGCTGCCGGCTCGGCGAGCGGGGGCGGCTGGTGGCGGTGCGGGAGGACCCAGCGCTGGTCCGGCCGCTCCTCGGCTCGGCGGTGCTGCCCGGCTGGGCGCGGCGCTGCGGCAGCCATTGTGCCGAGAGCTGGAATGCGGTGGCCGGGCCGGCGACGGGCGTCTTCCTGCGCTGGTAGCCGGCGTCAGGGCGCGTAGTGGGTCGGCAGGGCGGTGGTGTACTTGATCCGCTCCATGGAGAAGCCGGAGCTGACGTCGAGCAGGTCGCCGATGCCGATCAGCTGCTTGTAGATGGCGTCATAGGCGGCGATGTCGGGGACGACGACCCGCAGCAGGTAGTCCACCGTGCCGCTCATCCGGTGGAACTCCACCACCTCCGGGATCGCCGAGGCCAGGCGGCAGAAGCGCTCCGCCCAGGCAGCGTTGTGCTGGCTGGTGCGGATGCTGACGAAGACGGTGACGCCGACGCGGAGCTTCTCGGCATCCAGGAGCGCGACGCGGCGGCGGATGACGCCCTCCTCCTCCAGCCGGCGGATGCGGCGCCAGCAGGGCGAGGGGGAGAGGCCGGCACGCTCCGCGATCTCGGCGACGGGGAGGGTGGCATCCTCCTGCAGGGCGGCAAGGATGCTGCGGTCGATCCGGTCCAGCTGGAATGCCATGCCTCGGTATCCGCCTGGATTGGAATGGGAATGCCAAAGCTTCCGCCGCAGGGGGTGAATTTGCAAGCTGCTTCCGGCGATGGCGGGTGATGATCTCCCGGTTCCGAGAGGAGGCTGCCCATGGCCCGATGGTCCTTTACCCGCCACCCGGCTTCGGTCAACGAGACCTATCTCGAGCATATGGCGACGGCGGGCGGCTTCGGCTGGCGGATGCTGACGGCCTCCCTCGCCTGCTTCGCCCATGCGCTGCTGCCCTTCGCCTTCGAGAAGACCGGCTCGACCGCGATCCGCGAGCTGCATGAGCGGATGGTGACGAAGCGGGTGCGCCAGCCGGCGGGCGAGGCGCAGCGGGCAGGCTGATCGCGGCTTCAGCCGGGCCGCTCCCTGGTCTAGCATCCCCGGCGAGCGATGCCGGCCCGGGACGAAGGCCGGGTTGGAGGAGCGCAGCCCATGGATGGCACCCTGACCGGCGGCCGGTCGCCCGAGGCCCTGGCCGAGACCTGGCTCGATGAGTTTGCCGCAGCCCTCGAGGCGGGCGAGCCGGCGCGCCTCGCCGCGCTCTTCGCCGCCGAGTGCCATTGGCGGGACCTCCTCGCCTTCACCTGGGAGCTGCATACCACCTCGGGGGCCGAGGCCATCGCGGCGCGGCTGCAGCCCTGCCTCGCGCCGATGGCGCCGCGGGCGGTGCGGCTCGCCGAGGGCCGGACGCGGCCGCGGGTGGTGCAGCGGGCGGGCACCGAGGCGGTCGAGGCGATCTTCCGCTTCGAGACGGCGGTGGGGCCGTGCAACGGCGTCGTCCGGCTGGTGCAGGAGGGCGGCGCGCCGCGGGCCTGGACGCTGATGACGGCGCTCGACGAGATCCGCGGCCATGAGGACCCGGCCAATGGCCGGCGCTGGCAGGATGTCGACTGGCGCCGCAATTTCGGCGGGGAGAATTGGCTGGACCGCCGCCAGCGGGCCCGGGCCTATGCCGACCGGGACCCGGCGGTGCTGGTGGTGGGGGCGGCGCAGGCGGGGCTCTCGGTCGCGGCGCGGCTGGCGCTGCTCGGCGTCGACACGCTGGTGGTGGAGCGGGAGGGGCGCATCGGCGACAGCTGGCGGCGGCGCTACCACGCGCTCACGCTGCACAACGAGACGCGGGTGAACCACCTGCCCTACATGCCCTTCCCGAAGAGCTGGCCGGTCTTCATCCCGAAGGACATGCTGGCCAACTGGTTCGAGCTCTATGCCGAGGCGATGGAGCTCAACGTCTGGACCGGGACGGAGCTGGTCTCGGGCGACTGGGACGAGGCCGCCGCGTGCTGGGACGTGCTGCTGCGCAAGGCCGACGGGACGGAGCGGCGGATGCGGCCGCGGCACATCGTCTTCGCCAACGGCACCAGCACCACGCCGAAGATGCCCGACCTGCCGGGGCTGAAGGAGTTCCGCGGCACCGTGACGCATTCGGGGCGGCATGGCAGCGGGCTCGACTGGCGGGGGAAGCGGGCGCTGGTGCTCGGCACCGGGACGTCAGGGCATGACGTGGCGCAGGACCTCGCCGTGTCGGGCGCGGCGGAGGTGACGCTGATCCAGCACCGGCCGACCATGGTCGTCAGCCTGAAGGAGGCGCAGGCGCCCTATGCCCTCTACGACGAGGACATCCCCTTTGAGGATCTCGACCTGCTCGCCACCTCCTTCCCCTTCCCCGTCTACCGGCGCGCGCACCAGCTGATGACACAGCGCAACCGGGAGGCGGACCGGGAGCTGCTGGAGGGGCTGGAGCGGCGCGGCTTCCGCCTGCAATTCGGCGAGGGGGAGAGCGGCTGGCAGATCATGTATCAGAGCCGCGGCGGCGGGTACTATTTCGATGCCGGCTGCTCGCAGATGATCGTCGACGGACGGGTCGGGCTGATGCAGTTCGACGATATCGAGCGCTTCGGCCCCGAAGGCGCGGTGATGCGCGACGGCAGCGTGAAGCCGGCCGACCTCATCGTGCTGGCGACGGGCTATGAGGGCCAGGCGGAAGCGGCGCGGCGCATCCTCGGCGAGGCGGTGGGCGCGCGGATCGGGCACGTCTGGGGCTTCGACGAGGAGGGCGAGCTGCACGGCATGTGGCGGCCGACCGGCCAGCCGGGGCTGTGGTTCCATGCCGGGGGGCTGGCGCAATGCCGCATCTTCTCGAAGGTGCTGGCGCTGCAGATCAAGGCGCGGGAGCTGGGGCTCCTTCGCTGACCTTTCCGTAGGCGCGGAGGAAGACATCGGCCGCGGCCGCGGCCTCCGCCGCGATCTCCGCCTCCTGCGGCTGCGGGACGAGGCCGAACAGGGCGCGGGTCCACAGGTCGCTACGCAGCAGGGCGCTGAAGTCGATGGCGGCGCGGGCCGGGTCCGCCTCGGCCCGGATGCGGCCGAGGCGCTGCTCCTCGGCGATCCAGTCGGCAAGGCGGGCGCGCACCCGGGCCGGGCCGGCGGCATAGAAGATCTCGGCCAGCGTCGGCTCGCGCGCCATCTCCGCCTGCATGATGCGGTGGATGGCGAGCGTGGCGGGCGCGATCAGGAAGCGCAGCACGGCGGTGCCGAGACGCTCCAGGGCCGGGCGCAGCGCGTCGCCATGGCCGGCGCCGGCGGTGGCCTCGGTCGCCATGCGCTCGCACTGGATCTCGACCATGGTGCGGAAGAGCGCCTGCTTGCCGGGGAAATAGGCGTAGAGCGTCGCCTTGGAGACGCCGGCCTGGCGGGCCACCGCATCCATGCTGATCGCGGCATAACCCTGGGCGAGGAAGAGCTCCGCCGCCGCGTCGAGGATGGCGCGGAGCTTCGGGTTGCTGCGGGGCTCTCGGTCGAGATGGGCGGCCGACATCGGGTCATATGAACCCTTGGCGAGGCCGGGCGCAAGCTGGACTGAACGGTTCAGTTTTGCCTTGACCCGGTGCTTGCGGCGGCGCACCGTCGGATTGAACTGAACGGTTCAGTCGAGATGAATGCCAAGACCCCCCATCCGCCTGCCTCCCTCCTCGAGACGCCCGCGGAGCCGCCGAAGCGGCGCGGGCGCCTCCGGCGGCTGCGGCCGCTGATCCTGCTGCTGGCGCTGGGGGCGGCCGGGATCGGCGGCACCTGGTGGTGGCGCGTCGGAAGCTTCCTCGAGAGCACCGACAATGCCTACCTCGCCGGCGACATCGCCCCGCTCGCGTCGCGCATCGAGGGCGACGTGGCGGAGATCCTGGTCGCCGACAACCAGCCGGTCCGCCAGGGCCAGCCGCTGATCCGGCTGGAGCGGCAGGACTGGGCGGCGCGGCGCGACGGAGCGGCGGCGAGCCTCGCCGCGGCGGAGGCGACGGAGGCGACGCTGAAGGCGCAGCGCACCCAGCAGCTCGCCACCATCGCCGGCGCCGAGGCGGCGATCCGCCAGGCGGAGGCGGAGCGGGTGCGGGCGACGCAGGAGGCGCAGCGCTACGAGACGCTGGCAACGGGCGGCGTCGGCGCGCGGCAGGCGGCGGAGCGGACGCTGGCCGACCAGCGCAAGGCCGAGGCAGCGCTGGCGGCGGCGACCGCCAACCTCGCCGCGGCACGGGCGGCGCTGCCGGTGCTCGACGCCCAGGCGGCGGGGGCGGAGGCGCAGGTGGGCGTCGCGCGCTCGGCGCTGGCGCTGGCGGAGAGCAATCTTGCCTACACCACCATCCGCGCGCCCTTCGACGGCGTGGCCGGCAACCGGGCGGCGCAGATCGGCCAGCATGTGCGGCCGGGCCAGGCGCTGATCGCCGTCGCGCCGCCGCCGGAGCGGCAATGGGTCCTCGCCAATTTCAAGGAGACGCAGCTGGCGCGGATGCGGGAAGGCCAGCCGGCCAGCATCACCCTCGATGTCAGCGGCGCGGTGCTGCGTGGGCGCGTCGCCTCGCTCTCGCCGGCGACTGGCTCGCTCTTCAGCCTGCTGCCGCCGGAGAATGCGACGGGCAACTTCACCCGCATCGTCCAGCGCGTGCCGGTGAAGATTCTCCTCGACGAGCCGGAGGCGGCGGCGGGGCTGCTGCGGCCGGGCCTCTCGGCCGTCGCCGAGGTGGATACGCGGGACGACCCGGCGGCGCCGCGCGGCGTGCTGGCGATGCTCGGGCTGGGCCAAGGGCTTGGGCAATGAGCGCGAGCCTCGCCGCGGCGCCGGCCCTCCCGGCCGCGGGCGGGGTGCGGCGGCTGGTCGGCTTCGGCGCCATGGTGGTCGGAATGTTCATGGCGATCCTCGACATCCAGATCGTCTCCGCCTCCATCGCCGACATCCAGGCGGGGCTGGCGGCGAGCCCGGACGAGGCGAGCTGGGTGCAGACCAGCTACCTGATCGCGGAGATCGTCATGATCCCGCTTTCGGGCTTCCTGTCGCGGCTGCTCTCGACGCGGGTGCTGTTCACCCTCTCGGCGGCCGGCTTCACTGTCTTCTCGCTGGCCTGCGCCTTCGCCACCTCGCTGCCGATGATGGTGGCGGCGCGGGCGATGCAGGGCTTCCTCGGCGGGGCGATGATCCCGACCGTCTTCGCCACCTCCTTCCTGCTCTTCCCTGGCAAGGCCCGGGTGACGGCGACGGTGCTGATCGGGCTGACGGCGACGCTCGCGCCGACCGTTGGGCCGACGGTCGGCGGGCTGCTGACCGAGGCGCTGTCCTGGCACTGGCTCTTCCTCATCAACGTGCCGATCGGCGCGGCGATCGCGCTGACGGTTTGGCTGACGATCGACATCGACCGGCCGGAGCGCGGGCTGCTCGGGCGCTTCGACATGCCGGGCCTGGTGCTGATGGCGGTCTTCCTCGGCAGCCTCGACTACGTGTTGGAGGAGGGCGCGCGCTGGCAGTGGCTGGAGGACCGGACCATCGCCGGCTTCGCGGTGGTGGCGGCGCTGGCGGGGGGCGGCTTCCTCTGGCGGGTGCTGACGGCGGCGGAGCCGATCGTCGACCTGCGCGCCTACCGGGACCGGAACTTCGCCATCGGCGCCCTCTTCGCCTTCATCCTCGGCATCGGGCTCTACGGCTCGGTCTATCTCATCCCGCTCTTCCTCGGGCGGGTGCGGGGCTATGACAGCCTGCAGATCGGCGAGACGATGTTCGTGACGGGGCTTGGGATGTTCCTGGCCTCGCCGCTGGTGGGGCGGCTGTCGGGCAAGCTCGACCTGCGGGTGCTGGTGGCGGTCGGGCTGGCGGTGACGGGCATCGCGCTCTGGCTGACGGCGCGGCTGACCAGCCAGGCGGCGATGCCGCAGCTCTGGTTCCCGCTGCTGCTGCGCGGCGTGGGGATGATGTTCGTTATGATCCCGACGACGACCGTCGCGCTCGGCACGCTGCCCCCGCCGCGCATCAAGAACGCCTCCGGCCTCTACAACCTGATGCGGAACCTGGGCGGCGCCTTCGGCCTCGCCATGATCAACACGCTGGTGATGGACCGCAGCGCGGCGCATCGGCGGCACCTGGCGGAGGGCGTGGGCTGGGGACGGCCCTATGCCACGGCGGCGGTGGAGCGCATGCAGGATGCGCTGGCGGCGCGGCTGGCGCAGCCGGAGGGGGCGGAGCTCGCGGCGCTGCGGCGCCTCTCCGACATGGTGCAGCGGGAGGCGCTGGTGCTGGCCTACAACGACGTGCTGCTGGCGATGGCGGCGCTGTTCCTGCTGGCGGCGCCGCTGGTCTTCCTGCTGGCGAAGCCGCGCGGGATGGCGGGGCCGGCGCACTAGGCAGGCCGGCGCGTGAGGCCGGGCGGCCCGGCTTCGGCGCGCTCGACGAAGCGGGACGACGGGGACGCCTTCGTGCTCGCCGTGCCGTTCGGGCGGCCAATGGCTGCCGTGCCGCGGCTCCCGCCTTGGGTACGGCTTCGAACATACCGGGCATGATGCGGTCCGCTGCGCTGCCCGGGCTCCCCGGCCAGCACCGCCGCGTCCGTGCATCGCGCGATCCCGTGGACGCCAATGCTGGCGAGCGGGATGCCGGTGGAGGAGGACACGGTCACGCTGCGCCATCCGGCGGCGCCGTGTCGAAGCGGGCTTCGGGTGGCGGTCCATCGCCCGCGCCTCCTCCGGCATTAGATCCACGGGCGTTTGGATCCGGGGCGTCTCAGGTTGCGTTGCTGTCCCGATGGCGGGCGAAGATGACGATCCCAGGGTAGCCTACGCCGCCGATCGCACGGTTCTGGCAGCTGAGCGCACCTATGCGGCCTGGGTTCGGACCGGCCTGGTGGCCCTTGTCGCCGGCGTGGGGGCCAAGACCTCGCTGGGCGGCGTGCTGCCCGACTGGGCCATCCTGTTCAACGCCACCCTTCTGGTTTTCTTCTCCGCCTTCTGCTTCGCGGTCGCGGTCTGGCGGGAGATTCGTCCCGGCCATGATTCCCTGAAGCGTTCCGACGTCTGGCGCATCCCCCGCGCGTTGCTGCTGGTGGTCAATGGCGGGCTGCTGCTGGTGGCGCTCGGGGCCGTGCTTGGCATCTGGTTCGGCCGGACCGGCGGCAGTTGACCCGCAAGCCTCCCTCCCGCTGGCCGCGACGGCGTCCTGCCCCATTCTTCACTGATTCGAGAACCCACCCATGAGGCTTCCTTACCGCCCGCTCGTGGCGCTGTGCGTGCTTGGAGCGACACCAGCCTTCGCGGCGGCAGGGGGCGAGCACGCGGCATCCTCCGAGGTGCTCTTCCTGGTGCAGATCATCTGCCTCCTCGTCGTCGGGCGCCTGCTGGGCGAGGTGATGCAGCGCATCGGCCAGCCCGGCGTCGTCGGGCAGCTTCTCGCCGGCATGCTCCTCGGCCCGTCCTTCTTCGGGGCGGTTTGGCCGGCCGGGCAGCATGCGATCTTCCCGCCCGGCGAGGGGCAGAAGGCCATGCTCGACGCGGTTGCGCAGATCGGCGTCCTGCTGCTGCTCCTGCTCACCGGCATGGAGACGGATCTCGGCCTGGTCCGGCGGGTGCGGCGGGCGGCCCTGAGCGTCTCGGTGGCCGGCGTCGCCGTCCCCTTCGCCTGCGGCTTCGCCCTCGGCCAGGTCCTGCCCGAAGCCATGCTGCCGCATCCCGAACTGCGCATGATCACGTCGCTGTTCCTCGGCACCGCCCTCTCGATCTCGTCGGTCAAGATCGTGGCCATGGTGGTGCGGGAGATGGGCTTCCTGCGGCGCAATGTGGGCCAAGTCATCGTGGCTTCGGCCATCATCGACGACACCATCGGCTGGGTGATCATCGCCATCACCTTCAGCCTCGCCCTCAACGGCGCCTTCGACGTCTGGTCCCTGGGGAAGAGCCTGCTCGGGACGGCGCTGTTCCTCGGCCTGAGCTTCACGCTCGGCCGGCGCGTCGTGTTCCTGCTGATCCGCTGGGCCAATGACGAGCTGGTCAGCGAGGCCGCGGTCATCACCACCATCCTCGTCGTCATGGGGGCCATGGCCCTGGCGACCCAGGCCATCGGCGTCCACACAGTGCTGGGCGCCTTCGTCGCCGGCATCCTGGTCGGCCAGTCGCCCATCCTCACGCGCCAGATCGACCAGCAGCTCCGCGGCCTGGTGACGGCGCTTTTCGCGCCGGTCTTCTTCGGACTGGCGGGCCTCAGCGCCGACCTGACCATCCTGAGCGACCCGCATCTGCTGGGCCTGACCATCGGGCTGATCGCGATCGCCAGCCTCGGCAAGTTCGCCGGCGCCTTCATCGGCGGAACGTTGGGGGGACTGCGCCGTGCCGAGTGCATGGCGCTGGCCTGCGGCATGAACGCCCGCGGGTCCACGGAGGTGATCGTGGCCACGATCGGCCTGTCGATCGGCGCCCTCAGCCAGAACCTGTTCACCATGATCGTCGCCATGGCCATCCTGACCACGCTGGCCATGCCGCCGATGCTGCGCTGGGCCTTGGGGCGCCTTCCGCTCGACGAGGCGGAGCGGAAGCGGCTGGAGCGGGAGGCCTTCGAGGAACGCGGGTTCGTGCCGAACCTGGAGCGCCTGCTCGTCGTTGCCGACGAAAGCGCCGAGGGCCGCTTCGCCTCGCGCCTGGCCGGCCTGGTGGCCGGCATGCGCGGGATGGCCGCGACGGTCATCCGGCTCGACGGCAAGCCGAGGCTGGCCCAGGCCGCCCGGCAGCCGGGTGCGCTGGAGGCCGTGGTGGCAGGGACCGCCAGGGCAGTCCAGGAGCGCGTGGTGACGCCGGATGAGGACGTGCCGGATGCGGTCGAGGTCATCGAGCGCCATTCGGCCTTGCCGATGGAGCAGGCGGTCTCGGTGGAGGCCGGAAAGGGCTACGACCTTCTCATGGTCGGCATGGAATCCCAGCGGCAAGCCATCGACGGCCCCGGCGGGAGCCTCGCCAAGGTCATGGACGCTTTCGAGGGCCCCCTCGCGGTTGTGGTGCCGAAGGGCGAGCACCTCGGCAATCCCGAAGCTGCCCCGCTGAGCATCCTCGTCGCCGTCAACGGGACGGCGGTGTCACGCCGCGGCGCCGAGGTCGCGCTGAACCTGGCCCGGGCGAGCGGCGCCCCGGTGACCGCGCTGCTGGTCTCGAATGCCGGCGACACCTCGCGGCGCCGCCGGCGCCTGACGGGCGGTCTGAGGCGGAGGGACGAAGCCGTGCTGCGCGACGTGGTCGACACCGCCGAGCGGGTCGGCGTGCCGGTCCGCACCGCGGTGCGGATCAGGATGGCCACGGAGGATGCGATCCTGCGCCAGGTCCGCCTCGGCAAGCACAACCTGATCGTCGTGGGCGTGGCTCGGCGCCCGGGCGAAGGCCTGGCCTTCGGCGAGGTGGCCGATGCCCTGCTCGACACGTCGGACCGGTCGCTGCTGTTCCTCGCCAGCTGACCGCCGCCTGCCGGAAGCCTTGGCCCTCAGGCCGCCGGCGACCACCCGGGACGGATGGCGGGCACGCCTTCCGGGCGGGCGACGTTCGCCGCTTGACCCATCGCCCTCCGAGGCATAGCGTTTGGACATGTCCCGGCAACCCGGTCTGCGCGCCATCCCCCGTCCACCGCAGGACTTCACGGACCGCGCCTACTGGGCCGGGACCATCAAGATGGCGCTCAGCCGCTTCTTCGTCCTGCAGGTGCTGCATGACGGCCCGGCCCATGGCTATGACATCGCCCGCGCGGTGGAGCGGACCACCAATGGCTGCTGCTCGCCCTCCGAGGGCGCGCTCTACCCGACGCTGCGCGAGTTCGAGCAGGGCGGCTACGTGACCTCGGCCACGGAGGTCGTCTCGGGCCGCGAGCGCCGCGTCTACACGCTGACCGACAAGGGCCGGGACGCTTTCCGGGTGGGCCTCGGCGCATGGGTGGACGCCACGGCCAGGCTGGCCGAAACCGGCCGTGCCGCCAGGGCCCGCAGCCAGGCCGGGGACCGGTGCGGATGCTGAGGCCCATTTGCCGTGATGCATCGCCCATCGAGGCATAATGGAGGAGGAACCGGGATGAGCTCCTGCTGCGCCGCCAGGCGGCACCTTGAGGATGCGGAGGCCGTCCGCCAGGGCGCCTCCTTGCTCCCCATCGCCGTCGTCGGCGGCGGCCCGGTCGGCCTCGCCGCGGCGGCGCACCTGCTCGAGCGAGGCCTGGAGCCGATCGTCCTCGAGGCCGGCCCGACCGTCAGCACCGCAGCGCTCGCCTGGGGCCATGTCCGCATGTTCTCGTCCTGGCGCTACAACCTCGACCGGGCCGCGCGCAGCCTGCTTGAGCGCCACGGCTGGACGGCGCCGGGGGCGGAGGAATTCCCGAGCGGCCGCGAGCTCGTCGGGCGCTACCTGGAGCCGCTGGCCGCGCTTCCCGAACTCGCCGGCCGCCTGCGCCTGGGCACCCGCGTCACCGGCATCGCCCGCCTCGGCGCGGGCAAGCTCCGCGATGCCGGGCGCGAGGCGCAGCCCTTCGAGCTGCGGTTCGAGGATTCGGAGGGGCGCCAGGGGCGCATCCTGGCGCGCGCGGTCATCGTCGCGTCGGGCAGCTGGGGCAACCCGAGCCCGGCCGGATCATCCGGCCTGCCCGCCATGGGCGAGCGGGAAGCGGCCGACCGGATCCGGTACGGCATGCCCGACATCCTCGGCGCCGACCATGGCCGCTACGGCCGGCGGCGGACCCTGGTGGTCGGTTCCGGTCATTCGGCCATCGGCACCCTGCTCGACCTCGGCGAGCTTGCCCGCCGGGTTCCGGGCACGGCAGTATTTTGGGCGGCGCGCAGCGCCGACCTGACGCGGGCCTATGGCGGCGGCGCCGCCGACCAGCTGCCCGAGCGCGGGGCGCTGGGCCAGCGGCTCCGCCGTCTTGTCGAGACCGGCGCCGTCGAGCTGCTTGCCCCCTTCTCCGTCGACGAGATCCGCCGCGGGAATGGCGGCTCCCTGACGGTGCGGAGCATCGAGGGCCGCGCCGTGGAGGTGGACGAGCTGGTGGTGGCGACGGGCCTGCGACCCGAGCTCGGCATCCTGCGCGAGGCTCGCCTCGACCTCGACCCGGCGCTCGAATGCCCGCGGATGCTGGCGCCGCTGATCGACCCGAACCTGCATTCCTGCGGCACCGTGCGCCCGCATGGCGCGGAGGCGCTGGCGCAGCCCGATGCGGGGCTCTTCATGGCGGGCATGGCCTCCTACGGCCGGGCGCCGACCTTCCTGCTGGCCACCGGCTACGAGCAGGTGCGCTCCATCGCGGCGCTGCTCGCGGGCGACGTCGAGGCGGCGCGCCGGGTCGAGCTCGACCTGCCGCAGACCGGCGTCTGCAACTCCGAGCGGAGGCTCCCGGGCGCGGGGGCCGGGCCCTCCTGCTGCACGCCGGCGACGCCCGAGGGCGGCAACCGCGAGCCCGGGCCGGCCGAGGACCTGCCGTGCTGCGGCAGCGCGGCCCGGCGCGACATGGCCCAGCTCGGGCCGGTCGGATGAGCCAGGCCGCCCCGGCCGGAGGCACCTCCTCCCTGGATCCGGCCACGAGCCGCCCGCGGCTGGTGGTCGTGTCGGCGGTGGGAGTGGCCCAGATCCTCGCCTGGGGCTCGTCCTACTACCTGCTCACCGTCCTGGCCGGGCCGGTCGCTGCGGATACCGGCTGGCCGCTGGGCTGGGTCGTCGGCGCGCTGTCCGTTGGCCTGCTGGTGTCCGGCCTCGTCTCGCCGCGCGTCGGGCACATCATCGAACGGCATGGCGGCCGCCCGGTGCTGACCACGAGCGCCGTGCTGCTCGCCTTCGGCCTGCTCGCCCTCGCCCTCGCGCCGAGCCTGCCGTTCTTCGTCGCTGCCTGGGTGGTCATCGGCTTCGGCATGGGGGCGGGGCTCTACGACCCGGCCTTCTCCGCGCTCGGGCGGCTGTATGGCGAGACGGCGCGCGCCTCCATCACGCATGTGACCCTGTTCGGCGGCTTCGCCAGCACGGTGTGCTGGCCGTTCACCGCCTACCTCGCCACGCATCTGGGCTGGCGCGGCACCTGCGGGGTCTATGCGGCCATCCACCTCGCCGTCGTGCTGCCCCTGTACCTCCTCGCCCTGCCGAGGGAGGCGGAGCGGCCGCCGAAGCCCGCCCTGGCGGACGCGCCGCGGCCCGGCCAGGTGCGGCCGGACCAGCGGCTTGCCTTCGCCCTGCTCGCGGCGGGCTTCACCCTGGCCTACCTCGTCATGACGGTCCTCGCCGTCCACCTCCTGACGCTGCTCCAGGCGCAGGGCCTCGCGCTGGCCGCCGCGGTGGGACTCGGCGCCCTCATCGGCCCGTCGCAGGTCGGGGGGCGGATCCTCGAGATGATGGTGGGGAAGAGCCGGCACCCGATCTGGAGCCTGCTGGCTTCCTCCACCCTGGTCGCGGTCGGCCTTGGCCTGCTCGTCGTCGCGCCAGGCTTCGCCGCCGCCTGCATCGTCCTGTACGGCATGGGCAGCGGCATCCGCTCCATCGCGCGCGGGACCGTGCCGCTCGCGCTGTTCGGCCGGGAGGGCTACGCGATCCTCATGGGCCGCCTCGCCATGCCGTCGATCCTCGCCACGGCGGCGGCGCCGATGGTTGGCGCCTGGCTTCTGGACTGGGGCGGGCCGACGGGGACGCTGGCCGCACTGTTCGGAGCCTCCGTCCTGAACTTGGCGCTCGTGGTGCCCCTGGTGCCGATGGCGCTCCGGAAACAGGGGACGGGCAGCTGACCTGACGGGGATGATGCTTCCCGGGAAGCATCCCCGGCCGCCCCATCGGCCATCATTGGGAGCAATGCTGCGCCTTGCCGGGGCGCCAGGGCGTCACCGGCCCGGCGAGCGTGGCCACCGCGACCGGGCGACGGCCGGGTCGGCGCCCAGCTAGGCCGGACCGGGACGACCATCGCCGGGCGCCCTGTCGCAACGCGAGGAAACGACCTACCGCGATGGAGGCTGGAGACGATCGCCGCAGGACGGCTTCGTCCGGAGGCGTGAAGCTGCTCTGGAAACGCAGCCTAGCAGCCTGTCGGGTTTGGGTTTGCTGGCGACGGGTCCGTTGGATTGTGGATCAGGCGGCTGGCCGCAGGCGATGCAGCCTACGGCAGTTGTAGGCGAGGGCGACGAGGGTCCATTCGCTGGTG
>JAESFQ010000079.1_pt1 | contig 46423 bp, 46 predicted proteins | sample 9269431 | NCBI WGS metagenome assembly JAESFQ01 (sample SAMN14502588, study PRJNA617103) | algae metagenome | isolation source: Plectolyngbya sp. WJT66-NPBG17 and co-occurring heterotrophs from well... | place: USA: Mojave Desert, Joshua Tree National Park, California | collected 2006-08-06 | reverse complement strand
CCCGCATCCGTACCTCGCCTCTCGCAACCTCGGGCTGATGCACCAGCAGGGCCGCCCCGATCCCATGGGCTTGCCTGCAGCGCAGCGCCATGCCGTGCGGCTGTGGCACGCAAGCCTGGAGTATCCGGGGTGGCAGGAACTGCTTCCCCTGCTGTCGGCGCAGGAGGCCGACCGCGCGAACCGCTTCGCCTTCGAGCGCGATGCGCGGCGCTATGTCGCAAGCCATGCCGCGCTGCGGTGGCTGCTTGGGCATCTCACCGGCATGCCGCCGAAGGACGTGGCGCTGCGCACCGGGCCGACCGGCAAGCCTGTCGTGGGCGATGGCGGCGAGGGGCTCCACTTCAGCCTCTCGCGCTCCGGGGACCATGTCCTGATCGGGGTTGCCGCGCAGCCGCTCGGCGTGGACATCGAATGCCTGGCGACGTCGCTCGATGTCGCGGCCCTGGCCGAGGTGGCGTTGTCCGCCCGGGAGGGCGAGGTCTTCGAGCAGGCGGAGCCTGCGCTCCGGCGCGAGCTTTTCATGCGCTGCTGGACGCGCAAGGAAGCCATCCTGAAGGCGACGGGGCAGGGCCTTTCCGTCCCACCTTCGGCGGTCGAGGTGCTGCTTGCGCCAGGCGATGCCCTGGGCCACCAAGCCGTCGTGACCTGGCTTGGAACGTCCTGGCAGGTCGATACGGTGCTGCCCGAGCCCGGCTATGTGGGGGCCGTGGCCGTCGCTTCCTCGCGGCGACCCGGCTTGCCGCCCGGCGCTGGCCTGGGGCCACGGGTGGCTGCGCTATCCCTGCGCAGGATTCTCCACGCCGCAAAGCTGGCATCTGCGCCAATGTCGGCGTCGGAGTGCCGGCTTGGGCTTCCCAGTGGCGCCTAGCGGGACGACGAGGTCGGGAGGAAGCCGATGCTGGCAAAGGCGACCCATCCGGCCACCGGATGCAGCCGGGCGACCTCGCGCCCGATCGCAAGGCCGAGGTCGGTGCCGCGCGACGTCTCGCGCCCGCGTCAGAACGGCTCGAACACCGCCTGCCGCTCCGCCTCCGGGGCGCCTCGCTCATGATCCTCCACGAAGACTTTCGGGCCAGGGCCCAGGCGGACGAGGACCGTGCCACCGGGCGGCTCCGCCTCGACGGCGTTCTCGACGAGCGCGGCGATCGCCCCCGCGTCGCCCAGGACCCGGGCCACCCCGTCCGCTGCTTCGGAAGTCAGCGCCCGCCTCCTGCATTGCGCCGGTCTGAACGCGCCGTCGCGCCGGAGGCATGGCGAGGAGCCCGCCCTTCGAGATCAGCCCTGATGACTCGAGGGCCGTGCGACGGGCAGTCGACCATTGCCGGGCTCCGGCGGTCGCATCCGCTACCGCCTCAGGCTGTCCATCAGGTTGAGAAGCCCGCACCATCGACTCTCCGCGACCCGATTGCCAGGCTGCGGCGTGGGTCCTGGCGAAGCCCTCCTGCGGCGATCCGTTCTTAGGGAAAGGATGCATCATCGGCCGGTCGTTGGCAGAGCCGGGAAACAGTAAACCCGACATCCGTCCGTACCGGCGCAACGGCCAGCCTTGCCGCCGCTCCGTTGCGCAATCGGGCGGGCTTCAAAGCTTGCGCCGGATCCCCCTTCCGCCGCGAAGCGGCGCCACGCGTCGGCGCGTCCGATGACAAGCGCGAGGCCTGCCGCATATCCAGCGCCGAGGCCTGCCGATAGACGGCGGCGACAGGGGCTGGAATGGGACGGGCTGTGATTGCCATCGCCGTGACGCTGGGCGTCTTGCTGATGGGAGCGGGGATCTGGCTCTACAGCCCCGACCTGCCGCGTGCCACGCTGGAGCGCCGTTGGGCGCGGCCACCCTCGCAGTTCCTGGAGGCGGCGGGGGTGCGGCTCCATGTCCGCGACACCGGGCCGCGCGACGGCGCAACCGTGCTGCTGATCCACGGCTTCGGCTCCTCCCTGCATACCTGGGAGGCGTGGGCGCCGTTGCTGGAGAAGCGCTTCCGCGTCATCTCGCTCGACCTGCCGGGCTTCGGCCTGACCGGGCCGGACCCGACCGGCGACTATTCCGACGAGCGGAGCATCGCCGTGCTGGGGGCGCTGATGGACCGGCTCGGCATCGGGAAGGCGGCGGTGGTCGGTTCCTCCATGGGCGGGCGAATCGCGTGGCGCTTCGCCGCGGCCGAGCCGGCGCGCGTCTCGAAGCTCGTCCTCATGGCGCCGGACGGTTTTGCAAGCCTGGGACGCGAGTATGGCCGTGCGCCCGAACGGCTGCCCTGGCTGATGCGGCTGCTGCCCTACAGCGCGCCGAGGCCGCTTCTGCGCAGGGCGATGCAGAACGCCTATGCCGTCCCCGGCGTGCTGACGGATGCCGTGGTGGACCGGTACCACGCCATGCTGCTCGCTCCCGGGGTACGGCACGCCATCCTCGATCGGGTGCTGCAGACGCGCCTCGTGCCGCCCGAGCCGCTCCTGGCGACCATCCACCTGCCGGTGCTGCTGCTGTGGGGTGAGCGGGACGGCGCGGTGCCCGCCTCCCACGCGCCCGACTACGAGCGCGCCCTGCCCGATGCGCGGACGGTGATCCTGCCCGGGGTCGGCCATGTGCCGATGGAGGAGGCGCCGGAGGCCTCGGCGCGGGCGCTGCTGGCGTTCCTTGACGGCGAAGAGGGCGGCTGACCTTCGGCCACGCGGACGCCGACGTTCCGGGCAGGCGGCCGGACGGCAGGCTGCCGCGCAGGCAAATCGCCCTTGGCCCGGTATCCGTGACGGCCATGGCAGGCGGCGACGACCGGCCGGAGGCGGGCCGGTGCCGCTATGTCCGCAGCGGGGCTGGCGTTTCGGCTTCGCCGGCCAATCTCTGGGAGACGATGTCGATCCTGAAGCCTGCGCTGCTGCTCTTCGCCTTTTTCTTCCTCCTTCCCTTGGCCGTCTCGGCAGCCCTGTACCGTGTCGAAGGGGGCGGTGCCGGCTGGCAGACCGCCGACCGGTCCAGCATCGGCCTGCTGCCGCCGCCGGCGCGGCACCAGGCTGCCGTGGTGCGCATCCTGGCCGCGCAGACGGTTCGGTGGCGCGGCATCTTCGCAGTCCATTGCTGGATCGTCTTCAAGCCCGAGGGCGCCGCCTCCTACACCCGCTACGACTACACCGCCTGGGGCGAGCCGATCCGCATGAACGGCTTCGAGCCGGATGGCCGCTGGTTCGGCCGCTCGCCGGAACTGGTCTTCGCGGCCGACGGCCCGGCGGCCGAGGCGCTCATCCCCCGCATGCAGGCGGCGATCACCGGCTATGCCTGGCGCAACCGGGGTGACTACCGACCCTGGCCGGGGCCGAACTCCAACACCTTCGTCGCCGCGGTGATGGACGCGGTACCGGATATCAAGGCAGTGCTGCCGCCCACGGCGATCGGCAAGGACTACCCTTATGACGGGCGCTGGCTGCGGCGGACCGGCACCGGGATCCGGTTGAGCCTTGGCGGTTATGCCGGCATCACCCTTGGTTGGGTGGAAGGGCTGGAGGTGAACATCCTGGGGGCGGTTGCCGGGCTCGACCTCCGGCGGCCGGCGATCAAGCTGCCGGGCCTCGGCCGCATCGGCTTCGGCGAGGCCGAAAAAGTCGCCGCTCCGGCCGGCGTGGGATAGGTATGCTCATCCGCGCGGAAGGATGACCCCCGGCCCCGGGCTGCTGCGGCTTGCCTGAATTCTCGCGTCGGCGCCCTCGGTGCAGCCTGGGCGCCGTTCAGGGATGTCGACATCCAGCATCGTCGGTGCGCTCAGGCACGGCGCTGGCCTGGATTGCCTCATCGCCGCGGCCAGGGCGGAGCGGGAAGGCGCCGTCGGGCGCACGCTGCCTGGCCGTGACCGCGCACTGCCTGCCGGCCTCCTTCGATCTGCTGGAACCCGCCCGTTTCGGTGAGCTGCCGCGCCGCGGCCGGGCCTGGGTGAGAACCGGGATCGGATGCCTCGGAGCCGGGTACTGGATGCCGGACGGGCGCAACGCGGGGAACGGGCCCTGGAAGGCCCGTGGCCGGCCACGACGGGAGGTCGCCGGACCCCGCAACCAGCCATTTGCTTGGCCTCGGCCATCGGCGATGCCCGGTCGTAACGCCCCAGGTTGGCAAGCCCCAGGGCCGCCCCACCTGCGCAGGACGGTCCCTCAGGAGATTCCATCGCCATGACCGAGGACGGCTTGCCCGAACTGCCGCCACGCGCTTTCGCCAAGGCTGACCCCCTGCCGGACGCGATGTTCTACGCCGAGCCTCGCTTCGTCACCCATATCGACGACGGCGCCATCGCGGCCGTGACCGGGCTCTATCGCGGGGTCTTTCCTGCCGATGGCACGGTGCTCGACCTGATGTCGAGCTGGGTCAGCCATCTGCCGGAGAAGGTCAGCTATGCCGAGGTCATCGGCCATGGCATGAACGCGGCGGAGCTGGCCGCCAACCCGCGGCTTGACCGCTGGTTCGTGCAGGACCTGAACCGCGATCCCAAGCTGCCGCTCGCCGATGCGAGCGTGGACGCGGTCGGCATCTGCGTCTCCATCCAGTATCTCCAGCGGCCGGTCGAGGTGTTGCGCGAGGTGGCGCGCGTGCTGCGGCCGGGCGGCGTCGTGGCGATCACGTTCTCCAACCGCTGCTTCCCCACGAAGGCGGTGGCGATCTGGCAGGGCCTCGAGGGGCAGGATCAGTGCGGGCTGGTGTCGCTTTACCTGCGGCGCGCCGGCTTTCCCGAGGTGGAGGCGCAGGAACTGGCGTCGCCGGGGCGGTGGGGCAGGGACCCGCTCTGGGCCGTGATCGGGCGCAAGGGAGAAGGCGATGAGGGCTAGCTGCAACGGACGCGTCGCCGCGGCGTCGCTCCTGGCCGGGCTGGCAGGCGCGGCCGCGGCGCTGGTCGTGTCCGCCTGCTCTGCCGCCGCGCCCGAGGCCGGGGTGTCGGCCGCAGCACCGCCTGGCCTGGCCGCCGAGCGGTTCCCGAGGCCGCAACGCCCGGTGGCCAGCATCATATCCGACCAGTGGGCGAGCGAGGACAGCCGCGAGCGCGCCGGCGAAGCCGCCAGGGTCATGGACCTGCTCGGCATCCGTCCCGGCATGGCGGTCGCCGATATCGGTGCCGGTGCCGGCTACTATGTCGGCCGGCTGGCGCAGCGCGTCGGCCCCGGAGGCCGCGTCATCGCCCAGGATGTGGACCGGAGGACGCTCGGCCGCCTCGGACAGCGCGTCGCGCGCGAGCGGCTGGGCAATGTGTCGCTCGTGCTCGGCGAGCCCCATGACCCGCACCTCGCGCCGCGCTCGGTCGACCTCGCGCTGCTGGTCCACATGTACCATGAGATCGCGCAGCCCTTCGGCCTGCTCACCAACCTGGTTCCGGCGATGCGGCCCGGCGGGCGGGTGGCGATCCTGGACGTGGACGGCCCTGTGCTGGCGCATGGTACCCCCCGCGCGCTGCTGTCCTGTGAACTCGCGGCCGCGGGCTATCGGGAGGTAGCGTGGCACTGGATCGAGGGGCGGTCGGTCTACCTTGCGGTGTTCGAACCCCCGGCGGAGCCCCTTATGCCCGAGCGCATCGTCCCGTGCGGCGCGTAATCGGGGTCCTGCCAAGCAGCGGGTTCAGTGTCCCGCTGGCCCATCGGCTTCGGTAGATCTGGCGCAGCCAGGGCTTGATCCTGCCAGGCCGCGGCGGGCTCGCGCCCCTCGAACAGCGCCCGCCTTGCGGCGAAGGCCTCGGCCGCGAACTCGGTGAAGGCGGAGACGCGGGCGGTCCGCCGGAGATCCTCGTGGGTCAGCACCCAGAGCGCGGTCGTCATCTCGGGCACGGGGCCGGCGATGCGCCGCAGCCCGGGCCAGCCATCCCCGAGATAGCAGGGCAGCGCCGCGACGCCGAGCCCTGCGGCTGCCGCGGCTGCCGCGCCGACCAGCGTGTCGCAACGCAGGACGATCCGCGCCTCGGGCAGGGCGTTCCGCATCCAGGCTGCGATGGTCGACCCTGCGAGGCTATCGTCCAACCCGATCCAGGCGGCGCCGAGGTCTTCGTCCCCGGGCACCGCCAGGCCGGGCGCGGCGTAAAGGGCGAAGGCGACATCGGCGACGCGCCGGCCGACTAGCGTCTCGGGCGGCGACGCGGCCGGCCGGATGGCGACATCGGCATCCCGCCGCGTGAGGTTCGCAAAGAGGTTGGATACCGCGACCTCGACGACGATGCCCGGATGCGCCGCGTGGAACCGCGCCAGGACGCCCGGCAGGAGCGAGGCCATGAGCGTGTCCGTCGTCGCGACCCGGAGCGTGCCCTCGAGCCGGAGGTCCTGGCCGGAGAGTCGCCGCTCGAGCTCGGCCACGGTCTCGGCCATGCGCCGGGCCGTAGCGAGCATCTCCTCGCCGCCGGCCGTCAGCGCGTAGCCCGACGGCAGCCGCTCGAACAACCGGAGCCCGTGCGCCTCCTCGAAGCCGTTCACCCGCCGGAGCACGGTGGTGTGGTTCACCCCGAGCACGCGGGCGGCGGCCGCGAGGCCACCATGCTCGGCCACCGCAAGGACGTAGCGCAGGTCGTCCCATTCGATGTGACGGGGGGTATGCGCCATCGCCGCTGTCCGGTTGCCGTCGGCAGGCTGCCAGGAGGCGAGGGGGGAGGGCAAGCGCGGGGCGGACTGTCCACCTGTGCATCGGCGCAATCGGTGACGGCGCACTCGCAGATCGCACTCGTGCCGGGGAGCGGCCAGGTTTGGGGCACCGCGGCAGGATGCGCTGCGCCGCATGAGGAGAACCCCGGTGACCCCGATTCAGCTCCACACCTACCAGACCCCGAACGGCCACAAGGCCTCGATCATGCTCGAGGAGGTCGGCCTGCCCTACGAGGTGCGCGTCGTCGATATCGAGCGCGGCGAGCAGCGTGCCGCGGCCTTCCTCGCGCTCAATCCGAACAACAAGATCCCGGTGATCGTCGACCCGGATATGGGCCGGGTGGTGCGCGAGAGCGGCGCCATCCTCTTCTATCTTGCGGAGCGCTCGGGCCGCCTGCTGCCGCCCACGGATGCCGCGCAGCGCGACACCCTGGAATGGGTTCTGTTCCAGGCCGCGCATGTCGGGCCGACGCTGGGCCAGTACTGGAACTTCGCCGTCTTCGCCGAGGAGAAGCTGCCGGCCGTCATTGCGCGGTTCGAGCGCGAGGCGCGGCGCGTCTTCGCTGTCCTCGACGGGCGCCTGGCGAGGCAGGAGCACCTTGCCGGCCCCTACGGCATAGCCGACGTCATGACCTGGCCCTGGGTCAATGCCGCGGTCGGCAAGCTCGGCTTCACGCTGGGGGACACCCCGCATTTGGCGCGCTGGTTCGACGTCATCGCGCAGCGGCCGGCCGTGACGCGCGGCCTGCGCGTGCCCGACCTGGCGCCGCGGCCGGACGCCGCCTGAACCCGTTCCGCCCGATGCGGCAGCCCGCCTCGGTGCCGGGCCTCGCCGCGCAGCCTCCCTGCCGGTCGCCGTTGCCGTGGCCAAGCTGCCCTGGCCCCAAGCGCGGCGTTGGACGATCTCCGCCCGGGCTTCGTCCTCCCAGGCCCCCTGCGCAGGCGCCATCAGGCCTGGCGGGGTGGCGGACCGCATGCGGCCGCGTGCGCCGTCAGGCTTGGCCGCAGGATGCTACCCCCCAAGCGTCATACACCAGGAGGCCCCCATGGCCTGGATCGCCCTCGTCGCCGCCGGACTGCTCGAGGTCGTTTGGGCGCTCGCCCTGAAGCAGGCCAATGGCTTCTCCCGCCTCTGGCCGAGCTTCGTCGGTATTGCGAGCGCGATCGTCAGCTTCGTGCTGCTCTCCGCCGTCCTGAAGGCGCTGCCGGTGGGGACGGCCTACGGAGTGTGGGTCGGCATCGGCGCACTCGGCGTCGCGCTCGCCGGCATTCTCGTCCTGGGCGAGGCCGCATCGCCCATGCGCCTGCTCGGCCTCGCGCTAATCCTCGGCGGCGTGGTCCTCCTCAAGATCGTCGAGGCCTGAATGCTGGGCACGCCGCCGTCATGGGCGGTGCTCGCTCGGCAGGGTGGCGACGGGGCTGCCGTCGCGGTCGATGGCCTGGCATCGCACTGCATGGGAGGCCGACGCCTCAAGGCCGCGTCCCGAAGCGCATCGCGGCTCTAATCGCCGCGAGCTTTGCTGCTCGCGTACTATGCATACCCTTGTGCTCCCGGTGGCGCGGGCACGGAGCTCGGGCTGTGATGCGATGATCAGATTGCAGGACCCGAATGCCGCCGCGACTTTTCCGCGGGGGAGCTGAAGTTGTCGCCTACTGTTTCTTGGAGCGACGCGTCGCCAGGGCACGTTCGAGCGATGCCGCCTTTCGGCGCTCCTCCCGCAATACCTTGATCGTCGGCTGCCACCAGCCGCGCGCCAGGTCGGACGAGCTTGGCGGAGTCCGTGCGGGCCAAGCTTGAACCAGTTCGGCATGATCCGGCCTTCGCCACCGCGCCCAGATCAGCGTGGCTGAACCAGCAGCGACATCGGGGTAGAAGCGCATGGCTAGTTCCGGCTCGGCAAGCTCGCCCGTGATGCATTCGAACACCAGGCATCCTGCATGGGTCATGAGCACACGGTCGAGCGGCGGCTGTGCGTCGTCCGGCACGGGATACCGATGGCGGCGGCGCTCCGCTGCGTCGGCGCGCCTGTCCGGGTGGCCGGGAGAAGCCTTGCGGTCTTCCTCGCGTTTTCGCCGCTCCTCGGGCTCCGCCAGGCGGGCCGCGCCCTCGATGGCGGGCCAGTGCCGGCGCAACTCCTCGATGGAGCGGAAGGGTATGCGCCAAGCCTTCAGGGCAGGATCCCAGCGGGCCCATGGCACCGCCCGCAACTCGGCGATGACGGTCCGGGAGTACGGCGTCCTCACCACGAAGCCATCGGCGATTTCAAGGTAGGGGCTCGTGATCGGCTCGAACGCGAAGGCGTCGCGACCGCGCTGGTCGGCATAGGCCAGGACGCCTGACCATTCCCGGCCCATCCATGTGGTCAGGCGCCGTTCTGCCCGCTGACCCGGCACGAACCAGGCTCCCAGGTCGTCGCGCCAACGCGCCTTCGGGAAGGCCTCGCGGAAGCGCTCCACTGTCATGCGATCATAGGGAAAGGCTGCGGTCGCCCCAGGCGCGCCGTCGCCCTCACCTTGCTGCGCGACGCTGAATTCCGGCCTCTCGTCCGCCACCGGTTGAACCCTCCGCATGCCGCACCGCGTCATCTGCCGAGCTTCGATCCGGCCGTGGCGGCGCCTGGGGTGGACGGGTGACCTCCCTGGGCAACCTCGATCGGATCGCGTCGAGCCGCCGACAGGCAGGGCTGACCGTTCCGTCTACCTCCTGCCCTGCCGCGCAGCCGAGCGGACGAGCGCTATGGCGAGGCTGGCCGCCAAGGCATCCTCGGTAAGGGCGCGTGCCCAGTCGCGGCCGGTTCGCGTGTTGGCGCCTCGCGCCGTGCGGCCGAGGAGGGTGCCAGCGACGGCCCCGGCGATGCCGGTTACGGCACCCTCCGCTCTCCAGGCGCCGCGCTCGGCCAGCGCTCCCCCGCCGACCGCCCCAAGGGCGAGGCGCACCAGGAAGGAGGGCACGATGCGGCGGTCGGGCGCGAACGGCATCTTGTCGCCAGCCATCTCGGCAAGGGCAGCGATCGTCGCAAGGCTGCGTGTCTCGGGCCCGGAGGGGATCCATCCGATCCGTATGCCTCCGAGCGAGGCAGCCCAGGCCAGCGCGGCCGCTGCCGACATGCTGCGCAGTCCCGCCAGGACGCCGAAGCCGAAGGCTCCCCAGAGACTGTCCGTCAGGCCGTCCAATGTCCGAGAGCCGGTCCCATGCTCAACCACCCGCGCCTCCTAGCGATGTTAGGCAAAAGTCCGGGGGGCAGCGATGGTTGCGGCCCCAACCAGGATCGGTGAAGGCGGGCCCGCTCCAGTGCTCCCGCACCGCGGCGTGGTGGCAATGTCCTTCCGACCTGTATTGCGCGCGGCTGGTTGTGCGTGACCTGAACCAAGGCTGCCGAAGCCCGCCCGATGTCAGGTGGTTGCCGCGGATGCAGGTGCAGTCCCGGAAGCACGGGGACTGAGCCGTCGCAGGAACTACCGATCCAAGGCGCAACCCGTGCGTCCTTGGGCAGGAAAGTTCCGGTCATCCGCACATCCCGCTTGATGGCTTGGTGGTCGGAGTTGGCATAGGCCGAAGCGGGGCACGTCTCCCAGAGGACTGACTGCTATGCGAGGAGGCATGCCCGACATGAGCTGAGCGCCGCAGCAGGTGTTGCGGAAGGCGGCACCTGTGTTTGGTCCCTAATCCTGCTCGCCAATCGTCTGGGAGTAGCTCTTGCCGTAAGGGTAGAAGAACTCCTTCTTCCCATCGCGCCATGCTGCCCTTAGGTCAGGCGTACCGATGTCCCAATCGGGTCGGCATTTCCTGAGGACGGCGCGGAGGTCCTGGCGCAGCTCTTCCACGGTCGGGCGCCCAAAATACCAGTAGCCCATATAGATCTTGTGGATGATCAGACCGGGCTCGAGCACGAGCGTGTGCGGGATCATGGGGTTGTGGGTTGGGTCGGTGTACTCGGCGATGTCGAGGTCCTTCTGAACCACGCGCCGGGTATCGGACAGGAAGGTCCAGTGGGCGCCCATGCCGGTCCTGAACTCGTTGGTTTCCACGATGCTGTCGGTGCTGATGGTGACGAGCCGGCAGTAGCCAACCTCGAGCTCGCGGTGGAGCCGGACCAGGCCTTCGTGCTGCCGGCGGTCCTTGGGGCAGAACCCGCCGCGGCTGAGCACGAGGACCAGGGGGTGTTGTCCCTGCAGGTCGGAGAGCTTCCGGCGCTTGCCGGTGTGGTCGGCCAACTCGTAGTCGGGGAAGGCGGCTCCTGGGGTGATGTCGGGTCGCATGGCGGCATCCTCTGCGGCAACTTTGCCCGGACAGCTTCCGTCGCCGGGCTCGACGTGTCCGCGGTCAGTAGGGCGGCTGCCTTCGCTGCCGCTGGGCCTTCGCTGCCTCGGCCCACCAGGCGAGATCGTCGGCAAAGCGCGGGAAGGCACGCTCGAGTGCCTGGCCGCTCTCGCCGGTCGGCTCGCCTGCGGGCGACAGGGTCTGCCCGATCGGGCCGACCGCGATCGTGCTCGAGACGACGATCATGCCCATTTCGGAGAGCGTGCCGTGCCATGCGGTGGCGGCCCGTGCGCCCGCCAGGCGGCCGGCGGAGTAGCTCACGATCGCGGCGGGCCGCCAGAACCACTCCTCCAGGAAGTGGTCGGTGAGGTTCTTCAGCCCGGGCTGGACGCCCCAGTTGTACTCGCCGGTCACGAAGACGAAGCCGTCGGCGCCACGGATCTTGTGCGCCAGCTGCTCCAGGGCCGGGGGGGCTTCACCCTTCGGGTACTCCTTGTACATCCGGTCGAGCATCGGGAGGTTGACCGCCTTCGCGTCGATCAGCTCGGCATCATCGCCGCGACGCCGTAGCCGGTCGACCACGAATTCAGCGAGCCTGATGCCCGTCCGGTCGGATCGATAGGACCCATAGAAAACGAGGATGCGGTTGTTCATGGCACTTGCTCAACGGCGGGTTTCGGGCAGCGTGCGGTCCGCCGGCCGTCGGCGGACCGTCGCTGGTGACGGAGCGACCTCAGCGCGGCAGCGGCTTGCCGGCCTGCTCGCTGACGATGTACTCGGCGTACCAGTCGGGCCAGTCCGCATCGTGCCCGCCGGTCCGCTGCTCATGCTCGCCATGCGCCGCCGCGGCGCGCCGGAGGGCGGCCGCGAGGTCGGTCACGGAGGCGAAGGTCGTGTCCGCCTCCACGCGGCCCGGGAGCCGCTCGGTGACCTCCTGCAGCAGCCAGCCATTGCCGTCCGGATCGCTGAAGGCGGCGTGCGAGCGGTAGCTGCGGCGCTGCGGATCCGCGCCGGCGACCCGACGCCGCCCGAAGAGATAGGGCTCGTCCGTTCCCGTATAGGCGTCGTCGGCGCTGTGGAAGGTCTCGCTGACATCCACGCCGCGGCCGAGCAGCTCCCGGCGGGCAGCCTCGATGTCGGAGACGACGAGGTAGAGGCCCCGGGCGGAGCCGGGCGCGGCCGCGGTGAGGTTGGTGCCGAAGATGACCGAGGCGCCGGAGCCGGGCGGCGTGAACTGCACCGCGCGCCAGTCGCTGCCGGATGCGAAATCCGCGTCGAGCCTCCAGCCCAGCCCGGCATAGAACCGCTTGGCGCGGTCGACGTCCGACACCGGGATGACGATGACCTCGAGCTTCATGTCCGGCGCCCGGGTCTTCGCCGTATCGATGGTGGTTGTCATGGCTCTTCTCCTCAACAAGGGAATCAGGGTTTCGGGTGGATTTCTTCCGTATTCCGTGCGCCTCGGCAGGGAGACGCATGGAGCTGCTTGCGATCGTCCTATTTGGCGGCATGCCCGTGATGGGTGGCCTGCGCCCCTGCCGGGACCGTGAAGGACAGCGTCACCACCTGCCCCGGAAAGACCGAGTGGCTGGCGTCGACGAGCTCGATCTTGACCTTGTGGTCACCCGGCGGCAGCCCGGCCACGTCGACCGTGTTGTTGTCGCTCGCATCCGCCCACCACCAGGGAAGGTCGTCGACGGTGATGTGGAGGTGCCCGATGCGGGGCGAGACGGCGAGGGCGCCAGCTCCGAACACGGGGACGATGCGCAGATTCTCGACCCGGTACTGGGCCTGGAAGATGCCGAGGGCGAGCGGCCCGGGCAGCGGCGGATCCACGATTAGCCGCGGCGGGGCTTCGTTCTCAATGGTGGCATAGGGCGAGGCGCCGCGGATCTGGCTCGCGCTCTGGGCGAGGGCGCCCGTGGCGAGAAGGGTGCCCGCTGCGACGGCGGCGAGCGTCTTGGTGATCCTGGTCATCGTGCTTCTCCTTTTGGTGTCTGCGGCCGCCCTCTGCGGGGCAGCGCCGCCGGATGGACAGTCTTGGGAGTGGGGCGGGGAAGGGGCTGCCTCTTGCCGAGGTCGGACCCGGCGGGGCGGCCTAGATCTGCGACAGCCCGCCATCGACGACGAGTTCCGTGCCGGTGACGTAGGAGCTGTCGGGGCTGGCCAGGAACAGCGCGGCGCGCGCTACCTCCTCCGCTTCGCCGAAGCGCTGCAGCGGCACCTGGGCCTCGACGCCCTCCGCCATGGCCTTCAGCTCGGCCTGGCTGAGGCCCATCTTGCCGGCGAAGGGCGTGCTGGTCGGGCCGGGGCTCACCGCATTGACCCGGATGCCGAGCGGCGCCAGCTCGGCACCGAGCGACCGGGCCAGCGAGCGCACCGCCGCCTTGGTGGCGGAGAGGACCGACAAGCCGGGCGCCCCGACCGCATTCAGGAAGGACGTGGTCAGGACGACGCTGGCGCCCTTGCCCATCAGCGGCACCGCTTTCTGGACCGTGAAGAAGAGGCCCTTGAAGTTGACCGCGAGCTGCTCGTCGATCTGGGCTTCCGTGACGGCGCCGAGCGGCGCGGCCAGACCCAGGCCGGCATTGGCGAAGACGATGTCGAGCCGGCCGAAGCGCTCGCGCACCGCCTCCATCACCCGGTCGATCTCGGCCGGCCGCCGCAGGTCGGCCCTGAGCGCGAGCGTGTTCGGACCGATCGTGGCCGCCGCGGTGGCGAGCCGGTCCGGGTCGTTGCCGACCACGACGACCTGCGCCCCTTCGGCCTGGAACAGGGCGGCGGCGGCGAGGCCGATGCCGGAGGTGCCGCCGGTGACGAGGGCAATCTTGCCGTAAAGCATCATGGGAATTCTCCTGACTTCAGTGAGTTGCGAAGCCGGAGCGCGCGTTCCGTGAGATGGAGGATGACGGCGGGCGACGGGCGCGACAAACGAGATGATCTGCGCGACCTGAATAGATTATGTTTGGCGGCATGCGTGGCCCCGAGCACCTCAATGCGCTGCGTGCCTTCGACGCCGCCGCGCGCCACCTCAGCTTCGCCCTCGCCGCGGAGGAGCTGAACGTCACGCCCGCGGCGGTTGGCCAGCTTATCCGGCGGCTCGAGGAGGTGCTTGGCGTCGAGCTGTTCCACCGCGCCCAGGCCGGCCCGGCCCGCCTCATCCTGACCGAGGCCGCGCGGGTCGCGCTGCCCGATCTGAGGGCCGGGTTCGAGCACCTGTCGGCAGCCATGGACCGCCTGCGGTCGGCCGGGAAACGGCGCACGCTCACCGTGACGGTGCCGATGGCCTTCGCCGACAAATGGCTGCTTCCGCGCCTCGAAGCCTTCGGCCGCGCCCATCCGGAGTGCGACCTTCGGGTCGACACGCGCACCAGCCTTGTGGACTTCGCCACAGAGTCCGTCGATGTCGGTATCCGCTACGGGCGCGGCGAATGGCGGGGGCTCGTGGCGACGCGGTTCGCTGCCGACCTGTTCTTCCCGGTCTGCAGCCCTTCGCTGCTCAAGGGGCGGCACCCGCTCGCCTCGCCGGCGGACTTGTGCCATCACCAGCTCATCCACGACATGTCCATGGCGTCGGAGCCGAAATTCCCGGGCTGGCGTGACTGGTACAAGCGCGCCGGCCTCGCCGCGGCGGGGAGCGACGGCGGGGTGCGCATCGACGATTCTGCGGCGGCGTTCCGCATGGCGATTGCCGGCGGCGGCGTGGCCCTCGGCCGTACCACGCTTGTCGCGCAGGACCTTGCGGAGCGCCGGCTCGTTCGCCCGTTCGGGCCGGTGCTCGGCTGCGAGCTTGCGTACTACGTGGTGTGCCGCCCGCAGGATGCCGAGGATCCGACGATCACGGCGTTCCGCAACTGGCTTCTCGACGAGGCCGCGCGCGAGAACCAGCAGCCCGCGGCGTCATGAACGCTTCGGCGGATTCCTGGGGCAGCTCAGAGTGAGCTGACTGATTGGCTCGGTGCTGCTGCCTGGTTCGGCCCATTGCTGAATCTGTGGAAATGCCGATCAGGCGGCGATGCGCCTGTGGCTGACGGGTGGTCGGGGCGCTGACCTCGTGCTGGAGACTGGGGGAGGGAGCAGCTTGGCGCGCTCCCTTGCGGCCGCGGCCTATGGCAGCGTCGTCTCCGCCATCGGCTTCCTCGGATGCCGCCGGCCCGAGATCGACGTGCTGCCCTTTATTGCAAAGGCGCTCCGCGTCCAGGGCAACGATCGGCTATGCGCGGACGGCGCTGCCGCTCTGGCTCCGTCCGGCACCGGCATCGGCTTGTCCAAGCGGCGCCTCAGTGCCCCTTATCGGGATGGGGTAGCGGCGCCAGGCGGCCGGGGGCTGGCGGTGGAGGACGGCATCGGCGGAGGCGGTGCCCCTCCGGTTGCCGCAGCGCCCGCGCCTTCCCTCTGGGCGCCGCTCATCGCCGCTCCGGAACCCAGGTTGCCCTCCGGCCTGTGGCGGGCTGGGGTGTCGGTCGCGCCCGGGGGGCGGGGGCTATGTGTCTGCGGCATGGGCTGCGCCGCGGTGCCGGCATTCGGCATTCCGGACGACCGCTCCTGAGCGCCGCCCATAGCCGTACCGGATTGCAGGTTGCCTTCGGGGCCACGGCCTGCTGCCCCTTGAGGCGCCTGAGCCAGGCAAACGGGTGCAGCAAGCAGCGGGACGAGCACTGTCAGGCCCGCAAGGACGAGTTTCATGCGCTTCCTCCATATTGGCCCGCCTCCGATCCGGAGCGTCGGCTGTCGGCATGGAACGCATCAGCTGCTTGGAAGTTGGCCCATCCGACCTGCCTCATCCTGAACTTCCCATGGCAGTCGGCGGCTCGACCGGGAGGCAGCCAGGTTCCGGGAGACGCTTGCTGCACGAGCGGTTGCCGCTTCGCAGCCGTATGCGTGGCAGGAAAATTCGATGCCCCACGTTGCCGCCACGCCAGGCGACCATTCCTCGGAGACATGGCTGATGCGGGCCGTGCCGGCGACGGGACAGGCAACCTCGAACAGCGACAGGCCTTCGAGAAGACGGAGCTGTTCCATGATAGAGGCATGGGCTGCGGCCTCTGTTCGCTGGCAGGGCACGAGGCATTGCCCATTAGGATGGGAGGTGCGGCATGGCGGGCAGTGGCGGGGGCGCTCCAGACCGGCGTGCGCTCCTCAGGACCATGGCGACGGGCGCCGCGCTGGCCGTGCCGCGCAGCGCCGGGGCCGAACGGCTGAGCGACGCATCCCCGAGGCGCATCCGGCTTGCTGCCTCGGCTCGGCCTGGGGCCCTGCCCGAGGTTCCGGATCCCATCGGCTTCGGCATGGTCGGGGTCTTCGATGCGGATTGGCTGCTCGACGCGCGCTACACCCGGCTGCTCGACATGATGGCGGCCTCGCCGGGCGCCTTCGACGCGGTGCGGTTCTTCGGCATCCTCAACAGCGGCGAGCGCGAGGCCACCTTCCCCACCACCAGTGGCCGCGTCTGGCCCGCGCCGGATGCGGCGATGGATTTCTCGGCGACGATGGAGGCGATTGCGGCGGTCACGTCCCGCGGCTTCGTGCCGTTCCTGGCGCTGACCTTCTTCCCGGCCGCCGTTTCATCCTCCCCGATCGAGCCGCCCGCCGACCTCGCATCCTGGCAGCACCTCGTTCGCACCTTCCTCGACCGCGCGGTGGAGCGCTTCGGGGCGGCGGAGGTGGCGCGCTGGTGGCTCGAGATCTGGAACGAACCGAACATGCCGCCCTTCTGGCGCGGCGACTTCGCACGCTACCTCGACCTCTACCGTGCCACCGCGGAGGCCGTGCGGCGCTCCGGCCATCAGGTGCGGATCGGCGGCCCGGCCCTTGCGTGGATACCGCCGCGGGAAGGGCCGGAGCTCATGGAGCGCTTCCTGGAGTTCCTGCGCGGCTCGCCGGACCTGCCTTGCGACTTCCTCTCCTTCCACCGCAAGGGCAGCTGGGTGGTGGAGGAGGCGGAGCCGCAGCTCGAGCGACTGGTGGACGCAGCCAGGACGACCGCGGAACTGGCGCTGCGGCTGGTGCCGGAGCGCTGCGCCCGCGGCCTTCCCATCGTCAACAACGAAGCCGACATGAAGGTCGGCTTCGACACGCCCTACGCGCCGCGGATGGGCGAGCACTTTCCCGCCTGGCTGGCGGCGAGCGCGATCTCCCATATGGCGCTCACAACCCACTATGCCGGGCGCGGGCTGCGCTTCCTCGCTGCCGCGGACAATGCCAACCAGCATCTCGTGCGGGAGCCATTCGACGGGCGGCGGTCGCTGGCGACGCGGAGTTCGGCCGCGCCCGACGATCTGGTGAAGCTGCCCGTCTTCGCCTTCTACGAAATGCTCCGCCTGCTGGGCGACCGGGCCGGCAGCTTCGAGCCGCCGGGGGATGCGCTGTTCCCCCATACCGACCTGCATCACGCGGTCACCCTGGACGACCACCGCATCGCCGCTTTGTTCACCCGCTTTTCGGCAAGGGAAGGGAAGGCGCCACCGCTCCGGATCGACTGGCAGCTGCGCGATATTCCCTGGCCGCGGGTGAACCTGGCGCAATTCCGCATCGACGCCACGCATGCGAATGCCTTCGCCGCCTCGGGGCGACGGATGCCGGCAGCACTCGACCCGGGCAGGGAGGCCCGGCGGCTGCGCATGATGGCCGAGCTCGGCGTGGCCACGCCGATCAGAAGCGGCCTCGTGGTGAAGAATGGCCGGCTTCGCTTGCCGCTCACGCTCGACGCCAATGCCACGGCGTTGGTCTGGGTGACGCCCTTCGATCCCGATCCGCCGGCTGCCCCCCGTTGGATCGATGCCGTGGCGGAGCGGGGCAACGCCGTGCTGCGCTGGACGCCGAACCGCGAGCCGGGCTTCTACGGCTACGAACTGCATCGCATGGTTGCGGCCGATGGCGGGCAGGGCCGTTCGATGCGGGTGGCACCCCTGCCGCTGCGCTCGGCCATGTGGGTGGACACGGCGCCGCCACGCGGCGCTGCGCATGTATACGGGGTACGTGCCATATCGGCCTCCGGGATGCGCAGTCCGCTGGTGCTGAGCCCGCCGGTCCGGCTTTGAAGGGGCACCGTTCAGGGCGAGCCAGACGCCGGGCAATCGGTGCCGCCCTTACTTTCGCCGCAGCGGCCGCGGCCGCGGGACGAGCTTGCTCCCGGGCAGGCGCATGTTGCCAAGCTCAGCGAGGCGCGGGCCCCACTCTGCGACATGGTGGACCGGACGAGGCATTCCGGGTGGTGACGACGGCCTCCCCGGATGACAAGGGAGCCCCGGTGCCGGTCCGCGCCGTTGCGATGCTCCGGCCCGGCCAGGCGACGATCCTGTCGACGCCCGGACCGCCGGACCCGGCGCCGGCCGAGGTCGTCTGCGAACGCTGCGGCCGCCCGGTGGTGGCTGTCCGGTGCCGTCAGGCGGCCTCGGTCGCCGATGGGGCTAGATCGGCTCCCGCCGCGCAATGCTGGGCTCGCAGCGCCAGCGGCTGAGCGTCAGTGCCGGGTGCTCGAGGAGCCAGCGTGCGGCGAGCATCTGCCCCTGCATCATGCAGGATGTCAGGGATAGGCCTTCGAATCCGGGCCGCTCCTCGCGGCAGGCACTCGGCGTCCCAGCAAGGCAGACGAGAAGGACGAGTTCGATCATCGCAGGCAATCCTTGTTGACAAGCCCTGGCCGTCCGCCTTGTGCCCGTCCGGGTCCTGGAATCCCCAATAGCAGGGACGCGCGGGAGCGAGGTTGGTTTTTTCGCCCGTAGGTTGGTTCGCCATCCTGCCCGCGCCGGATGCGTCAGCCTGCCGGGGCCAGCATCCAGCTGCCCTCGAAGCGGCGGTCTCGGTTGTCGACCGCCGCGACGCGCAGCTCGCCGCCCGGCTCGCCCGCCAGCATGAAGCCGAAGGTCGGGTTCTCGGCGATGGCGATGTCGGACTCGATGCGCAGCACCTCGGCGCCCCGGTAGGTGACCCGCAGCTCGCGCAAGAATTCGGCGGGGATGGAGAGGCGGGTGAGCTGGTCCATCTGCAGGCCGGAGGTGTTCGGGTGGCTGAGCGCCACCTGGACCGGCACCGCACGGCCGGCCGCCGGCGGCCCTTCCGGCAGCGCCATGCGCATCCGGCCCATGCGCTGCCGCGCCGCCTCCAGATTGCCGCCGACCGGCGCCGAGCAGCCGCCCGCCGCCTTGACGAAGCGGGCCGCCTCGATCAGCCGCCCGTCCGCGGTCTCGGCCACGGCATGGATGAAGCTGTAGGCATCCACCCGCACCCGCGTCGACAGCGCCCGCAGGTCGCCGGAGGGGCCGGCCTCGAACCGCGCGGCGAGCGGCGAGGGGTTCTCGTCGATCACCAGGTAGAGGGCGCGGACCTGCGGCACCGCCTCCTCGGCAAGGAGGAGGGAGATGGGCACCGCCGCGGCATCCAGGGCCCGCGCCGGCGCCTCCAAGACCATCGCCTGGCCGGCCGGCTCGGTCCGGCGGTCGCCGAAAATCGCCTCCTTGAGGTCGCGCCAGCGCTCGGCGCGGCGCGGCGCCTCGGCGGCCTCGATACCCTGGGCGAGGCCGGGCCCGGCGAGGCCCGCGGCTGCGGCACCGAGCAGAAGGGGGCGGCGGGGGAAGGCGCGGCGGATCATGGCGGCTACTCCCATTCCAGTTCGCGGTAGGCGGCGTTGACGTTGCGGCCGTGATAGGCCTCGGCGAGGCCCCATGGCGCCGCCTCGGCGATGGCGACCCGCGCCGGCGCCTCGGCGAGGCCGATGCCCGCCGCGATGGCGGCGCGCGTCTCCCGCTCCAGCGCCTCCAAGTAGCGCAGCAGCGGGTCCGCAGCGCCAGGCCAGGGAACCGCGGCCGGCCCATGGCCCGGCACGGCGCGGGCCGCCGGTACCGTCCGAAGCGCCGCCAGCACCCGGCGCCAGCCCGGCAGGCTGCCGTCCAGCGAGGGGATGCGCTCGACGAAGAGCAGGTCGGAAAGCCAGATCGTGCCGGTCGCTTGATCGAACAGGCTGAGGTCGTGGTCGGTATGGGCCGGCGGATGCGCCGTCAGCGTGAGGACGCGCCCGCCGAGGTCGAGGGCAAGCTCCCGCCCCGGCTCGACCAGCCGCGTCGGGGCAAGGGCCCCGCTGCCCCTGCCTGCGCTGCCCATCTCCCGCTCCAGCATGGCGGCGTAGAATTCGTGCCGCTGCGCCAGCGCCGCCGGAAGCCGGGCATGGCCGATCACCTCGGCGCCGAGATCGGCGAAGGCCGCACCGCCCATGACATGGTCGGGGTGGACATGGGTCAGCATGAGATGGCGAATCGGCAGCGGCGTCGCCGCGGCCACCGCCCGGCGCAGGCGCCGCCCATGCGCCAGGCTGCCGCCCGGGTCGATGACGGCGACCGCCGCCTCGCCGACGACGAAGCCGACATTGCCGATGCCGTCGAGATTGGCGGCGGATGCCTCCTCCATGACGCCGGGCAGGACGAAGATGCCGGGCGCCACCTGCACCGCGCCGCCATCCTCGGCGGGTGCGGGGGCCGCGGCCATCAGGGTGGCGCCACACCCGGCCATCAGGCAGCGACGGCCGAGGGCGGGCACCGCGCTATCCCGCCGGTTCGGCGGCCGCAGCGGCGGAGCGGCCCATCTCGCGGTAGGTGAAGGCATCGGTCGCGGCCGAGGCCTCGCGCACCGCCAGGTCGAGCAGCGCATGGTTGGGCGAGAGGGCGCAGGCAGGATCGGTGGCCGCGGCGTCGCCGGTCAGGGCGAAGGCCTGGCAGCGGCAGCCGCCCCAGTCCTGCTCCGCCCGGTCGCAGCCGCGGCAGGGCTCGGGCATCCAGGCCGTGCCGCGGAAGCGGTTGAAGGCCTCGGAATGCTCCCAGGCCTCGCGCAGCGAGGTCACCCGCAAGTCGGGGAAGTCGAAGCCGGGCAGGCCTTCGGCGGCGTGGCAGGGCAGGGCGCGGCCGGTGGGCGAGACGGCGATGAACTGCCGGCCCCAGCCGCCCATGCAGGGCTTCGGGCGCTGGGCATAGTAGTCGGGCACCACATAGTCGATCACCAGGCGCCCCCTCAGCCTGGCCCGGGCCTCCTCGACCGTCGCGGTCGCCGCCTCGAGCTGGGCGCGGGTCGGCAGGAGCGCGGCGCGGTTGCGGAAGCCCCAGCCGTAATACTGGACATGCGCCACCTCCAGCCGCCCGGCCCCGAGCCTCAGCGCCAGCTCGATCAGGTCGGGCAAGCGCTCGAGGTTCTGCCGGTGCACCACGGCGTTCAGCGTCAGCGGCAGGCCGGAGGCGCGGACCAGCTCCGCGAAGGCGAGCTTCTTCACATGCCCGCCGGCGAGGCCGCCGATGCGGTCGGCCGAGCCCGGCTCCGCGTCCTGCACCGAGAGCTGCACATGGTCCAGCCCGGCCGCGACCAGGGCATCGAGGCGCGCCGCATCGGTCAGCACGCCCGAGGTGATCAGGTTGGTGTAGAGCCCTGCCGTCGCTGCGTGATGCAAGATGTCCGGAAGGTCGCGCCGCGCCGTGGGCTCGCCGCCCGAGAGATGCACCTGCAGCACGCCCAGATCGGCGGCTTCGCGGAAGATGCGTCCCCAGGTCGCGGCATCGATCTCGGCCGAGGCGCGGGACAGCTCCAGGGGGTTGGAGCAGTAGGGGCAGCGCAGCGGGCAGCGGTGGGTCAGCTCGGCCAGCAGGCCAAGCGGTGCCGCAGCGGCAGTCTCGACCATGGCCATGCTGGTACTCGACGAGGGCGGAATGCCGCCGCGGCCATCCCGCGGCGGCACCCGGTCAGATGGTTGCGAGGGCGTAGGCGTTGATCTCGAGGCCGAGGCAAACCTCAACGACGCGGGGCTTCTTCCAAGACATGCGGTTCTCCCTTAGGTGCAGGCGGGCAAAGCGCCCAGGTTGCACTGATCCTAGAGTGGGGCGGCAACCCTGGAACGATCAAGCGGGGGGCGCGGCATTGACCGACTTTCAGGCGCGTTCCACCCGGACCGCGCAGAATTTGAACTCCGGGATCTTCCCCCATGGGTCGAGCTGGGGGGTCGTCAGCAGGTTCGCCGCCGCCTCGCGGAAGGCGAAGGGGACGAAGACCAGCCCATCCGGCAGGGCCGGATCGGCCCGCGCCGCCAGCTCGATGGCGCCTCGGCGCGTGGCGAGGCGCACGCGGTCCCCGGGCGAGAGGCCGAGCCGCGCCAGCTCGGCGGGTGCCAGGGCGGCGGTCGGGCCCGGCTCCAGCGCGTCCAGCGGGCCGGCGCGGCGCGTCATGGTGCCGGTATGCCAGTGCTCGAGCTGGCGGCCCGTGGTGAGGACGAAGGGAAACTGCGTGTCCGGCATCTCCGCCGGGTCGGCGAGGCCGGCGGGGACGAAGCGGGCGCGGCCCGATTCGGTCGGGAAGCGGTCGCCGAAGACGATCTCCTGCCCCGGCTGGTCCGGCCCGGCACAGGGATAGGTGACGCTGCCCTCCCGCTCCAGCCGCTCCCAAGTGATGTTGGCGAGGGACGGCGTGGCCTCCGCCATCTCCGGGAAGACGTCGTGCGGATGCTCATAGTCCCAGGGGAGGCCGAGCCGCCGGGCGAGCCCCACGATGATGGCGAGGTCCTGCCGCACGCCCTCCGGCGGCGGCACGGCGGCCCGGCCCAGCTGCACCTGGCGGTTGGTGTTGGTCACCGTGCCGTCCTTCTCCGGCCAGGCGGAGGCGGGCAGCACCACATCGGCCAGCGCCGCGGTCTCGGTCAGGAACAGGTCCTGCACGACCAGATGGTCGAGCCGCGCCAGCGCGGCGCGGGCATGCGCGACATCCGGGTCCGACATGGCCGGGTTCTCGCCCATGACGTACATGCCGGTGATCTCGCCCCGCTCGGCAGCGTGCATGATCTCCACCACCGTCAGGCCCGGCCGCGGGTCGAGCCGTGCGTTCCAGAGCCGCTCCAGATGCGCCCGCGCCGCGTCGTCCCCGGTCCGGCGGTAATCTGGGAACATCATCGGGATCAGCCCGGCATCCGAGGCGCCCTGCACGTTGTTCTGGCCGCGCAGCGGGTGCAGCCCCGTGCCGGGCCGCCCGACCTGGCCGCAGAGCAGCGCCAGCGCGATCAGGCAGCGGGTATTGTCCGTGCCGTGGGTGGACTGCGAAATGCCCATGCCCCAAAGGATCATGGCCGATCCCGCGCGGGCATAAAGGCGGGCGACGCGCCGGAGCTGCTCGGCGGGGACACCGGCGATCGGGGCCATCGCCTCCGGCGCATAGGCCGCGACATGGTCGCGGATCAGCGCGAAATCCTCGGTATGGGCGGCGACGTATTGGCGGTCGTACAGCTCCTCCGCGATCACCGTGTGGAGCATGGCGTTCAGCACGGCAACGTCGCGGCCTGGCGCGAATCGGACCACCTCGGCGGCATGGCGGTCCAGCGCGCTGCCGCGAGGGTCCATGGTGACCAGCGCCGCGCCACGGGCCGCCGCGTCCTTCAGGTAGGTGGCCGCGACCGGGTGGTTCTCGGTCGGCCGCGCACCGATGACGACGATCACCTCGGCCTCGCGCGCCGCGGTGAAGGGCGCCGTGACGGCGCCCGAGCCGATGCCCTCCAGCAGCGCCGCCACGCTCGCCGCATGGCAGAGCCGGGTGCAGTGGTCGACATTGTTGGTGCCGAAGCCGGTGCGCACCAGCTTCTGGAACAGATAGGCCTCCTCGTTAGAGCCCTTGGCCGAGCCGAAGCCGGCGAGCGCATTCGGCCCCCGCGTGTCGCGGATGTGGGCGAGGCCGGCGGCGGCGCGATCGAGCGCCTCCTCCCAGCTCGCCTCGCGGAACTTGCCGCGCGCGGCACGGGGGTCCAGGCAATCGGCCGGGTCCTTGGCTGCACCCTCGATGCGGACCAGCGGCCGCGTCAGCCTGTCGGGATGGGTCAAGTAGCCGAAGCCGAAGCGTCCCTTCACGCAGAGCCGCCCCTGGTTGGACGGGCCGTCGCGGCCGACCACCTCCTCGATGCGGTCCTCGCGCACCCGGAAGCCGACCTGGCAGCCGACGCCGCAATAGGGGCAGATGCTGGCGACCTCGCGCTCCGGCGGCGCGGCCCGGCGGCCGGCCCCGTCCAGCACCGATTTCGGCAGCAGCGCGCCGGTCGGGCAAGCCTGCACGCATTCGCCGCAGGCGACGCAGGTCGAGCTGCCCATGGGGTCCAGCAGGTCGAAGCTGACGGTCACCGCCATGCCGCGTTCCGCCAGGCCGATGACGTCGTTGTGCTGCACCTCGCGGCAGGCGCGCTCGCAAAGGCCGCACTGGATGCAGGCATCGAGTTGCACCGCCATGGCGGGATGCGAGAGATCCGGCGTCGGACGCGCCTCCTCGGGTGCGAAACGGGACCGGGTGACGCCGAGACGCTCCGTCCAGCGGGCGAAGCCGCCGGTCGCGTCGCGCGCCTCCTGCCCCGGCTGGTCGGCCAGCAGCAGCTCGAAGACCATGCGCCGGGCGCGGGCGGCCCGCTCGCTCGCGCTCCGCACCACCATGCCCTCGCGGGGGATGCGGATGCAGGAGGCGGCGAGCACCCGCTCGCCCTCGACCTCGACCATGCAGGCGCGGCAATTGCCGTCCGGCCGGTAGCCCGGCCGCGGCAGGTGACAGAGATGCGGGATCTCCACCCCCTCGCGCTGCGCCACGGTCCAGATCGTCTCGCCGGGCGCGGCCTCGACCTCGTGGCCATCCAGGGTAAAGCGGGTCACGGCACCGCCTCCGGCATGTGGCGCAGCAGGCTGCGCACGGGGTTCATCGCCGCCTGGCCAAGGCCGCAGATCGAGCCATCCGCCATCGCCGCCGCCAGCTCCTCAAGCAGCGCGCGGTCCCAGCGCGGGGCGCGCAGCAGGGCGTCGGCCTTAGCGGTGCCGACGCGGCAGGGCGTGCACTGGCCGCAGCTCTCGTCGCGGAAGAAGCGCACCAGGTTGCGCGCCGCTTCCGCCAGGTTGTCCCGGTCCGACAGGATGACGACCGCGCCGGAGCCGACGAAGCAGCCCACCGAATCGAGCGTGCCGAAATCGAGCGGCAGGTCCGCCATCGAGGCAGGCAGGATGCCGCCCGAGGCGCCGCCCGGCAGATAGGCCGCGAAGCGGTGGCCCTCCGCCATGCCCCCGGAAAACTCCTCGATGAGTTCGCGCACGGTGACGCCGGCGGGCGCCAGCTTCTCGCCCGGGTTCCGCACCCGGCCGGAGACGCTGAAGAAGCGCCGGCCCCGCCGCCCCCGCCGCCCGTGCCCGGCGAAGTGCGCAGCGCCGTCGGGCTCGCCCAGCACCTCCGGCAGGAACCACAGCGTCTCGACATTGTGGATCAGGGTCGGGTGGCCGAAGAGCCCATGCTCGCCGGGGAAGGGCGGCTTGTGCCGCGGATAGCCGCGGCGCCCCTCCAGGCTTTCGAGCAGGGCCGTTTCCTCCCCGCAGATATAGGCGCCCGCGCCGCGGCGAAGATGGATCGGCAGCCCCGCGATCCCGGCCGCGTCGAGCGCTGCGATCTCATGCGCCAGCGCGTGGCGGAGATGCGGATACTCGTCGCGCAGATAGATCCAGCAGGCCTCGGCCCCGACGGCATGGGCGGCGATCAACATGCCCTCCAGCACGCGGTGCGGCTCGGTCTCGAGGCAGTGGCGGTCCTTGAAGGTGCCGGGCTCGCCCTCATCGGCATTGACGACGACATGGCGCGGCCCGGGCTGCGAGAGCACCAGCCGCCACTTGCGCGAGGTCGGGAAGCCGGCCCCGCCCAGGCCGCGGAGCGAGGCCGCCTCCAGCGTGGCGAGCATTGCTTCCCGTCCGGCGTCGCCGGCCTGCCGCACGGTCCGCAGCGCCGCATAGCCGCCGCGCGCCAGATAGGCGTCGAGACCGGGCGGCGACGGCAGCGCCGGCGGGCCGCCCTGCACGGCGGCGGTGACCGTGGAATACGTCGCCCGTTCGACGAGGTCGTGGCCGAGGGCGCAGGCCGGCGCGCGGTGGCATGCGCCCATGCATGGCGCGGCGACGACCCGGGTTCCGGGCGGCGGGGCGGCGCTAAGCGCATCGAGCAGCGCGCCGCCACCGGCAAGCTGGCACGGGAGGCTGTCGCAGACCCGGATCGTCAGCGGCGCGGATGCCGGTGCCGCGTCCTCCAGCATCTCGAAATGATGATAGAAGCTGGCCACCTCGAAGACCTCGACGGGCGCCAGGCGCAGCGACTCCGCCAAGGCCACGAGATGCCCGGCGCGCAACCCGCCATGCCGATCCTGCAGCGCGTGGAGGTGCTCGATGAGCATGTCCTGCGCCGGCGCCAGGCCCGCGATCGCTGATGCGACGGCGGCGCGGTCGGTCTCGCTTGCTTGCCGTCCACGTGGTCCGCGCCGCGGCGCGCTGGCCTTCTTGCCGCTCAGTCCATCCGCCATTGCAACCTTGATCTCGATCTCACGCCGTTCGATTCCTGTGGTGGCGCCTTTGCCGGGGCGCGATGCCGGCCTTCTTCTACTGGAAGCAGCGCAAGGTGGCCTCCGCCTGGGCCCGGCGCAACTCCTCGACCGCGGCGCGGATCTGCGGCGGGTCACGGAACTCGGCGGCGCGTTCGCCGAGATTGCCTGCCTGCATCCTGAGGGCCGTCTCGGCAATTTCGTAACGAGCATAGGGCAGCTGTTCGGCGACGGCATCGAGGCTGCAGGCGCAGCGCTCGAGCGCGAGCCGTGTGTTGCCGTTGGCCGCCATGCAGCCGAGCACGTAGTCCGCCCGGGCCACGGTCGGAAAATCATTCGCCGCGGCGGCGGCCGAGGCCGACAGCACCGCGGCAAGGACCAGCGTGCTGCGGCTCATTGCGCGACCGCCGGCAATGGGGCGGTGCCGGCGAAGACGATGCTTTCCACGACCTGGCCGCCCCCCACGCCCTCCGGAATCTCGGTGCGGATGCTGTGGAGGCGCCCCGGCAGCGCGTCGCACAGCAGAAGGTCGAACTGCATGGCCTGGTACCGGCGCGCGCGCGGCTCCCCGGTGAAGGGCCTGAACAGGATCTCCGTTGCGGGAAGGCTTTGCCCGCCGACGGCCACGGTGCCCGCCCGCAACTCGGCGGCCTCCGCGACGGCGCGGCGGATGCGGTTGCGGAACCACATCATCGAGCCGCCGGTCGCGGCGCTCAGTTCGCGCGCATCGCGGTCGAGGGCGAAGAGCAGCAGCGGATTGCCGCGAAATCCGGTCGCCGGCGGATAGTGGATGGCGCGTGGCCCGGTGAGGAACTCGACCACGACATCGCGCCGCCGCGCCTCGGCCGAGGCGCGGACCTGGAGCCGGATGCTGTCCTCGACGACGGGCCGGCCGGTTTCCTCGCGGCGGAAGACGTAGTCGAGGCGGACCGGCGGCTCCAGATTGTCCAGGTGAGGCGTCTCGAACAGGGCGATCTGGGCGGGCGAGAGGACGACATCCTCCGCGGCCACTTCCCGTGAAAGCGCCAGCGCGGCGAGTGCCAGAGCACCTCGTCGCTTCAACATCCTGCTCCTCCCCGTCAGCATAGTCGCCGTGCTTGTTTCGACTGTGGCCAGCATTCTTGACGAGAGACTAGCCCTACAATCGGCGGGGGCCAACCGCAATCGGATGCCACCACCACGGGTGCAGTGCAGCGCCGTTTACTTGCTGTCGATTTCGTGTGCGGCTCATGCTGTTCGTCTTGCTTGCGGCGCTCCCGATCACGACCCTAGCTTGCAAGCGGCACAGCGCGGACTGCCAGTGCACGAAGGCTGTCGCGCCGCACCCGCCAATGCGCGGTTGTCGAAGACAAGGGATGGCGGCGCGCGAAATGACGCGCCGGGCATAAGGGGAAGGAAACGATGTTGAGACGACTTGCCATCGCGGCGGCGACGGTTTTGGCCTTTTCCGGCAGCGCCTTCGCCAATGAAGAACTTCTCCGTCTTCAGCAGGACCCGAACCAATGGGTCATGCCGAACGGCAACTACAGCTCGTGGCGGTACAGCGAACTGAACCAGATCAACCGCGACAACGTGCGCAACCTCCGCCCGTCCTGGCAATTCTCGACCGGCGTGCTGCGCGGCCATGAAGGTGGCCCGCTCGTCATCGGCGACATGATGTACATCCACACGCCCTTCCCGAACCGGGTCTTCGCGCTCGATCTGAACAATCCGGGCCGGACCGTCTGGCGCTACGAGCCGTCGCAGGACCCGAGCGTCATCGGCGTCATGTGCTGCGACACGGTGAATCGCGGCGTGGCCTATGCGGATGGCAAGATCATCCTGAGCCAGGCCGACACCACCCTGGTCGCCCTCGATGCCAAGACCGGCCGCGAGATCTGGAAGCTCAAGAACGGCGACCCGGGCAAGGGCGAGACCTCGACCATGGCGCCGATGGTCTTCGGCGATAAGGTCCTGGTCGGCATCTCGGGCGGCGAGTACGGGATCCGCGGGCATGTCACCGCCTACAACCTGCGGGACGGCTCCATGGCCTGGCGGGCCCATTCGGTCGGCCCGGACAACGAGATCCTGTTCGATCCGCAGAAGACCATGCATCTCGGGCAGCCGGTCGGCGCCAACAGCTCGCTCCGCACTTGGGAGGGCGACCAGTGGCGGCTCGGCGGCGGCGCCACCTGGGGATGGTTCAGCTACGACCCGCAGCTCAACCTGATCTATTACGGCTCCGGCAATCCCGGCACCTGGAACCCGTCGCAGCGTCCGGGCGACAACCGCTGGTCCATGACGATCTTCGCCCGCGACGCCACCACCGGCATGGCCCGCTGGGTCTATCAGATGACGCCCCACGACGAGTGGGACTACGACGGCGTCAACGAGATGATCCTGGTGGACAACCTCCAGGTCGGCAATCAGCGCGTCCCCAAGGCCCTGGTGCATTTCGACCGCAACGGCTTCGGCTACACGTTGAACCGCGAGAACGGCCAGCTCCTGGTCGCGCAGAAATACGATCCGGCGGTGAACTGGGCCTCGCATGTCGACATGGAGACCGGCCGTCCGCAGGTGGTGCGCGAATTCTCGACCCGGGCGGGAGGCGAGGACCAGAACACCCGCAACATCTGCCCCGCGGCGCTCGGCAGCAAGGACCAGCAGCCGGCATCCTTCTCGCCGCGCACGAACATGTTCTATGTGCCGACGAACCATGTCTGCATGGACTATGAGCCGTTCCGCGTATCCTACACGGCGGGGCAGCCCTTCATCGGTGCGACCCTGTCCATGTTCCCGCCGCAGGGTTCGGACAACATGGGCAACTTCATCGCCTGGGATGCGGGCCAGGGCAAGATCGTTTGGTCGAAGCCCGAGCGCTTCTCGGTCTGGTCGGGCGCGCTGGCCACGGCAGGCGACATCGTCTTCTACGGCACGCTGGAGGGCTACCTGAAGGCGGTGGACACGCGTGACGGGAAGGAGCTGTTCAGCTTCCGCACGCCCTCCGGCATCATCGGCAACGTCAACACCTTCACCCATCGTGGCAAGCAGTATATCGGCGTGCTCTCCGGCGTCGGCGGCTGGGCCGGCATCGGCATGGCGGCCGGCCTGACCAACGCGACGGAGGGGCTCGGTGCGGTCGGCGCCTACAGGGCGCTGTCCGACTATACACAGCTCGGCGGCGTGCTGACCGTCTTCGCGCTGCCGGACTGAGACTGATGGATGGGGCGGCGGAAGCCGCCCCACGTCGTGCCGGCATCCAGCGAGATGCCGGCACGCATTGTTTGCGGCCGCTGCGAAACGACGGCGCCGCGAGGAGAGGAACGGATGATTAAGGCTTTCGTCGTCATGGCCATGGGCAGTCTCTGCCTTGGCGTTGCTGTCGCTGCGAGCGACTCCGCTGCGGAGGAAAAGCCCTACCACATCGAGAACGGCAAGGTGGACGGCAACGTCTACAACGGCTACCGCCGGTACGGGAATTCATGCATGCAATGCCACGGCCCGGATGGGCTTGGCAGTTCCTATGCGCCGAACCTCACCGAATCCCTCAAGCACCTGACGCAGGAGCAGTTCACCGACACGGTGATCAACGGCCGGCAGAACGTGAACGCCTCGCAGCAGAACGTCATGCCCTCCTTCGGCCATGTCGAGGACGTCGTACTTTATCTCGACGACATCTACGGTTACCTCAAGGCGCGCTCGGATGGGGCGCTCGGCCGCGGCCGGCCGGAGCGGATCGGCAGGTGAGGGCGCCTGCCGCGCTCGCCGCCCTGCTGCTGCTCGCGGGTCCCGCTGCGGCGCAGACCGGCGAGCTCGTGGCGACGGATGCGCTCCGCGTCTGCGCCGATCCCGCCAACCTGCCCTTCTCCAACGAGCGCGGCGAGGGGTTCGAGAACCGCATCGCCGCGCTGCTCGGCCAGTCGCTCGACCGCAAGGTGGACTATGTCTTCTTCCCGCAGGTGCAGGGCTTCGTCCGCAACACGCTGCGGGCCGGTCGGTGCGACCTGGTGATGGGAACGGTCGCCGGCGACGAGCTGACGCAGAACACCAACCCCTATTACCACACTACCTACGTCATCGCCTTCCGGCGCGGAGCCGAGGCGCCGCCGGAACGGCTGGACGACCCGCGCATGAAGCAGCTCAGGATCGGCGCCATTGCACGCACGCCGCCGGTGGACCTGCTGGCGCGCAACGGCCTGCTGACAAGCACCCGCTTCTTTCCGCTGTCGGTCGATACGCGGCATGAATCCCCAGGTGCCGACCTGGTGCGCGCCGTTGCCGAGGGCGAGCTCGATGCGGCGCTGGTGTGGGGCCCGATCGCAGGCTACCAGGCTAAGGTGAAGGGGCTGCCGATCGAGCTGCGGGCGCTGCCGAGCGAGCCGGGCGCGGCCCGGATGGATTTCCGCATCACCATGGGCGTTCGCGGCCAGGAGCCGGAATGGCGGCGCCGCATCAACGCGGTGATCCGCGAGCACCAAGGCGAGATCGATGGCATCCTGCGGGACTACGGCGTGCCGCTGCTCGACGCACAGGGCCAGCTGCGGCAGCCATGACCCGGCGCGGCCTTCTCGGCCTGCTGCTCGCCCCGCACGGCGTGGCAGCGGCGGAGATCGCTGCGCCGGATGGCTTCCGCATGGAGGACTACCGTGCCCCGACGCCCCCGGAGGTGCCCGGCGGCCGCGTCATTGATACCGGGGAAGCGCTGACCCTTTTCGGCCGGCCGGAGGTCGTATGGGTCGATGTGCTGCCCGCCGTGCGACGGCCGCAGGGCCTGCCCGGCAGCACGCTGTGGCGGCCGAGTCCGCATCAGGGCATCCCGGGCAGCCTCTGGCTTCCGGAAGTCGGCCGGGGCGCCCTCCCGCCTGACACCGAGGCCTGGTTCCGGAGCGTGCTGGCGCGGGCCACCGGCGGCGATCCCGGCCGGCCGGTCGTGTTCTACTGCCTGGCCGATTGCTGGATGAGCTGGAATGCAGCCAAGCGCGCCGCCGGCTGGGGCTACGGCACCGTCCTCTGGTACCGGGACGGGATGGATGGCTGGGAAGCCGCGGGCTTGCCGACCGAGGAACTGCACCCGGCGCCTGGGGCACCGTAACCGCCGCCCGGCATTAGCCGTCGGGCAGCGCCGCCCGAAGCGCCCGCACATAGCCGCCCAGGCGCGACTCCAGCCCTACCGGCGCCTCGCAGGCGTAACGCATGGTCCGCTCCGCCTCGATGAAGGCGCGGGCGGCGAAGCCGTGGCGCTGTTCCAGCTCGGCCCGCGCGGCAGGATCCTCCGGGCCGGGGCGCAATTCGGCCTCGAGGCTGCGCACGCGCTCAGCAAGATCGCGCTGGCGACGGGCGAAGCGGCGGATCTGCTCGATCAGCACGTCCCGCTGCCGGTTCGTCTCCTCCAGGGCGCCGGCGAAGGCCAGCGGCAGCAGGCGGCGCCGCGCCGCGGCATCGAGGAGCGCGGCGAAGCTGCCGATGGCGGCGACGCCCTCCGCCTCGGATGTGGTGCGCGGCATGATGCGCCCGACCAGCGCCGCAACCTCCGGCTCGGCGCGCCACTCGCCCTCCGGCCCCGGTCCGGGCCAGAGCGCGGCGGCGGAGAGGCGCGGCACCAGGCGCTGCACGCAGGGCCAGTCCGGGTCCTGCCCGCGGGGCGCGGTCTGCGCCGCGGCGGGCAGGAGGGCGAGCAGGAGCAGCGCCAAGGCCGCACCGGCTGTCACGGCTGCTCGCACGCCTCAGCCCCCGGCTCGCCGAGCCAGCATGCCGCGCTGCGGGTCATAGCCCAGCACGGCGAAGGCGCCGAAGACCAGCAGCGCGAAGGCGACAGCGCAAAAGGAGACCGGATCGAAGCGGCCATAGAGCGCGAAGCGGATCAGCTCCACCGCATGGGTGAAGGGGTTGGCCTGGCACGCCCAGTAGAGCGGGAGGCTCGCCTCCCGCACCCGCCAGAGCGGGTAGAGTGCGGAGGAGGCGAAGAACATCGGGAAGATCACGAAATTCATCACCCCTGCGAAATTCTCCAGCTGCCGGATCCAGGAGGAGAGCAGCAGGCCGAGCGCACCCAGCATCATGCCCGCGAGCAGCAGCGCCGGCAGCACCGTCAGGTAGCCGATGGCCGGCGGCTCGACCTCCCAAAACCGGGCGATGGCGAGAAAGACATAGACCTGCGCTGTCCCGACCAGCACCGCCGCCAGCAGCCGGGAGAACAGCAGCCACCAGCGCGGCAGCGGGCTGGTCAGCAGCACGCGCATGCTGCCCATCTCGCGGTCATAGACCATGGAGAGGCTGCTCTGCATGCCCTGGAACAGCAGCACCATCCCGGCGAGGCCCGGCACGATGTAGACCTCGTAGAGCACGTAGGTCTCGTAGGGCGGGCCGATCGAGACCCCGAGGACGAAGCGGAAGCCCGCCGCGAAGATCGCCAGCCAGACCAGCGGGCGGACCAGGGCGGAGAAGAAGCGGCCGCGCTGGTGCAGGAAGCGCAGCGCCTCCCGCCGCACGATGCCGCCGAGGCAGCGGAGCCAGGCGGCGGGGCTCATGGGGCACGCCCCCGCTCCGCCGCTGCGGTCAGCCGGGTGAAGGCCTCGGCCACCGTCGCCGCACCGCCGGCCTGCGCCAGCAATTCGGGCACCATGCCCTCGGCCCGCACGGCGCCGTCCTGCAGCACGACCACCCGCGCCTCCTCGCCCACCTCGTCGATCAGATGCGTCGCCCAAAGCACGGCGAGTCCCTCCTCGCGGCACAGCCCGCGCACATGGTCGAGCAGGAAGCTGCGGCTCGCGGCATCCAGCCCGACGGTCGGCTCGTCGAGCAGCAGCAGGGAAGGGCGGGTCAGCAGCGCGCGGGCGATCTCGGCGCGCCGCCGCTGGCCGCCCGAGAGGTTGCGCACCCGCTCGCGCGCGCGGTCGGCGAGGCCGATCCGCGTCAGCTCCCGCGCCGTCTGCGCCTCCACCTCCGCGCGCGGCAGGCCATGCAGCGCCCCGTGGTAGAGCAGGCATTCGCGCACCGAGAGGTCCGGGTCGAGCGTCGGCTGCTGGAACACCACGCCGAGCCGGGCCAGCGCCCGCCCCGCCTCCCGCCGCAGCACCGCGCCGAAGATGCGGATCTCGGCCCCCGCCGGGGCGTCGAACAGCCGGGTGATGAGGGCGAAGAGCGTGCTCTTGCCGGCGCCATTGGGCCCGAGGAGGACCGTGAACTCGCCCGGCATGACCCGCAGCGCCACCTCGCGCAGCGCCGGGCGCTTGCCATAGGCGAAGGAGAGCTTCTGCACCTCCAGCGCCGGCGTCGCGGCGGCGGCCGGGGGAGCGACGGGCATCGGGCGGGACGCCGCCGCGGTCACGGCCGCACCACCACGCCCCAGGGCGCTCGGCCGACCGGGACGGAGCGGGTCACCCGCATCGCGGCGACATCGATGACCGAGAGGTCGTTGCTGACGCCGTTCGTCGTGTAGAGGCGCGACCCGTCGGCGGAGAGGGCGAGGTTCCAGACCCGCTGGCCGACCAGGAGGTAGCGCTCCACCCGCGCCGTCCGGGTGTCCACCACGGCGACGCGGTTGGCGGGGCCGAGCGCCACGAAAAGCTTCGCCCCATCCGCCGACAGCGTCATCCCGACCGGCTGGATCGCCTCCGCCGGCACGCCGGGCACCGCGAACTCGACCTGGCCGGCGATGCGCCAGCCTTCCGTCTCGATCAGCGTCAGCGTGCCGCCGATCTCGGCGGAGACCCAGAAGCGGCGCCCGTCCGCCGCCCAGGCCACGGCCCGGGGCCGGGCGCCGACCAGGATATTGGCGACGATCTCGCCGCTCTCGGCATCGATCACATGCGCCATGTTCGTGGTTTCGGAGGTGTTCACCACGAAACGGCCATCGGGGCTGATGCCCATGCCCTCGGGCTCGACGCCGACCGGGATCTCCCGCAGCACCAGGCCGCGCTGCACGTCGACGACCGTGACCATGTTGTCGTCCTCATTGGCCACGAACAGCCGCCGCCCGTCCGGGTGCAGCGCCAGCAGCTCAGGGTCCGGGCCGGAGGGCAGGTGGCGCACCACCTGCCAGGTCTCGAGGTCGAGCACGTCCACCCGGTCGCTGTCGCCGACGCAGACATAGAGGTGCCGCCGGTCCTGCGACAGCGCGATGCCGCGCGGCCGCTCGCCGACCGGCACGGTGCGGATGACCTTGAGGCTCTCGCCGTCCAGCGCGGTGACGGTGTTGTCCTTCTCGTTCGAGACGAGGATGGTCTCGGCACGGGCCGCGGCGGCGAGCAGGGCGAGCGCCAGCGCGGCGATGGTGCGGGTCATGGCAGGCGGCATCGCGTCTCCGGACGGTCTGTGCCGAGCGTGTCGAGCTCGGAGAATTGGTGCTGAAAGCCGGGTTGGGGAGAAACCGAGACCAGGGCGCGCGGCTCCGCCAGCAGCACCGGCTGGCGGAGCTGCCCGTCCCAGTCGCGGAAGGTGAGGCGCGTGCCCTTGAAGCCGGCCAGCTCGAAGGCGGAACCGCGCATGGTGGCCACCACGGCGGTGGGATTGCTGGACCGGGCCCGCACTGCCGCCTCGCCGATCGCCCGCAGCGCCAGCCAGGCGGCCTGGTCGCGCGGCGTCATCCAGCGCCCGGCCCGGGCGCGGAAGCGGCGCTGCAGCTGGGTCGCGCCCCATTGCTCGTGCACCCGGGACCAAAGGGTGGGCGTCAGCCCCTGGGTGCCGGCCACGGGCCGCGGCTCCGTCGTGCGGTAGGACAGGTTGTCGCCCCAGGCATTCGCCTCGTCGGCCACCACCAACACGTCATAGGCCGAAGCCCCCTGGGTAAAGCGTGCCGCCTCGGCGGCGAGCGACAGATGGCCCGTGTCGGTGCGCTGGGCACCGGGGTCATGGGTCCAGGGACGATCGACGACGATGCGCAGTCCGAATTTTCGCGCGGCGCGGCGCACCGCCTCGGCATAGAGCTGGTCGCCTTCGCCCGGCCCCACGGCGAGGAAGATGTTCCGCCACCGCTTCACGGCCAGGTACTGCGCCAGCGCATCGGCCAGCATGGCGCGGCTCGGCAGGATGTGCAGCAGCCCGCGCCGGCATTGCTCGTTGCGCAGCGCGTCGTCGGGCGCGCCGATATTGAGCAGCGTCAGGCCCTCCGCCTCGGGCAGCGCCATTGCGCGAAGCAGCAGCGGCGCCGGCAGGTCCACCACCACCAGCTGCACCCCCGCCGCAGCCAGGCCACGCAGCGCCTCCAGCGCCTCATCCGGCCCACGCGCCAGCCGTTCCTCCAGGGCAAAATGCTGCCCGGTGAAGCGGCCGGTCGTCTCGTTGTCGGCCAGGCCGAGCCGCGCGCCCTGCAGGCCCTCATCCTCCGGCGGTGGGTCGAGCAGGGTCGAGGCCAGCGGCTGCGGTGGCCGCCAGCCGAGATAGCCGATGCCAAGCCTCGAGGGCTCCGCCGCAGCAGCGCCCGCGGCGAAAACTCCCAGAAGCACGGCCAGCGCCAGCAGGCGCGGACGCGCCCCGGCCGTTACCGGCATGGCATCGCCTCCTCCCCGCCCTGTTGCATGGCGCATCGGCCCATGAGGCAGCCGAATGTGGGTTCGCGCGTATAATGCCGCTCCCGGGCGAGGTGGCGGAGGGAAGATGCTCTCACTATTCCGCGTGATGGCGCTGGTCGCTGGATTGCTGCCGGGCCTGGCGGCCGCGGCGGATCGTGCCGCCGTCTTCGATCCGGAACTGGTCGATACCTCCGGCGAGGGACGGCGCGAGGATCAGCAGCGGCGCCTCGCCCTGATCGGCGAGGAACTGCGCCAGGCGCTCGCCGCCTCCGGCCGTTACGAGGTGGTGGAGGTCGCACCGCTCCGCGAGCGCCTCGCCGCAGGGCCGGCGCTGAATACCTGCCCTCCCTGCGCGCCGCAGGCGGCGGCCGAGCTCGGTGCCGACCTCGCCCTGGTCACGGTTGTGCACAAGGTGAGCAACCTGATCATCAGCATCACCGTGGCCCTGCACGAGGCCGCCCCTTCGGGCGCCACACGCGCCGTCTACAGCGCCGAGATCCGCGGCAACACCGACGAAAGCTGGCAGCGCGGGATGCGCTGGCTGCTGCGCAACCGGCTCCTCGCCGCGCCGGCGCCGCCGCGGTGAGGGTGGCCAGCGCGCCGCTCAACGCTGCTGGTCGAGATAGGCGATGATGTTCTGGCGCTCCGCCTCGCTACGGACGCCGGCCAGGATCATCCGCGTGCCCGGAACATAGGTCCTTGGATTTTCCAGATAGGCGTTGAGCGTCGCCTCGTCCCAGGTCTTCCCCGAATCGCGCATGGCCGGCGAGTAGTTGAAGCCGGCAACCTGGGCGGCGGGCCGGCCCACCACCCCATGCAGCGACGGGCCGACCTTGTTCTGCCCCTCGGCAACCGCGTGGCAGGCCCCGCAGACGCGATTGAAGGAGGTCTTGCCGGCCTCCGGATCCCCGGCTGCCTGGCCAATCGCCGGAATGGCGGCGGCCATGAGCAATGCTGCAAGCGCGACTGAAGCGGACTTCCCTGGATTCATCCTGCCGAACCTCCTCCCCACGGGGTCCGGTGCTAACGCCGCTCGCCCGCTGCATCGGGCCGGAACACGCGATCATGACCGCGCGAGCTTTGCCCGCCCCGGGATGCGCTCCTCGCTGGTGATGGCATCCTGCGGCGCAAAGGGGGGCGGCATGGAAACATCCAAGCGGGTGGCGGGGCGGCGCGTGGCCGGAAGTGGGCGCCTCTCAGCCAGCGCCCTGCTGCTGGGCCTCGCTGCTCCGGCCGCGGCCCAGGCCCCGCCGGCCGCCACCCTGCCCCTCGTAGAGTCGGTGGCCGTCGCGCCGCTGCCGGGCAGCGGCCTGCGGCGCGACCAGGTGCCCGGCAATCCGCGCAGCCTCTCCGCCGTCGACCTGGCGCGCGAGGGGCGCCCGAGCCTGCCCGATGCGCTGGAGCGGCTCTCAGCCTCGGTGACGCGCAACGACACCCAGGCCAACCCCTTCCAGCCTGACCTGCAGTATCGTGGCTTCGCCGCCTCGCCCCTGCTGGGGACGCCGCAGGGCCTCGCCGTCTACCAGAACGGCGTCCGCATCAACGAGGCCTTCGGCGACACCGTGAATTGGGATCTGATCCCGGAGGTCGCCATCCGCGGCGTCGACCTGCTCGGCAGCAGCCCGCTCTTCGGCCTGAATGCCATCGGCGGCGCGCTGGCGCTGCGCATGCGGACGGGCTTCGACTTCCAGGGCACGGAATTCGACCTGTCTGGCGGCTCCTTCGGCCGGCGGGGGATCAGCGCCCAGGCCGGCCGGCAGGTCGGGAACGTGGCCGGCTACCTGGCGCTGGAGGGGTTGGACGAGGATGGCTGGCGGCGTGCCTCGCCCTCCCGCATCCGACGGCTCTACGGCGATCTCGGCTTCCGCGGCGAGCGGGCGACGTTCAACCTGTCGCTCGGCGCCGGCGACAACCGGCTGCAGGGCAATGGGCCGGCCCCGGTGGAGCTGCTGGCGCGCGACCGGCGGGGCGTGTTCACCCTTCCCGACGTCACGCGGAACCGCCTGCTGACGCTGCAGGCGCGCGGCAGCTACGCCATCACCGACACGGTCTCGCTCGAGGCCACGGCCTATGTCCGCAGCTTCCGCCAGCGCACGCTGAATGCCGACCTCGCCGAGGCCGAGGAGTGCGGTCCCGGTGGCCCGGCAGGCCAGCTCTGCACCGATGGCGGCGCCCCGTTCTCCGTGCTCGGCGGCGGCGCCGTGGCGGAGGACCAGCTCGGCGGCGCGCCGCCGGGGCTGCGGAACCGCACAGGCACGAACAGCCTCGGCACGGGGGGCACGGTGCAGCTGGTGGCCAGCCCGACAGTGCTCGGGCTGCCGGCGCGGCTGATCTTCGGCACCAGCTCCGACCATGCTGATACCGAGTTCGAGGGCAGCAGCGAGTTCGGCACGGTGACGCCGGAGCGCGGCGTCGCGGGCTTCGGCCTGGTCGTCGACCAGCCCGCCGGCGGCATCGCGCCGGTGCGGCTCAGGACCAGCAATGCCTATTGGGGGATCTATGGCAGCGGCACGCTGGACCTGACGCCGCGGCTCTCGGCAACGCTGGGCGGCCGGTTCAACCTTGCCGAGATCACGCTGCGCGACCGCATCGGCAGCGCACTCGATGGCAGCCACAGCTTCCAGCGCTTCAACCCGATGGCCGGGCTGACCTGGCGGGCCACCGACCGCGTCACCGCCTATGCCGATTACGCCGAGGCCAACCGCGCGCCGACGCCGGCCGAGCTGGCCTGCGCCGACCCGCTCTTCCCCTGCACCCTCGGCGCCTTCTTCCTCTCCGACCCGCCGCTGCGCCAGGTGGTCAGCCGCAGCTGGGAGGCGGGGCTGCGCGGCACCCTGCCCGGGGACAGGCTTGGGGTGGGCGGCCGCGTCGCCTGGAATCTGGGCCTGTTCCGGACCGACCTGACCGACGACATCCTGCTGGTGCAGAGCGACATCCAGGGCCGCGGCTTCTTCCGCAACGCCGGCGACACCCGCCGCCAGGGGATCGAGGCGGGGCTCGGCTGGCGCGGCGAGCGGCTGGCCCTCAGCCTCGACTACGCGCTGATCGATGCGACCTTCCGCACGGCCGAGGCCCTGCCGAGCCCGAATCACCCCGATGCCGATGCGTCCGGCGCGATCCAGGTCGCCCCCGGCGACCGCCTGCCCGGCATCCCGCGCCACCGCTTGCGCTTCGATACGGAATGGCGCGCCACGGAGGCCTGGACGCTGGGCGGCACGGTGATCTTCAACTCGGAGCAGTATCTCCGCGGCGACGAGTCGAACCAGATCAAGCCGATCGCGGGCTATGCGGTGGTCAATCTCCGCACCGCGCTGCGGGTCGCGCAGGGTGTCGAGCTCTACGGCATCGTCCGCAACCTGTTCGACCAGCGCTACGCGACCTTCGGCACGCTCTACAACCTGGAAGCCGCGAGCGCGCTGAATCTCGGCCTGACCGACCCGCGCACGGTCAGCCCTGGATTGCCACGCGCCGTCTATGGCGGGCTGCGGATCCGCTTCTGAGGCGCCAGCGCCCCGCCAGTCGACCTACTGTTCGAGGCGGAAGCGCACCGGCACCTCAACCCAGGCGACGGCACGGCGGCCGCCAATGACCGCGGGCTCCACCTCCCAGCGGCGTGCGGCGGCGATGGCGGCCTCGTCGAGCAGCCGGTTGCCGGAGGAGCGCTGGATGCGGATCTCCCGCGTCGCGCCCTCGGCATCCACGAGGAGGCGCAGGGCAACGCTGCCCTCCTCGCCACGGTCCCGGGCGCGGGACGGATAATCGGGCGGAGGCGGCGGCCGGCGGAAGCGCGGCAGGCCGGAGACGAGCGGTGCACTGGAGGGGTCCAAGGCAGGCGGCACGGGCGGAGGCACGGTGAGGGCTGCGGCTTCCGGGCGCAGTGCCGGACCAGGTGTTGCGCGTGGCGGAGAGGCGGGCCGCACCTCACGCCGCGGCGTGGGCGGTGGCGGCAGGGGCGGCGGCAAGGGCAATTCGGCCGTCTCTCCCGCCTCGACAGGTGGCGCCGGCATCGGCGGATGCGGCAGCAAGGCGGCGAGGGTGGCGTCACCGCCCCCTGCTCCGAGGATGGTGGTTCGTGCGGGCTCCGGCGCGTCTGCCCGCGTAATGTGGGGCCCTGGCGCGGGCAGCGATGCATCCGCGACCGCTTGGTCTCCCGGTCCCGACCCTTCGAGGGCGGCAGCGCCCAGCGGCGCAGGATCGGGGCCTGTATCTGGCGGCTCGGCCAGGCGCTCGGCCTTCGGCGGCACGTCATCCTGCCACAGGATGGTGTAGGCGGCCTCCAAGGGCAGCCTGGGCATGGCACGCCATGCCACGGCGAAGGTCATCGCCGCCGCCGCAACACCATGGATCGCAAGCGAGACCGACAGGCCCAGGGCCATGCCAGGTATCGCCCTTGCCGTGCCGGGCCGTCTCGTCACGTCTGGCGTTTCACCCTTGGCTATGCCCGCCGAACCTCGCCGGGCGGCCGGCACGGTGCAATTGGGCATGTCCGCCGCGGCGCGGCCCGTCTTCGCCCGCATCGGTCGGTCTGCCCGGTGCTGCCGCGGGCCGTACCGGCGGCTCAGGCACGCCCGAGCCGAGCCGCATGCCAGCGCAGGTGATCCTCGATGAAACTTGCGATGAAGAAATAGGAATGGTCATAGCCGTCCTGCCGCCGAAGGGTCAGCGGCATGCCTGCCTGGGCGCAGGCCTGCTCCAGCAGCTCCGGCTTGAGCTGCGCCTCGAGGAAATTGTCCGCCATGCCCTGATCGACCAGCAGCGCGGGCAGCCGCGCCCCATCCTCGATCAGCGCCGTGCTGTCGTGGCGGCGCCAGGCGGCACGGTCGGGGCCGAGATAGCGCCCCAAGGCCTTCTCGCCCCAAGGGCAGCGCATGGGCGAGGCGATCGGTGCGAAGGCCGAGACGGCGGCGAAGCGGCCCGGGTTTTTCAGCGCCAGGGTGATCGCGCCATGCCCGCCCATCGAATGGCCGGCGATGCCCTGCCGGTCCATATCGGCCGGGAATTCGGCGCCGATGAGGGCCGGCAGCTCCCGTGCGACGTAGCTCTCCATACGATAGTGGCGCGCCCAAGGATCCTGCGTGGCATCGAGATAGAAGCCGGCACCAAGGCCGAAGTCATAGGCGCCGGCGGGGTCGTCCGGCACGCCCTCGCCGCGCGGGCTGGTATCGGGCGTGACCAGCATGAGGCCGAGCTCGGCCGCGACGCGCTGCGCCCCGGCCTTCACCGTGAAATTCTCCTCCGTGCAGGTGAGGCCGGAGAGGAACCACAGCACCGGCACGCGGGCCCCGCCGAGCGCCTGCGGCGGGAGGAAGGCGGCGAACCGCATCTCGGTCCCGGTCTCGGCGGACCGGTGCCGGCAGACGCGCTGCTCGCCGCCGAAGCAGCGGGCGCGCGAGAGCGTCTCCATGGCCACGCTCAGTACACCACGACGGAGCGGATGCTCTCGCCCTGCTCCATGAGCTCGAAGCCATGGTTGATCTGGTCGAGCGGCATGGTGTGGGTGATCAGGTCGTCGATGTTGATCTTGCCCTCCATGTACCAGTCGACGATCTTCGGCACGTCCGTCCGCCCGCGCGCGCCGCCGAAGGCGGTGCCACGCCAGCTCCGGCCGGTGACGAGCTGGAAGGGGCGGGTGCTGATCTCCTGGCCGGCGCCGGCGACGCCGATGATGATGCTCTCGCCCCAGCCGCGGTGGCAGCACTCAAGCGCCTGGCGCATCACATGCACGTTGCCGGTCGCATCGAAGGAGAAGTCGGCGCCGCCTCCCGTCAGGTCGACCACCGCCTGCACCACCTTGTCGCGCCCGATCTCGTCCGGGTTGATGAAATGGGTCATGCCGAATTTCTCGGCCATGGCACGCTTCTTCGGGTTCAGGTCGATGCCGATGATCTTGTCGGCGCCGACCATCCGTGCGCCCTGGATCACATTGAGGCCGATGCCGCCGAGGCCGAAGACCGCGACATTCGCCCCTGGCCAGACCTTCGCCGTGTAGATCACCGCGCCGATGCCGGTGGTGACGCCGCAGCCGATGTAGCAGATCTTGTCGAAGGGGGCGTCCTCGCGCACCTTGGCCAGCGCGATTTCCGGCAGCACGGTGAAATTGGCGAATGTGCTGCAACCCATGTAGTGCATGATCTGCGTGCTGTCGCAGCGGAAGCGGCTGCTGCCGTCCGGCATTACCCCCTTGCCCTGCGTCGCGCGGATCGCCGTGCAGAGATTGCTGCGCCGTGACAGGCAGGTTTTGCACTGCCGGCATTCCGGCGTGTAGAGCGGGATCACGTGATCGCCCGGCTTGAGGGCGGTGACGCCGGCGCCTACCTCGCGCACGATCCCGGCGCCCTCATGGCCTAGGATGGCGGGGAAGAGCCCCTCCGGGTCCTGCCCGCTCAACGTGTACTGGTCGGTATGGCATATTCCGGTGGCCATCACTTCCACCAGGACCTCGCCCGCCTTGGGCCCCTCGATGTCGACCGTTTCGATCGACAGCGGCTTCCCCGCTCCCCATGCGACTGCGGCGCGCGTCTTCATGCTGTTCTCCCCAAGATTTTCGTTCGGTATGGTTTCTTCGACCTCGGTCCGGCCGCAAAAATCGTTCGGTGCGGGAACCGCCTTGCAATCAGTTGGTTCCTCTTGCGACTTTATGCCGGGAGGACCATTGCATGTCCGCAAGCCGTCGAACTGGTTGGAAGAGGATCATGGTGGTTCGTCTTCTATTCGCCGTCGCCATGTTGCAGGCAACCACTTCCTTGGCCGGCGCACAACAGCAGCGAACGGAGCGGGACGCGCCCACCCCCGCCGAACAGGCCCGCATCGAAGCCGTGCTGCGCGAGCGCGGCTTCGTGCGGTGGAAGGAGATCGAACGCGAGGATGATGGCCGGACATGGGAGGTGGATGACGCCTATACCGCTGACGGCCGCCGCTTCGACCTCCGCCTATCAGCCGACAGCCTGAGCGAAATCTCGCGCCAAGCGGAAGACTGAGTACCGCGTCCCGCGCGGCCTGGCGAAGGCCGCCGGCTCCTCAGGACACCTCGGCTGCATCATACACGGATTCCTTCGCGGACATTTCGACCGGACCCGTAGCGTCGCTGCAATGAAGGGGCGGATCCTGCGTCGACCACGTTTGCGGAGTTTGCGCGATGCCGTCCGTCGTCTCCCGGCGCCTCCACGCCAAGCCGCCACGCGAGGGCTGGGTGGCCCGTACGCTTCGGTGGGCACGCGACCGACGAGACCTCGCTGAGCTCGATGACCGGCGGCTGCTGGACCTTGGCCTGACGCGGACCGATGTCGCACTCGGCATTCCGTTCGCCCTGCCCAAGATTGCGGCCACCGAGCGCCGCAATACAACCCGGACCTCCGGCATCCGGCGGCTTGGCTGGTTGGACCTGCGCGGCTGGTGCCTGAAGCTTTATTCGTTGGAACGCTGCGCGGCGGGATTGCGGCCTGAGGACTTGGCGGCAGCGGGCCGTGCCGCCCAGGCGGCGCTGGCCGAGCCTCGGCCTGCGCCGGTGTCCGGCTTCGCCCTGCTCGGACTTCCGGCCGAGAACCTGATCCCGGCCGCCACCCTGACCCTGACCGCGTATTGGTGGGAGGGTGCCGACCTCTACCGTTCTGCCTTGCTCCTCGGCGATCCGCCCCGCCGGGCGCCAAATCATGGCGGCTGGATTGGGTCGGTGGCCGAGCTTGACCTGCTCGCCCGTGAGGCCCGGGCCTGGCGGACGGCAGTATTGGAGGCGGCTACGCCATCGCCTGCCGCCTACCTCACGGAGTGCTGCGCATAAGCGACGTGGCGGAGGCCATACTCCGCCTTCGGTTGGCAACCGAAGCGGCCGCCGCAGGTTCATCTCCGGTCCTCAACGCATTTGCGAAGGTGTTATGCGCACGGTATCGGAACAGCGCCTGTTCGATGCGCTTGCGACCCTCTCTCACGCCTTTGCGGAAGGCGGCGTCCCCAGCATGCCGGGCGGGGAGCCCGAGGCCGAGGCAAGCGCCGGCGAGCTATCCCCAGCGATTGCTGCCATGGACGATGAAATGCGCGAGGTGCTGGGCGAGGCCGCCTTGGCCGTCGCCTTCGGCGCCTTCGCCTCACATGGTGGCGACGGCGGTTCGATTCAGACACTGATCGCCGCTATGGGCCTCATGGCGATTCGCAATGGGGAGGAACCGGATCCTCCCGCCGAAATCCTCGGCATTGCCGCGGAGGACGCGCAGGTCGAGGCGGAGATCGACCGGGCCGGAGAGGAGGTCGACCGGCGTTTCGGGCGGGATGCCGTGGCCGACGACGTGATTGCGGCGCTGGAAGCCCGACTGTTGGGTACAGCCATCACCCTGGCCGGCTGTACGTTGCCGGAGGGGGTAGAGGGCCAGGCGGCGGTGCGCCTCCGTGCGGCGCGTTGCCTTGCCAGACTGGCCGCCGGGCTGCTGGCGATGGACGCCACGGCCGCGGCGCCGATACGCGACAGCCGATCATGACAGCCCGACCGACCGGTCGCCGGTTGGCCATCGGCGCCGGCCTGACGGTGCTCGCCATTGATGAGACGGCCGGCCAGAGCGGCCATGCCGGGCATGTCGTGCTGCTTGGCGACTCGATTTTCGACAACAGGGGCTATGTGACAGGTGGGCCGGATGTGGTCGCGCACCTTCGAAACCGGCTGCCCGCCGGCTGGCAGGGCAGTTTGGCGGCGATGAATGGCGCGGTCGCCAGTGACGTCGTCCGCCAGCTCGAGCGGGTGCCGCGGGAGGCCAGCCATCTCGTCATCAGTGCCGGCGGTAACGATGCTCTGCGGCAGGAGGCTATCCTTGGCCACGAAGCCCGCAGCGTGGGCGAGGGGCTGCTCCGGTTGGCCACCGTGGTCGATCGCTTCCGGCGAGATTACCGCGCGATGCTCGATGCGGTGCTTGCCCGCCGGCTGCCCACTGCTGTCTGCACCGTCTACGATCCACGCTTTGCCGATCCGCAGCGGCAGCGATCGGCGGTCGCCGGGCTCAGCTTGTTCAACGATGCCATCATGCGCGAGGCCTTCCGACGCGGCCTTCCGGTCATCGACTTGCGGCTTGTTTGCGACGAGGATGCGGACTTCGCCAATGCGATCGAGCCCTCGGTCCAGGGCGGTCGGAAGATTGCTGGCGCCATCGTCCGCCTTGTCTCCGACCGGCCACAAGGCCGCGCCGTAATTTACGGCCGCGACTGAGCAGACTTCCCGAGACCGCAGGCTGGCGGAGAAGCTGGTGGCCTGCCCATTCAGGGTTGTTCGATGAGTTCAACGCAGCCCTCCCTGATGCCCCAACCCGGATTGCATTCACGCGAGTGCAGCGGTCTGCATGTCGCGGTCGACACCGGTACCGGCGAGCTCGTCGCCTGTTTGCCGATTGCCATAAGCCTGCGCCGACGGTTGCGGCCGTGGTGGCTTACTGCCTTTCAGATTGCATGGGGTTCCATATTCTGCAGGGCGCGCTGGGCAATGCGGTGATTGCGCGGTTGGCGAGCGACGCCTTGCCGCCGTCAGAGATTGGCTCAAGCGCTGACCGATTCTCTGGTCAGGGCTTCGGCCCCGGACCGGAACTCGGCTTGTCGCCGCCTCCCTCGGTCTATCTGCTGGCGAGGGAGCCGCGTAACATATAGGTGTATCATGAGTTGATCGAGGTGGGGGCTGTCAGGGAATGGCCTCTGAGGTCCAGGAGGCGTCGCAGATGCAGAAAGTGCAAGGTAAGCGGCTCAAGCGCATGGCGCGCACGGGGGCTGTCCTGGCTGTCGCGGGATGGCTGGCGCCCTGGCCGACCGGCGTCCTGGCTGCCTGCGGTGTGGTCGACGTCTGCCGGCATCGGCGCATCACTGCGGAGCTTCTGGAAAAGTATTTCACTGGCAACGGTATCGTGACATGGCTGCTCTCACCGGTGAATCTGCTGGCTGACCTGTTCTCTGCCCGAAACAGGCGCCGCTTCGCCCTGGAGGACCTGCCGGCAGGGCATCGGCTGGAAATTGAAGCATGCGTGCGCGCCTTCGTAGCTAATGGCGAGCGGATCAAGACGCATCTCGCCGCTACGGCAGCGCGGCAAAAGCGCAGCATGTTGGTGTTCCGCTGGTTCGGCACGGCGCAGCCGAATGCGCTCGCAATCCCGGAGTTCGACGCGCCCCATCGCTACATCAAAACAATCGCAGTGTCCGTCTTCAGCACCCGAGAGAGCACGTCACGGCATTTCGGACCGCTTCGGTTGACCTTCCGGGTGCTCTACAACTTGGAGCCTCCTCCCACGGATGATGTCTTCATCGAGGTGGATGGCGAAGTGCATCGTTGGCGGAACGACCCACTCTTCATCTTCGACGACACCGTTTTCCATCAATCTGTCAACGACCGTGATGAGACACGATACTGCCTGTTCATGGACATCGCGCGGCCTTCGCCCTTCCCCCGCGCCTTCGACTTAGCGGTGCGCGCGACCAGCGCCGTCGCCGGCTCGTTCAACCGGCTGTTCTATAAAAATTGGTCGTTCGTGCGCTGATCGTCGCCTGTCTATGCCAAAGAGAGCTTACCTTGCCGCCCGTTGCCGAGACGTGAGGTAGCCGACAGCTGAATGCATATTGGTCCAGTTGTCGTGAGCCTCGATGTGGGCGAGCAGTCTGCGCAGCCCCTTAGAGCCCGTCCGAGATGTTTATGAGCGTGCCAAGCGCCTTGCCATCAGCTTGATCATCGCCAAGCGGATCAGGGCAACCGAGGTTCGGACCAGGTTTTCGAGATTGCGCGCGAGACGGCGGCAG
>JAESFQ010000078.1_pt1 | contig 46439 bp, 33 predicted proteins | sample 9269431 | NCBI WGS metagenome assembly JAESFQ01 (sample SAMN14502588, study PRJNA617103) | algae metagenome | isolation source: Plectolyngbya sp. WJT66-NPBG17 and co-occurring heterotrophs from well... | place: USA: Mojave Desert, Joshua Tree National Park, California | collected 2006-08-06 | reverse complement strand
TTGTGTCGATTTCTAGCCGACTGAATCTTCAACTCTCCTAAAGGGACCCAAAGCGCCCTGCATCTCGACTTTCTGCCGATTGTGGCAACTGATCAAAACGAGCGGCTGATCTTGATGCAACAACTGATAAGCCCTAGGCAATTGCCTAGGGCTTCTTCTAATAAATGCCAGCGTGAATAGAGGAGCTAGCGGTTTTGAATATGCTTCTATCATGACCGAAGCAGGTTCTCTAGGGCTAGGGTTAACTTACCCAATTTGTTCCTACTTTCACTTGGGTAGCAGCTAGCGGATGCATGAGTTCTACTCCCGGGACTTCTGCGGGGTGCGGCAGTAAACCAAGATTTGGAAGAAGCGAATTTAGAGCTAGTGTTAACTAGCCTAGTAGTACACAGGTGCAATTATCCTGACAATTGCACAATGCTCTTTATGCTTAAACACTACCTAAAAGTTCTACTCATGCAGTAACGCCCTGCGAGCATCCCAAGGCGTTACTACTTAGCGCAAGGAGCAAGGCACCAACTTAAATAAGATGGGCACATCGCTTTCAGCGCAATGTGATTTTAGTTCTGCCAAACGTAGACTCAGTCTGGTTGCTCATAAATAGAGTTCGTAAAAGTGATATAAATTTCGGCGTGATCACCGCCGCCAATACCACTATTTCTCAAATTAATTTGGCGACGTACAGGAATCCCACCTTTAGGAACCGTAAAGTTCACCTGCCGCTGATCCTCCAAATCATCCGTATCCTCAGAGGTTCCCTCAAACAGTTTGGCAGTACCTGTGATTTGAACCGCATTATTTTGAACGACTTGGGCTAGCATCTCAAGTTCAACTCGACATTCGCCACCCCATCGCAGAGCAGGCACTGTAATGACAGATGCTGGTTGTCCTTCATCCAGGATGGTATCAACACCTTTCTCTAGGTGTCCATGTTCATCGCTAAAGGGCCAGGTTTCATCATCTGTGCCGTCAATAACAACAATTCCCGCAACTCTTCTCGTCATAGTTCTTAAGCTCCTAATTGTTAGAAAGTGTTGACTTAATGTCACCTTCCAATTTAGAAATTCTGCCGACAGTTGAAAGTACCCTTTCGGGTACCTTTTCTCTTTCTCATCAGTACCTATGAATAATTTAATAAAGGTAAACAGATGAGTTATTAGAGAAGCGCATTCTAGTTTCTTTTTTTTCGAGTAAATACTTGCTTGTAATCCTGTTATCTAGAAGCAAGATGTTAGTTTTATGCTTAATTCAAAGAGAAACATCGTTAGCTTAATTCTAGTTAACAAATATGACTTAATAATTAAAATGCTGCTCGATTGCCTCTAACTTAGCGAGATTGAGCGCGGTGAGACTGGCATTGAAATGAAAAGCTAACTTCACCGCGTCGCGAGCTTGGCAATCCTCGAATCCTGTAAACTGCTTCGCATCCCGAAACAAGAATTCGATTTGGAATCGCAGCTTGTAATACTGGACAATCTGCCTTGGGTCTTGCTCAACCTCGGTGGAAAACAACAGACGACTGTCTGGCTTTAACAATCTTCAGGCTTGAAGACCCCATAAATGTTGTTCCTCGGATAGAGATAGCGCTTTTAGGTAGTCGTTATACCAGTTGACTGTTCGATGGAGCAATCAACTGGAACGAATCAGTTTAATCGAACAAGTCGCTTTGCTAAACGGTAAGTTAGATTGCTGACTCAACTAATGCGTAAAGGAAGTGAATCAGTTTTTTTCTGAAAAAACTGAAAAACCTATTTGTCGCAAGATATACCCTATTTGCATACATTACATAATCTATTTTCTAGAAAATAGATTATGTAATGTATCTCTCTGAAGTACTTATTTAATTTACTTCTTTAAAAAGTCCCACAATTCCCTTGTTTTTTAACAAGTTAGCCTCCTTATACACAGGCTTACCTCGATACCCGATAGGCGCTACCTTACGGGAGACAAATCGCTACCTTACGGAAGACGCTTTGCTACCTTACGGGAGACACACTGCTACCTTACGGGAGACAGATCGCTACCTTACGGGAGACAAAAGCAGTCCTAACCTATTGAAAATACTCACGAATTTAACCCTAGACTATTAGACTATTTAAGACTATATAGACATACAGACGAGAAACGTTTGTACGTTTTTCTTTCTCTTTAATTAGGTGTTCTATTTTGTGGTGAAAAGGCAAAAACCAGAGGCTCAAGTGCTTGCCTTGACTCCAATTCGCATTGAACGAGAGCTTTCGCGCTTTCCAATTCACAACCTAGCAAGACAAGGAAGTATTCGGATTGAAATTCGAGGAACCGATCGCGCAGGCAAAGATTTTCACTGGCGAGTCTCTCCAAGCAGAGACTACGGGGAACCCAAAGAGCTGGCTTACAAACTTGATTCACTTGTCATTAATCGACGAATTGAGCAGGCAGGTAAAAAAAAGCCCAAACTAATCCGGCTTGGTAGCTTGAGATCGATTTGCCGAGACTTAGGTATCAACGAAGGCCAAGGAAGCCAGCGCATAAAGCAAGCGCTTATGCAAAACGCAAGTGCTTTTATCACAGCAAAATTTTCTTACCGAACTGTCTCTGGACTAGAGCGGAATCTAGAAGCAGGTTTTAACCGTTACAGCGTCATTTTTACCGGAGAGCGCCTCCCCGATGGACGAGAAGCTGATGCAGTGTACGTTCTCCTCAGTGATATTTTTCTAGAGATTCTTAACTCTGTAGGCACTCGCCCTCTTGATTATGATTACCTAAAAGCACTTCCTCCTTCGTCCCAGCGCTTCTACGAGCTAGTAAGCCCTCAAGTGTTTGCGGCCCTAAAATATAACCTCTCAAGTGCTAAGTATCTCTACTCAGATTGGTGCATTTACTCTGGCACAAAGCGGTATTACGAATGGGACAAGGCTAAAAAACAACTCTATAAAGTCCTAAAACCTCACAAAGACTCAGGCTATATCGCTTCCGTATCCTTTGAATCAACGGCCGACTCAAAAGGCGAAAAAGACTGGGTAATAAGTCTAGTGCCAGGAACTAAGGCAGAAGGCGAGTTTGAACGTTTTTTTAGCAACAAAGAGGCTTTTCCAAAAAGCTCTCGTAGCTCTAAGAAGGTATCAGACGAAGCGCTAGAGGAACTTCCAATTCAAGAAACATTGTTTTGGGATCTTGCAATGGCAGGGTTAGAGAGCAAGTAATTTATAAAATTGGGCTAAGTGCCCCTCTCCTACTGCTTTAGAGCGTCAAAAATCGCTCTAATCGCCTCCTAGTAAAGCTTTTAGCAGCTTGCCTAGCTTTCCCTATAGAAGTCTTTGAAGGAGGTGCCTAGAGACTCCTTTAGAAGGTTTTTGAAAGGGATAGGTTTTGGCTTATCGTAGAACGCTGTTCTTGGCCCGATATCGCTTTGTGCTGCCTTTATCGACAAGGGGCTTCCTCAAACAATCGAGTGCTACCTTACGAGAGACAAGTACTTACTTTTTTGGGTTGTGTCGCAAATACTTTTTAGTGACACAACCTCTTATCCCACCCCATTGACCCAGAGCAACTCGTTGCAGAAATCTTATCGTTAGTGGGACGCTGAACAATAGCTGACCGACTAGCGGTTTATTGCTTTGAGCGAACTGAGGGGGCAAACCTCACAAGCCAGTTTTTGGGGTTAAGCCGACATCCGGGCAAGTGCGACTCGTTCTGGAGAGGGGCTAAATGAGTAGGCGACCAGAAACTCACTGAACCCCCATCACAAGTCTTTGTGCCTTAAGGTAGACGGACAACACCTATACCATGTGGTGGCATATAGGATGAGAATACAGTGGTTTTCATTTTATGCCTGCGACCAGCGCAAAGCTCAACTCCAGAGAAACCGGCCGCTTAGATCTGGCAAATCTTATGAGAGAAATGCGCCAACGTCTAAATCTTTCACAAGCTAAGTTTGCGGCAAAGCTAGGGGTTTCATTCCAAAGCGTCAATCGTTGGGAGAATGGGCGAACTAAGCCCTTGCCGCTCGCGCTGAAACAGATTGAACAACTGCTGCATCAGATGGGGGATTCTGGCAAAGATTTGCTCATCCAATACTTCTCAGACTCAGGGAGCAGATCCGATGACTGATAGTCTAGATCATAACGATCTAGTCCTCAGAGATTCCCCGCCAAGTTCTCGGGGAATCACTGAAGCGGATGTCCTCATGACAGGGGTGCTGGCGAGCCGCCCTACACGAGAGCCTGATTTTGCAGCGGAAAGCCAAGCGCTTCGCACCCTTGCCCAACACCTGATGGACGATCCACAGTCCATGCTGAAAACGCTGGTTCGCTTGGCACTCGATCTTTGTCGAGCCGATACGGTGGGGGTTAGCTTACTTGAAACCGCGCCGGATGGGACCTCGTTTTTGCGGTGGGTGGCGATCTCGGGTGCGCTAGAAGCGTTAGAGCAGAGCACGATTCCCAGCAACTTTAGTCCTTGTGGCACAACTCTTGCTTGTAACCAGCCCCAGCTCTACAGCTATCCTGAGCGGTTCTTCACCTATTTGTATCACCCGCAGTTCCCGGTCGTGGAAGGATTGGTCATTCCACTATGCGTCAACGATCAAGCGCTAGGCACGCTGTGGATTGTGTCGCATCACGAGGAGCGGCATTTTGATGCCGAGGATCAGCGGCTGATGATGAGCCTGGGAGGCTTTACGGCTGCTGCGCTGCACAGTCTGCAACAGAGGCAGCAGACGGCAGCCACCGCATTGCGACAAAGTGAGCAGTTTAATCAGCAGATCCTGGACAGTAGCGATGACTGCATCAAGGTGTTGGACTTAGAGGGACGGCTTTTGTTCATCAGCCAGCCAGGGCAAGGGTTGCTGGGTATTGAGGATATCACGCCCTTTCTCAACACGTCTTGGGCTGAGTTTTGGCAGGGAGCCGATCAGCAGGCAGCAATCGAGGCGATCTCCAAAGCAAAAGTAGGTGAAATCTGCACCTTCCAAGGGTATTGCCCCACGCTACGTGGTGAACCTAAGTGGTGGGACATTAAAGTCAGTCCCATTCGTGGTGCAGAGGGGCAAGTTGAACGGCTGCTGTGCATTTCGCGAGATATCACTGATCGCAGGCAGGCTGAGGCGGCACTAAGAGCGAGCGAGATGGAGTATCGCTCGCTGTTCGAGTCGATGGACGAAGGCTTTTGCATTTTGCAGTTAACCTTCGATGACGCGCAAAAGCCGATCGACTATCGTTTTATCGAAATTAATCCAGTCTTTGAGCAGCAAACTGGGCTCATCAATGCCCTCGGAAGAACCGTTCGTGAGCTTGTACCGGATATTGAGCCGTTCTGGATTGATCTCTACGGCACGGTTGCCCTGACGGGTGAGCCAAAGCGCTTCATCGATTATTCCCACGTCATGGGTCGATGGTTTGACGTGAATGCCTTCCGCATTGGTGAACCGCATGAGCACAAGGTAGCGCTGCTCTTCAATGACATCACTGATCGCCAACAGGCAGAAGAGAGGTCGCGCCGTACCGCCAAATTGGATGCTTTTCGCATCTCTCTCGCTGACGCGCTCCGCCCTCTTGCTGACCCGGTAGAGATTCAAGCAACTGCCGCCCGTGTGCTGGGCAAGTATCTCAATGCGAATCGCGTGGCATACTTCGAGGTTCACGGTGCTGATTACGTAGTTGAACGCGATTATGTCAATGATGCCGTAGCCCTCGCAGGTGGCTACCCTATTGATTCGTTCGGCTCTAAACTGATCGCGGAGTACCGTGCGGGTCGTACCGTGTGTGTGCGGGATGTATCAGCAGATCCCTACCTGTCTCCGGCTCAGAGAGCGGCTTACACCGCCATCCAAATTGGTGCCCACATCAGCATCCCGCTAGTCAAGGACGGCGAGTTCGTCGCGGGTCTGGCAGTTCACACCGCTGAACCGCGGGCTTGGACACCGGACGAAGTGACTCTAGCCGAAGAAGTTGCCGAACGGACTTGGGCAGCAGTTGATCGCGCCCGCGCTGAAGCCATTGTCGCAGCAGACCTCCAAGATGCGCAGCGATTGCGCGAACTGGGGGCGAGGCTTGTCGTCGAAGGCGATATTCAAACCCTGTACCAAGAAATCCTGTCTACGGCGATCGCAGTCACCAAGGCAGATGCTGGCACGGTGCAAATCTTGGACGAAGCGACACAAGATCTGGTGCTGCTCGCCACACAAGGCTTTGAGCAAACGATGATCGAGTATTTCTATCGAGTAAATGCAAGTTCTAATACGTCCTGCGCTATTGCCCTTAGGACGGGGACTCGCAGCTTCGTTGATTTCGATGTGCCCGAGAGTGAAGACCCCAGCGGTTCAATGCGACTGCATGTGGAGGCTGGGTATCTCTCTGCGCAATCCACCCCGTTGACCACCCGTGCAGGCAGACCCATCGGTATGGTTTCAACCCATTGGCATGAACAGCACCGGCCTAGTGATCGCCAGTTGCGGTTTCTGGATCTGCTCGCTCGCCAAGCCGCTGACCTGATTGAGCAGCGGCAGACCGCTGCCGAACGGGAGCAACTCTTAGCCCGTGAGCAAGCCGCCCGCGTTGAAGCAGATCGCGCCAATCGGATCAAAGATGAGTTTTTGGCGGTGCTCTCCCATGAATTGCGAACGCCCCTCAATCCGATTTTGGGTTGGTCAAAACTTCTGCAGAACGGCAAGTTAGACCTTGCCAAAACCCAGCAGGCATTGCAGACGATCGAACGCAATGCCAAATTGCAATCGGAATTGATTGAAGATCTGCTGGATGTTTCCCGGATTCTCCAAGGCAAGCTCAACCTGAACGTCAGTTCGATCAATCTGTCCGCTACCATCAGGACTGCGATGGAAACGGTGCGGCTAGCGGCAGAAGCCAAATCAATCCACCTGGAAGCAAGCTTTGAACCAGACCCCCCTCTCATTCAAGGCGACTCCACCCGGTTGCATCAAGTCATTTGGAATCTGCTCTCTAATGCCGTAAAGTTCACGCCAGCAGGAGGACGAGTCAACATTCGACTGGAGCGCTTAGACTCTTTTGCTCAGCTCACCATTAGCGATACTGGACAAGGAATTGAGCCTGACTTTCTCCCCTATGTGTTTGAATACTTCCGTCAAGCCAACGCAACCACGACCCGAAAATTTGGTGGACTGGGATTAGGGCTGGCAATCGTGCGGCACTTAGTTGAACTACACGGCGGCACGATCTCAGCCGAAAGCTTAGGGGTCGGGAGAGGCGCAACTTTTACGGTCAAGTTACCACTTAGCCCTATCCAGGCGACCGTTATTCAGAACGAGCGATCGTCAGAATCATCTTCTACTTTGAGCGGACTTCGAGTCTTAGTAGTGGATGATGAACCCGATTCGCGAGAGCTTGTTGCCTTTGTGTTAGAGCAATCAGGAGCAGAAGTCATGGCGGCTACGACTGCCTATGAAGCATTGGAAATGTTGAATCGATTGAAGCCGGAGGTCTTGTTGAGCGACATTGGGATGCCAGAGATGGATGGTTACATGCTGATGCAACAGGTGAGAGCACTGCCACCAGAGCAAGGGGGACAAGTTCGGGCGATCGCGCTCACTGCCTACGCAGGGGACTTTGACCAGCAACAAGCACGGCAAGCTGGCTTTCAACAGCATGTCTCAAAACCAATCGAACCAGAGAACTTAATTCAAGTGATTTTTAGCCTGATGAAGGCATAAATGGGATTGAGCCGAGATGGAGGCAAAAAAGTGCAGGATGGGACGAGAAGCCTTGTCTAGATTGAGTTTCAAGAAACTGCTGAAGATAGTTCAAGGAATAGGACTTCTGTGGAACAACCGCAGAAGTTCTCGGAAATGGGACAGCCCTGTAAGCGTTGCTGAGTCAAGCAAATAACTCGTTTTCCGGCTCTGGGCAATCGTCTGTTAGCCTCACGAGTTTTCGACGTTACAGCGTACTACAAAAACACGATTCAGTCCAAGGTTAGTCCAGTTCTACAGTTGTAGATCATCAAATCGAGAGGCGATAGGCTTTTGAGGTACGGTTGTGTCGCAAAAATGATACGGTGGGGAAGCTCAATTTTCTCTCATCGCACCCTAAATGGCTTCCCAATCCTTGTTTAAGTGGCGGCATTTTTTGCGCCTTGTCTGCTCCACACGGTTCTTATGCAAAGGTTTTAACGCTTACTTACCAAGGTGTACTTAGCCGCGACACATAGAGCAAGAAAGCTTTTGAAAAGATTCCCTATCTTTGATGAGAAGCGACACTCTTTTACCCCTCCAGTTAAGCTCCTTGGCTGTCGTCTCCCGTAAGGTAGCGTCTCTTGCACCACCAGAAACTAAAGATAGTTCCTAACAAACTACAAGCCTTATAGATTCTATTTTATAGAAATTTATTATCTAGATTCTAGAAAATTGAAAATACATTTCGTTTTTTAGAATTTCTAGAAGAGGGGGCATTTTCGGCACTTCCTTTCAGTGTAGGAAGATGTAACAAGTATCTTTAAAGTAGAAAGCAGAATGTAGAACCTATTTTCTAGAAAATAGGTTCTACATTTGAGATAATAGGTTGTAGAATTTAGTTTCTATGGATTACCTTTGCGTTCCAAGACACACAAACTTTTTTTGAAAGGAGTTTCCCCACAGTGCCAGCCCACGCAATTGCCATCTTTAACGCTAAAGGCGGGGTAGGAAAGACTTCAACCGCGTATAACCTTGCTGTTGCCCTCGTGCGCTTTCACAGTAAGCGCGTACTGCTTATTGACATTGACCCTCAAGGTCACGCAGGAGCTGCTCTTGGAGTCGATATCATGAACGTCGAGCATCGAATCGATGAAGTACTCCTTGAACAAATTGGAATTAAAGACACGATTGTAGAGACCTCTTCAGGAGTTGACATTATTCCGTCAAACATCCTCCTTGCTGAAGCAGAAATTCCTCTCTCTGGAATGCCTGGAAGAGAAGTACTTCTTCGACGTGCAATAAAAACAATCTCATCTCAGTACGATTTTATTCTCATTGATTGCCCTCCAAACGTGGGAATGCTCTCTGTCAATGCACTTATGGCCGCTCAAAAGCTCATTATTCCCGTTGATATGAGCTACTTAGGGCTTTTGGGCATTCCAGTTATTGAACGGATGCTGCACCTTATTCAGACGCGATTGGAGCATCCAATTGAAATTCTAGGAGTCGTTGCTACTCGCTACGATCAAAGGCTCAACATTGCAAAAGATGTTCTTTCCTCTCTTAAAAGCCATTTTGGTGAACGCCTCTTTGAAACAATCATCCCTGAAACAGTAAAGGTGAGAGAAGCACCTAGTTTTCAAGTTTCCATTTTCGATCATGCTCCCGATACCTCTGGAGCGATAGCGTACCAAAAATTCACAGAGGAGATGCTAAGTCGTGTCAAATAAACAACCTGCTAGAAAGCCCGCTATGGGAATTAATCCCTTAGGAAGTGGTGGAGGCCTCTTTGATAAAACGGAGCCCGTCACCCCAACAGATAGTGAGACAAGTGAACCGTCAAAAAGCACTTCAAGGAAGAAGCAAGAATCTCAAAATCTAGAAACTAGAAAAAAGAATCTAGAAAATACAAAAGAGAAATCTGGATTTTTGCAAGATATTGAAACTTCTAAGAAAGAATCCATCGGTCTTCAGGTTACGACTGAAGTCAATGACTGGCTCGATGACCTAGTGAAAGCTAACCGAAGAAACACTGGACGAAAACTTCCAAAACAAGTCCTTATTCAAGCAGGAATTGAATTGCTTCGAGCAATGCCAGTTGACTGGTCTGAAGTAGGAGACATTGAAGAGCTGCGAAGTAAGCTGTCCCAGGTTGCGAGATTGGTAGAAGAGCGCCAGTAGCATAGAATCTATTTTCTAGAAAATAGATTCTATGCCAAGAAGGTCAGATTGGACCGCTTGTAAAGAGTCGTTGAGCCAGTGCAACTAGCATCACTAACCATGAATTCAGTAAAGTGAGGTTTAAAGTGGTTGAAAATTTCAACGGCTTCAAAAATTACTTTAGATTTTCGTCATTTTCGGTTCAGTATTCTTTGGAGAGGCAGAGCGTGTGAGGGATGCGGTAGAAGGAACTGATCCGACAAACTTATTTGCAGGCGATAGCGATTTAACAACATTGCTACGATCGCACGATTGGTCACAAACGCCCTTGGGTGCGATCGAAACCTGGTCAGACAGTGTGAAGATGACTGTGCAGATCTTGTTAACCGAACTCGATCGAGTAAATCAGCCAGATCAGGCACCGTTAGAACGAGCAGTTGATCTGCCGCAGGAGTGCCGATCAGCCGCCCATCAAGCGGCTCAAGCTAATGCCTTTCGAGTCAGGCTTACTAGTGCACTGCGTCCTCTGACCGATGCCGATGAAATTCAGGCGATCGCCGCCCGCATTTTGGGCGAATCTCTAGGCGCAAGTCGCGTTATTTACATCGAAGTTTTACCCGGCGATCAAGAAGTCATCGTTCACAAAAACTATACGAACGGTGTAACCGAACTGGGCGGGTTGTACCGCCTGGAAGACTTCGGACGCAATTTGACCGCCGACCATCGAGCGGGGCGAACGGCGATCGTCCCCGATGTGGCAAACTACCCTAACTACACACCGGACGAAACGGCAAGGTATCGATCCATTGAGATTGCCGCGCATATTGATGTGCCGCTGATCAAAAACCAGCAATTCGTCGCGTTGCTGGCGGTGCATCAGGCAACCCCGCGCCAGTGGACGGCAGACGAAGTAAAACGAGTTGAGGAAACCGCCGAGCAGACATGGGCTGCCGTCGAACGTGCACGGGCTGAAGCAGCCCTGCGCGAGAGTGAATCCCGTTTTCGGCAAGTGGCAAATGCTGCTCCGGTGCTGATCTGGATGTCTGGAACGGATAAGCTCTGCAATTTTTTCAATCAGCCGTGGCTCGACTTCACTGGACGGACGACCGAGCAAGAGATGGGAAATGGGTGGGCAGAAGGAGTCCATCCTGATGATTACCAGCAGTGTTTAGCAACCTACGTTACTGCCTTTGATGCTCGGCACCCGTTCCAGATGGAATATCGCCTGCGACGATTTGATGGCGAGTACCGTTGGATGCTCGATACTGGAGTGCCTCGCTTCACAGGCGAGGGTGCTTTCTTGGGCTACATCGGTTCCTGTGTTGACATCGATGATCGCAAACAAACCGAAGTCGCTCTGCGCGAATCGGAGTCACGCTATCGGACGCTGTTTGAGTCGATCGATGAAGGCTTTTGCGTGGTTGAAGTCTTGCTGAATGACCAGGATACGCCCATTGACTACCGCATTTTAGAAATCAACCCGGCTTTTGAGCAACAAACCGGACTGCGACAAGTTGTTGGTCAAACAGCACGTCAGTTAAATCTAGAAGAGCACTGGATTGAAATTCCCGGTCAAGTGGCACTAACGGGTGAATCTGTGCGCTTTGAAAATGGCTCCAAAACCTTGAATCGTTGGTTTGATGTCTATGCCTGCCGCACCGGTGAACCGGAGGCGCGCAAAGTGGCGATCGTCTTCAAAGACATTAGCGATCGCAAGCAGACAGAAGACCTTTTGCAGCGCACTGCAAAATTGGATGCGTTTCGCGTCTCTCTCACCGACGCACTCCGTTCGCTTGCTGATCCCATAGAGATTCAGGCAGCAGCCAGCCGTGTGCTGGGCGAATACCTTGGTGCGAACCGCGTGGCATACTTCGAGATTCGCGGCACTGATTGTGTCGTGGAGCAGGATTACGTCAATGGAGCCGACGCACTCTCTGGCAGCTACCCGGTTGATTCGTTCGGAGCCAAGCTGCTCTCAGCGTACCGCACGGGTCGCGTCGTGTCTGTGTCCGACGTACAAATCGATCCCAATCTATCCCCGGAACAACGATCAGCCTACGCCGCCATCCAAATTGGTGCCTATATCAGTATCCCATTAGTAAAAGGAGGTGAGCTCGTCGCAGTGCTGGCGGTTCACTCAACCGAAGTGCGAACTTGGACACCGGACGAGGTATCTCTAGTAGAAGAAGTCGCCGAGCGCACTTGGGCAGCCGTTGATCGTGCCCGCGCTGAAGCAGTTCTCCGCCAAAATGAAGCCCGCTTTCGTCGCATCTTTGACTGCGAAATGGTGCCAATGGGCATTTATAACAAAGTAGGTGGAGTGATTGCAGCCAACAATTCCCTGCTCAATCTGATTGGCTATACGCGGCAGGAGTTGGAAGCGGGACAAATCAACTGCCAAGCCTTGACTCCGCCAGAATATCGATCGCTGGATGAAAAGGCACTTAGTGAAATCGAAGTGAGGGGCGTGAGTACGCCCTATGAAAAAGTCTATCTTCACAAAGACGGCAGACGCATTCCCATTCTCATCGGCGCTGCATTGTTTCTCGAAGATGCCAGCAGTGGTATTTTGTTTGCCATTGATTTGAGCGAGCGCAAACAAGCCGTCGCCGAGCGAGAACAGCTCTTACAACAAGAGCAAACCCTGCGCCAGCAGGCAGAAATTGCAGAACGTAAACTATACGCCCTTTTGGCCAGCATCCGCGAAGATTTTCTGTTGTTCGATCACGACTGGCGCGTGGCCTATCTCAACCCCCAGTCCGAGATCACCATGCAAAGGCCGCGCGACCAAATTTTAGGCCATCGCATTTGGGAGCTGTTTCCCGACCTGGTTGGAACAGAGTACTACCATCGTCTGCATCAGGTCATGCGAGAACAGGCCCCGGTTCAGTTTGAGTACCACTACGACACCTGGGATGTCTGGTTTGACAATCGCGTTTACCCAAGTCCCGAGGGCATTACCATCCTCTGCTCGAACATTACCAATCGCAAACGCGCCGAAGCTGAACGAGAACAGCTCTTGCAGCAAGAACAAATCGCCCGCGAAGCCGCCGAGAACGCCAACCGAATCAAAGATGAGTTTCTAGCCGTCCTGTCGCATGAATTGCGCTCGCCCCTTAATCCCATTCTCGGTTGGTCAAAACTGTTAAAGCAGGGAAAACTGGATACGGTAAAAACCGCCACGGCATTAGAGACGATCGAGCGTAACGCCCAACTTCAGGTGCAACTCATTGACGATCTGCTCGACATCTCTCGGATTTTGCAGGGTAAACTCAGCTTGAATGTGCTGCCAGTTGATCTCAGCACCGTCATTTCTGAAGCGCTGGAAACCGTTCGTTTAGCCGCAGAAGCGAAAACGATTCACATGCAAACGATGATCTCACCCGGTGTTGGCATGGTGATGGGCGATGCTGGACGGTTGCAGCAAGTGGTATGGAATCTGTTGTCCAACGCCGTCAAATTCACCCCTCCAGGAGGACACGTCACGGTCGCCTTAGCTTCACATGAGCACCAGGCTCAAATCCAAGTGAGTGATACTGGCAAAGGCATCAAGTCCGATTTTTTACCCTATGTCTTTGAGCATTTCCGGCAAGAGGATGGAGCCACCACGCGCAAGTTTGGCGGCTTGGGCTTAGGACTGGCGATCACGCGGCAAATTGCCGAACTGCACGGCGGCACCGTCGCGGTCGAAAGTTTGGGGGAAGGAGCGGGAGCCACGTTTACCGTTCAAATTCCCCTGGCATCTCGCTTTGCCGTCTTGCCCGCGATCGAGTCGCAGTCCAGCGCCACCGAGGACTTAAGTGGCATTCACATTCTCGTCGTCGATGATGAAGTCGATTCGCGTGAGTTTGTGGCGTTTGTTCTAGAACAAGCGGGTGCAAGCGTCACCGCCGTCGCCTCTGGGATTGAAGCACTGCAAGCGTTCTCCCAAGCCTTGCCAGACATTCTTGTGAGCGACGTTGGGATGCCAGAGATGGATGGCTATATGCTGATGCGGCAGATTCGCAGCCTGCCCCATGAACAGGGTGGACACATTCCGGCGATTGCGCTCACGGCCTATGCCGGAGAACTCGATCACCAGCAAGCAATCGCCGCCGGTTTTCAACGTCACATTCCCAAACCGATAGACTCAGAGGTCGTAATCACCATCATCACCGAATTAGTATCATCAGCCTGAAGTGGGCAGCACAAGCACCACCTGCTTTTTAACACTTGCCCATATAAAATTCTGCAAAGTGGCATTTCCGGCCGAGTAGAGAGGACTCCTGGAATGTTTAGACTTGCTTCGTCTCAGCTCTAAAGAAGCAGTCTGTAGGTCCACTCTTTTTAGGCTTCTCTAAGAGCATTTTTCTTCTAATTGGAATTGCTTTCCGTTACATAAAACGGAACCCCTCACTCCAACAGATAGTGAGACAAATGTACCGTCAAAAAGCACTTCAAGGAAGAAGCAAGAATCTCAAAATCTAGAAACTGGAAAAAAGAATCTAGAAAATACAAAAAAGAAATTTGAGTTTTTGCAGGATATCGAAACCTCTAAGAAAGAGTTCATCGGTCTTCAGGTCACCACTAAAGTCCATGACTGGCTCGATGAAGTGGTGAAAGCAAGTCGAAGAAGGAAAGGACGAAAACTTCCAAAGCAAGTCCTCATTCAAGCAGGAATTGAATTACTTCGAGCAATGCCAGTTGACTGGACTGAAGTAGGGGACATTGAGGAACTGCGAAATAAGTTGTCCCAGGTTGTGAGATTGGTAGAAGAGCGCCAGTAGCATAGAATCTATTTTCTAGAAAATAGATTCTATGCCAAGAAAGTCAAATTGGGCTGCTTGTGAAGAGTCACGGGTTTTCCAAACATCAATGCGATTAAAAACAGCGTTAATTGCACATTTGCTTTGATTTTGCCACTACAAAGCAATAAGGTAGCAACAAAATTCAATATACGGGTAGTTTCGATTTCAGTGCTTCGTGTGGGTGAAGAGACCATGCAAGGACTTGGCTCATGGTTTCAAGTGCTGGTTCTTTGCGTGGATATGTCCTCCACTTGAATTACTCCTATGTCACAACCGACTTTACGGGAATCAGACCTGGCTCAGTTTACTGGAAGCGAGGTTCTTTATCGACATGGTTTGTTTGGCTATCACTACACCGAAGGCGTTCAACACGTTGCTCAGTGTGGGGGTGCTTACTGGTTAATTGACGCTATTTTCAGTTGGCAGAGGGAACAGTGCATTCGTGAAGATGCCATGCTTCAAGAGATCCAATTTTGGACCCTTCAAATACATGATGATCGCAGTGCTACGTTGACGTGTGAGCGAGATTCTAATGATGTCGTGATCACTCAATCCATTCCCTGGACTGATTTTCCACTGAGTTTGATTCGATTGTACTTCCAAGAGGGAGTTTTGCTACTTCCATCTGAGTACTAACCGAATTAATCGTGCAAGGAGCAATTCATAACAGAGTTGTTTGAGTGGTTTTTAACCTTTCCTTGCATGATCTGTTCATCCAAAGATGATTTCTGAAAGATGCGGTCGTAACCATTGAATTACTCTGAGCAATACCAGTTGATTGGGCTGAAGTCGGGGAGATTGAGGATCTACGAAGTAAGCTGTTCCCAAATCACTTGCTCTTCAGCCACGTTACGAGCTTTCTCCTCAGCACTAAGCAGCTCTTTGGCACGGTCTTCAGCGGCAATTCGGGCGCGTTCTGCTTCGGTGCGTGATGCATTGAGGTCTTGCTTTAGCCGTGTTAATTCATCGGCAAGTTCGCGGCTGGCGTCGGCAGGATTTGGGGGAGGAACAAAGGGAGTCGGCTTAAACGTGCGATCAGCGCTAAATGCGCGATGAAACCAGATGCCTAACTGTCGTGCAATTTTTAGAGTTGTTAGCGCTTCACTGTGAGTGCCGTGATACTGATGCGTTGCCTGGTTTCTAACAACTCGCAATTGGTAGAACAGATCTGCCACTTCATAGGGCAAAATTCGCTCACACTTTAATCGCCGCAATAAATCAACCTGGGCTTCATCGGTTTGAGACAAATAGCCCTGATCGAGCAGCGGTTGATTGCGCGAGAACCTCACCAAATTACCGCAGTTTAATCAGGCAAGTATTAGGGTCTTCTTGAAAGTAGCGCTCTGCCAACGCTCCAAGACGCACTAACTGGCCGTCATGAGACTTGAGAAAGTCGAAATTTAAAGAAGTTAACGTCATGCGCTTGATTTAGTCGCTTATCAAAAAGCTTATACTCGCCCGCTAATGTAGCATTTTTTACGACGATGAAGCTTGTGGCCATTTTTTAAAGCTACCGTTCAATTTCCATCTAAAAAAAAGATGAGCACTTTGTAATACGTCTCAGTTTTAAAGAAGCAATTTTCGTAGATCTACTCATTCCTGCTTCTCTAAGCGCATTTTTCTTTCATTTGAAATCGCTTTCCGTTACCTATGAGACGATAGCTATTTGCCCCAACACCTGCGAAATAAACGTAGCTACGTTTGAATGAAAATTCATCGCACGCCACTTAGTAACCTTAGCGCCGTAAAATCGCGCGCGCTTAGAGTTGCGATCACCGACAGCACAATCGCAACAGGGGTTTCTCTTGCGCTGATTGCTAGTGTCAGTGAAGCGATCATCAATCCGGTTGTCACTTTTTTCATTGGACTTCCTTCAGTGGTCTGCTACTTCAGGACACTAACTGTCGTCTTAGACCTCGTGTTGGTTAAACGAGCGCGGGCACAGGAAAAAGCACTTCGAGGTGGGCGAGAAGTACTGGGTGCTCCACCTCAGAGAGACTGCTTTGCCAAGGCACTTGTTGAAACGCGCCAAGCTGGGAAAAAGATTTTAGATCGCTATCTGATTGGGTTTGAGATGGAAACTGGAGCGCCACTTTGGGTTTCAGATGATGACATCTGCACCCACGCTGCCGTGTTCGCGAAGACTGGAGTAGGAAAAACCCTGTGGTTAGAGTCGTTGTTGATGCAACAAATGCTACGCGGAAGAGCCAGCGGCTCAACGTTTATTGATGCCAAACGCGACTCTAGCACGTTAGCTCACATCATTTACATGGCCCACATTACCGGACGTATTGAGGATCTAATCATCATTGATCCACTCAAACCGCTTCACTCCTACAACTTTGTCGCCACCTCTCAGCGAGCCGACGTCAAAGCCCGCAAAGTACTTCGGGCAGGTTTACCGCCAATTGGCGATGCCAGTACCGCAAAGCATTATGATCGCCTCGCAGCAGATTCTGTGTTTCGGATTGTGCGCGCACTCGATAGCCTGGGATTGTCCTGGTCCATTCAAGATGTTGCCGTTGCCTTAGGATCTTTTGCAATCGCCTACCCTCATTTAAAGGCAATGCTGCAATCTATCAATGCTCAAGACGCACTCTTGGAACTCGCTCACTTTGCCACGAGCTACCGAACCCCCAAAGGCACGCTAGATGTGCAAAAACTAACTGACAATGTACGAGGTATTGCGTCTGAACTGCACTCGATTGCAGCCGGAGACGCAGGCGAACTGTTCTGTGCTAATCATTCGGATCTGTGCCTCACCGATGCGATCATGCAGGGCAAGATCGTGTATTTCATGCTGCCGCGTCTTGAAGAATCAGAAGGAGCCGCACGGATGCTGAAGGTGTTTCGCGAAGATTTGGAAGTCTCGATCGGCGAAGTAACCTCTAACCAAAATATTCGACTAGATGATCCACACCTGGTGATCATCGATGAAGGAGCCTCTACGTTCTCACCAACCTGGGCAAATCTGTTTGAACTCGCTCGCAAAGGGCGGTTTGCACTGCTGTTTGGGGCACAGTCTACAGGGGGTTTGAGTGATCCTTCGCTGGGATTAAGCCCTGCATTTTACGAGCGCGTAATGGCGAATGTGAATTTAAAGGTCGCCATGCGAATTGGCGACAACAAAACGGCCTTTGAACTGTCGCAATGGATGGGCAAGGCTAAGGTGCAAAAGAAATCAGTGAGTCAATCCAAGTCGAAAGGAAGCGCTGGCTCTGCTATTTCTCCGCTGTTTGATGCCACCGCCAAACGTCAATCGGGATGCTCCTCTACGGAAAGCTTTTACGAGGAAGAAGAGGATTTTGTCTCTGCCGATGAACTTAAACGCGGCTTACTGGCAGAAAAGGGACTTGCTTGGGTCGATGTAGGCGGAAAACTCACCAAGATGCGGGCCCTATGGGTCGATTTCCACCTTCCAACGTCCTGGGATGGACGCTACCTTGTGCCTCACCTAGAGGTGTTTGAGAAGGACTCCCTTTCGCTCGGCACCTTAGTTGATCGTGCCGTGATTCAGCGTGAGGTGCTCAGCGAAGACTTCAGCCGTGAAGATGCATCAAATCCTCCTGCCGTAACGCTGTCCCCATCCGAATCCGATATCCCCGACCTGATGATTGAAGGACCATCGCATGATGAAACTTCCAAGCTTTCTTGGAATACGAGAGGTGTCCGTGATTTGCGATATGGCAATACCGTTACCGTGGCTTCCGTCAAGCACCAAGAGAATCCTTATGCCCTTGCTCGCAAGCCACAATTCGCTTCAAAGAAGAAATCGCGTCGATAGCCCTGTGATTTCCTAGACGATGAGTGAGATTGAATGATTATATCTCTTATATAATCTATTTTCTAGAAAATAGATTATATAAGAGATATCTTTTAGTTTTTTATCTCCATGGCGACACGCTTATTAATTCTGGGTTTAGAACCACCAAAATCAAGCCCGCTAGGCTAGAAGAGCTGCATGATCGCAGTCTTTATTCCTGAAATTGCCAATACCCTCAATACCAGTAAAAGTAGAGTGTTCAGGTTTTGTTAATTAAATGCTGGCTGTGCCTTTTTTTCCTCTTGTATTCTTTCTGCTGCCTCGAATAGTACTAGTCTTCTTTTTAGGTAAATTATTTAGATCAGGAGGATTTCCATAAAGCAGTTCCCCACATTCAACAACATATTTAAGCGGGATTTTGGGATTATTAATATCTTTACCTCCATCACTTTGCCATTTATCCTCCCAGCGGGTATAAAATGGCTCCATCATTTCTGTAGTAAGGCGATAAATAGTCTGCAATTCAATATTTTTGTAGATAGCAAAAATCCAGGCAACCCTCCTGTATTTTGCAATAATAATGGGATTCATGTGGTGGTGTGTAGAAAATCCCCGTGTTAGCTCAATATTGACAGACTTTAATTCGTACTCGTTTCCCATCCGATCAACTGCGTCATTGCCTTCTCGACCTGGAATAATGGTTAATCCAAGCACAAGAAGCACTTGAAGGATTTTGCCCCCATTGTCTTGGAAAATATCGTCTATGCCATGCTCACAGGCTAGTTCCTGATACCTCTGAACGGCTGGAAACAGCTGCTGCATCAACTCATAGTCGGGATGAGAGTCTAACAATCCGCATCCCTCCTCAACAAATTTTCAGGCTCCAAACCCAACGCCTTAGCTAAACGCTCGATATTATCTATGGAAATATTGCGCTCGCCTCGTTCAACTGAACCGACATAAGTGCGATGTAGTCCAGCCAATTCTGCTAGCATTTCCTGAGAAATGCCTCGCGCTTCACGCGCCCTCCGGAGGTTGCGTGCAAACAGCAAACGTGTTTTCGTGGTTGTTTTCGTAATAATATAGTCATCTTCAGTCACATAAGAAAATTCGCTTGTTGACGACTTTACGTCTACAGACTATAAGTAGCTTTATGACTAACAACCAAATTCTGAAAGACACAAAAGCAGCGTATGTCACGGAAAAGGGGGCAGCCTACTGTGGTGACTCTCTTAACCTCTTGCGCCAGCTACCAGATGACAGCGTGCAGCTAGTGATGACCAGTCCTCCTTTCGCTCTGCAACGGCAGAAAGCATACGGCAACAAGGAGCAACATGAATATGTTGATTGGCTATCTGAATTCGCAGCATTAGTTCATCAAAAACTTCGTCAAGATGGTAGCTTTGTTCTCGATTTAGGTGGTTCATATGAAAAAGGTGTACCAGTTAGAAGCCTTTATAATTTCCGCATACCTATTAAGTTTTGTGACGAAATTGGATTTTTCCTTGCTGAGGATTTCTATTGGTTTAATCCATCGAAGTTACCAAGCCCAATTGAATGGGTAAATAAACGGAAGCTGAGAGCAAAGGATTCAGTCAATACTGTTTGGTGGTTTAGTAAAACTGAATACCCGAAAGCTGATGTTACTAAGGTTCTTACACCCTACAGTGAGCGGATGAAGAAACTGCTGAATGATCCAGAGAAGTATTATCAACCAAAGATAAGACCGTCAGGTCATGATATTGGTAAAGGCTTCAGCAAAGATAACGGTGGCTCTATTCCTTCCAACCTCCTTCAAATTCCCAATTCGGAGTCCAATGGTCAATATTTAGGTGGTTGCAAAGCAGTATCTGTAAAACAGCATCCTGCACGTTTTCCAGCTAAGCTTCCTGAATTTTTCATCCGCTTTCTGAGCGATCCAGATGATCTAGTAGTTGACATATTTGCAGGGTCTAACACCACAGGACAGGTAGCAGAATTGGAGGGCAGGCGATGGTTAGCCTTTGAAAGTAATATTGAGTATGTTGCAGCATCTGCTTTTAGGTTTCTTACAAAGGATGATCACCCAGAAGAGATGCAGAAAATTTATGGCCAAATTTGTGATAGAAAAACAGTCGATCTAACAAAATATCAACTTAACAAGCTATCTAAAGTAACTGCTATCACAAAAACTGAAACCCATAGCCAAGCTTCTTTAATAGACTTTCTAGCTCCTTGATAACAGAAGCAGATTAGTTATTTAGTAAAAAGCATTTCATGCGGTACGCTAGAAAGGGCATCAATACGACGCTTTCAGAAAAAAGAATTTCCCTTGCTCAGTTGCTTTGATTCCTATGATCCTAGCGTGCCATCGTACCAACTTCGAGTATTAGAATTGTCTTACAAGAACTAGAAGCAGTCTAACAAAGCTAAGACACTAAAGTCCACGATAGTAGGAAATCAGAGGCGGGTTCTGATCCTCATCTGGGGTCATATGACGAACACATAACTCTATATCAAGATTAGGAGAAGGAGGGCAAAACTCTTTATCTATCAAAATAAATTGAGTTTCTTCAAGTTCCGAAGAAGCAAGGTCATATACCAGTTCGTGAAAACCTTCAAATTGCTTCCTATTTTCACGCTCACTAATATTTTTCATCGGTGAGTCGATTATTAGAAATGTAGGAAGTCTCGCTCCAATCTCCACAGCCAGCCGATGAATAGCAAGCGCAAAACAAGCCTTAAAAAGGGTTTTCTTCCCTCCACTACTTAAGTTGGCGAATGATGTCACCGCCAAATCACCAGACCGAGGATCTTTAACCTCAGGTAGAAAAGCTGGGGAGCTTATCTCTACAGTATCTTTTGTACCTATACCAGGTATTCTCGCTCGTATTAAGCAGTCTAGAAATAGCGACTCCAACCGTCCCAGATTTTCTCGATTAGACTCAGCTTGTTTCCTTGCTTCATTTAATCTACGACGAAGTTCTGATTCTTTAACCTCTAATTCAGAAGATTCTCGATACAGTTGATCGACTTTTCTAGGAAGCGCCACAAGTCGCCTTAAATCTGTAACATGTTGCTCGATACCAGCTTTCTTTCTTTCTAGAACCAAGGCTGATGAAAGATAAGCAGAATCATATTGTTCCATCTCCTGGTTAAGTTCGTTATCAATCTGCTGCTTTTCTCTCACTAATTCGCTTAAGCGGAACCTCATATTTTGAAGTTGGATAGTATGACGTGAGATTGCATACTGTAATTCAGAAATTCTATTATCTGTATCGTGCCGAATAACTTCTGTACTTACATGCTGTGATTCAGAATTAGTGTCATCCTGTCCACAAACCAGGCAGCAGTGTGATTCACGTTCAGGAAGGCTCTGAGCACAACGAGGGCAAGCCTCAAATTCCACGCCACTTAAAACTGCGCGGGCGGACGTAACCCTTTGGAACTTCAAACCTAGCATTCTCAACTCATGTACGTGCCGACTGTCATTATCGATGGTTTTTTCAATGTCTGGAATCGCTTGTTCTATCGAATCAATTTCATAGCTAAGTACACGAGCGTTGTTCCTCAGGACATCGACACCATGAGAGGTGATCGATTCTCTTGCCTGTTCTCTAAAAGTTTGTAGCTCCTTCTTCACTGAACGACATTCTGTTTCTAGCGAGTTGATTCTTCTAACAATGTCTTCTTCAGACGCAACTTCAGCAGTGGTAAGAGCCTCTTGAAGAGATTTAGCAGCCCCTTGAACCTGAAGGCGTTTTTCTCGCAATTCCTGTAGTTCAGTTTCAAGCTCAGAGACTAATTCCTGATGAAAACCTACTATGAAACGTAAAGCATCTCTGCTCGAATTTCTCTTGTATGAATTTGCGTCCTTATCAAGATTAAAGAAGCTACTGTCAATGTTATCTTGGTCAACATAGCAGTACCACAAAAGATTACGAATACTGAGCCTAGTCAGTTCGGAATCGTTGCGTGTTTTGCTTTTTCTTACTCTTGGAGGTTTATGACCTGCCACATAGAAAATAAGGTCAGAAAGCACTTCAACTTCTGTATTTGGAATGATAATTCCTGAAGCTGTTCTAGCAGGTATCACTACCTCAAATGTTTCATCCTGAATCGTCCACTGAGCACGAACATTATCGGACTCGCGAGACCGCTCAATGGTTAGTGAAACCTCGTTGATTGTAAGGTGTAAAACTGCGGAGACAAACTCGTTTTGAAGGGCTGTCGATAGTTCAAGCTCTCCACCAAAGCAATAATCGATCAAACGGGCAATGCTCGTTTTCCCTGCTCCCATCGGGCCATAAAAGTAAGTGAATGTCTCAAAAGGAACAGGTATACGAGCTCTTTTGCACACAAGCTCAAGCTCTTTAATGCGAATTTTCATAGCGAAATTTCTTCCCCCCACTGCATTGTTTCGAGCTCAGGAAAAACTTCATAGATAAATTCTTTGATTTTCGTTGCTGAGTACCTATTGAACGATTTAACAATGAGATCACTTCGCTGACCTATTTCTTGAAATTCAGGCATCTGGGCTAATTGATCTGCAATTTCAAGACCACGCATGGTTAATCCTACATGTACCGTCTTTCCCTCTACAAAGGTTGTGGCAAGTCCACGTGCTACAAGCAAACCAATCCAACGCCGATAACGGTTATCCCAAGGACCATAGCGGAAGCGAATCATTTTTGTTTCAATCGTAGTACGCTCGTACGGCTTGACGTTGGCATGAGCCGGATTTTTTCCGGCAGCTTTCAATGCACGCTCTAGGCAATTCGGGTACCTCAATAGAAAATCAAACTTTGCTAATTTGGTGATACCCTCTATTGTCTTTGACTTGGTTCCGCTATTGTCTTTGGCCTTCAAGAGAAGCAGAAGACGACCTAGGTGAAGCTCGTCTGTATTTTCGGCTTCTGAAACCGCTCTTATAAGTCGTAAACTCATAGTGCGGCTCCTAAATCAAACTCCTCACTCCACCACACTTTACACTCTTCGGTCAGCAATCCTGCCATACCGACGAGACATTCATAGTGCAGATGTTCTACTTTTGCTGGTTCCTCCTTAGAGAGATTTTTTAATCGTTCATAAACATCGTTCATCATTAGCCCGCCATATGGTAATCCTCTCAAAGATGCTTGAAGTTGTGCTTCATCACACTCTGCTTGCACAACACACGCTAACTGGTTGAGAATCAGGCAAAATTCTTCAGGCTTGGAATATTGTAGTTCGATAAGTTTTTGCTCGGTGCAAATAGTTCGGCGTTGCATTGTGTCAAATTGGCGGGCAAGACCACCCCGAACCATCTTTATCTTGAGCTTACTGTATTCGTTATTGCCAGTTTTAATCTCCATTTCCGAAAGGCCAGGCGAGTACCTAAACGGAGTGTTTTTGTACTCCCGAACGCATTCGCTAACAACCTCAATTCCAAGCTTTTTACCAAGAAGTTCAGGGGTAGAGGCGCTATCTTTATCCAGAAATCTCCAATGACGACTTGGATGGTCGCAGTAAAGAGACGATGCGTAATACACCCTTTGTATAAGTTCATCTCGAAGTTGATTTAGCGCCGTGGGAGATAGCTTCGTGCATTCAGCCAACTGAGGAAGATGATCATGAGAGATGTCACTGTCAAAACTTGTAAGCCCTGGACCTAGTACCAGCCTAGTTCGCTTTAGGGTCTCAAAGAGTAAGTCATCACTACAACCACAATATTCTCTAAGAACCTTGAAAGATTCATCAAAAGGTTGCGATACATCTTCAATAGAATTAGCAGCGTAAACTGCTCGCAAGAAAGGCCGGGGACTCCTAATAAGTTTTTTACGATCTTTTAAGTCTAAGCCTACATCAAGAAACTTGGTATTAGATACAAACGATAATTCATGAATGTGCTCGTTAAAGTTTTCGATAAGGTGGACAAAGCGCTTTATGCTCTTCTGAAACGACTCATCTGTTAGACCCCAAGCGCCATTTTCAGGCTGCCGAGTTTTAATCTGAAATCCATCAAAAAGCCCGTCATCTCTTTCGCATAAAAGATCTTCGTAATGTTCACACCAAATTGCCTTATATGGCTTACTACCTGTAGCACCAGCAAGAAGCAGAATTACCCCGTAACCATGTTGATAGCGGAAAGCTCTTTGTGTGGCATCACCAGGGTCACCCGTATCTAGGATTTCTGAAGGCGAAGGAGATCTGACACCTTTGCTATCCTGGTTGGGGTGTTTTGGCATTTTCTGGTGCATCATTTGGAGGCAAAACCTAGCTTAAGGAAAAATTTGGAGAAGCAGCTTTCTTGACTATCAGCGCTTCCCCCTGCTCCACAATACCTTTACAGCACTCGCAAAGGGACTTTGGAGATTAAATTTTTTCATCAGTTCACATTAGTAAAAAGACTAAAAACCTCAAAATCTCCTCTTACAAAAGTCCCTAGGTTTCAGCGGTTGCTCAGAAAACTGCCGGACTATTGATCTAAGAAGGATAAAATAGATTCTATTTATCAAAGCCGAATTCGCTCGATCTCATCAAGACTAATGCTTTCATCCCTGCGATCATAAAGTGCTGTCGTGCGAACATCGCTGTGAGCTGCAATTTTTTGAGCATTATCTCGACTCCCTCCATTTCTCAAGTAGTTGGTAATGCCACTTGCTCGAAATGTGTGATTACATGCATCAGTATTCACACCCGTATCTTCTGCACGGCGCTTAATCATTGCCCATGCTTCTCGTCTTTCCAATCTACGTTCTGTAAGCTTTCGCGTTCTTCCCACGGTTGTACGAAAGAGGGGAGACTTCTTCTCATGAGTGATTGCCGCAACATTGAGATACTCATCTAAATAGTGTTCTGCTGTGTGATGCACAGGAACCTCATGATATTTTCCTCCTTTCTCGTGAAGACGAATCCAGGTGCGTCGTCCTTTGGTGAAATAGTCTTCAACTGACATACCAACGACTGCACTAATTCGAGCAAAGCTATAGAACATGGTGGCAATCAATGCACGATCACGAAGTCCTACCACATGCGAGGTGTCAATGCCCTCTAAAAGCTGCTTCATCTCTTCATCAGAAAGCACGGGAGTTTTGCCCGTTTTTACACGATGTTTAATGCCTTTGACTTCTGCTGCGGGATTGCGATCCAAAATCCTTCCATCAACAAGCCACTGAAAAAGCGATCTGATTGCTGCAAGGTGCTGGTTTGCTGTAGGAGCTGAGAAAGGATGGCTCTCAATGTAGGCAGCAATAGAAATCGCACTAATCGCTGAAAACTCAATGCCTCGTTCCTCGCACCAATTTAAGAATTGCCGCACAGCTTGAGCATAGGCAGTACGAGTGTTTTTGTTGCGAATGCTGACAAGGAAGAACTCGACAAATCGTTTCGACGTTTCTTCACCAGCTTGAGCGATCACGGTAGGAAGAATGAAGGAAGGTACTGCTGATGGAGTGATGTCCTTCATGTGATCGTCCTTAAAAGAATTACTTCTGATGAGATTAAAAGTTTTCGCTGAGGGTTTTATAAATATATGACATAAAAAGAGGTTATGTCATATAAAAATTCAGGAAGGGAGTCCTAAAATTTTGTAGCGGCAATTTTATCCTGAAGACCGCTCGATCGCTTCCTGGAGGTGCGCGAGCAGATCGAACAGATTACTTTCGATCTGCTCGCTATCAATCAGTACCGCTACTGGCAAGTGCTGCAATGCGTCGTACAGGGCGCAGCAGTGGCTCACTTTCTCCACCCACATCTCGCTGTGGTGGTCGCTTGAAGGTAAACGTAAAGCTGTCCCCGCTCTCAATCACTTGCTCCATCTCCTGGTACAGAGGTGACTCTCCCACCACCCCACTCAAACAGACCCAGCATCGGGAGCGGGTTAAGGCGACAAACAGTTGGTTCCGCAGCGTAATGTTGCTTTCGTCCTGAGCAACCTGGTCAAATCCGACGACGTAAACCAGATCTGCCTCATTCCCCTTAGCCCTATGGATTCGAGACACCGTTACGGCTCCGTCGTACCAGAACTGGTTCGGCGTGGGATTGCCTGGCTCAGGCGCAGCATTTGGTTTGGTCGCACTGGGGATGTAGTAGTCAATCTGCTGGCTTCTCAAGTGCATTGCCACTTGCCGCTCCAACCCAATCGCGCTCTCTCCTCCCAGCACCACCACCAAAATCTGGCGGCTCGGTTGCAGCTTCTCCTGACTCATGGTGTGTTGAATCTGTTGGGCTAATGCTTGCAACTCTTGGTCACGATCTGCATAAATCTTGAACTGTAAAACATCCCCCAACCAGAGTTGAGGCACCGGGTTGGGGGAAAACTCACTGGGGCGGTGCAGGGTCACCTGCTGTCCTGAGATGAAGCTACCACTGACCTCATACCCGATCGCTCTCCAGTCTTCTGCGCGAGTTAAACCCGAAAGCATCCCCTCAGCGCGCAACAACCCCATTCCGATGGCATGGGCAGCCGTGAGGATGGGAGCTGGGGTGCGGTAACAACGCTTCATGGTCTCACTTTTCTTGATTCCGCCAGGGTAGTATCCTCTCACCAAGTACGTTAGGGCTTCACCAAACAAAGCTTTGGCTTGCGGGATTACTAGGCTGTCTAAACTTTGTGCCTCATCATACGCCCAGATCAAGCGCCGTTGTTCTGGTTGCTCTAGGTCAACAGGGCGCAGTGCTTGATACGCCATCCAGTAAAATGGTTGCTTCTCTTCAAACAGAAATTCGTCTCCGTCCACAACCAGGTCTTGCCCTTCATCGATCAAAAGGGCATCGAACAGGGGTTGCAGTTGTCCTTGGTTTTGTTCAAGCAGTCGTTTGCAGTTCCATGCTAGCTTTTGAGGTGGGCTATAGCTTGAGTTGATCGGCTCAGGAATTTCCACTTTCAAGCGATGAGCGTTGCGGATAGTTGAGTATAGTCCGGGTTGCTGCGCCTCCCCCCAGGCATGGAGAACCTTGAGCTTTGAGGTGGCAGGGTTGTAAGTCAACTCACCCTGGCTAAAGAACCTTAGCCAGTGATTAATTGAGTCGGTGATTTGACCATAGAGGCTGCGGGTGAAGAAAACTAGGGCAATATCCCAGTCTGGATGTTGCCAGTGCATGTAAGCTGCCTTCTGACAAAGCAACACGGTTTTACCAGAGCCTGCAATGCCCCGAATTCGCTGCGGACCAGGTGGGATCTGCCAACCAATCTGAGCTTGTTGAAAATCAAGCTGGCTCGTCCACTGCCGCAAGTAATCCAAAACAACTGCACGATTGAAAGGAGGTTGGGGAGGGGTAGACTGTAGATTCGGTCTACCAGAAATTACAGTGAGCAACAGACTCCACTGCTCAGAAGTGAGTGCCTCTGAGCGTCGCACGATCGTGGCAGCTTGCTGCACCTGCCTGAACAGCTCAGACTCTTTTAGTTGGTCAGCAAAAATAATGGGCGGGCAACAGGGCAGTTGGTCAAAGCCTCGCTGCTCCCACTCCTGACGAGTAATAAAGGGTAAAGCAATGATCGCTCTGCCTGTCACCTGGCGCTTCAGTAGAGGGTATTTGTCGCAGAAACCTAGCAGTGCCCACAATTGATTCTCTGCTTGCTGGTAAGGGTGAAGGGATGGCGCGTAAAAGCTCCGCTCCATCTGCCACTGGTGTCCCTCAACGGCAACAATTTGGTCAATGCGAATCGATTTAACCTCAATCACAACCAGTCCCAGTTCTCGATCTGCTAGTAGGATGTCGGGTTCCCATCGCATCTGAAGCTGCTTAGAGAAAATTGGGTAGGGACAAAATCCTAAGCACTCGCGGTCGCCAAATGCCTCTCGGACGGCTTTGAAGACAATTTGCTCACCTAACTCCCCGCTCTTGCCCAGTACCTCTGTGATAACAAAACGAGCGCTTGGCTCCTGCACTTGAATGGGCATTTAGCTGTCCCTCGTCTGAAATAACAACGCCTACAGCTAGTAATGCCCACTTCTAGAAGCTCGATTACCATCGGACTTTAGTAAGCGAGATCAGAATGCTGTAAAGCTGTGCCAACAAATGAGGTTTCTGGGTGGGAGATACCCACTTCGCAGTTGAAGTGTCCATCCAGGTAGGCGTACAGCTTATCGCTGCCCTGAAAGTAAAGCGTTAATCCGTCGTGGCTCTGGGTTGCAGAGACAATACAGGCTTGCTGGTGTGGGGAGACTAGGAAGTTGATCCAAGCAGCGACCTTGTGGTGCGGAATGTCTAACTTACCTAGGCGGCAACCTTCCATTGTCTTGATGGAAAACTGTACTTGAGCAATCATTGGCAGTCTCCTGTCTTAATCTGTAGGGTGATTTAGTTCTATTGTACTATGCAACACTTTGCTCTTAGCAGAGCAGTGGAACAAGAAGCATCAATACCTTTCACCCCTGTACCATCTTAAGGAAGTGGCGTTCCATCTGGTAACCTGTAAGGTTCTTTACGAACCACACGGAGATCGAACTCCTGCACGGGTTTGGGTGCTTCGGGAAGCGATTGCTCTCTCTGAAAAATATCTTCACCAATTGACCCTTGACGTACTATCTGTCGAATCCAAGGTAGGTCATATGCAACATAGCAAGCTACCCGAAGTGTTCTTTTTTCATATGTGTTGTTCGATACGGCTTGAAGAATTGTTGGATGCTGTTGCCTTAGCACCTGTCCTCCACGAACTTCCCTTGTACCCAAGTAGAGAAGTGCCCCATAGTCTCCGGCGCGCAACCTTGAATCCCGCGTTTTGCAATCTCCCGCAAAATATCGCTCAACAACAGTTCCTTTTTTAGTCTCTGCTCTAACGTGATAACGAACCGTCCAATCGCTCACCCTGCCAACTTCAGATAGGTTGACAAAAGAATGCAGATTGCTTAGTGCGGTTGGCTGAACATCAGATTGATTGAGCCACCACTTTGCTCCTCCTTGCTGCATTACAACAGGGTATTCCCCCGACGCTGTTTCCTCAGCAGTCACTAGAGTGTTAATTGAATTGCACAACTCTGAATCTTCCTGCTTGCAAAGACTGGACAGGCGATTGTGCTCGGCTACAGTCAAAGCATTTGTAGGCAGATTCTGAAAACCCGTCATGAAGATAGTAGCAGTCGCAGTGCCAGACAAGATTGCTACACTCGTAACATCAAACTTCATTGATTTACCCTCTTTTAATACTTAGGTGGAATTGATCGCGGGGGAGGAATAAGACGATCCTGCTCATACTCGCTCTGGGCATTACTTGCAGTCTTTTTGAGCTTGCGAAATTCATCCATCACGGGAAGAATTGCTTGTTCATTGCGAGAGGATAGTATTTGCTCCTTCAAAGCATCTACCTGCTGGCTAAGAGAAAGCGCTGTTTGCTCCTTCTCTCCTAATGTCCCAGGTAGATCACCTGTAGCCTCTACCTTTACTTTTTCTATTTTCGGAACGCTCCACATCCCAGAAAAAAGAGCGAGAAAAATTAACCCTGCTATTAGCAGTAGATTAATCATTCGTGCTGGTAAAACCGGAAAAAGAAACCAAATTACAACTCCAAAAACAAGTACAGTAAGGACTAAAAACATTTGCTCAGCATCCTTATTTATCGAGAATTCTCAATGTACACAAAAGTTACTCCTTTTCACTTTCAGAAGAATTAGTATCTTGGGCTCCGTCAACAGAGCCGTTTAGGTAGGTATTCGGTCGCCACCGCTTTGCAATATCTCGAACTCGTTTGCCACGAATATTACGGTCTTCATCGATGACCCGATTCCTTAATGCCTCAAGAAAAATTCCACCCAGTAGCGGCACCACAGAACCTGCTCGTTCGTAAGCATACTGGTAGACACCTTCAATCATCTGATCTTCGATGAGGTCTGCAAATGCAGCCTCTTGTTCCACTCCCGTGGGGCCATCAGATAATTTCTCCTCTTTCAACTCAGCGTGTTTTATTGCAAAGAAATCAGCAATTTCAGTAGATGATTTTCCACTCTCAAACATCTGACGTGCTGGAAGAAACCGTTCACTCACTTCCTCTCGTGTGTACTGTCTGCTTGAGGTTGTAAGACCACACGCTTTAAGCGTTGTTATTACTGTGTTGTCACTGACATCAAATAAGGCTTCTAAGTCTTTCTTGGTGTAGTCAGACTGCATTAACTCTTGAATCGGTGGAATACGTCCCATCTATCCTTCCTCACTTTTTAATTGATCAACAATTTTTTGGATGTCTTCTTGGGACATGCCTTGAAAAACAGCATCCATAACCTTTTGCATAATCGCTTCACAACGCTTCAAAACTGCTCCGATCGGTTCACTGGGATCTGCCTCAAGAAGGCTTGCTAAAAGTTCAACGCCTAGACTCGTAAATACTGGATCAATGCCGGGTTCAACTTTCCTGCTCTCAGCAGCAAGAGGAGGAGGTACAGTGCCAAGAAACCGATTTCGCTCTTCCTCAGACCACCGTCGAACAAACTCCATTTTTGCCGGAAGCCTTGTTAGCTCAGGAACTGGGAAACGCCGTTGCTTGTAGTTCTCAATCAACTCTGGCTCTACAACACGCTTAAAGCTCCCAGTAAAAGGAGACGAGAAAATAGCGCCTACTCCCCACCGTTTGGAAGCTACTTGAAGGCTTGTAAAATCACCGCTTGAAAACTCGTCTTGCTTGTATCGATTAAGAGTTGCAGAAGCGTTAATCCGACTTGTCTTAGGATCGATAGAAACTCCTGTCGGAACAAATTCACTGTATTGATTTTCGCCAAATATACTAGACATCCATTGGGCAGTAATTCCATCAAGAGGGGGCGCACAGAATGTTTTAAAGTTGCAGTTTCCAACAATTTCGGCTGCTTCCTCATTCCCATAGAGGCTACGAAGCCCGCCAATACCCTGGGTAGCAAAGAAACCTGCTCCTCCTTTGCTGCGAGTAGCTGAAACAAATTTTCTAAGTTTTAGAAGCTTAGGGAGAGATGCCAACTCGTCGGCAAAAAGAAATAACCAAGGCGCTAAATCATCACCATACACATCTTTATGCTCAGGACTATCAAGCAAAAGATCAACAATTCTATCAAACAAAATTCCTACAAGGGGATTAGTAACTTCTCTTGTAACTTCTCGCTGAGTAATCACAAGCACTTGAGCAGGTTGAGTCTCATTAAATAGAAACTCTCGAAGACTTAAGTGTTGATTAACGTTCTGACTATGCCCACCTGCATGTGAAATCTTTTTTATTTCACTCGACAAATTAGACATTACACTAAAGGAAGTCTTTTCTGTGTGCTCACTAAGGATGTATTTGACAACATCATGATTGTCCGGAAACTGATTTAAGACCCGCAAGACTGTAGGTAAATCTTCCTGTAAAAGACAAAAAAAGTCATGAAGCTTAAAATTCGTTCCTTGCGTGTGAAAAAATGACTTTGCAACACCGGAAAATACCGCTCGTGCTGCATTTTGCCAAAACGGATCACTCGTCTTTGCATCAGGAATGATTTGATGCCCTAACTGATTAAGCTCTGTATAGCCATTAAAGTCTTTTGCAATATCAGGAGCGTACCCTTCCTGATGATCGACAGAAAGGACAACATAGGGCACTCCATGCCCTGCAAGAATCGAACGGATGTCCCCTTTTAGATCAAAGACAACGACTCGTCGTTCAGGATGGTGCTTGAGAGTGTCAAGGACACTTGAGAACGCCATGGAGAGGAGATGGGATTTTCCAGCTCCAGTTACACCCATAGTTAACGAGTGAAACTTTGTCCATTCAAGAGGGATATAGTACTTACCCCACCGCCCATATTCGTCAAACTCAGAGACGCCTAGAACTTCAGATGAGCTTTTAAGACCAGCAGGAACGCTTCTATCACTTGCTTGATCTTCTAATTGTTCTCGCTCGTCTAAGGCCTGGCTAATAATGTCTTGAACTGATGGATAACGCGCAGTACGAGGAGCGCCTAGCTTCTGAATAAAGTTTGATACCGTGTGACGAATTCCTGCCATCTTACCGATTTCTCCTGTTTCTTTCTCTGAGACGAAGCAAGAAGGGAACGTACAAAGGGGCGTTACGAAGCTCCTCTTCTAACTGAGAGCTATTCATAAATACCAAGGGAAGGAACATTTCAGTCAGTATTACTCCTGCAAAAAAGACGATAGTGAGAAATGCTCCAATTACCAAGAACTCAAATGAATTTGCATCTCCTTGAAAAAAAGCGAGGGGAATCATTAATAGGGCGAATAAGGGATATGCAGCGAGCCCACCCACCCACTGTGTCCACTCAAACAAATTAACAACAAGCATCCACAAGAAAAGTCCTCCAGCAAACCACGACGAACTAACTGAAGACCCTTCTCCAAAAAAAACAGAACTCAAGCCATAGAAAGGAAGAAGTGCAAGACATCCAGCCACATAAGGTAATGTCCAGCTAGCGACAGTAAAAAGGAATGCCCAAAGAAAATCTCGCCTCGGGTCTGCGATTGGAGCAATCACAAAGTCCCGTACTTCATAAAAGACTAAGCGGTGAGTGAATCGTAAATTCTGTACGGTGTTGTAGTGATCCTGTATTTGCCAACCTATTCTAATTACCGCCAGAGCAAACATCCATTTAAAAGCGAAATGAAGAATTGAAAATTCCTCAATGAGCCACCATCGCAGCCCATCTTGCTTTCTTGGAAGAGCCATAAATAGCCCCATGATGAAATCATAGGAAAATGCTCCTCCAACAAGAACGCCAATTAACAATGCAATAACAACAACTCGAATGTAATCAATCTGTCTGCTTAATTGTGTTGCTCGAGCCACTTATTCTACCTCTCACGCTCACGTTCCTTTTCATCTCTTATTCGTTGTTCTTCTCTTTGCAGTTCTGCTACTTGCTTCTTCATGAAAGCTGGAGGTGATGGCGCTCCTCGTTGTAAGTGTCCATATTTTTTTAATAGCGTAAGTTGCTTTAATGAACTGATCTGATCGGTGAGGCAAGCTACTTTTATACCTATTCTCGTGCTTGGTTCTTTTGCTTGTGTATGTCCATTCTTCTCAAGAAGATAGCGTTGCTGTTTACGGCTTATTTTGCGAGTAGCATAGGCAATGTTAATGCCAAGCTTAGATGTTGGTAAGCCTCGTCCTTCTGTATATCGAAGATAATCAACTCGACGTATTTTGCCGGTTGCATAAAGCAACAAAAATTTTTGATTATTTCTGATTCGCCTCTCTTCTCGCTCAATTTGCTGAATTTTTTTTCTGATTTTCCACTCGTCTCGCTCCTGAAAACCCCTTTGAAATCTCAGTTCAATCTCGTCCCAATAACGTTTTGTATCGTCGTAATAGTCAAGTATTTTGCTTACTTCACGTTTTATCTTTTCCTGATGCTTCAGTAGATAATTAACTAATTTTTTTACCTTACGCTTTGACACACCCTCTGGTAAGCCAATTTTCGAGTTCTCCTTTCCATGGGTATGCTCACTTTTCTTTTCAGTTTCTTGCTCACAACGATCCCGAGACTGATTACGGGCCTGTTCAAGAAACTGCTGAGCATCAAATCCAAACTCACGTCCTACCTCGCGCCATAGGGTAAATAAACTTTCACGGTTAAAATCCTTTGCCTTAGGGCTGCGTGAGGCAAGAACTTTAACTTGAACCTGTTTGGCTGTATCGTGCGGAGAAAGCACTTTTTCAATTTCTTGACGACGCTTTGAGAATTCTGTGCAAAGGTCACGCGGCACACCGCTGATTTCAAAACTGGTACCTTTAGCAAGCGATTTCTCGATCGTTGAAAGATGCAACCGGTCATGTAGCTGCTGACGCATTTTTGCGTCATACACTTTGCTGCACTGAAACTGAAGGTTGAGGAGCCTATCCCCGTCGAGGGCCCCTGCTCTTCCATCTTTGCGAATCCCAACGTTGAGAAGCAACAAATGGGTATGAAGTTGGGGATCAAGTGCTCGTGACACCGAATGCTCGAAAGCAGCAAAGATACCTTTGGCTGACTCGTGAACTCGTCCTGCCTCTCCCGTTCGGGTATAGCAGTGCTTTTCAAGAAACTCAGCCGTTGCCTGAACTGCCGCAAAATGAGCGGCTTGGATACTTTGACGGACTTCTATGGGAGACACCGCCATTAAAACCGAAACTGACTTATCAGGAGACAGCGTAAAGTCATACGCTCCAACAGGGTTATGAGCCTTGATGTTTCCATCTGGTCCTTGGTAGTGACGCACAACGGTGGCACCTTTGCGAAGTTCACTACCGTCGTAAGGATGTCTTCCCTCAAACAGAGCCGTCAATCGGGGATCACAGTGACTAATTAAGCCTTCTAGTTTAAGTGCTTTGGCACCTTCACCAAGCCACTGTCCAGGCGGCTCACCGCCGTGGGTGTAGTAGTCTTCGCGGGCTAATTCAGTGTAGTACCGCTCATTACCAAGGGTAATCTTCTTTGTGGTGACTACCATCTATGCTCATACCTCCCTGTCCTCTCCAGACTTAAAAAGGTCATCAACGAGATGATCTACGTCTTCTTCTGAGACGCCAACTGTAGCCAAAAATATACTTAAACTTCCTGCTAATGCGCCTCTGAGTAAGGCCATTTCACGGTGCACCACGCGGACTTCTTCCAACAGAAACTCACTTGTTACCGTCAACTCATAGAGGTCTTTTATCAAGTCCTCTCGCGATGGATTCTCTAGGGCAGTCACCAAGAGTTGCCTGGCCATTTGATGCGATGTAACACCTGCCGCTTTTGCTGAATTCTCAAGTTTCTTGCGATATTCAGAGACTAATCGAAAACTAATGGTGTCACTAGTTGCACGCGGCTTACCACGACGGACCCCTTGTTCCTCCATGTACCTTGTTACGCAATAACAGCTGCTGGAAACACATTATCGAAAAGTGTAGCACTACTTTCCCTTTGCCAAAGTGATAAGCACAACCACTTGGTTGGTATGAGAATTTCTACACCGCTAAGGGACAAGCAAACACGCTAGAAGCGCCTGTAAGCCTTATATAGTGGGAGGTTTTGCACCCTTACTTGGTAGAAAGTGTGTGCACTTTAGTGCATTGGTGTGAAAGAAAAATCATGAAAATTATGATTACTGAAATCTACTTAATGGTAATAAAAATTTACGTACCTATTCTCGTTTTTAACTTTTCAGTACCAAGTCTTTATACCCCTGGTCGTTAAAGTTGGTACCAAGCTTGGTACCAACTTTAACGACCAGGTTCTCTTTTAGAAGGATGAATCGAAAATTCCCACTTCCTTCCAACAGATTTCAATTACGACAATATCCCCCGATAGCTGAAGATCACGAGCAAATTTTTCGTAATCAAAATAGTGAACGAGAGTACCCATTAATTTCTCTAAGTTGTAGCAATCATCTACTAATTCATAGGCGTAGTCTATGAGACTTGAGTAAGTGCCCCGATACCGATCAGAGAAGTGTGAAAGCTCATTAGCACCAAAGTAGTTGATATATCCATCTATGAGCATATATCCATGCTCTCTTACTGCCTCAGCGATTTGAACTAGCTCTTCAATGTCAGGATATTCGCCAAGAGAGGAAGGAAGATTTTCATAATCATGAATAGCCCACTCTTCATGTCCCCGTTCTAAGAGCATTTCAGAGATCTCTTCATACACGTCTTCTGTAGTGACGCCGTCTCTTAATGCAATCCATCGCCCAACGAGCTCTCCTTCGTTATAAGCGGCTAAATCAGCAACATAGATGCTTGGAATAACTGTTGCTTGCTTTGTTGTAGCTGTCATAATTTCCCTTCAGTTTGGGGAAGCCGCTTAAAAAAGTCTGCACGACGACGAAGGCGGCTTCTTTTGTTTCTTGGTTGCTCTTGCTATCGAAGAATTTCGATAGGGAGTGCGCGCGCACTCCCTTGACAACCACTAAGAAGGGGGGAGGTGCTGTCAGGGAAAAACGACAGAGGGGTATCTCCCAGCCTGCACGCAGTGGAGCGAAGCGAAACGAAGGAAGGTTGGGGAGACAGTCGTTTTTCCTTGACAGCAACGGGGGGGTACCCCCCTTAAGAAAACTATGTGAGCAAGACGAACTCCATTTTTTGTGAGGTCCTTCAATTACAAAAGCCGCAATTCTTTGAGACAGCTAAACCGAGCTTATGGTGAAGATGTACCTAACAATTGTTTAGAGATCGCTTGTGCGCGCCAGGTAGTGAAGCATGGATGACGGATGAAGGCGCAATTGTCTGAGATAGAAACCTAACTAAACTGCCAGAGGATATAGGCACATCAATCGCATCAAAGTGCCTTCTATTGGCTCTAAACAGACAATGATGATGCACTGCTCAACCCAAGAACGGAGCAGGTTAACAACTCCGTTCTTGGGTTGAGCAAATCCTCGAACTCAACGGAAAGACTCTGTACGGTCAGTGTGTAACGGGATTGTTAGGCAGTATGTCGGAGCAACATAACTCGACAACACACGCTCATGTCGTCTCTATGTCTGATCCCAACGTACCAAAGAGAGATTTCACAAAACTTAGAGCATCATCGTTGTCTATGAGGAGCTTCCGTACAGTCCTCTCATACTGTTCACGGTTTTGAAATCCAAGCTCCTTGGCAATTTTGTCTAAAGCAGGAGTTTCACGAATTGGATAGCACGAGATAATCTTTGTTAAATCACCGAGATCCAACGCACTTTGTAGTTGCTGGCGCTCTACAGCAACTGCGTCAACAACGTTGATAGAGATTTGTATGGGTTGACCAGTAGCAATTTTTCTCTGTGTAGGTAGATGTCGAAAAACTTCTTCACGAAGTACCTTCTCAGCAGTACGTTGGCTCATGCGTTGAAGATGAGGTCTAATTGCCTCAATGGCAGCAGTCTTAGCACTGTCGAGACGTGAATAGGCATCCTCTCCAGTAACGGCTGCATAACGCTGTGCAACAAGGCATTGAATACATGGATGATAGTAAATCGACTCGACTGAAAACACCGGAAGAGCATATACGCCTCTTTCTCTGAGACGGTTAATATCCGTTTCCACTCGTCGATCATTGTCAATGATGCCAAAAGCGTGAAGCCAGTGAAAATTAACAGAATCTCGAATGCTGTTAACAGCATGTTCCACATCCCGACAACTTGACTTGGCAACGATGGAGACATTTGGAAATATTAGACTATAAAGCGGCTTATCTAGACTTTGTTCAGTACCCTCAATAAAGAGAAGCTTTCTACGCCCACCAAGAATATCCTTCTTGAGGTCATCATCGATATAAGTATCAGGAGGAACAAGATCTACGTCCCAACTAATAACAGAAGAGCCAGAATAGGTGCAGCCTCGAATCAGCAAGGTACGCGCACTCGGATTGTCGAGGGGTAGCATTGTGTCGTGTGTAGAGACAACAAATGCACAATCGCGACGCTTGGAGAATAAAAGTGTCAAAAGCGGTGAAATAATGGAGCGATGAAGGTGACGCTCTGGCTCGTCGATAAGCACAAGTGTACCGCTTTTGAGCGTTAATACAGTCGCCGCAATCAGCAAAGCGCTGCGTTCTCCATCTGAGAGTTCCGCAATGCTATAGGGGTCGCTCCCACATTTGCTTGCAACTATCTGAGCACTTTCAGAGACAGAAATCTCAATGGGAAGATTTGAAAGACGTAAAAGCTCATTGATGACTCTTATAGGAGCATCATCTTGCTTTGAAAGAGCCTTTGCAAGATCAACATTATCGCTATCGACTGCATCAGCAATTGATCGAGCACGCACATTTTCAGCATCAATAAGGTCATAGATAGTAATACTTGTGCGGTGCGGTGCATAGTCATCTTTCCACCGCGATTCTAAATTGATATCGGTATTTCTGATATAAGACTCAACCTCTTGCTTTTGCTGCGGCGATAAACCAATTGAATTAGAAGAAAACCAGTTTTGGCGATGTGCTAATATCCTTCTTGCGTTAGTCTGATGAGGGCTATACAACCACTGCATCAAGCTGGATTTACCAGTACCGTTGGCACCAAGAACAAACAGGTGTTCTCCAAAATTGACGGTAAGATTAAGCGATTCGCCTACCGATTGAGGAATTGTTAAATCAAAGCACACAAGCAGATTACCATCTAAACTTTTATCATTCTAAATGAGACAAAAGGGACTGGCTACGCACCTTAACTACCTAACAATTATTTAGACTGACTCAATACTTCGTACAAAATTTGAGCATATTTTAGACTTCAAACCTTGAGGCAGCGTTCCAAAAAATGTCCGGATTGGTTTAGGGAAGCTGCTTATCATGTCTTACACGTAACGCAAGCGGCTTCTCTGGTTTCTTAGGTGCCCATCTCACCGAAGAATTTCGGTAGGGAGTGCGCGGCATTCCCTTAACAGCAACGAGTAGCTACCCCCTTTAAAGAAACTATGTGAGCAAGACGAACTCCACTTTTTGTGAGGTCCTTCAATCACAAAAGCCGCAATTCTTTGAGACAACCTGTGCTGACATCCACGGCCTAACAGCCATAATCAAATCGGGATTCACAGCAGCAAGTTATTCTTTGCTCAAAGCTGTAATCGCAATGTCTCTATATCCCCTGGAAGCAAACTTATTGGGGAAGTCGCAGAAGAGAAACCTTTGATCTCACTCAAGCTAAAGAGAAAAACTTTCGGAGGTTTACAAGCGATCGGCTGAAACACTCTTCCTAACTCGAAACTCTGGGCTTTAGGCCTCTCTAAAAGAACTCCACTAAAATTAAAATTCAAAGGCAGAAAATCCAGCTTAAAGCCTTTACACTTCATTATGCTCTCTGAAGTGTAAAATTCCTTATCCTCACTGCCTTTCAGCGATTCTTGCCTCTTTTCAAGATTACTCCTCAAATCGGCTGAAACCTTTGGTGTTAATGGAGTTTTACACTCTGCATCTGGCGTACTGTAATAGAACGGATGCCATAGGGATTTATACTTATAAAGCGTTCTAGTGCTAATTCCCTGTGCCTCAATCGCTTTAACTCGTGCAGTTGCTGTTTTAGGAAACTCTCCCTTTTTTTCTAGCGAGTCTACGATCTCTTGAATTCTTTGCTGTGCGTCATGTGAGCGAGACAAATTAAAGGGCACAATTTTGTTAGATACCTTGCCACTTTCCCGCTTTGGAGTATCACCTAAACTCCAGTAATAGCCTTCAGCCGAACGCGCCCACACGCAGGCTCTCTGTTTGATTTCATGTTGATGACGACAAAACTCCTCATAACCGTGGGCTGCCATAGCGGTGGTGTGTACAAATTCTGCAAGCTTTTCGCCCTTAATTCCTTCAAATACAACGCCGTAACAGGCAATCGTTTTTAGCAAATGATTTGTTTGTCCAAATCCTGTCCACCCTTCATTGATTTCTGTCTGCAAATCTTCACGCCAGTCTTCAATGATCGACATTCGACGACGACGGCGCTTATTGCCATTGCTTCGCGCAACAGAGATCGCTTCGTGCACTTCCTCTAAGCTCTGCCCCTGTGCAGCCCAATCCCATGCAGTAAAAAACCGCCCCAAATCTTGACTCAAGGGACTGCAATCGTCATCAAGTAGTACCGCTCCTGACCGAGGCTGCATCGGTAATCGATGCCCGTTGTACTCGACAAACTCTCCTGACAGAGCGTAAGACTTTGTGTTGGGGTAGATTTCTAATTGTCCTGGATCAAGGCTAAAACCCTGCGATTCAAGGCATTGCTTTAAAGCACTAGCAAGCCCAAAGGTTGGCACCGTGTAAGGAAGCGGAATATAGAGATGGAGCCCACCTGAAAAACTTGATCGAATTAAGACCGTCCGATAAATCCCGATTGTCTCTAAAGCGAGTCGAATGGTTGAAAGTGCCTTTGGATCTTGTGCTGGGTGATAGCGACTCAAGAGATCGATATCGATAAGCCCGTAAAGCGTCTGATTTCCAAATCGCACCCCTACCAGTTTGGTTGAGTCCTTCCACCATTGCCATAAGACTCGTGGGCGAAGCGGGTATTTAGTAATTGTCTCCCATTGGGGATCAGATTCATTGATCCCTACAAGGGTCTGCCAGAAATAGGAGAAAGTTTCGCAAAGCCGCTGACCAAGGGGATCATGCGGATAGAGAGAATGCCGACTTTGTTTGCCGACAGCTACAGCAGTCATTTTTTTGGGAACGCATTGCAATATTTCCCGCAAGAGCTGCTACGATAAAATCAATGTCGGGAAAAACATTAATTTTTGGTTTGTAGGCAGTTCTTCGGGCTGTACTTTAATGAAAAGCCTTTGTGGTTGGCCCCACGAAGGTTTTTCGTTATTTATGGACTTTTCTTCGGAAAACAATTCTTCCGATTGGATCAGATTGTACGCTACATTGAGCTTCAGATCCGTGTCAGAAGATTGAATTTTCCCAGGTGCTGTAGCTAAAGCGATTTGGTGCTACTTACCTTTAAACATTAGGTAAAACGTATCGCAGGTATAATCTAAAACAAGAATTAGCTTCTGTGCTTTTGCGTAATCAGTAGAGGCAAAAAATGGAAATACCTCGGCTTTACGGCCTGAAGTCTCATTAAAACCTGCGAAGGTAAGCAAATAACGCCAAACTACTACGTGTGATCGTGACCGATAGCCTCTTTCCCGACATTCAAAAATACGATGAATTCTTGAGCGCCTTAAAATCGCGCATCCGCTCGGCGCAGCTTCGCGCTGTGATAGCGGTTAACAATGAGCTTGTGCTGCTATATTGGCACATTGGTCGCGAGATTCTCACTCGTCAGGCAGAGGCGGGCTGGGGCGGCAAGGTGATTGAACGCCTCGCCAAAGATTTGAAAGGGGAGTTTCCTGACATGAAGGGATTTTCCGCGCGAAACCTCAAGTATATGCGCGCCTTTGCGGAAGCTCACCCCGATGAATCAATTGTGCAGCAGCTTGCTGCACAAATTCCCTGGTTCCATAATTGCGTACTGCTTGATCGGGTCAAAGATGCCGAGCAACGGCTCTGGTACATCCGAGAGACCATTAAAAATGGTTGGAGCCGATCAATTCTAGAAGCGCAGATCGAAACGGGACTGTTTAAAAGGCAAGGCAGCGCAGTCACAAATTTCGCCACTACCCTGCCTCAGCCCCAATCCGAGTTAGCGCAGGCACTTGTGAAGGACCCCTATCATTTTGATTTCCTTTCCCTGGGCAAAGAAGCGCTCGAACGGGATTTGGAACGCGGGTTAGTGACGCACATCCGCGACTTTCTGCTGGAACTTGGGTCTGGTTTTAGCTTCGTCGGCAGCCAGTACCCGATTGTTGTCGATGGGCAGGAGTTTAGGATTGACCTACTTTTCTACAATTTCAAGCTTCGCTGCTTTGTAGTAATTGATCTGAAGATGGTGGAGTTTCAGCCTGAGTTTTCCGGCAAAATGAATTTCTATGTGTCGGCCGTCGATGCCCTCTTAAAGCACGCAGACGACCAAAAAACCATTGGCATTATCTTATGTAAATCCAAAAACCGTATGGTCGCTGAACTCGCGCTTCAAGGCATGACGCAGCCCATTAGCGTGTCCACACACCAGATTGGCGGCAATACTGTCCCACCCCAGCTTCAAGAAATTATTTCCAGTATGGAGCAGTTGGAAATTGAACTTGAAAATCATCGCACGAGCGTGGCTGATTCAACCGATACGACATTCGATGCTGATTAGGTTGAGGAGAGGGTTTGAGGTCTTTATCCCTCAAAATAATTTTTGCGACATAACCTTTTTTCTTGGCCTTAGCCATTCTCACTGTTATTCTTTTTTTCTAGGTTATTTCTGAGGTTATTGAGCAGTGGTTTTCACGGGGACAAACCCGTGAGCTGTCTTTACTTTAGCGAACGGGCTTGTCCCCGTCCTGGTTTTAATGTGGGCACCTCAACATCAGCCCAAAACTATTCCTGCGTCCTTTTCTTCCCATTGATTTTTTTATTTCATTTTCAATCACCTTTCTATTACAGTTTCTCACTAAGAGGCTGTGAATTTTCTATTCGCTCAACACTGGCGAAGTCTAAGCTACTGAAAAACGTGTGACGGCAGCACTTTTGATCTTGCCTTACCAGCAAAGATTCAGAAGGCAGACATAAGCTACCTGCTTTGCTGTCGAAACTCTTAGCGCGTGATGCGTAGAGATGCGCTCGTTACGTGCGAGGGAGGCTCGTTGGAGTAATCCGAGTGTGCGTTTTTGACACCGAGTAATCCCAACGTTCTATCCCATACAAGAAGGTTTTGAGAGAGGGCGACCGAGACATACCCTTTATCGTAAAGGGCCGCACGACTGGAAATGGTGAAAATCCATCACTAAGGGGACATAGCCTACACCCACAGTAAGGACATGGCGTGTAACCTTAGCCTGCGTAGGGAGTTCAGTGGCAGTGATGCCAGTGATCGGAAATAACGACTATTTTCGAGTATCGCTGCAATACAGCGAACATGAAAAGCTCAACTATGAAAGGCGGGAAACTGCTTGCAGGTAAGAGACTTTGAGAGACGCGAGGCCAAACCGCGAAATGATTCATACGTGGTAATCCCGAAGCTTATGCTTTCTGTCGGGGGAAACCTGAAATTGGGAGTGATTCAATCACCAGCGTTTGAATTCGAGGATAGAAACCCTCTAGCGACGTGACTCAAGTTTTGACCAATCGTGATAATCGGGGAAGGTCTGTTGTTACCGAAAGCGTAGCTGCACTTCGGCGCGTGAATTTAAGTCAATCACGTACTTCAAACACAACAGACTGGGAGCGGAGAGCAAGTAGGTGCTGCATAAAAAAAATCAATGCAGGGGAAAACGTGGCAGGGCAGTCACTCGTTTCCTTCGTGCTGAGGGGTGGTAGCTTCAGCAAACGACTACGAAAGCTCTGAGGAGATTTCACAACGTTTTTTAGTTCAATTTCATTTCAGTGGATTGCCTAGCATTGTCCTGAAATAGAGACGATTGCAGGCAATCATCACAGCCATAACCAGTCTTCTCAAACGTTATGCCTATGAGAAAACAATCACCCAAGACAGCTCACTAACATAAGGTAGACAGCTCAAAGAAGGAAAGACAGACCTAACTTTTAGGTTGCAGTCACTTCTGTAACAGCTAATGGAAAGCAATGCGACACACCGTAAAAAAGGTGGTCGTAAAGCTTTGTGGCTTTTCTGGCATGTTTGAGCCCCCAATCAAACATGCCTTCCTTTCAGTATTTTTTCCTGGAGAAGGTACATGGAATCAAAAACGCTCGGCGACTTCTTGTGGAGAGTTTCCATTGACTACATCCGCTACGGCTACACGCGATACGTGCTAAGAGAAATTCCTGAAGGCAAAGACCTACAGGCACTCGACCAAAAACTGATTGAGGCCTACTCCGTCTCTACCTGTCGGGTCACACGCCATAGGCAAAGAGCCAAAGGTATAGCTTCTGTTCAATATGTCCGGTACCGAAGAAACTTTGTGCTGCTTGCAACTCAGGGGACTCATGAAGCGTTTGATCGCTTATGCAGCTACGACGTTAGAGAAGCCCCCCTTCACTTTGAGGGCTATTCCATTGGCCTCATTGGAAAACGCGCTTGTGTCAGAGTTGCAAGGCGGCAGTGGCGACTTGTAGAGTCCGAAATGCTGGCTCTTGCTCACCGAGATCGTGCAAAAGTGGAAGCCGCACTCAACACCCTTCCCTACTACAACTTCCCTGGTGTCGTTGAACAAAAACTTAAACTTGTTAAAAAACTCAACGCCCTAAGACGACCTAGGCGACTTGCTTCTGTACGAACTCAGCTCCCTATTACTGATGTACGCGGTGACTACATCCGGCGGAGAGTTAGAACACTATAGAATCTACCTTCTAGAAAATAGATTCTATAGTATTAAAACAATTAGGCTTAGCTTTATGCTCTTAAAGAAGGAGACACCATAGGAAGGACTGGAAAAACAGCCCTGCCGTTTTCCTTAGATACCTGCGTGACAGCCGTTTTTAGAGGCGCTCAAATGCTAGCGAAAAGATTTATCGTTTATGTAGCTGTGGGCTTGATGAGTTTCATTTTGACGATCGTGTTCCTACTAGGGCAGATCGATCCTGCGGTTGCAGATCGCAATTCAATTCTGTATGACAAGGCTCAACAAGCTCAAAGCGAATTCCTCACTCTGCTAGAATCTCTCGTGAACATCGATTCTGGAACCGGGAATCAAACCGGGTTAACGCAGGTCGAGAATCTCGTGATTCAGCAACTCGAATCCATTGGTGCAACCGTCAAAACCTCAGCCGCGACACCAAGCGCCGGACGCAACATTCTTGCAACGGTTCGAGGAACAGGCAAAGGCAAGATTCTGCTGCTAGCGCACACGGATACTGTATTCAAAATAGGAACCGTTGCTCAACGTCCTTTCAGAGTGGCGGGTAGAAAAGCTTACGGTGCAGGCGTGATGGATGACAAAGGCGGCATTCTTCTCGGCATCGAAGCCCTCAAAATTCTGAAAGCGCTAAACTTCCAAGACTTTCAAACCATGACCTTTCTCATTAATCCAGACGAAGAAACTGGCTCGATCGGGTCTCGTGAATTAATCACAGCAACCGCAAAACAGCATGATGTTGCCTTAGTCTTAGAGTTTGGTTCGCCACAAGATAAAGTTACATCCTGGCGTAAAGGGATTGGGTACTACGGCTTCGAGGTTAAAGGTCGATCTGCCCACGCCGGGGCTGAACCGGAGAAGGGCTGTAATGCGTTAATAGAGGCGGCCCACCAAGTTCTACAGATCAGCAAATTAGGAGATCCTAAGAAACAGACGACGGTGAATGCTACGGTTTTCCAGGCAGGTGATCGTCCGAATCAAATTCCAGACTTTGCCAAGGTACAAGCGGATGTGCGAGTTCTAGAGACTCCAGAATATGATCGTCTTGAGCGTGACTTTATCCGCCTGTCTCAAAATAAGCTGCTGCCTTGCACCGCGATTCAAACGATCACGAAGAAAGGTCGTCCTCCGTTTCCACCGAACCCACAAACAGATGCTTTGGTGAAAAAAGCGCAAGGAATTTATCAAGAAATTGGGCTATCTCTTGGTGTTGAGGGCAGTGGAGGCGGCACAGATGGCAACTATACGGCCTCGGTTGGCACAACGACGCTCGATGCATTAGGTCCAGTGGGCGGCGGTGCTCATAGCTCAGACGAATATATCGATTTGGATCGGATTGCGACTCGCATCTACCTGCTCAGTAGACTTCTAATGAACTTGGGAGAGTCTGGCTAATTGCTAAGAACATACGGCAAAAAGGCACGTCGGACTTCTGATGCACCTTTCAAACTTGGCTCAATGGTGGCGGTAAACCAAGATGGAGTGCCCTTGAGAAAGTGAGCATGAAGATCGACCAGTTGCCCATAGCGCTCGGCAATGATTTGAATTACGGCATTCATCCGCTGAAGATTTTGACGAGCTATTCTCGGATCAACGCCTAAAAAGTTGCGGCTGTCATCACCCAAGGTTGGATCATAAACATTTCCTAGCAAAACGGGACGGATCGGTAATTGTTGCACAAAGAGATCGAGAGCATTCCCGAAGGATGTAATTCCTGCACCTGTATCTCGGATTAATCCTTGCAGCAGATCATTACCGCCGATTGTAATGAGTGCCATTGCCCTAGCTTCCACTCGCAATCCTTGCGCCTGAGACGGTAGCCCATCGACTGTTGCCCCATCACGGGCGCGGTGTTCTAGACGAGCAGAGCCGCGAGATAAGAGATCTTGACCCTTAAATTCAGGAAACAAGCGATCGTCATTTTGAACGAGCAATTGCCCTGGATGAACACCAAACTCGTTATAGCGTCCACAATCTAAGATCGAATCCCCAAAGGTGTATAGCGTCACCATACTGCGTTGCTGTAGGTTACAACCGAAGAGAGCAAAGATACTTGCCCCCGCTGCTGCTTGAACAAACTGTCGTCGTGTAGACTGCACTGAATCTCCCCACCTTCGTGCTCACTTTGACGCTAGCATTCCACAACTGCAAATGATCTGACCAGAAGGTGGATTTTCCGAGCTTACATTTTAAGCAGGAGGCACGATCTCGTAACCTGCTCCAAAAGAGATTTTCAAAGGACGGAAGTGTAAAGAATCTCAGGCATTTAAACAAGCATGAGTATGCGCAAATTACGGAATGTTAAGCCTCAAAATAGCGCATTGCCTCGTTCCAAGCCATCCTACTTAGCTTTGCATCGATTTAGTGGTCGAACCCCACTCTTTATTGCATTGCCATTAGCAAATACCCCGT